>VOFB01002742.1_pt1 | contig 306037 bp, 287 predicted proteins | sample 5384141 | NCBI WGS metagenome assembly VOFB01 (sample SAMN12384721, study PRJNA508395) | human gut metagenome | isolation source: healthy gut A | host: Homo sapiens
AATGCTCAATAATGTCGGGTTGCGGTACCCGCATCGTGCTTCGGGGGGCAAAAGCCCCTCGCACTCTGCGACCGCTGCCCCTGCTTCGGTTCGCTGTTTCCGCCACTGGCGGCGCTCACCTTGCAGCATCCAGTATTATCTGCGCTTTTGGCTTAGCAGCTGTCGCACCTCGCTCGCCGTATCGGCACTTAGAATTATGCGGTATTGCCATAAAAATAGTTGGCAGACCATGAACCGTTATTCCATAGCAAACGGTGCGTAAAAAGTAAAGTGCCCGCGGGCTAAGGAACGCCGCACTGTGGCGTTCCTTACGGCACTTGCGTGCCGCCGCCCTGTTCGAGTATCCCTGACGGTGCACCAGATCGTGCCTTCTTAAAATAGAGCAACAAAAAAACGCCCTACACTTTCGTGTAAGGCATTCTTTGGTGCACCATCAGTGGGCGCATTAAGAATTCAGTCCGGTCCGCTTGTCGGCCTGTAAGGCCGCCATTTTGCTTCGCAAAACCGCTCGTGCGGTTGTACGCCGCGCGCGGCGTACATTGTTCGCTCCCCGCTTTCGCTCCCCCCGCTTTCGCTCACGCTCAATCGTGGCCCCTGCTCACAAACCCGCAACCATTTTTAGCGACCAGTCCCCGCGAGACGAACACGAGCGCTTGCGCGAAGTGCGAGTCCGTCCCAAAGGGAATGGTGCAACAAAAAAAGCCGCAACATTCGTTGCGGCTTTTCTGGTGCACCATCGGGGACTCTCCGCGGGCTAAGGAACGCCGCACTGTGGCGTTCCTTACGGCACTTGCGTGCCGCCGCCCTGTTCGAGTATCCCTGACGGTGCACCAGATCGTGCCTTCTTAAAATAGAGCAACAAAAAAACGCCCTACACTTTCATGTAAGGCATTCTTTTGGTGCACCATCGGGGACTCGAACCCAGGACCCACTGATTAAGAGTCAGTTGCTCTACCAACTGAGCTAATGGTGCTTAATAAAGCAAACCCACGAACCGGGCTTTCCGCTCGGCCCGTGGGCTGCTTGCTTTTAAGAGAAGCCGGCATCTACCTATTTTCACAGGCCGTTTCCAGCCAACTATCTTCGGCACAAGTGAGCTTAACTTCTGTGTTCGGAATGGGAACAGGTGGTTCCTCACCGTCATCGACACCGGCCATACCCTGACCAACGTCAGCTTCTCTTTCTTAGAAGGCATATACCTTCAAAACTGAATATCGAACTGCTTTTCAGCAAATGAAGTATCAATCGAAAATGGGGTCAAGCCCTCGACCTATTAGTACACGCTTGCTCAATGACTCGCGCCACTTACACATTGTGCCTATCAACCTTGTAGTCTTCAAGGGGTCTTACCTGATTGTCTCAGTGGGATATCTTATCTTAAGGCCGGCTTCACGCTTAGATGCTTTCAGCGTTTATCCGATCCGAACATAGCTGCCCAGCTGTGCCACTGGCGTGACAACTGGTGCACCAGAGGTTCGTCCATCCCGGTCCTCTCGTACTAGGGACAGCGCCTTTCAAATATCCTGCGCCCACGACAGATAGGGACCGAACTGTCTCACGACGTTCTGAACCCAGCTCGCGTACCGCTTTAATTGGCGAACAGCCAAACCCTTGGGACCGAATACAGCCCCAGGATGCGATGAGCCGACATCGAGGTGCCAAACCTCCCCGTCGATGTGGACTCTTGGGGAGATCAGCCTGTTATCCCCAGGGTAACTTTTTATCCGTTGAGCGATGGCATTTCCACTCACATACCACCGGATCACTAACTCCGACTTTCGTCTCTGCTCGACCCGTCAGTCTCGCAGTCAGGCTGGCTTTTGCGTTTGCACTCTCTCTCCTGGTTTCCGTCCAGGACGAGCCAACCTTTGAACGCCTCCGCTACTCTTTAGGAGGCGACCGCCCCAGTCAAACTGCCCACCTAACAATGTCCCCGCCTTGATTCAAAGGCGCAGGTTAGAATTCAATGTCGCAAGGATGGTATCCCAACGGCCGCTCCATGAATGCCAAAGCACTCACTTCCTAGCGTCCCATCTATCCTGTGCATGCAACACCGAAACCCAATATTAGGCTACAGTAAAGCTCCATGGGGTCTTTCCGTCTTGTCGCGGGTAACCGGCATCTTCACCGGTACTACAATTTCGCCGGGCGGGCTGTTGAGACAGTGCCCAGATCATTACGCCTTTCATGCGGGTCAGAACTTACCTGACAAGGAATTTCGCTACCTTAGGACCGTTATAGTTACGGCCGCCGTTCACTGGGGCTTCAATTCAATGCTTGCACATCTCCTTTTAACCTTCCAGCACCGGGCAGGCGTCAGCTCGTATACGTCATCTTTCGATTTAGCACAAACCTGTGTTTTTGGTAAACAGTTGCCTGGGCCTAGTCTCTGCGGCTCACTTGCATGAGCACCCCTTATGCCGAAGTTACGGGGTCAACTTGCCGAGTTCTTAACAACCCTTCTCCCGTTGGCCTTAGAATCTTCTTCCTACCTGTGTCGGTTGCACCTTAGATATACACGCAGATTTTCTCGCCTCTTATCCAGCCGGACTTCGGTACTAAATTTCCCTCGATCTCTACCAGAACCAACACCTGGCTCCGACCTTCTAAAAGTGTCCCTGCGCTTAAATCTTTCGGTGGGGACGGAATCTCTACCGTCTGTGCATCGGCTACGCCTTTCGGCCTCACCTTAGCTCCCGCCTAACTTGGAGCGGACGAACCTTCCTCAAAAACCTGAGGTTTCCGGCCATGATGATTCTCACATCATTCGCGCTACTCATTCCGGCATTCTCACTTCTGTAAACTCCACAGCCGCTTTCGCTACTGTTTCTCCGCTTACACAACGCTCCCCTACCCCGCACTAAAAGTGCAGCCTAAGCTTCGGTTTGTATCTTAGCCCCGTTAAATTTTCCGCGCAGAGACGCTCGACCAGTGAGCTATTACGCACTCTTTAAATGAGTGGCTGCTTCTGAGCCAACATCCTGGTTGTCTGCGTATTTCCACATCGTTTTCCACTTAGATACAATTTGGGACCTTAGCTGTAGATCTGGGCTGTTTCCCTTTTGACAATGAGATTTATCTCACACTGTCTGACTCCCATGCATCAATATTCCGGCATTCTTAGTTTGATAGGCTTCGCTATCCTCTCGGACGCTAGGCCATTCAGTGCTTTACCTCCGGATATCTAACATGAGGCTAGCCCTAAAGCTATTTCGGGGAGAACCAGCTATCTCCGAGTTCGATTGGAATTTCTCCGCTACCCACAATTCATCCGCCGCCTTTTCAACGGAGGTCGGTTCGGCCCTCCATGAAATTTTACTTTCACTTCAGCCTGATCATGGGTAGGTCACCCGGTTTCGGGCCCATTGCACGCTACTAAACGCCCTGTTTAGACTCGCTCTCGCTACGCCTCCAGTCCTTAAGACCTTAAGCTCGCAACGTACAATCGCTCGCCGGACCGTTCTACAAAAAGTACCATATCACCCTTTGACGGGCTCTATGTGCTTGTAGGCACAAGGTTTCAGGTTCTCTTTCACTCCCCTCCCGGGTCCTTTTCACCTTTCCTTCACAGTACTATACGCTATCGGTCACTGGGTAGTATTTAGGGTTGGAGGGTGGTCCCCCATGTTCCGACCAGGTTTAACGTGTCTGGCCGTACTCTGGATCCTGCGCAGCTGTCAAATTTTTACTTACGTGACTCTCACACTCTTCGGTTGGCCTTCCCATGCCATTCTGTTAACTCTTCCAGTCTTAAAAGCAGTCCGTACCCCGAAAGGATTTCTCCTCTCGGTTTGCCCTCTTCCGCGTTCGCTCGCCACTACTTACGGAATCTCGTTTGATGTCTCTTCCTCGCCCTACTTAGATGTTTCAGTTCAGGCGGTTTCCTTCCAATACCTATGGATTCAGTATTGGATAATGGAGTATGAACTCCATTGGGTTGCCCCATTCAGATATCTCCGGATCAATGGATGTTTGCTCCTCCCCGAAGCTTTTCGCAGCTTACCACGTCTTTCATCGGCTCCCAGTGCCAAGGCATTCACCTTGCGCCCTTTTTAGCTTGACCGTTTTCTCAATTGATTCTCCATTTGCCAACAAGATTTTTTACCGCTTGGTGAAATTGTTCCCCTAACTTTATCAGTTAGCTAATTAATTTTACTTGGGGATCTTCGTCTATCGCTAGACTCTGATCAAAATCTTATTTCGCAGTTCTATATTCAGTTTTCAAGGTACATGTCGTAAGACTCTGTGGGTTCTCCCATCACTAGGTGAACCCCGTGGTGGGCTGAAATGGACTCGAACCATCGACCTCTCGGTTATCAGCCGAGTGCTCTAACCAGCTGAGCTATCAGCCCAAATGGTGGAGATAAAGGGATTCGAACCCTTGACCCCCTGCTTGCAAAGCAGGTGCTCTCCCAACTGAGCTATACCCCCACGCCATTGCGATCGGGTGTCGCTTCTTCGTCTTACCTGAGGTTCCTTTTGCAAGGCCCTCAAAATTGAACAATAACTGAAACTTGCTTTAACCTGTCCGAAACATCCAGACCTGCTGGATCTTTCGTCTGACTCCCTAGAAAGGAGGTGATCCAGCCGCACCTTCCGATACGGCTACCTTGTTACGACTTCACCCCAATCACCAGTTTTACCTTCGGCGACGTCCTCCTTGCGGTTAGACTATCGACTCGGGTCCCCCGGCTCTCATGGTGTGACGGGCGGTGTGTACAAGGCCCGGGAACGTATTCACCGCGGCATGCTGACCCGCGATTACTAGCAATTCCGACTTCATGCAGGCGAGTTGCAGCCTACAGTCTGAACTGGGACGATGTTTTTGAGGTTTGCTCCACCTCACGGTCTTGCTTCTCTTTGTTTAACGCCATTGTAGTACGTGTGTAGCCCAGGTCATAAAGGGCATGATGATTTGACGTCATCCCCACCTTCCTCCGTTTTGTCAACGGCAGTCTCGCCAGAGTCCTCTTAACGTAGTAACTGGCAATAAGGGTTGCGCTCGTTGCGGGACTTAACCCAACATCTCACGACACGAGCTGACGACAACCATGCACCACCTGTCTCGATGTCCCGAAGGATTTCACACATCTCTGTGCTATGCATCGGATGTCAAGACCTGGTAAGGTTCTTCGCGTTGCTTCGAATTAAACCACATACTCCACTGCTTGTGCGGGCCCCCGTCAATTCCTTTGAGTTTCAACCTTGCGGTCGTACTCCCCAGGTGGATTACTTATTGTGTTAACTGCGGCACTGAGGGGTCAATCCCCCAACACCTAGTAATCATCGTTTACGGCATGGACTACCAGGGTATCTAATCCTGTTTGCTACCCATGCTTTCGAGCCTCAGCGTCAGTTGGTGCCCAGTAGACCGCCTTCGCCACTGGTGTTCCTCCCGATATCTACGCATTCCACCGCTACACCGGGAATTCCATCTACCTCTGCACTACTCAAGAAAAACAGTTTTGAAAGCAATTCATGGGTTGAGCCCATGGTTTCACTTCAACTTGTCTTCCCGCCTGCGCTCCCTTTACACCCAGTAATTCCGGACAACGCTTGCACCCTACGTTTTACCGCGGCTGCTGGCACGTAGTTAGCCGGTGCTTTCTTGTTAGGTACCGTCATTATCGTCCCTAACGACAGGAGTTTACAATCCGAAAACCTTCTTCCTCCACGCGGCGTCGCTGCATCAGGGTTTCCCCATTGTGCAATATCCCCACTGCTGCCTCCCGTAGGAGTCTGGGCCGTGTCTCAGTCCCAATGTGGCCGTTCAACCTCTCAGTCCGGCTACCAATCGTCGCCTTGGTGGGCCGTTACCTCACCAACTAGCTAATTGGACGCGAGTCCATCCTAAAGCGAATAAATCCTTTTCCCTCAGTGTCATGCGGCACCGTGGGCTTATGCGGTATTAGCAGTCGTTTCCAACTGTTGTCCCCCACTCTAGGGCAGGTTACTCACGCGTTACTCACCCGTTCGCCACTAAGCTTAAAAAGCAAGCTCTCTAAGCTCCGTTCGACTTGCATGTGTTAGGCGCGCCGCCAGCGTTCGTCCTGAGCCAGGATCAAACTCTTTATAAATGGTATTTATCACTCATAAAGTGTTAAATCTCGTTCACTCAGACACAATCGCTTGCGTCCTGTATGAATTACTTGTTTGCCGATCTCTCGGCTTTGGAATTGTTTTTCGTGATTTTCCATCACGTTTAAGGTTCCACAAGTTTCAGTATTGTTCAATTTTCAAGGTCCTGCTTGCTCTCCTCTCGGACAGCTCAATCATTATATCAAAGGTCGTACTTTTTGTCAAGCACTTTTTCGATATTTTTTTGAGCTTTCCAAACGCCTTTTAAAAGCTTTCCACCCGCACGCTGTCCGGTTCCCCGCTGCGTTTTTGCTGGTGCATCGCTTTTATTTGGCTTTTGAAGAGCTGCTGTCTTGCGCGACAGCTTATTTATAATACCACACTTTCGCCTAAAGTCAACACCTTTTTCAAAATTTCTTTCAAGTTTTTTCAAACTTCTTTTTAGTCCTTCCCAATATCCATGCAAGCACCCTCCGGGCCGCAGTTCGCACACCAAGCCAAAAGCAAATGTCCCCCTGCCGCCAATAGCATCGCCAGTGCAGAATGCTGCAAATGCAGCAAGCAGCCGCCCGCAATTACTGCAGCCGGTACGCTCCACCATATACAGTAAGTCTTCAGCTTAACGGCGCTCCCCTGCATCCAGCGGCAGACATACCAGTATTTCACCACCCCTTCCAGCAGCGCCTGCACACAAAGTGCATACAGCATCACCAACCGGCTGCCCCGCATAACAAACAGCAGCACCAGCATAACCCCCAGTGCAGCTTCGCGATACAGGTTATCTTTCTTTTCGTTCCCCGTCATTTGCAGCACCCCGCTGCAGGGTCCAAGTGTCGCAATCAAAATAAACACCAGCGCACACCCAACAAACTGTTTGGTGTAAGGCAACAGCTCTTCCGCCAGAATCGACAGCAGCACCTGCGGATAGCCCACCAGCACAACTGCCATACTGCCGGCAAATAACATTTGAATCCGCATAATGGACGCATAGCACTGCTTGATTCCCGCTTTATCCCCTGCATGATACATGCGCGAAAATTCTGGCAGAAACACTTTTGCTGTTGGACCAGAGATGAAGTTGACAAGCTTTTTTACCATCAGCACTACACTGACAATTCCCGCTTCAAACGCGCCTGTGAAAAAGTACTGCAAAAGGATTGGCATTTGCGAAATCAACGCCTGTATCAGATCCGCCCGTTGATAGCTCCCCCATTTGCGCAAAGAAAGTTCCTTCGAGATATCCCTCCGGGGTTCTCTGTCCCGCTTTACCAGGAAAAGCACCAGGATTCCCGTGTATTGTATCACATACAGCGCCAGCAGTGTGCCAAGCGAGAGTCTTTCCGTTTTATATAAAACCAGTGTTCCCAATACAAGGAACAGTCTTCCCAGCACATACTCTCCGAATAAGGCACATCCCGGCTGGCCTTGCGCCATCATTGTGCTGCTATGGTCCATTACCAGAAGTTCCATCCCGGTAATTAGTGCTATGACCGTGTAACCGCCCCGTCCTTTTTCCAATGCCAGTACCAACGCTAATATCGTCAGGACTGGCAGCACATAACAGCTGTAATATTTTGCCTTGAACCGGCGCAGCTCTGTTCCCTTTATTTGATAAGTAAAAAGTATTGCATTTCGTAATACCGGAAAACAATACCCAGTACACAAGATCCGCCGCACTGACCCAGGTAGAGTAAGTTCCGTATCCCGCAAGGCCCAGCATCCGGGTGATCATAACCTGCAGCAGCACTTCCAGCACTGCACCAAGCCCTTTTAATATTACACTAAGTAGAAAAACGATACTCAAAATATTTTCTCCATACCAGAACTATGCTGCCCAGAAAAACTGATACGGCATCGTCCCGCCAATATTATTTATCAGCAGCCGCAAAACATATTGGAGGCCCGCCGCCACTGCCAACCATTGGATTGTCGCAGCCCGTCTGCGCGGGCAGTTTATATACTCCAACATGCGTGGAAGCAATACGATCAGGTACGGCCCAAACAACGCAGCCATCCGCGCCGCAGAGGCTAGCCCAAGGTTCAGCCCGTACAGCGAAAGTGCCGCCATTGTGAGAAATAATCCCTGCGGTTCCTTGGATTCCAGCTTTTTGCATTCCTCTGGTGTCATTTTGTAAAGAACAAAGGCAACCAGCAGAGCATAAAACGCACCAACCGCAATGGATTCCATTCTGCTGTTGCTCTTCGTAAAATATTTTGCCAGCGCATAGGGCAGCAAATTTGCCACGCGCCCCGCCACAACCGGATATGCTGCGCCCAAGATGCAAGCTGCCATGGTACAGTACAACACATGGCGATATTTCCACCGCCGGTTCACCAACCAATACAGCGGCAGAAAGACCACTGCACTTTTTGTGGAACGATACTGCCATCAGAATTTGCAAAAAGTACGGTGCAAGTTTTCGCTCCTTGATCCAGTGGAATGCCGTATAACCCAGTAAAATTGCAATCGCATTGCGGGCCACATTCATTTCTGTCTGATAAACACCCAGCGTAAGGTAAAGCCAGATACTCAGCATAGCATTGGGGGATTCCCGCCGCAGCCAGCGGTAAAGCAGCGCTATAATCAGCGCACTGTTTGCCACTGTAATCCACTGTGGCGCAGGCAAATAAATGCTGAGGAGCTTATTCAGCAGGCGGTACCCAGGTTCCAAGTCCAATTTCCATGTCCGGCGGGGCGTTGGGTAAAGCTGGGCGTTAAACAGTTCTTTCCACGAAATCTGTGGGAATTGTTGATAAATGCAGACATAATACTTGGTATCCACACCAACAGTCTGTGCCCGCATTGCCATAAAAAACCACAGCACCACACAGGACATGGCCAGTGCTACACGCTGCGCGCTTCTGCCCTGCCGCCGTGCCAACACGCAGAGGCGCGCCGGGTAGGCAAGCAGCAGGCAAAGCACAAGGTAAACACTCATTTTTTCTATCATGTTATTTCAAAACAGCGCCAGCCGCACCTGGTAGACGGCCGCGTTGATCCCGGCAGGCAGCAACGCTGCGCACCCAAGCCCTGCACGCAGCAAAATATTTTGCAGGTTCGGTCTGCCTTTCCAACTGCTCAGCGCCTGCTTTGCCTGGTGTTTCTGCCCTGCAATCAGGCTTGTATAAATATAAACTGTCATCTTTAAATCGTATTTTCTCTGGATCGCCGCAATCTCGGCTTTGCTATGGTTCGGATTTTTCAGTTCCTCTTCCAAATCCTGCATAAATGCCTTGGCGTGGGCCACTTTTACCCGTGTTCTGGCGTTGGCTTCTGCCCCACGGTTATAATCCACGCAAACACGGGAGGCATAGGCAACACACGGGTTATTTCTCGCCAATCGCGCCCAAAGATCCAGATCTTGCCCGATTTTTTCACCCAGCCGGAACTCACCCGCCGCCAACAGTGCCGTGCGCCGCACCGTTGTGGCTGAGGTCCAGACAAAGTCATAACCCTTGCCCAGCGTTTCCCAGTAGCTAGGCAAACAGCCATTCGTCTGCGGCAGTCTGCGCGATTCCTTGCAGCGGCCATTGGCGTAGATAATACGGTAGGCCGTAACAAAGATATCACTTTGGGGATATTTCTGCACGATGGTTTCGATATTTTGCAGATAATCCGGATGCCAGGTATCATCAGCATCCAGAAAGCAGATGTACTCCCCCGCCGCCAGCTCAATGCCCTTGTTGCGTGCAGCAGATACGCCCTGGTTCACCTGCTGCACAACCCGGATCTTATCCGAACGCACCTCTTTGCATGCCTGCAAAGAGTGGTCCGTTGAACCATCATCCACCACGATCACTTCATAATCAGGGAATGTCTGTGTCAGAACGGAGCGCAGGGTGCCGGCAATGTAATGCTCCTTGTTGTAAAGCGGAATCACCACGCTGTATTTCATACACAGCCCCCCCACATTTTCACTATCTTTTATGATTTCATAAGGTGCTCTACGTATATCTTAGCAGTTTCCTTAAACGATGTATAGATATTTTTGGTATATTTATAAGTGTTTTTTCTGATTTTTATCTAAGGCAACACCGCACAATTCCCGCCTTGCGGCTTAAGCACCGCTCCGGCAGCTGCGGCACGGCATCTGCGTTGCCAAAATGCTCGATAATGTCGGGTTGCGGTACCCGCATCGTGCTTCGGGGCAAAAGCCCCTCGCACTCTGCGACCGCTGCCCCTGCTTCGGTTCGCTGTTTCCGCCACTGGCGGCGCTCACCTTTGCAGCATCCAGTATTATCTGCACTTTTGGCTTGGCAGCTGCCGCACCTCGCTCGCCGTATCGGCACTTAGAATTATGCGGTATTGCCCTAAAATATCAAAAAATCATATTTTTGCCAGAATAGGCAAACTTCATTTCGGCTACATACACACAGTCAAAAGGTTATCACATCTTCCCGGGAATTTCCATCAAGCTGCGTATTGACTATCGAGCTTTAAAAGAGTACGATAGTGCGGACAAGATGAAGAAAGGGATTTGTATGGAAGTTAGTCTTTTGCTTATGGAGCAGATTGCTCAACTATTCATTGTCCTGCTGATGGGGTACATTGTGGTCAAGGCCAAATTGCTAAAGCCCTCTGACAGCAAGGTGCTCTCTGTTGTTTTTGTGTATCTGATTATGCCTTGCGTAGTTCTGAATGCGTTTCAGATTGATGATACTCCTGAAATTCGTGCCGGGCTTCTGTATTCGATGGCGATTGCCGTGGGGATGCACGTTGTCTTTCTGGCGTTCGATACAGTGATACGCAAGCCGCTGAAATTGGATGCAGTCGAGAGAGTCAACATCATCTACAGCAATGCGGCAGCATTGGTTATTCCGTTGGTACAAGCTTTACTTGGCAGTGAGTATGTTGTATACTCTTGCGCCTTTGTCATCGTGCAGTTGATTTTACTTTGGACCCACGCAAGCGCCTGCCTGCAAGGGAGTACCAAGTTGAAATGGAAAAAGATCCTGACCAATGTCAACCTGATTGCGATTGTGGCAGGAGCGCTCTTGTATCTGTTGCACATTTCTTTGCCAGCGCCAATCGTGAGCACACTCAGCAGCGTAGGAAATATGATTGGACCTATGGGAATGCTGCTGGCCGGCATGGCAATCGCAGAGGTCCCGCTGAAAAAGGTATTTTGCACACTGCGGAACTACCTCCCTGTTGTGCTTCGTCTGCTGGTGGTTCCTGTAATTGTTCTTTTATTACTCCGGGTGGTACATGCAGCAGGTTGGATTTCCGATGGCAAGGCAATTTTGATGACAGTTTATCTCTCTGCCATCACACCCTCCTGTGCAACTGTCACTTCCATGGCTCAGCTGTACAATCGTGATGCGGCACATTCAAGCGCACTGTATGTTCTCAGCACGCTTTTGTCAATCTTCACCATGCCGCTGATGATCGGTCTGTTTGAAGTACTGATTTGAAATTTCTCATACAAAAAGCCCCTTCCCGCTGCATTCACAGCCGGAAGGGGCTTTTCTATCGTGTATTCAGTCTGCCGCAGGGTACCCACGGCAATCGTTGGCAGTTGTTATTGCTCAACAGGGGTTGCCTGCTGCCCGCCGGAACCCGGCGCACGCAGTAACATTTTGCCAACTGCTAATTTCACGCTATTTTGTTGGGAAGATCTCTATTACAGCTCAGCGAAGTACTTAATGGTACGAACCATCTGGCTGGTGTAGGAGTTCTCGTTGTCGTACCAAGAAACGACCTGAACCTGATAGGTGTCGTCGTCGATCTTAGCGACCATGGTCTGGGTGGAATCGAACAGGGAACCGTATCTCATGCCGATAACGTCGGAAGAAACGATCGGATCCTCGTTGTAGCCGAAGCTCTGGGAAGCAGCAGCCTTCATAGCAGCGTTGATAGCTTCCTTGGTGACATCCTTGCCCTTAACAACAGCAACCAGGATGGTGGTGGAGCCGGTGGGAACGGGAACGCGCTGAGCGGAGCCGATCAGCTTGCCGTTCAGTTCGGGGATAACCAGGCCGATAGCCTTGGCAGCGCCGGTGGAGTTAGGAACGATGTTCTGAGCACCAGCACGAGCGCGGCGCAGGTCGCCCTTACGCTGCGGGCCGTCCAGGATCATCTGGTCGCCGGTGTAAGCATGAACGGTGGTCATGATGCCGGAAACGATCGGGAAAGTCTTGTTCAGGGTGTCGGCCATAGGAGCCAGGCAGTTGGTGGTGCAGGAAGCAGCAGAGATAACCTGGTCATCCTTGGTCAGGGTCTTCTCGTTGACAGAGTAGACGATGGTCTTCAGGTCGTTGCCGGCAGGAGCAGAGATAACGACCTTCTTAGCGCCAGCAGCGATGTGAGCCATGCTCTTCTCTTTGCTGGTGTAGAAGCCGGTGCACTCCAGAACAACGTCAACGCCGATCTCGCCCCACGGGCAATCCTTAGCGTCCTTAATGGCGTAGATCTTGATCTCCTTGCCATCGACGATGATGGAATCCTCGGTAGCTTCGACGGTGTGCTTGTTCTCACCGATCTTGCCCAGGAAAGAGCCCTGAGCGGTGTCGTACTTGAGCAGGTGAGCCAGCATCTTGGGGCTGGTCAGGTCATTGATGGCAACAACTTCGTAGCCCTCAGCCTCAAACATCTGACGGAAAGCCAGACGGCCGATACGGCCAAAACCATTGATAGCAACTTTAACAGCCATAGTAAAATCCTCCCAAAGATTTTATATTCGGAACGGGTTGAACCCGCCCCACCCAAGCGGCTTATTGCCGCTTTCCGGTTTGATTCTATTGTACCCCATTCCTGCCAAAACTGCAAGAGGGGCTGTTATTATTTTAACGCAAATTGAGCAAAAATTATGTTTTGGGCAAAAAAAGCAGCGGTTTTCAACGCCAATTTGGCGTATTGTCAATAACTGTATGGCCTTTGGCGGTATTTTTCGGGCATACTATCCTTGCCCCGGCACCGCGCCGGGGTAAATGCCACAGGTTTTGCCCCATTTATCACCACACGGAGGCTGCTGCCATGGTTCCACCTTCTGCACGTTTCCCCACCCGGCGCGCCGCCCTGGCGGAAGAAGCCGCCCGCCGGGCGCTGGCCGGGCTTGGGCCGGAGCTGGTTCTGCCGCAACTGCGGGCGCAGACCGTGCAGGAGCTGCTGGCCCAGCCGGGCGGTGCGGGGTGCGAATTATGCGGCACGCTGCAAACACTGACCGGGGCACTGACCCAATGCGTGCGCCGCCGCCCCGGCTGGCTGTACGCCATGTTCCCGTCGGGGATCACCTGCCCTGTTCCAGCGCGCCCGGCGCTGGTGCAGGCCGCCGTCCTGGAAGCCTTGCGCCCTGTCTTGGCCTGCGGCGGGCGGCGGTGCTGGAAGTAAAGCCGCGTTCCCGCGCTGTGCTGCTCTGCCTGCGGGGCGGTGCCCCCGCCGGGGTGCTGCCGCTGTGGCAGGCGCTGGCCCGGCAAAGCGGCGGGGCTGTGGTGTTTGACAGCGGAGTACAGTTTGCCGCGGCTGCATTTTTGCCCCTTTGTCCCGGCTGCCGCATACAAAAATCCCCCAGCACGCAGGAGCTGCTGGAGGATCGGTTCAGTCTGCCTTATCTTTTTTTGTCGGGTTACTGCGCGGGACCGTGGTAAGCATGGCCGCCAGCCCGCACAGGCCAACGCAGCCCATGGCCAGGCTGGTCAGCAGGGTTTGTTCAGAGACGCTGCCGCGCACCAGCTCAAAGATGGCCTGCGGCAGTTCGTGGCAGGTTGCAAAGTAAAACGCCAGGCTGCCGTACTGCTGCACCGTGCAGCCATAGGTACCGCCGGGAACATACAGCAGCTTGCACAGCATTCCCACACAAAGCAGCGCGCCCAGCGCCCCCAGCACCCGGAAGGTACAGCCAAGCCGCGCCGATGCCGCCGGGATGATGGAAAACCGCTGGATCAGCACCCACAACAGCGCCGCCGTAGGGATCAGGCACTGCACGGCGTTGGGCGGCATGGCGGTTCCACGCCCTTCCGGGGCCGAAAGAACCCGCCAGCCCATAGCGAAGAACCACACGCCCGCCGCCGTCAGCAGCACCATGCTGGGCCACACCACTGCGGCGCTCAACAGCTGCGAAAGCCCCGCCAGTACCAGCACAGTCCCCGTTACCGCCATCATAACACCCATCAGGCTTTTTCTGCCGGGGGCAATTTTTTCATCCGCCCTGCGGCCCATCACAAGCAGCGCCGCCGCACCAACCAGCGCGGTCCCCCAGCGCGCCGCCGAGGGTCCCACCGTGGGGAAACTGGTTTCCGGGTCCGTAAACAGCGCCAGATCCACAATGCGCAGCGCCAAAAACACCAGGCACAGCGCTACCGCCGGCCACGGCGAATATTTGTTCTTTGATTTTTTCATAGGACAGCCTTTCCCGCCGGGCATAAATCCCCCTTGCGGCGAATACAATGGTAACAGGCTCCGGGGCCAAGATGCAAGACAAGCCCCGCCAGTGCTATTTATTATACGGTTCTCCGCGGCAAAATGCAAGGTTTTGCCGTGCGCCGCACCTGCCGGAATGGAGGGATCTGCCGTTTTGAAGCGCACACTGCTCTGTGCCGCCCTGCTTACCGCGTTAAGCACTGCGGTGCCGTTTCTCTGCCTGCTGTTCCCCAGTGTTCCGGTACAGGCTGCCCCCACGGTTACGCCGTCCGCCGCGCCTACTGCGGCAGCACAGCCGGAAAGCACTGCCGCGCCTTCCGCTGCACCCACATTCCCCCAAACCATCACCCTGCATGATGAAGCCAGCGATTCCGACTTCACCCTTTCCGCTGTGGATTTTATGGTCGGTGCTGCCGCCTGCGAGATGCCCGCAACCTGGCCGGACGATGCCCTGCTGGCCCAGATGGTTGCCAGCCGCAGCTATGCGTTGTACTTATCCGCTCAGGGGCAGAGCTTTACCGCCAACAGCGCTTTGTGCAGCGGCTGGACCAGCAGCGAGGTTCTGCAAAGCCGCTGGGGCAGTGATTACGCCGCCAACATGCAGCGCCTGCAATCTCTTGCCGCCCGTACCGGGCAGACGGTGCTTTTGTACAACGGACAGCCTGCCGCTGCCTGCTACCATGCCATCAGCAGCGGCCACACCGAAGCCAGCCAGAACGTGTGGGGCGGCCAGCTGCCTTACTTATGCGGCGTGGATTCCGCATGGGACAAGTTTGCCGATGGGTACGAAGTGACCATTCAGTACAGCGCCGAGCAGGTACGCACCGCGCTGGAAGAATTGGGCCTTACCCCCGATGATTCCCCCGAAAGCTGGGTCGGTGCTTCCACCTGGGACAAAGCCGGGTATGTGCACACGCTGGAGCTGTGCGGCCAAATGGTGAGCGGGCTGGAGGTGCGCAAGGCCCTTGATTTGCGCAGCACCTGCTTTGCCATTGCCTGGCGCGGCGGGCAGTTTGTCATCACCACACGCGGGTACGGCCACGGGGTTGGCCTGAGCCAATATGGCGCTAAAGCCATGGCCGAAGGCGGCGCGGGTTGGGAGGACATTTTGGGGTACTATTTTCCGGGAACGGAAATTGCAAGTTAGGAGTTTTCTCAATAATTAGAAATTAGGAATGAGCAATGAGCAATGAGGAATTGGAGGTAGAGATCAGGCATTATCTTTTTAGGCAATACCGCATAATTCTAAGTGCCGATACGGCGAGCGAGGTGCCGCAGCTGCCGGAGCGGTGCTTAAGCCGCAAGGCGGGAATTGTGCGGTATTGCCTTTATTCTTTAGCCGCAATCTTCACCATTTCTGTAGGGAACGGTCTTGACCATTCCGGAAGCAAAATTGTATCCGTCATATTCTTCCCTATACAAAAATCACCACGCCCGCAACTGGTCTTTGGGACCGGCTGCGGGCGTGGTGTATTCATCTTAGGCAATACCGCATAATTCTAAGTGCCGATACGGCGAGCGAGGTGCGGCAGCTGCTAAGCCAAAAGCGCAGATAATACTGGATGTCTTATCGAGCATTTTGGCAACGCAGATGCCGTGCCGCAGCCGCCGAAGCGGTGCTTAAGCCGCTAGGCGGGAATTGTGCGGTGTTGCCCTTATTATAATGCGAACGGCGCTATCGCTTATCAGCCCAATGCCTGGATAGACTGGTTGATATTGGCGATTTTATCTTCGCTGGCGGCGAGCTTGGTGCGGGTTTCGTTGACCAGCTTTTCGGGGGCGCGCTCCACGAACTTGGGGTTGTTCAGCTGGTTGCGGAACATATTGGCTTCTTTCTCGGCCTTTTCCAGCTCCTTATGCAGGCGCTTGAGTTCCTTTTCGCGGTCGATCAGCTCCATCATGGGGATAAAGCCGCGGGCGGCCGGGGTAACAACGGTCACAACGCCATCGGTGGTGCCGGTGTACTTTTCGGTCAGGGCAACATCCGTTGCAAAGGCAAAGCGTGCCAGGTAAGCGCCGCCTTTCTGGAAGGCTGCCGGGTTGGCAGTCTCGATGGTCATGCTGGTCTTTTTGGCCGGGTGCACGTTCATATCATTGCGGATGGTGCGCACTGCCTTGATGTAGTCCATCAGCACCTCAAAGTCGGCACATTCCTGCGGCCAGGCGGTCATCTTGCCGGCGTCCGGCCATTCCTGGGTCATGATGGTCTCGGCGCTGCCGGGCAATGCCTGGTAAATCTCCTCGGTGATGAACGGCATAAAGGGATGCAGCAGCTTGAGCGCCTTATCCAGCACCCACACCAGCACCTTGCGGGCGGTGTCTGCCTGCTGGGCGTCCTCGCCGTTCAGGCGGGACTTGCAGATTTCGATATACCAGTCGCAGTAGATATCCCAGGTAAAGTTTTCCACCTTTTCGGCAGCCAGGCCCAGCTCGTACTTATCCAGGTTGGCGGTCACTTCGGCGGCGGTGCGTGCCAGTTCGGAAAGCACCCACTTATCGCTCATATCCAGCAGTTCTTCGGCGGGCATGCCCGTCTCAAAGTCCTCCGGCAGGTTCATCTGCACAAAGCGGGAAGCATTCCACAGCTTGTTGGCAAAGTTGCGGCTTGCTGTCACTTTCTCATCGCTGTAGCGCATATCGTTGCCGGCGGTAGAACCCACCATCAGCATCATGCGCAGGGCATCAGCGCCGTACTCGTCAATAACTTTCAGCGGGTCAATGCCGTTGCCCAGAGATTTGGACATCTTGCGGCCCTGGCTGTCACGCACAATGCCGTGGATCAACACGGTGTCAAACGGTGCCTTGCCGGTGTAGGCCAGGCCGGAGAAGATCATGCGGGAAACCCAGAAGCCGATGATATCATAACCGGTCACCAACGTGTTGGTGGGGTAGAAGTAGTTGTAATCCTCGGCGTTCTCATTCGGCCAGCCCAGGGTGCTGAACGGCCACAGAGCGGAGCTGAACCAGGTATCCAGGGTATCCGGGTCCTGGGTCAGGTTGGTGCTGCCGCAGTGCGGGCAGGCTGTGGGGGCAGACTTGGCAACGGTGGTTGCACCGCAGTCAGCGCAGTACCATGCCGGGATCTGGTGGCCCCACCACAGCTGGCGGCTGATGCACCAGTCGCGGCTGCCGCGCATCCAGTTCAGGTAGTTCTTGGTAAAGCGGTCCGGCACAAACTTGATCTCGCCCTTTTCCACGCTCTCAATGGCGGGCTTGGCCAGGGGTTCCATCTTGACAAACCACTGCTTAGACACCATGGGTTCAATCACGGTATGGCAGCGGTAGCAGGTGCCGACCTCATGCTTCAGCGGCTCGATCTCTTTCAGGTAGCCGGCTTCCTGCAGGTCTGCCACAATGGCCTTGCGGGCTTCGGCGGCGGTCATGCCGGCATACTTGCCGCAGTCCAGCACGTCCGGCTCATCGGCGGAAGCATGGCCACTGGCTTTCAGGGCATCGGCGGCAGCCTTATCATCAGCGCCGGTCATGTGGCCGTCATAGGTCAGCACGCGGATGATGGGCAGGTCATGGCGCTTGCCGACCTCAAAGTCGTTGGGGTCATGGGCGGGGGTGATCTTCACAACGCCGGTGCCTTTTTCCATATCGGCGTGCTCATCGCACACGATGGGAATCTCTTTGTTCAGCAGCGGCAGAATGACATGGCAGCCGTGCAAGTGGGTATAGCGCGGGTCCTCGCCGTTGATGGCAACGGCGGTATCGCCCAGCATGGTTTCGGGGCGGGTGGTGGCCAGTTCCAGCATCTCACCGGTCTCCTTGACCGGGTACAGCAGGTGCCAGAAACTGCCGTCCTTCTCCTCGTATTCCACTTCGGCGTCAGAGATGGAAGTGTTGCAGTGGGGGCACCAGTTCACCATGCGGTTGCCGCGGTAGATCAGGCCCTTATCATACAGGCGCACAAACACTTCTTTCACGGCGTCGGAGCAGCCCTCGTCCATGGTAAAGCGCTCACGCTGCCAGTCGCAGGAGCAGCCCAGCTTTTTCAGCTGGCTGACAATGCGGCTGCCATAAGTGTTTTTCCATGCCCAGGCGCGCTCCAAAAAGCCATCGCGGCCCAACATTTCTTTGGTCAGGCCCTCCTCGCGCATGGCGGCAACCACCTTGGCTTCGGTGGCAATGGAAGCATGGTCGGTGCCCGGCACCCACAAAGCGGCATAGCCTTGCATGCGCTTGTAGCGGGTCAGGATATCCTGCCAGGTTTCGTCCATGGCGTGGCCCATGTGCAGCTGGCCGGTAACATTCGGCGGCGGCATTACGATGGTGAACGGCTTTTTGCTGCGGTCGATCTGGGTGTGGAAATAGCCCTTATCGCACCATTCCTGGTAAATTCGATCCTCTGTGCCTTTGGGATCATACTGCTTGGCGAGTTCTTTTGCCATGATGGCCCTCCTTGATGTGCGGGACGGAAATAAAAAATCAGGCCGCCCCATGATGTTGTAAACATGGGACGGCCTGACGATGTTCCAAAACATGTTCAGTACCGCGGTACCACCCAAATTGCCTGCCGTTTTATATATGTTTTATATAAAGGTAAGCCACTTGACCGCCCGGTAACGGGGGCGAAACGAAGCAGATTACTGCGCACACGGCGGTTCGCCTGCCCTGCTTGGGGGCGACAAACCGCCGGGCACGCCCTGCCGGTTTTCAGCTGCCCCGGCTCTCTGGAAAGAACGTCTGCCCGCGGAACTCCCCCGCACTGCATTTGGTATCAATATATTACCCCGCCGCAGCGGTATTGTCAAGTGCTGTGCGGCGTACGGTGATATTTCGGCGTTTTTATGCTTTCAGAATCTGCTTGATCTGCTCCAGGTTCTCCGCAAACCAGATTCCTTCCTGCCGCTCTTTTGTCGAAAGCCCGGTTTCGATCATATGATCCAGCAGGGTTTTCAGACCGTTATAATAGCCATTCAGGTTGTACAAAATGCAGGGAGCATCCAGCTGCTTGAGCGATACCTTGGACATGACTTCGGCGATCTCCTCCAGCGTACCCGTTCCGCCGGGGAACGCAATAAACGCATCGCCCCGCCTGATCATCTCGGTCTTGCGCTCGGTGATGGTTTCCGTCACGATCAACTCCGTCAGACCGTCATATTGCAGGTCATCCTGCATAAACAGGGTGGTCTCCACGCCGGTCACGGTTCCGCCCGCATCCAGAACGCTTTTGGCAATTTCGCCCATCAGCCCGGTTTTGGAGCCACCATACACCAGCGCGTTCCCGCTTTGGCCAATCCATTGCCCCAGTTCCTGCACTGCCCGTTTCAGCGCCGGGTCATTGCCCTCTTTTGCGCCAAGATATACCGTGATATTCATTGCCTGCTCCTCCTGTTCTTTCTGCCATTTATGGCAATACCGCATAATTCTAAGTGCCGATACGGCGAGCGAGGTGCGGCAGATGCCAAGCCAAAAGCGCAGATAATACTGGATGCTGCAAGGTGAGCGCCGCCAGTGGCGGAAACAGCGAACCGAAGCAGGGGCAGCGGTCGCAGAGTGCGAGGGGCTTTTGCCCCCGAAGCACGATGCGGATACCGCAACCCGACATTATCGAGCATTTTGGCAACGCAGATGCCGTGCCGCAGCTGCTGGAGCGGTGCTTAAGCCGCAAGGCGGGAATTGTGCGGTGTTGCCTTATAACTCAGCGGTTCGCAGCCCCAGCTCTCCTATTCCTGCCACCCTTTCAGCCGGATTGGCGAAAGTTCCAGCACAAAATGTTCCTCTTTCACACCCGTTTCAGGGTAAAACCTTGCCTTGCACACTTCCACCCCGCCAATTGTATGGCGGTAGTTTTCCTCGCAGCTGCCCAGCACAACATATTGGCAGGCGCGGTATTCCATCATTCCGTCCGCACCGGGTTCCAGTGGGGATGTTTCCAGCGGCTTTTCAATCTCCACGCCAAGCCCCGCCAGGTATTCCGCTGCCGCCGGGTAGGCTGCTTTGACCCGTGCACAATAATTTTTGCAGTCATTGCAGCTGCAAAGTTCCCCCGGCCCCATGGCCTGATAATACTGCCGCGTTTTTTCTGCATCCACGTTGATGATCGTTCCCAACCCTATCATTTTGCTTCCTCGATAAAATATGGGGCATGCGCTTTGCAATGCCCCATGTCTTGTTTATTGCTTTTTAGTCCCGGCGGAAAATGTCGCGGGTGTATACCTTTTCTTTCACATCGTCCAGCACGCTGTCGTACCGGTTGGCAATGATTGCCTGGGACATTGCCTTGAACTGTTCCAGGTCGTTCACCACTTTGCTGCCAAAGAAGGTCTCGCCATCCTTCAGCGTCGGCTCATAGATGATGACCGTCGCCCCCTTGGCCTTGATGCGCTTCATGACACCCTGAATGGAGCTCTGGCGGAAGTTATCGCTGTTGCTCTTCATCGTCAGGCGGTATACCCCGATGGTCACCGGCTTTTCCTGTGCGGCATTATAGTCGCACTCCTCACCGTAATCATAGTACCCGGCCATGCGCAGCACACGGTCCGCAATAAAATCTTTACGGGTGCGGTTGCTCTCAACGATTGCTTCAATCAAGTTTTCCGGTACATCGGCATAATTTGCCAGCAGCTGCTTCGTATCTTTGGGCAAGCAGTAGCCACCGTAACCAAAGCTGGGGTTGTTGTAATGGCTGCCAATGCGCGGATCCAGGCAAACGCCATCAATGATATCTCTGGTGTTCAGGCCCTTGCTTTCGGCATAAGTATCCAGTTCGTTAAAATAGGCCACGCGCAGCGCCAGATAGGTATTGGCAAACAGTTTTACCGCCTCCGCTTCGGTAAAGCCCATGTACAGGGTATCCACATCCTGCTTGATGGCCCCCTCCTGCAAAAGCCCGGCAAATGTATGGGCGGCTTCTACCAGGTGCGGGTCGTTGGGGTCGGTGCCCACAATAATGCGGGAAGGGTACAGGTTGTCATACAGCGCTTTGCTTTCCCGCAAAAACTCCGGGCTGAACATAATGTTCTTGCTGCCGGTTTTCTTGCGGATCTGCTCCGTGTAGCCAACCGGAATGGTAGATTTGATTACCATAACCGCATTGGGGTTCACCTTCATGACCAGGTCGATGACAGATTCCACCGCAGAGGTATCAAAGTGCTGGGTCTTGCTGTCATAATTGGTCGGCGCCGCAATCACAACAAAATCCGCATCGCGGTAAGCCGTTTCCCCGTCCAGCGTGGCGGTCAGATCCAGGTCCTTTTCCGCCAGGTATTTTTCAATGTATTCATCCTGAATGGGGGACTTCCTGTTGTTGATGCTGTCTACCTTGCTTTTGATCAGATCCACCGCACAAACCGTGTGGTGCTGTGCAATCAGGCACGAAATTGACAGACCCACATAGCCTGTACCCGCAACTGCAATTTTCATATAGTTCCCGCCTTATTTTGTATTTTTGCTTTGCTTATGCTTATATGTTAACCGTACCATCCAACCAGCCAACGGCTTTACCGTCCCTGTTCAGAACAGGGCCAACACAAACCGCTGCATATAAAATACAGAAAGTACCGCAATTTCAGACTGTCAAAAAAAATTTTGCAGAGGCGCATTGTGCGCCCGATACCATTTACCCTGTGAGCAGCCCAGCGAATGACTTTCATTCGTTGAATTATTAGGGTGTATCTGAAACGTCGAAAATATCGTCTGTTTCTACAAACGCAAAATCCTGCTTGTGTTTACGAAATATCCGTCATTTTCTTTGTTTTCAGATACACCTTCGAGAAACGTTATCCACCCCTACATACTCTATTAAGAGAAAGACACCTTTTTCGACACATTGCACACTTTTATTTATACATATTTTTGTTTTTATTATATCATAGTCCCCGCCAAAATGAAACACCTCACCCCCCCGATGAACAAACCTATTTGCGTTTTGTCTGATTTTCTCTTCGCACTTGGCAACCCCATGTTCCGCGTGCTATACTGAACCCAAAGAGACAAGATTCCTATCTGTAAAAAGGTCCTGCCTGTTCTCCGCCGGATCCTTCTTGTTTGCCATATGTATTTTTATTATCATTTATACAATATGTATCTTTCATAAGCTGTATTAAGCGAGGTAACCTCCATGCCTGCTTCTCACCATTCACTTTCCCTTACCCCGCTGCGGGTTCTCGCCTGCCTGGCGCTGCTTTCTGTTGTGGCAGCTGGCATTGCCATCACTGTCATTTTGTCCCAAAGCACCAACCCCATGTTTTCCATCCGACGGGAAGTCATCGTCCCCGATTTGTCTGGCATGGACTGGCAGCAGGCCCAGGTTGAACAGAGCGCCGCCCAGCTTTCCATCGTGTGGGATACCCGCTACTCTGCCCAAGCGGAAGGCATCGTCATCGCCCAAAAGCCCACCGCGGGCAGCACCGTCAAACAGGGGCAAAAACTCATACTGTCCGTCAGCAAAGGGCCAAACACCATCACCGTACCGGATTTGAAAAGCCAGAACCGTTCCGATGCCATCCAGACTCTGCGGGACGCCGGTTTTACCGTTTCCGTCGATTATATCCGCAACGATCCCACCCTGCAGGCCGATACCGTTATTCTGCAATCTCCTGCCGCCGGCACCGCACTGGAAGCCGGGGACTGTATTACCCTTACCGTTGCCCGTGCCGTACCAGACCCGTTCCGCCAGGTGCCGTCCCTGCTGGGCATGTCGATCGCCGAAGCGCGCCGCCGCCTTGCCATTGTGGAGCTGCTGCCCACTCTGACCCCCTCCAATCTGACCGAGGGCACCATCACCGCGCAGGATCCCCTGCCCGGCACCCTTTTGCACCGCAACGCCCATGTGCGGCTCGTTGCAAAATAGTTTATCGTTCTATCGTTCAAAACCAATTTTCTTTAGAAAAATCAAAAAAAATCCTTGACTTTCCGCTGCCGTATGCTATAATAAATGAGCACTTGAGGTTAGGCGCTCCGCCAACCGCCTGTGAACTGAATAAGATGCGCTGGTAGCTCAGCTGGATAGAGTGTCTGACTACGAATCAGAAGGCCGGGGGTTCGAGTCCCTTCCAGCGCACCAAGAAAAGCAACGATTAAACGTTATGTTTGTCGTTGCTTTTCTTTTTATGTTAGGGTGTACCTGAAAAGTCGAAACTATCGTCTCTTTCTACAAACGCAGCGGGATTTTGCGTTAAAAAGCCTTGGAATCCACAAAGGATTCCTGCGGCTCTTTGCCTTACATCCTGCTTGTGTTTGCGAAATATCCGTCATTTTCTTTGTTTTCAGATACACCTTAGCAAAACACTTTGCATTGGGCGCTTATTTGGCGCTTAAATCTTTTGAGGATATAATATAGGCAATACCGCATAATTCTAAGTGCCGATACGGCGAGCGAGGTGCGGCAGCTGCTAAGCCAAAAGCGCAGATAATACTGGATGTCTTATCGAGCATTTTGGCAACGCAGATGCCGTGCCGCAGCCGCCGGAGCGGTGCTTGAGCCGTTAGGCGGGAATTGTGCGGTATTGCCTATAGAATGATATGCCCCCTATATAGCGAACAGTGAAATAAAACACTGAAGGCTATATAGGGGGCATATCAGTCAGGCTTTTGTGCAAATTTTATTTGCCTATCGGCTGTCGTGTATTGCTTGAGCAGCGCCCAAAAGCCTTTTTCTAAATCATCAGGTCAATTTGTTGGCTGTTCCTCATCCTTAGGCGGGTACTTTTTGCGTAAAACCGCAAGGGTCACCGCCGTCAACAGGCTGCCCATCAGTAAGGCAAGCAGATACCGGAACGGATGCGGGTTCAGCGGCAGCAAGAACATGCCGCCGTGCGGGGCCGGTACGGCACAACCAAACAGCATGGACAGCGCCGCCGCCAGGGATGCACCCACCATGCAGGAGGGAATGGCATGCAGCGGATCCCGCAGCACAAAGGGGACGACCCCCTCGGTGATAAAGCAGGCCCCCATCAGGTAATCCGTCATCGCGGTGTGGCGCTCTTTGGTGGTAAAATGCTCCGGGAACAGGGTTCCCGCCAGAGCAACGCCCAGCGGCGGCACCATGCCGCCCGCCATAACGGCAGCCATAAATTCTTCCTGGCCGCCGGCCAAGGCAACCGTGCCAAACAGATACGCCGCTTTATTGATCGGCCCGCCAAAGTCAACGGCCATCAAAGCCCCCAGCACCGCGGCCATCACCACGCGGCTGCCGCCCTGCATACTGGCCAACAGCTGGTATATCCAGGTATTAAACCGTCCAAGCGGCGCATTGACGAGGAATACCATCATAAAGCCGACCACGGCCAGGCTGGCCACCGGATATAGCAGTACTGTTTTGATATGCACCAATGCCGATGGCAGCCGCTTGAATGCCGTCCGCAGCAGTTTTACCACAAAGCCTGCCGCAAAGCCCGCAATCATAGCGCCCCAAAAGCCGGAAGACACCCATTCCGCCTGCGGTGCCAGCGAGGTTCCCTGGATGGCCAGCATACCGCCCGCCATACCGGCCACCAATGCGGGCAGATCCCCCACCGACATGGCAATGAACCCGGCCAGCACAACGTACATCAGATTAAATGAGGTATTACCGATCGTGCGCACCAGCATGGCAAGGGACGTTCCCCGCCCGAACATTTCTGCGCCCGCATTACCGCGATCCAAAAAGTAGCTTAACGCAATCAATATACCGCCACCGGTGATAAAGGGAATCATGTGGGAAACGCCGTTCATCAGGTCGGTGTAAAGCTTGCGCCCAAATTCCTGCGTGGCGGCAGCACCATCTTTTGCGCTGCCTGCTTTACGGTTGCCCCCCATGCCCGGCACACTTTCATCCTCCGGTTCCAGTGGAGCTGTGCCGGACAGTGCGCGGTGCAGCAGCATTTCCGGGTCTTTCAACGCCTGGGAAACCGGCACGCGAAGCACCGGTTTGCCCGCAAAGCGGGCGGTCTCCACGGCTTTATCCGCCGCCACAATGATGCACTCTGCGTTTTCAATTTCCTGTTCGGTCAGGTGGTTTTTCACCCCGTCTGCACCGTTGGTTTCCACCTTGATGGCAATATGCATTTCTGCCGCTTCGGCTTCCAGCGCTTCGGCCGCCATATAGGTGTGGGCAATGCCGGTGGGGCATGCCGTTACAGCCAACACGCGGGGGGCAAGCCGCGGTTCGGTCAGCGCAGCTTCGGCCACTGCCTCAGCGCGGGCCTCGCGGGCGGTCTCGCCCTGTTCCCGCTTAGCGATCACCGCCAGAAATTCTTCCGGGGTTGCTGCTTGCTTCAATTCCTCACAAAACAGCGGTTCCATCAGCAGCTGAGCCAGCCGCGCCAACACCTGGATATGCAGGTCGTTTGCACCATCCGGAGCTGCGATCAAAAACAGCAGCCGTACCGGGGCACCATCCAGTGCCTGGTAGTCGATCGCCTCCCGCAGCGTCACTGCCGCCAGCGCGGGCACCAGCACCGCGTTGCTTTTGCCGTGGGGAATGGCCACCCCGCCGCCAACGCCGGTCGTGCCCTGGGCTTCCCGTTCCAGCACACTTTTTTCGTATTCGCCTGCATCCCGCAGGCATCCGGTGCGGTCCAGCATGCCCACCATTGCGTGGATGGCCATGGCCTTATCCGCCACCTGCATATTCAGTGCAACGCGTTCCGGCACCAGTAGATCTGTGATCTGCATCGGTCGGCTGTCCCCCTTTGCTTCAAACATCCTATCCTGGGGCGAGCCCGAAAAGCCGAAAATACAGCCTGTTTTTACAAACACAACCGCCATTCTCTTTGTTTTCAGGCACACCCCTCGGCAGGGCTTTCCCCTGCCCATTTGCTCTTACACCCGCTGCACTGCCTCTGTGCAACGCTTGCGCAATTGTTTGCGCTTTTGCCTTAACAAAGGCGGCTCCGCACAAGAGCGGAGCCGCCTAAAAAGTTCAAATTACTGTTGATTAGTTCAGCAGGGTCAGCTCGGTCTCAGGATCGAACAGGTGGATCTTATGCGTATCCATAGCCATGGTGACCTTGTCGCCGCGGCGGGACTTGGAGGTCGGGGCAACGCGAGCCATCAGGTTCTGGCCCTTGTAGGTCAGGTACAGATAGATCTCAGCGCCCATCAGCTCGGAAACTTCAACCTCAGTATCGATATGGCTGGAAGGATGCTTCTCCAGGAACTCTTCGTCATCCTTCATATCCTCAGGACGGATACCAACCTTCAGGCTCTTGCCAACGTAAGCGGCCAGTTTGCCATCGGCGGTCTTTTCCTGCGGCAGGGGGATCACGGTGCCGTCCAGATCGACGACATAGGTATCGCCATTCTTCTGCAGGGTGCCGTCCAGGAAGTTCATCTGGGGGCTGCCGATGAAGCCGGCAACGAAGATGTTGCAGGGGTAATCGTACAGGTTCTGCGGAGTATCGACCTGCTGGATGACGCCATCACGCATAACAACGATGCGGTCGCCCATGGTCATAGCTTCGGTCTGGTCATGGGTAACATAGATGAAGGTGGTAGCCAGCTTCTTGTGCAGCTTGATGATCTCGGTACGCATGCTGGTACGCAGCTTAGCATCCAAGTTGGACAGAGGCTCGTCAAGCAGGAAGACGGCCGGGTTACGAACCATTGCGCGGCCCAGAGCAACACGCTGGCGCTGACCACCGGACAGAGCCTTCGGCTTACGGTCAAGCAGGTGCTCGATTTCCAGGATCTTAGCAGCTTCACGAACGCGCTTGTCGATGTCGTCCTTGGGCATCTTGCGCAGTTCCAGGCCGAATGCCATGTTCTTGTACACGGTCATGTGCGGGTACAGAGCGTAGTTCTGGAACACCATGGCGATGTCGCGGTCTTTCGGGGGAACATCGTTGATCAGGCGGTCACCGATGTACATTTCGCCCTTGGAGATTTCTTCCAGACCTGCGATCATACGCAGGGTGGTGGACTTACCGCAGCCGGAAGGACCGACGAAAACGATAAATTCCTTATCAGCGATTTCCAGGTTGAAATCCTTAACGGCAGTAACATTGCCCGGATAGATTTTGTAAATATGACGGCAACTAATGCTGGCCATGGGTCATTACCTCCAAATTGGTTTTTATGATTTTATTGATACGCTCAGCACGTATTTTTCTTGACAAATCTATAATAGCAGGGTACGATTGAAAAAGATATAGCACTTTATTGATATTGGAGGTCAGAAATTGATATTTGATCCAACCACCTGCTGCGCCTGCGCCGCAGTGCAGGAACTGCAGGGCGAAGCGCCGCTTACCCTTTCCGGCGAGGGCCTTTGGGCAGGGGTACTTTCCAGCGGGCAGTGCGTGCTGGAATGCCCCGGCAGCCAGAGCGCGGCGGGCTCCTCCGGCGATTTTTTGCTGGGCTTTGGCACCTTCACGCTGCGGCCCGTTACCCCCTGCCATCTGCTGTGCGTGCGGCTGACCGGGCTGGCCGTGCAGCAGTTTTTGGCCGGGCTGCCGCAGCCGCGCTTTGCGGATGGGGCTTCCTGCCCCAGTGCAGCGGAGCTGCTGGCCCGCGTGTGCGGTGCCGGGAATGCCGACGATGCCGCCAGCGCCGCCGCCCCCTACACCCTGCTGTGCGCCCTTGTCCACGGGGACGAGGAATCCCGCCGTCTTTCGCCGTTGGTAGCCCGCGCGGTGGAAGCCATCCGCGATAACTACATGGCCCTGTACGGCGTGGAAGAGCTCAGCGCCCAGCTTGGGGTCAGCAAGTGCCACCTTGTGCGGGTCTTTTCTTCCGAGATGGGCATGCCGCCGGGCCGCTTTTTGACCAGCGTGCGCATTGAAGCTGCCAAACTGCTGCTGGCCGAGCGGGAGTACAGCCTGGAAATGATCGCCGGGCTGTGCGGTTTTTCCGGTGCCAACTACCTGTGCCGCGTGTTTAAGCGGGAAACGGGTTTAAGTCCCGCCGCCTGGCGTGAAACCGCCGCCCACAAAGCCGTGGTACAAAAGCTGCCCGCCCGCAACAACGAAATCTATGTGTAAAAGCAGTTCATTTTGTATCCTTATGGCAATACCGCACAATTCTAAGTGCCGATACGGCGAGCGAGGTGCGGCAGATGCCAAGCCAAAAGCGCAGATAATACTGGATGCTGCAAAGGTGAGCGCCGCCAGTGGCGGAAACAGCGAACCGAAGCAGGGGCAGCGGTCGCAGAGTGCGAGGGGCTTTTGCCCCCGAAGCACGATGCGGGTACCGTAACCCGACATTATCGAGCATTTTGGCAACGCAGATGCCGTGCCGCAGCTGCCGGAGCGGTGCTTAAGCCGCAAGGCGGGAATTGTGCGGTGTTGCCTTATATAAAGAAGAAACATTTGTGCATCCAGAAACAACCTATTTCCTATCGAAACCGTAGGGGCTATGCTTCATAATAAAAGACGCTTCCCCCTGTTCGGCTGTATTCCCCACTTTTTCGCGTTTTGCGTTGACTCAACCGTTCCCGTCCTATATACTGAAAGATACGGCACTTTTGCCGCCGACCGGGCCGCCCGGCTGTATTCCTGCAAGGAAAAGGAGGAGATGCCGTGATTTTCGGCAAGTACATCAACCGTTATTACCTCAAAAATGCGCCCGTGCTGCTGCTTGGGCTGCTGGCCCTTTTAATGGTTGACTATATCCAGCTGTTGATCCCCCAGTTTTACCGTCTGGTCATCAACGGGGTCAACCTGGGGCAGGTGGTCGTAAACGGCCAGCCCCTGCCCTTTACCAAAGAGGTTTTGCTGCAGCACATCTGCCTGCCCATGATCTGGATCGTGGTGCTCATGGTCATTGGGCGCTTTTTGTGGCGTATCTGCTTTTTCGGCTCCGCTGTGCGGGTTGCTGCCAACCTGCGCGAGCGGATGTTTGACCACAGCCGCCAGCTTTCGCAGCAGTATTACCAGGTTAACAAGGTCGGCAACCTGATGAGCCTTTACACCAATGATATTGATACCATCCAGGAATGTTTTGGTGATGGTATCCTGATGTTCTTTGACGCTTTGGTTCTCGGCCTGATGGCCCTGTACAAAATGTGGCGCATGGATTATAAGCTCACCCTGCTGGCTTTGATCCCTGCCCTCTTCATGTTCGGCATCGGCACCGTCATGGGCACCGCCATGACCAAGCGCTGGGAAGAACGCCAACAGGCATTCTCCGATCTTTCAGACTTTGCACAGGAGAATTTCTCCGGCATTGCCGTTATCAAGGCGTTTGTCAAAGAGCTGAAAGAGCTCATGGCGTTCCGCAAGCTGAACAAACAGAACGAGGAGATCAACGTCATCTACACCAAAATTGCCACCCTGCTGGAAGTGCTCGTGACCCTGTTTGTCGAATCCGTCATCTGTGTCATCCTGGGGTATGGCGGTTATCTGGTCTACCAGGGCCGGTTCAACGCGGGCCAGCTGGTAGAGTACATCGGCTATTTTGAGGCCATCGTCTGGCCCATCATGGCAATTTCCATGCTGATCGAAAAGACCTCCCGCGGCAAGGCTTCCCTGAACCGCATCACCGAGCTGCTGGACGCCCCCATTGATGTGGCCGACCGCCCCGGCGTGCAGGAGCTGCAGAACCCGCAGGGCAGTGTGGAATTCCGCCACCTGACCTTCCGCTACCCGGACGGCGAATACGATGTGCTGCAGGATATCTCCTTCACCATCCACCCCGGCGAAAGCGTGGGCATTGTGGGCAAGACCGGCGCGGGCAAAACGGCGCTGGTGGACCTGCTGCTCCGCACCTACAACGTGCCGGACGGCACCCTGTTTGTGGATGGCAAAGACGTCAACACCGTTTCCATCCACTCGGTGCGCAACGCCTGCGCCTATGTCCCGCAGGACAACTTCCTCTTCTCGGACACCATCGCCCACAACATCGGTTTTGGTGTGGACGATGCCTCCCCCGAAATGATCGACCACGCCGCCAGCCTGGCCGATGTGCGGGACAACATCGTGGACTTTAAGGATGGTTACGAAACCGTGCTGGGTGAGCGCGGCGTGACCGTTTCCGGCGGCCAGAAGCAGCGCATCTCCATTGCACGTGCCCTGCTGAAAGACGCCCCCATCCTGATTCTGGATGACTCTGTTTCCGCTGTGGACACCCGCACCGAAAAAATCATTCTGGACAACCTGAAATCCAGCCGCGCCAACAAGACCACCCTGCTGATTGCCCACCGCATTTCCACGGTGGAGCGGCTGGACAAGATCATCTTCCTGGATGATGGCAAGATTGAGGCCGTCGGCCCCCACGATGAGCTGTACGCCAGCTGCCCCAAGTACCGCCGCATGGTGGACCTGCAGCGGCTGGAAGATGAAGCCGGAGGTGATGACAATGCTTAATATAAACCCGCTTTTGCTGGTTGGCGGCGTCATCGGTGCCGTTACCGCGCTGCTGATTTTTGCTTACGCTTCGGTCAAAGATAAAAAGACCGCCATGGGTTTTGAGCGCACCATGGCAGACGGCGAGATTCTGCGCCGCCTGTTCGCCTATGCCAAACCGTACTGGGCCAAGTTTCTTCTGGTTCTCTTCCTGATGCTCTTCTCCATCGCTTACGACATTATCTCTCCCCTAATCGTCGGTGCGATCGAAGAACTTGTCGCCGCCGATTTTACCCTCAGCCGCCTGTTCGCTTCGGTCGCGGTCTATGCGGGGGTTCTGGTGTTCTCGATGGCAAGCACCTATTTTCAGGCGGTCATTCTGCAGCGGGTCGGCCAGCGCATCATCTCCGATCTGCGCGAGGATCTGTTCACCCACATTGAGTCCCTCTCCCACGAGCAGCTCAACGAGATCCCGGTTGGCAAGCTTGTTACCCGCGTTACCAACGATACCAACGCCATTTCCATGATGTTCACCAACCTTTTGGTGAACCTGATCAAAAATGCGTTCGTCATTTTGGGCATTCTGGTGGCCATGCTCTGCCTGAACTATGCGCTGACCCTGATGGTGCTCTGCTTTGTTCCCTTCATCGTGATCTTTACAGTCATCTTCCGGAAGTTTTCCCGTCGGGCATACCGTAAGGTCAAGGATGCCACCACTGACATCAACACCTATCTTTCGGAGAACCTTTCCGGTATCAAGGTCACCCAGATTTTTGGCCGCGAGGACGAAAAGATGGCGGAGTTCTACCAAAAAAGCCAGACCCTTTCCAAGGTCACGCAGGAACAGATTTTTGTGTTCGGCGTATTCCGCCCGCTGGTCTACATGCTGTACATCAGCTCTATTTTGTGCCTGTTCTACCTGGGCGGCATGGGCCACCTGAACAACGTTTCTTTCCTGGGGCAGACCATCACCGGCGGCACCATCGTCACCTTCTACATGTACATTTCCAAGTTCTTTACCCCCATCCAGAACCTGGCCGAGCAGTTCAACTGGCTGCAATCCGCGCTGGCCTCGTCGGAAAAAGTCTTTTCTATTATGGACATTCAGCCCAAGCTGGTGGATGCCCCCGACGCCATTGAGCTGACCGATGTAAAAGGCGAAATTGAGTTCCGCGATGTCTGGTTCAGCTATATTCCCGGCGAATGGGTGCTGCAGGGCGTTTCGTTCCATGTTTCCCCGCGGGAAACCGTGGCTTTGTCGGTTCCACCGGCTCCGGCAAAAAGCACCATCCTGTCCCTCATCTGCCGCAACTACGAGTTCCAGAAGGGCGAAATCCTGATTGACGGAATCGATATCCGCAAAATCAAAATTTCTTCCCTCCGCCGCCATTTTGGACAAATGCTGCAGGATGTTTTCCTCTTTTCCGGCACCATCCGCAGCAACATTGTCCTGCGGGAGGATAACATCTCGGACGAAGAGATCATGCAGGTCTGCCGCTATGTCAACGCTGACCACTTCATCAACAAGCTGGACCATGGCCTGGATGAGGAAGTGCGCGAGCGCGGCAACAACTTCTCCGCCGGTCAGCGCCAGCTGCTCAGCTTTGCCCGCACGATCATCCACAAGCCCAGCGTGATGATTCTGGACGAAGCAACCGCCAACATTGATACCGAAACCGAGCTTTTGATTCAGGATTCTCTGGAAAAAATGCGCACCGTCGGCACCATGCTGATCGTTGCCCACCGCCTTTCCACCATCCAGCACGCGGACAACATCATCGTGCTGTCCCACGGCAAAATTCTGGAGCAGGGCAGCCACCAGGAGCTGCTGGCCCGTCATGGGCGGTACTATCAGCTGTACACCCTGCAATACCACAAAGAACAGCTCAGTTCCTGATTTTATCTTCCCTAACAGCAGTGCCCCCTGCAGCAATGCAAAGCTGCCGGGGGCACATTTTATTTTGTTATTTTGTTATTTTGCTTTTTGTCCGCTTCGGCGGTTGTTTTGGGCTGTGCATCCGCTGCCTGTTTCAGGGCTTCCTGCTCAGAAAAATGCTGGATAATTTTATCTTTCGCCAGCTGCAAATGGCGCTTGTTGATGGCCCTTGCCTCGTCCGCATTGTTGGTCAGCAGGCAGTGCACAATATCGCGGTGCTCTTCCATCGATTCATTAAAGCGCTGGGTACTTGTCAGCGAATAAATACGGAACTGCTGGTTCAGCGAATGGATCCTTGCATACATGGATTCCAAAAGGCTGTTGCCGCACAGTTCAATCAGCAACCCGTGCAGCTTAGAATCCATATCCGTGTAGGCACGCAGGTTCTTTTGGGCGTGCAGCCGCTCCATCTCGTTCAGGCAGTCGATCAGCTGCTGCATATCCGCCGTGGTCAGGTGGTGCTGCAGCTTGCTGATGGCGTAATCTTCCAGCAGAACGCGCAGGTCAAAAATTTCCTCAATGTCCCGCGCGGTAAACTCTTTTACAAACACACCCTTGTTGGGGATCTCCACCACCAGCCCGTCCGAAGCCAGCTGGCGCAGTGCTTCCCGGATGGGGCTGCGGCTCACGCACAGGCGCTCTGCCAGCTCGTTTTCCTGCAGCCACTGGCCGGGAGCAAATCTTCCTTCGCAGATATCATCCTTCAGGATCTGATACACCTGATTGCGGATCGTTTTGATTGGGCGGCGTTCCATAGCTCTTTCCTTCACTTTCCCTTGTGCGGGTTGGCCCCCGCAGCGCATCCGTATTAACCGGAGATATTTCTATTATTCTATCACACGTTTTGCCCTTGTGCAACGCAGTCTCCCTTATTTTTCTGCCTTTTTGCCTATATTTTTATGTGTTTCACAAAAGTTCTTCTTGCAATTTGTATAATCTATTACTATAATAAAATTGTTTTTATCTTGCCCGCCGCTTTTGTTCCGGCAAGGTATCCCATGTTTTCCTGGGGTGTATCTGAAAAGTCGAAAATTTAGTCTATTTCTTTGTTTTCAGATACACCTTACAAAGAAAGGGTCGTGTGATCGTATGAAAATTGGTTTTATCGGTCTTGGCATCATGGGCCGCCCCATGGCCAAAAACCTGCTCAAAGCCGGCTATGACGTTACGGTGGACAGCCACTCCCCCGCCTCCGCCGCAGCGGGCTGAAGCCTGCGGCGCCAAAGTAGCCGACCAGCCCACCATCGGCTCCACCTGTGATCTTGTGCTGACCATGCTGCCCAACGCCCCGCAGGTTAAACAGGTCATGCTGGGTGCAAACGGCGTTGCCGCCCACATGCAGCCCGGCTCTACCTTTATTGATATGACCTCCCTGAACCCCATCGCCAGCAAGGAGATTGCCGCCGAGCTTGCCGCCCGCGGCATCCAGATGCTGGACGCCCCCGTTTCCGGCGGCGAGCCCAAGGCAATTGACGGCACCCTTTCCTTCATGGTCGGCGGCGAAGAAGAGGTCTTCAACACCTTCAAACCGGTCCTGCTGGCCATGGGTTCTTCCGCTGTGCGGTGCGGCGGCATCGGCGCAGGCAACACCACCAAGCTGGCCAACCAGATCATCGTGGCGGCCAACATCCAGGCTGTGGCCGAAGCCCTGACCCTGGCCCAGAAAGCCGGTGTTGACCCCGACCTGGTGTTCCAGGCCATCAAGGGCGGCCTGGCCGGTTCCACCGTCATGAACGCCAAAGCTCCCATGATGATCGAGGGCAACGATAAGCCCGGCTTCAAGATTGACCTGCATATCAAGGATCTGAACAACGCCCTGGACTGCGCCCACACCGTGGGTGCCCCGGTGCCGATGACCGCCGAAGTGCAGGAAATTTTGCAGTGGCTGCACAGCAATGGCAAGGGCCAGGCAGACCACAGCGCCATTGCCCAGTATTACGAGCACCTGACCGGTATCAAGCTGGGCCGCGACCTGTAAAACCTCAAAATTCTGTTTTTTTTGGCGGTGCGGGCATCCCCGTGCCGCCAAAATTTTGCCGCCAATTCTGTACGTTCTGCCGATTGCTGAATGATTGATTTGCATGTTATAACAGAAATTAAAGAACCAACAAACAAAACAGAAAAGAGTGTGATCCCTATGTCTAAACTCCGCCAAGATGCTGACGCCATCATTCAGGCCGCCATCACCGCCGCCCAGCCGGACGAGGCCGTCCGCAAAGCGCTGGAAGGACGCGATTTCGGTTCCGGGCGCGTTGTGCTGGTTGCCGCCGGCAAGGGTGCCTGGCAGATGGCCAACGCCGCCAGCCGCATTCTGGGTTCCCGCATTGATACCGGTATTGTCATTACCAAGTACGACCACAGCAAAGGCCCCATCGCCAACTTTACCATCCGGGAAGCCGGGCACCCCATCCCGGACGAGAACAGCTTTACCGCCACCCAGCAGGCGCTGGACCTCGTCAGCGGGCTGACCGCACAGGACACCGTGCTGTTCCTGCTTTCCGGCGGCGGTTCCGCTTTGTTTGAAAAGCCGCTCATCCCCGCCGCGGATCTGGAAGAACTCACCCACAACCTGCTGGTCTGCGGGGCGGATATTGTAGAGATCAACACCCTCCGCAAGCGATTTTCCGGCGTAAAGGGCGGCCGTTTTGCCCAGCTGTGTGCCCCGGCCCATGTGGTTTCCATCGTGCTTTCGGATATTCTGGGCGATCCGCTGGATATGATTGCCTCCGGCCCCGCTTACCCGGATAGTTCTACCTGCGCACAGGCCAAGGAGATCGTGCAGAAATACCACCTGCCCATGACGGATCAGATGCTGACCCTGCTGGAGCAGGAAACGCCCAAAGCGCTGGACAACGTAGAAACCCAGATCACCGGCAGTGTGCGCCAGCTGTGCGCCGCCGCCGCTGCCACCGCCCGCACCCTTGGCTATGAGCCGCTGATTTTGACCGACTGCCTGAGCTGCGAAGCCCGGGAAGCCGGTGTGTTCCTGGCCAACATGGTGCGCTACCAGCGCACCGCGGGCCGCCGTATTGCCCTGATTGCAGGTGGCGAAACAGTGGTGCATCTGACCGGCCACGGTAAAGGCGGCCGCAATCAGGAGCTCGCCCTTGCCGCCGCTCCCGGTATCGCCGGGCTGGATGGCTGCGCGGTGTTCTCCGTTGGCTCTGATGGCACCGACGGCCCCACCGATGCCGCTGGCGGCTTTGTGGACAGCACCACCCAGGCCGCGCTGAAAGCCCAGGGCTGCGATATCTTTGCCACGCTGGCTGATAACGATGCCTACCATGCCCTGCAAAAATGCAATGGCCTGATCATCACCGGCCCCACCGGCACCAACGTCAACGATGTCTCGGTCGCTCTGGTCCGGGCGTGATGTCTCCATCGTACCGTGGAGAAACCTTGCCGATGGTGATAAACTCTGCAAATCATTTGTAGGGGACGATGTTCGCATCGTCCCGGACGGGCCTTGCCCTCTATTTCACCCCATCATCCTCCGCAAGGCAACGTGTGCACAGTGTGCGCCCGGGATGCATGTTTTATGTCCGTCACACATTATAAACCAACCTGTAGGGAATGGTCTTGACCATTCCGGGACTTTTGTGCTAGATGACCTAAGAATATTTGTGAATCGTTTCGACCACGTTTTGGCGCCCTTTTTGATGAGTGCCTCGCCGCCACAAACCTAATTTTTTGCTTCCTCACTGCCCCGGCGCGGTCGGGTGACCGCGCCCTACCGATTGTTCCACCATCAACAGCATATAATAAATTATTCCACATAACTTTCCTATCAGGCGCACCCCCGATGCCACATCCGGGTCTGCGCCTGATTTTTTGCTCCTTTCCCCGCTGTTTTTTAACACATTCTCCCTGAATTGTTAATTTTTTATTGACAGCCCCACTATTCCGTGCTATACGCCCACAGCGCAATAAACATACTTACCAAGTATGTTTATTGTATTTGCTTTCTCATGCAATGTCACATATAGGAATTTCTTTATTGTTTTTTTGAACATTCTGTGAACCACTTTCCTGTTGCATTGTACAAATTTGCATGTTTTTTTTTTACTATTTTGGTTTGAACTATTGACTTTATCCAATCTCAAAGCTATTATCATAGTATCAAACGTATAATGTATACAATCCATATTTGTGATTCGAAACATAGAGCACCCACAACCAAGGAGGCATTTGTATGAAAACCATCTCGATTCCTTACTATACTTCCACCTTGGACCTGCATGTTGACGAAGCCAACCTGAAAGCTGTTGTCACCGCAAAAATGCACGAATACAAGGCCGGCAAAACGGAAGTAGAACTGGTTCATGAGGCATTGAGCATCCCATTGCCTCCCCGCGCCTGCGTGACCTGGCCAAGGGTAAACAGAAAGTTGTGCTGGTCACCAGTGACCACACCCGCGCCGTCCCCAGCAAGATCACCCTGCCCATCCTGCTGGATGAGATCCGCCAGGGCAACCCGGACGCCGATATCACCATCCTGATTGCCACCGGCCTGCACCGCCCCACCACCGAAGAAGAGCAACGCCGCATGTTTGGCGATGCCATCGTGGATCATGAGAAAATCGCCATCAACAACGCATTTGACCCGGATCAGTTCATCCACATGGGCGTGCTGCCCTCCGGTGCGGACTTCAACGTCAACAAACTGGCCGCTGAATGTGACCTGCTGGTGACTGAGGGATTTATCGAGCCACACTTCTTCGCCGGCTTCTCCGGCGGCCGCAAGAGCATCCTGCCTGGCATCTGCTCTCAGGAGACCGTCAACGAAAACCACAGCTACAAGGCCATTTCCAGCCCGTATGCCAACACTGGCGTGCTGGAACACAACCCCATCCATGAGGATATGTTGGCCGCTGCCAAGATGGTCAATGTCCAGTTCATCTTCAATGTAGCGCTGGACGGCCAGAAAAAGATCATCGCCGCCTGGGCAGGCGACCTGGAAAAGGCCCACGCCGAAGGCGTTGCCTTTATCCGCAAATGGAGCCAGTGCCCCAGCATTACCGGCGATATCGTGGTCACCAGCAACGGCGGCTACCCGCTGGACCAGAACCTGTACCAGAGCCCCAAGGCCGTTGCCACGGCGGAAGCCTGTGCGGGTGAGGATGGTGTCATTATCATGTGCTGCAGCTGTGCCGACGGCATGGGCGGCACCCACTTTGAAAAGCTCATCACGATGGGCACCGTGGACGAGATCGACGGTTACCTTTCCAAGATCCCGCCCAAGGAGACCATTCCCGAACAGTGGTGCCCGCAGATTTATGCCCGCATCCTGAAAAAGCACCCCGTCATCCTCGTCACCACCTACCTCAAGCCGGAGGAAGTGCGCAAGGCCAACATGATCCCCGCTTCCACTCCGGATGAAGCCTTGGAGATTGCCTACCAGATGAAGGGCCGCGATGCAAGCGTTGTTGTCATCCCCGATGGCGTCAGCGTGCTTGCTGTTAAGGAATAACCGGCAAAACCGGAACCAATAGAAAAAACGCAAAAGGAGAGTGAGCGTAATGGAAATAAAGCTGGCGCTGAAAGTCAACGATAAAGATAACGTCGCCACCATTTTTGCCAATGGCATTACCGATGGTACCGAAGTTGAGATCCGCGACAAAAAAGGCAACGCTGAAACCGTTACCGTGATTGGCGATGTTCCCTATGGCCACAAAATTGCTGTGCGGGACATCAAAAAGGGCGAACTGATCAACAAATACGGCGAAGAGATCGGCATTGCCACCAAGGACATCAAAAAAGGCGAGTACGTGCATGTCCACAACCTGGACAGCATGCGCGGCCGCGGTGACTGGGCCAAGGAAGGCAAGTAAGGAGGGTAAACTGCTATGGAATTTATGGGTTATGTGCGCCCGGACGGCAAAGTTGGCGCGCGCAACTATGTTGCCGTCATCCCCAGCGTTACCTGTGCCAACGACGTTGCCAACGCCATCTGCCACCAGGTACAAGGTACCATTACATATCTGCACCATCAGGGCTGCTGCCAGATGCCCCCTGATCTGGAGCGCGTGACCGATACGCTGATCAGCCTGGGCATGAGCCCCAATGTTGGCGCTATCCTGATCGTAAGCCTTGGCTGTGAAGGCACCGACCACGAGCGCATGTACAAAGAGCTGAGCGCTACCGGCAAGCATGTGGAGATCATCCACATTCAGGAGCTGGGCGGCGTCAGCAAGGCGATCCAGCTGGGCACCGATATTGCCCGCAAGCTTGTCATTGAAATTTCCGGCCTGCAGCGCCAGCCGGTGGATGTTTCCAAGATCGTTATGGCCATCAAGTGCGGTGCTTCCGATACCACCAGCGGCATGGCTTCCAACTGTGTTATCGGCTATGTAGCCGACAAGCTGGTCGATCTGGGCGCTACCGTTATCTTTGGCGAAACGACCGAGTTCCTGGGCGGTGAGCACCTGCTGGCCCGCCGTGCCGTAAACAAAGAAGTGGCCGATAAGATCTATGAGATCGTAACCAACATGGAAAACCGCGCCAAGAGCATTGGCTGCGATATGCGCAAGGGCCAGCCCACACCGGGCAACATCGCCGGCGGTCTTTCCAGTATTGAGGAAAAGAGCCTTGGTGCCATCGTCAAGAGCGGCACCCGCCCCATCCAGGGCGTGCTGGAATACCCGCAGCATGTTACCGACCAGAAAGGCCTGTGGATCAAGGATACGCCGGGCCGTGAGCCTGAGATTTTGACCGGCATGGCTGCCACGGGCGCTCAGTTCATGATGTTCTCTACCGGCCGCGGTGCCCCGCAGGGCTTCCCCAGCATGCCGGTCATCAAGATCTGCGGCAACCCCAATACCTACCAGCGCATGGAAAATGATATGGACCTGAACGCCGGTCTGATCATTACCGGCGATAAGACCATTGAGCAGGTTGGCGAGGAAGCCTTTGCCAAGCTGCTGCGCGTACTGAGCGGCGAAATGACCAAGAACGAAGCCATCCAGTATTTCAGCGCCATTGATATCCATTGCCTCGGCCCTGTGATCTGATTCTTCTTTTGTAACTCTTCTACACATTCCGTTCCTTCCGGAGAGTCTGTTGAAGGTGCACCCGATGCACCCATGAAAAAAGTAAAGGCAATACCGCATAATTCTAAGTGCCGATACGGCGAGCGAGGTGCGGCAGATGCTAAGCCAAAAGCGCAGATAATACTGGATGTCTTATCGAGCATTTTGGCAACGCAGATGCCGTGCCGCAGCTGCCGGAGCGGTGCTTAAGCCGCAAGGCGGGAATTGTGCGGTGGTGCCTAAACGTTAAAAGCAAGGAGATGTTTTTATGAATCCAGTCATAGCCATGTTGATCGGCGTTGTCGTCATGATGGTTCTGGTTATCTGCACTAGAATGCACGCGTTCCCATCCCTGATTATTTCTGCTATCCTGATCGCTGTTCTTTCCGGCAATTACCTGCTAGTTGGCACCGGCAATGAAGGCGGCAACCTGTTAAGCGTTGCCATCAGCACCGTGACCGGCGGCTTTGGCGGTACCATGACAAGCATTGGTATCGTCATCGGTTTCGGCTGCATCATGGGTATCTTTTGGAAAAAAGCGGCGCTGCCAAGCGTATGGCTATCACCATTCTGAAGCTTGTCGGCGTTAAGCGCGCAGACGTTGTTCTGGGCCTGACCGGCTTTGTTGTTTCCATCCCGGTCTTCTGTGACTCCGGTTTCGTCATCCTGTCCTCCCTGGCAAAAGAGTTCTCCCGTCTGACCAAGAAATCCATGGTCGGTCTGGGTGGCATCCTGGGCATGGGCCTGTATATCACCCACTTCATGGTTCCCCCCACCCCCGGCCCTCTGGCTGTTGTCAGCACCTTCCAGAACGAAGGCATCAACATTGACCTTGGCATGTTCATCATCGCCGGTCTGCTGTTCTCCATCCCCCTGTTCATCTTCTCCGTGTTCCTGTTCCGCTGGTTCGGCAACAAGTACCCGCAGTTCATCGTTCCTTACGAGATCGACCGCAGCAAGTACACCGAAGCTCAGCTGAAGGTTCTGGATAAGATCGACGCCAAGATCAAGGCCGGCAAAGAGCTGGAAAACGAAGACTTCACCGAGCTGCTCAGCACCGAAAAGCTGCCCAGCGCCGGCCTGTCCTTCACCATCCTGCTGCTCCCCGTCTTCCTGATCCTTGCTAACACCCTCGTCAGCCAGACCGCTTTCAAGGCCACCATCGTTGGCGAAATCATCACCTTCCTCGGCAACCCCGTTATCGCTCTGTTCATCTCCCTGTGCCTAGGCGCATTCCTGCTGGCCAAGGACCTGGATAACAAGACTGTTGTTGGCATGATGAACGATGCTCTACGCGATGCAGGCCCCATCGTTATGATCACCGCCGGCGGCGGCGCCCTGGGCGCAGTCGTTAAGGCTACCGGCGCTGCCGGCATGATGGCCAACGGCATCGTGGCAATCGGCATCCCCGGCATCCTGGTTCCCCTGCTCATCGGCACCATCATGCGCTTCCCGCAGGGCTCCGGCACCACCGCTATGATCACCGGTTCTGCCATCATCGCCCCCATGCTGGTTACCCTGGGCATCAACCCCTACCTGGCTGGCCTGGCAGTCTGCCTGACCGCCATGTGCCCGTCCTTCCTGAACGATAGCTACTTCCACGTGGTTACCAGCTTCAGCGGCATGGATATCAAGACCAGCTTGAAGACCTGGACCATCGGTTCCATCCTGGTTCCCGTTTTCGGTTCCGTCATCATCTGCATCCTGAGCCTCTTCATCCACTAATTCAGCTTTTTGCGGCATGCAGCGTTCCCTGGCTGCTCTGCCGCATGGAATGTGTAGTTACAAGCAAGCAAACAGGCCCGAACCCCGGCACCGCAATGGTGCAGGCAGGTTCGGGCCTGTTTGTTTTGATTTTAGGCAACACCGCACAATTCCCGCCTAGCGGCTTAAGCACCGCTTCGGCGGCTGCGGCACGGCATCTGCGTTGCCAAAATGCTCGATAAGACATCCAGTATTATCTGCGCTTTTGGCTTAGCATCTGCCGTACCTCGCTCGCCGTATCGGCACTTAGAATTATGCGGTATTGCCTTTACTCAGATTTTTCCGTATGCCGTATATGATATGAAATATCTCACAAGCCGTCTCCGCCGGATATTTTGTCTCTTTGGCAGTACAGGAAGCATCATAAAAGCACCGTAAGCTGCCTTATCGGCATCAGCTCACGGTGCTCTGCTGTATCTTCGTGTTATCTTGTTGTTTCCTGTTCCAGCGGGAACTTCTGTTTGTCATGCACGCTGATTTCTTTTCCCAGCTGTACTTCAATCAGCTGCAGTTCGCTGTCTGCCAGAACGGTATGGCGGCAGCCGGCCTGCATCTGCACCACATCGCCCACATGCACGGGGGGCTCCACGCCGTCCACCACGGTGCGGCCTGTGCCGGAAATCACCACCCACACCTCATCACGGTTCATGTGGCTGTGGTAATTCATGCTGTGGCCGGGGTTCAGCGTCACCTTGATGGTCAGGCTTTCGTCCTCCACATCCAGTACGCGGAAGCTGCCCCAGGATTTTTTTCGGCAAACATGATCTGCTGGTCGATCTTATCCACATAGGGGCTTGATGTAGCTGGACTGCTCTTTATCCGATACCAGAATTCCCTCCGGGCTGGCAGAGATCACCACATCATGCAAGCCCATGGCCAGCACCGGCACGTTCAGCTCGTTCACCACATGCACGTTGGTGCAGGTATCGTTCATCATGGCCTTGCCCACGCTGGGCTCGCCCATCGCTTCGGTCAGGGTGTTCCAGGTGCCAAGGTCCTTCCACTGGCCTGCAAACCGCATAACCTGGATCTTGGGTTCCTTTTCCACCACAGCATAGTCAAAGCTGATTTTGTTCAGCTCGGCATATTTATCAAACAGGTCTTTATAATCGGTAAAGTCGATCAGCTCATGGGCCTTATCCAGCACATAGCGCAGCTTGTAGGCAAACACGCCGCCGTTCCACAGCGCCCCTGGGCGATGTAAGCCTTTGCCGTTTCGGCGTCCGGCTTTTCCTTAAAGGTTGCAACATCGCTCACGGCGCTGCTGTTTTTGGGGATAATATAGCCGTATTTTTCGCTGGGGTAGGTCGGCTCAATGCCCATCAGCACCAGGTTGGCTTCGCTTTTGGCAGCCTGCTCACTCAAGGCTTTCAGTGCCTCAAAGTAGTCATCCTCCACATAGGGGTCCACCGGGCAGACCACCACCGGCTCCTCCGGGTCCACGCCCTGCACATCGGCCAGATAGGCCGTTGCCAGCGCAATGGCGGGGAAGGTATCGCGGCGGCACGGTTCCACCGAAATGCCCACTTCCTCCCCCAGCTGGTTGTGGATGGCGGAAACCTGGGTCTTGCTGGTGGCAATGGTCACAGTCGCCTCTTTGTCTACCTGTTTGATCTGGCGGTACACCCGCTGCACCATGGATTCATAGCTTCCGTCCGGGCACTTGAAAATTTTAATGAACTGCTTGGAACGGATATCGTTGGATAGCGGCCACAGGCGCTTGCCGGACCCGCCGGAAAGCAGCACAATATTCATAATGGTTTCGCCTTTCTCAGCGCTCAGCACGCATGGGGTTATTCAAAAAAGTCCTCATAGGCAAGGCGCAGGCCGTCCTCCAGCTCGGTCTTGTAGGTCCAGCCCAGGCCCGTTGCCTTGGAAACATCCAGCAGCTTGCGCGGTGTTCCGTTGGGTTTGGTGGGATCCCACTTGATCTCACCGGTGTAGCCCACAACTTTAGCAACCAGCTCGGTCAGTTCCTTGATGGTCAGCTCCTTGCCGGTGCCGGCGTTCACCGTTTCGTTGCCGGAGTAGTTGTTCATCAAAAATACGCAGAGGTTTGCCAGATCGTCCACATACAAAAACTCGCGCAGCGGGCTGCCATCGCCCCAGCAGGTCACGCTGGTCACCCCGTTGACCTTTGCTTCATGGAAGCGGCGGATCAGCGCGGGCACCACATGGCTGTGGGTGGGATGGTAGTTATCGTTGGGGCCGTACAGGTTGGTGGGCATCACGCTGATGTAGTCGGTGCCATACTGGCGGTTCAGGAACTCGCAGTATTTCAGGCCGCTGATTTTAGCCAGAGCATAAGCTTCGTTGGTTTTTTCCAGCTCGCTGGTCAGCAGGCAGTTTTCCTTCATGGGCTGCGGTGCCATGCGCGGGTAAATGCAGGAGGAGCCCAAAAATTCCAGCTTTTTACAGCCGTTTTTCCATGCAGAGTGGATGACATTCATTTCCAGTGTCATGTTGTCATACATAAAGTCCGCCAAAGCGTTCTGGTTGGCAACAATGCCGCCCACCTTGGCTGCGGCCAAAAAGACATATTCCGGCTTTTCGGCGGCAAAAAATTCTTCCACGGCATCTTGGCGGCACAGGTCCAGCTCTTTATGGGTCCGGGTAATGATATTGGTATATCCCTGGCGTTCCAGTTCCCGCACAATGGCGGAACCTACCATACCGCGGTGGCCTGCCACATAGATCTTAGCGTTCTTTTCCATCATAACAAATGGCCTTCTTTCTTATTTTACAACGCCTTTTTCCAGGTATTCTTCCAGGTTGCAGCGGATGTTTTCCTCTGCGCGCTCTACAGCTACTTTTTCCATGTCATGCTCCACCATGATCTTGACCAGTTCCTCAAAGCTGGTCTTGGTGGGGTTCCAACCCAGTTCCTGGCGTGCCTTGGTGGGGTCACCCCACAGGTTGACCACATCGGTGGGGCGGTAGAAATCCGGGCTTACCTCAATCAGCACCTTGCCGGTCGTCTTATCAACGCCCTTTTCGTTCATGCCCTCGCCAACAAATTCCAGCTCAATACCGACATAGTGGAACGCCAGCTGGCAGAATTCCCGCACGGAATGCTGCACGCCGGTGGCGATGACAAAATCATCCGGCTTATCGTTCTGCAAAATCAGCCACATGCACTCCACATAGTCCTTGGCATAGCCCCAGTCGCGCAGGCTGGACAGGTTGCCCAGGTAGAGCTTGTCCTGCTTGCCCTGCTTGATGCGGGCGGCGGCCAGCGTGATCTTGCGGGTCACAAAAGTTTCGCCGCGGCGCTCGGATTCATGGTTGAACAGAATGCCGGAGCAGCAGAACATGTTATATGCTTCACGGTACTCCTTGGTGATCCAGAAGCCGTACTGTTTGGCCACCGCATAGGGGCTGTACGGATGGAACGGCGTTTTTTCGTTCTGGGGCACTTCCTCCACCTTGCCGTACAGCTCCGAGGTCGAAGCCTGGTACACCCGGCAGGTATCCGCCAGCCCGCACAGGCGCACGGCTTCCAGCACGCGCAGCACGCCGGTAGCGTCCACATCGGCCGTGAACTCCGGAACATCAAAGCTGACCTGCACATGGCTCTGGGCCGCCAGGTTATAAATTTCGTCCGGGCGCACCGAGCCGATCACAGCAACCAGGCTCATCGAATCGCCCATATCGCCGTAATGCAGGTGGAAATGAGGGTTGCCCTCCAGATGGGCAATGCGTTCACGGTAGTCAACGGAAGAACGCCGGATGATGCCATGTACATCATAGCCCTTCTCGATCAAAAACTCTGAAAGGTAAGAGCCATCCTGGCCGGTAACGCCGGTGATCAATGCCTTTTTCATAAAAAATGCAGCCTCAACTTTCCTTTTCTATCATCATGCGCCGCCGGTCTGCCGCAGCATGGGCGGGAATGTAAATTCAGCTTTCAGGGGGCTTTGCGCAGCCTTGCCCTGTATTATATTAGTATACCCTGTTTTGCGTTTCTGCGCAAGTATACGCTGTATCCAACCTGTCGCCTGCTCTTGATTGACCTGCCCCGCACCGCGGATTATAATTATAAGGGTAGTATTTCATCATCCGGGCCGCTGCCCGTTCAAGAAAGCTGGAATCACATGCAGGATCTCAAACACGTTTTTTCTTACTTAAAGCCCTACCGGCGGGATTTATTCCTTGCCGTCGGGCTGGTTTTTGTGGAATGTATTTTTGAAATGGTCATTCCGATGCTGATGTCTGACCTGGTGGACCAGGGCGTGCCCAGCCATGATATGCAGGTCATTATGCTGCAGGGCAGCAAGATGATCATCTGCGCTGTGCTGGCCCTGATCACCGGCCTGCTGTACGCCAGGTTCGCTGCCCGCGCCGCCAACGGCTTTGCCGCTGCTCTGCGCGAAGCTGAGTACCGCAAGCTGCAGCAGTTCGACTTTGCCAACCTGGACCATTTTTCCACCCCGTCCCTCGTTACCCGCATGACCACCGATGTCACGGTCATGCTCAACGCCGTGGCCACCGGCCTGCGGCCTTTGGTGCGCAGCCCGGTCATGCTGTTCATGGGGCTGGGCATGGCGTTCTTGCTCAATGCCAAGCTGACCATCGTTTTCCTTATTACAACGCCCATCCTGGCCGCTATTCTGGCCTGGATCGTAACCAAGGTCGGCCCGCTGTATGACCGCCAGCAGACTGCTGTGGACCATCTGAACGGCCGCGTACAGGAAGCCTTAACCGCCATCCGCGCCATCAAAGCGTTTGTGCGCGGCGATTACGAGAATGAGCAGTTTGAAACCGTCAATGACGAGCTGGCCGCCGCCAGCACCAACACCTTCCGGTATGCCGTGCTCAACCTGCCCGCGTTCCAGGCCGTTATGTACACGGCCATTGTCTGCATCATGTGGTACGGCGGCAATTTTATTCTGACCGACCGGATGACGGTCGGCGAGCTGACCGCCTTTTTGAGCTATGTTCTGCAGGTGCTCAACTCGGTCATGATGTTCTCCGGCGTGTTTTTGCAGCTTACCCGCTCCCTGACCAGCGCCCGGCGCATCCGTGCCGTGCTGGAGGAGCAGCCCGCGCTGGCCACCCCGGCTGACCCCGTTGCCGCCGTTGCCGACGGCAGCATTGATTTTGCGGACGTCAGCTTCAAATACAGCGCCGCTGCGGCCAGGGATGCCCTTTCCCACGTTACGCTGCACATTCCCGCCGGGGCAACGGTGGGCATTATCGGCGGCACCGGCGCGGCAAAAACAACGCTGGTACAGCTGATTCCCCGCCTGTACGATGCCACCTCCGGCACCGTCAAGGTCGGCGGGCAGGATGTGCGCCGGTATTACCTTGCTGCCCTGCGGGATGCTGTGGGCATTGTGCTGCAGAAGAACCTGCTGTTCTCCGGCACCATCCGTGACAACCTGCGCTGGGGTGATCCCAACGCCGATGACGAAACCCTGTGGGCCGCCTGCCGCGCCGCCTGCGCTGATGAATTTTTGGAGCGGATGCCGGACGGCCTGGATACCGACATGGGCCAGGGCGGCGTGAATGTTTCCGGCGGGCAGAAGCAGCGGCTCTGCATTGCCCGCACCCTGCTCAAGCACCCCAAAGTGCTGATTTTTGACGATTCCACCAGCGCCGTGGATACCGCCACCGAGGGCAAGATCCGCCATGCGCTGGCCGCCCTGACCGATGTAACCAAGCTTATCATTGCCCAGCGCATCACCTCGGTGATGGATGCCGACATGATCGTGATTCTGGATGACGGCAAAGTTCACGCTGTGGGCACCCACAAGGAGCTGCTGGCGAATGACACCATCTACCAGGAAATTTATGCATCCCAGATGAAAGGAGATGACGCGGATGGCAAAGGCATTCAGCGGTAAAAAGCCGCAGCATTTTGGCAACACCATCCGGGTATTTTTGAACTACCTGGGCCGCCACAAGTTCATGCTGGGGCTGGTTGGGGTGCTTACCGCTGTCAGCGCACTCGCCAACCTGCTGGGTACCTACATGATCAAGCCGGTGGTCAACGGTATTCTGGAAACCGGCAGCATTCCCGGCCTTGTCCGCGGTGTTGCCCTGACCGCCGCCATCTACGCGGTGGGCGCGCTTTCTACCCTGGGCTACACCCAGACCATGGTGCGCGCCGCGCAGAAGGTCTTGCATGATATCCGCCGGGACCTGTTTGCCCACCTGCAAACGCTGCCCCTCTCCTTTTTTGACTCCCGCCGCAACGGCGAACTGATGAGCCTGTTCACCAACGATGTGGACACCATCTCGGACGCGCTGAACAACAGCTTTGCTCTGCTGATCCAGAGCTTTATCCAGGTGGTGGGCACGCTGGTTCTGCTGTTTGTGCTCAACTGGCGGCTTTCGCTGCTGGTCGTGGTGGGGTACGCCGTCATGTTCTGGTACATCCGGTTCAGCACCAACCGCAGCCGTTTCTTCTACGCACGCCAGCAGCAGGCTCTTGGCGATCTGGAAGGCTATGTGGAGGAGATGGCCGCCGGGCAAAAGGTGGTCAAAGTGTTCAACCATGAGCAGACCAACCTGGAAGGTTTTCAGGCATTGAACGCCCGCCTGCAAAGCGCCGGAACCAGCGCCCAGGGGTATTCCGCCACCATGATCCCCGCCGTTGTTTCCATCTCCTACATCAACTATGCGGTCATTGCCGTGCTGGGCGGGCTGATGGTTATGAACGGCCAGTCCAGCCTGGGCAGCCTGGCCAGCTATCTGGTGTTTGTGCGCCAGTCTGCTTTGCCCATCAACCAATTCACCCAGCAGGGCAACTTTCTGCTGGCCGCCCTTGCCGGTGCCGAGCGCATTTTCAATGTGCTTGACGAACAGCCGGAAACCGATGAGGGTACCGTCGAGATCGTTCGTGTGGAAAAGTCTGCGGACGGCACCCTTGTGCCCAGCGCCGGCGGCCGCCGCACCGGCCTGTGGGCCTGGCGCGACAGTGCCGACCCCGCCGCCCCTCTCGTTCCCCTGCGCGGGGATGTACGGTTCCGGGATGTCAGCTTTGGTTACATTCCGGGCCAGACCACCCTGCATGATGTTACGCTGTACGCCAAACCGGGGCAGAAGATCGCCTTTGTCGGCTCCACCGGCGCGGGCAAAACCACGATTACCAACCTCATCAACCGCTTTTATGATATCACCTCCGGCACCATCACCTATGACGGCATTGATGTGCGCAAGATCCGCAAAAGTGATCTGCGCCGCAGCCTTGGCGTGGTGCTGCAGGACACCCATCTGTTCACCGGCACAGTGGCGGATAACATCCGCTTTGGCAAACTGGATGCAACCGACGAAGAGATCATCGCCGCCGCAAAAATTGCCAACGCGCACTCCTTTATCGAGCGCCTGCCCCAGGGGTACAACACCATGGTATCGGGCGATGGTGCCAACCTGAGCCAGGGCCAGCGCCAGCTGCTGGCCATTGCCCGCGCTGCTGTGGCCGACCCGCCGGTGCTGATTTTGGACGAAGCGACCTCCAGCATCGATACCCGCACCGAAGCTCTGATTGAAAAAGGTATGGACCGCCTGATGGAGGGCCGCACCGTCTTTGTTATCGCCCACCGGCTTTCCACCGTACGCAATTCCAACGCCATTATTGTGCTGGAACACGGCGGCATTGTGGAGCGCGGCAGCCATGATGAACTGCTGGCCCAAAAGGGCGAATACTACCAGCTGTACAACGGCATGTTTGAACTTGCATAAAGGCAACACCGCACAATTCCCGCCTAGCGGCTTAAGCACCGCTCCGGCATCTGCGGCACGGCATCTGCGTTGCCAAAATGCTCGATAATGTCGGGTTGCGGTACCCGCATCGTGCTTCGGGGGCAAAAGCCCCTCGCACTCTGCGACCGCTGCCCCTGCTTCGGTTCGCTGTTTCCGCCACTGGCGGCGCTCACCTTTGCAGCATCCAGTATTATCTGCGCTTTTGGCTTGGCATCTGCCGCACCTCGCTCGCCGTATCGGCACTTAGAATTATGCGGTATTACCTAAAATTCCTGCCAAGAAAAGTTCACATCCTTGTGGTAGAATAAATAGTATGATGTTCAAGCAATATCGCCCATGGAAAGGGGACTCCCCATGTCGCAGATGACAAAGCGCGCACTGGAAGCTTCGCTCAAGGAACTGCTGCGCCACAAACCGTTGGACAAAATCACGGTCAGTGACTTGACCGACCACTGCGGGGTCAACCGCATGACCTTTTATTACCACTTTAAGGATATTTACGACCTTGTGGAATGGTGCTGCGAGGAGGACGCTGCCCGCGCGCTGGCCGGGCAGAAAACCTATGATACCTGGCAGCAGGGCTTTTTGCAGATTCTGGAAGCCCTGCGGAAGGACAAAGCGTTTTTTACCAGCGTCTACCGTTCCATCAGCCGCGAACAGCTGGAAAATTATCTCTACCGCCTGACCTATGACCTGATGATGGGCGTTGTGGAGGAGCGCGCCGCCGGTATGACGGTTCGCCCGGAGGATAAAGAGTTTATCGCCAACTTTTATAAGTTCGCCTTTGTGGGGCTGACACTGGACTGGATTAAAAACGATATGCGTCAGGACCCCGCCCAGCTGGTGGAACAGCTTTCCACCCTGATTCACGGTGATGTGACCAAGGCGTTGGAAAAATGCCGCATTGATAAAAGCTGATGTACATCTTGCGTTAAGGGCCGAACCATGAAATGCATGATCTGCGAAAAACTAAGGTAGGCCGCCATGGCCCCCACCATCTTCCGCTGTTTTCTCGCCCCTGTAACAAAAACTTCAAATTTTATACAAAACAGCCGCCGTGATAAAAATTTAATCACTGCGGCTGTTTTGCTGATTGTGAACCCTGCCTCCGCTGGTTATACTATAGACATTCCAAAAGGAACACCCCAGACAAACAACAGCAAACAATAAAACCAACGCAAGGAGGCTTTTTATGTATTATTCCAGCGGTAACTATGAAGCTTTTGCCCGTCCCGAAAAACCGGAGGGCGTTGACCACAAGAGTGCCTACCTTATCGGCAGCGGCCTGGCCGCGCTGTCCGCCGCATGCTTTATGGTGCGTGACGGCCAGATGAAGGGCGAGCACATCCATGTGCTGGAGAAGGACCCCATCCCCGGTGGTGCCTGCGATGGCTACAAGTACCAGGACATCGGTTACGTTATGCGCGGCGGCCGTGAGATGGACAACCACTTCGAGTGCATGTGGGATTTGTTCCGCTCCATCCCCTCCATTGAGGATGAGAACGTCACCGTGCTGGACGAGTATTACTGGCTGAACAAGCACGATCCCAACTACAGCCTGTGCCGCGCCACCGTCAACTGCGGCGAGGATGCCCACACCGATGGCAAGTTCGGCCTGTCTGACAAGGGCGCAATGGAGATTTTGAAGCTGTTCATGACCCCGGATGAGAAGCTGTACGATAAAAAGATCACCGACTTCTTTGATGACGAAGTCCTGAACACCAACTTCTGGCTGTACTGGCGCACCATGTTCGCCTTTGAGAACTGGCACAGTGCCCTGGAGATGAAGCGCTACCTTCAGCGCTACATCCACCACATCGGCGGCCTGCCGGATTTCACCGCCTTGCGCTTTACCCGCTACAACCAGTATGAATCCATGATCCTGCCCATGGTCAAGTACCTGGAAAGCTATGGCGTGCAGTTCCATTACGGCGTCAAGGTGACCAACGTTGCCTTTGACTGCGCCAACGGCAAAAAGCAGGCCACCCGCATTGATACTCTGCGCGACGGCCACGAAGAGTGCATTGACCTGACCGAGAACGACCTGGTGTTCATCACCAACGGCGGCTGTGTCGAAAACTCCACCATTGGCAGCCAGACCACCGTTGCCCCCCTCAAGTTTGATCTGAAGGAAGGCGGCGGCTGGGATCTGTGGCGCAAGATCGCCGCCCAGGACCCCAGCTTCGGCCACCCGGACAAGTTCTGCTATGACCCGGAGCTGAGCAACTGGATGAGCGCCACCATCACCACGCTGGACCAGCGCATTGTGCCCTATATCAAAAAGATCTGCAAGCGCGATCCCTTCACCGGCAAGGTCGTCACCGGCGGCATTGTCTCCGTCAAGGATTCCAGCTGGCTGCTCAGCTGGACCCTGAACCGCCAGCAGCAGTTCCGCGACCAGCCCAAGGACCAGCTCTGCGTTTGGGTGTACAGTCTGTTCAGTGATAAGCCCGGCGATTACGTCAAGAAGCCCATGCGCGAATGCACCGGCGAGGAGATCTGCCAGGAATGGCTGTACCACATTGGTGTACCAGTTGACCAGATCGAGGATCTGGCTGCCAACAGTGCCAACACCGTGCCCTGCATGATGCCGTATATCGACGCTTTCTTTATGCCGCGCGCTGCCGGCGACCGCCCGGATGTTGTGCCCGAAGGCGCTGTGAATTTCGCTTTCATCGGCCAGTTTGCCGAGACCAAGCGCGATACCATCTTTACCACCGAGTATTCCATCCGCACCGGCATGGAAGCGGTTTACACCCTGCTGAACGTTGACCGCGGCGTACCGGAGGTCTGGGGCAGCGTATATGATATCCGCGACCTGCTGGATGCCACCGTAAAACTGCGCGACGGCAAAAAGGTCACCGATATGGAGATGAACGTTGTGCAGAAACTGGCCCTGAAAGAAGCTTTGAAGAAGCTGGAGGGCACCGAGATTGAAAAACTGCTGAAAGAATACAATGTGATCTGAAGCGTATCATCATTCTTCCATAAAAACACTGCCCCGGCGGGATATCTTGTCCCGCCGGGGCAGTGCTTTATATGATTCTATTTAAGGCAACACCGCACAATTCCCGCCTTACGGCTTAAGCACCGCTCCGACGGCTGCGGCACGGCATCTGCGTTGCCAAAATGCTCGATAATGTCGGGTTGCGGTACCCGCATCGTGCTTCGGGGGCAAAAGCCCCTCGCACTCTGCGACCGCTGCCCCTGCTTCGGTTCGCTGTTTCCGCCACTGGCGGCGCTCACCTTTGCAGCATCCAGTATTATCTGCGCTTTTAGCCTAGCAGCTGCCGCACCTCGCTCGCCGTATCGGCACTTAGAATTATGCGGTATTGCCTTAACATTTGCGTTTGCAATCTATTCTGCTTACCCCAAAATTGCAAAGCTTTGTGCACCCAGCACCAGCTCATCGCCCTTCACTTCGGCTTTGCCGATCACATGCAGCACGCGGGTACCGTCTTCCAGCTTCAGGGGCAGTTCTGCTTCCTCGCGGGCGGGGTTCACCGCGCAGATCAGCTTGCCGCGCTCCCAGGCAAACGGGCGGTAGCTGCCCTTTGCCTTGGGGGCAAACCGCACATGGAACGGCGCATCGGAATCAGATCCCGGTGGCTGTGGCGGAAGTTCAGCACCCCTGCACGGTATGCCACAGGCTGTCAGGGTCTGCCTGCTGGGCAGCCACGGTGGGGGGCGTCCGCAGTATCGTCCACCGGCAGGTACAGCTTGTCGGCTGCGGCGGTAGAAAATCCCTTGTTGGCGCTGTTATCCCACTGCATGGGGGTGCGGGAACCGGTGCGGAAATAGCCGCCCTCCTTGGTGGGCAGCGGCAGATAGCGCATGCCGATCTCATCGCCATAATACACAAACGGTGCGCCGGGCAGGGTAAACAGCATGGCGTAAGCAATTTTCAGCTCATCCGGGGTCAAACCGGCGGAGGGGCGGATGGTATCATGGTTGCAGGTAATCAAGCAGTACAGGCCGTCCTTGCGGGTCGCCTTGTAGCTGGGCAGCCAGTCATCCAGGAACTTGTCAATACCCGTGCCGGAATCCGCACAGAAATACGCCTTGCCGATGTTATGCGGGTCAGAATCTATTGCGCCATCATAATTGCGCATCAGCCAGCTGTAGCCATTGCCCTGCCATTCCAGCATAAAGTCCATATCAAAGCCGTTTTTCAGGGACTGACGCGGCTGGTTCCATTCGCTCAACAGAGCGGCTTCGGGGTATTCCTTGTCCAGCATAGCGGCAATATCGCGCCAGATGGCACAGGTATACTTTTTGTGGTGGGTATCATTCTTGACCAGGCTGGATGCCATATCCACACGGAAACCATCGCAGCCCATATCCAGCCAAAAGCGCATCACATCCTTCACGGCTTCCACCGTTGCGCGCGGGCCGGGGGCGTCGGTGGGCATTTGCCACTTTTCGCGGCACTTGCCGTAACCATAGTTCAAAGCAGGCTGGCACTTGAAGAAGTTCAAAATATAAGTACCGTTGCGGTCGGTCTCGCCGCCAATGAACGGCATACCGTCACCGGCGCTAAAGCAGGAGTCCGTCCAGATATAGCGGTCGGAATACTCATTCTTTTCCGGCTTGCTGCTCTCCTTAAACCATGCGTGTTCCTCGCTGGTATGGCCGGGCACCAGGTCCAGCAGCACATGGATGCCCTTGGCATGAGCTGCTTCAAACAGCGCTTTGGCATCCGCGTTGGTGCCATAGCGGGGGGCAATCAGCTTATAATCGCGCACATCATACCCGGCGTCCTTGAACGGGGAATCAAAGCAGGGGTTGATCCAAAGGGCGTTGCACCCCAGCTCTTTGATGTAATCCAGCTTTTCGATAATCCCTTCAGATCGCCGATGCCATCCCCGTTGGTATCATAAAAGCTTTGGGGGTAAATTTCGTAAAAACTGCGTCTTTCAGCCATTGTTTCAAAACAATCCCTCCTATTATTTTCTGTCCCTCTGCGCGGAATCCGGCGCACCGTATGGTTCCCGCTGCACCGGGCAAAGTTCCACTTTTATCATACGGTTCCGCACGGCAGTTGTCAATCACCTTTCACAAAAACAGACGCAGATATTTTTAATTTTCTGGTGCCGGTGCACAATTTTGTCCGCTTATGGTGCATTCTGCTGCGTAACGCTGCTGTTCAGCATCCGGGCAAATTCGCGCGCAGCTGCGTTGGGAACACGGCCGCCATCCTGCACCAGCACAACATGACGGGTGGGGATTTCCTCTTTCAACTGGATGGTAAACACATCCCCCGCGGCCAGGGCGTCCTTGGCAAAATTCTGCGGCACATACCCCAGCCCCAGCCCGCTTTTTGACCAGTGGCACCACCTGGTCGGTGGTAGCGGCCTCAGTATCCGGCTGCAAAACAAGATTGTTGCTTAAGTAAAACTGGTTATAGAACGCATAGGTCATCGTTTCGCTGCCCAGGCAGATCAGAGGGTATTGCTGCAGTTCTTTCAGCGCCCAGCGGCGGCCCTGCAAAAATTCAAAGTTCCTGCCGGCAATCAGAATTTCCTGGAACGGCATCAGCAGGGTACGGCGCATCGTGGATTCCAACCGGGCCGGGGTGGTGATCACACAAAGATCCACCAGCCCGCGCCCCAGCGCACGGATGGCCTGCGGGGTGGAATGGTTGGCAATGCGCAGCCGCACGCCGGGGTAACGCCGGTGGAATTCCCGCAGCTTATCCAGCAAAAACACATTCAAAGCGGTCTCGCTGGCGCTAATGGTCAGCGCGCCGCTTTCCAGCGCGGTAATGCCCGCCAGCTCGCTTTCCCCCGCCTGCAGCTGCTCCTGGGCGATTTCCACGTGGGCAAACAGCACCTCGCCCTCCGGCGTCATCGTCACGCCGCGGGTGCTGCGCACCAGCAGCTTGCAGCCCAGCTGTTCCTCCAGCCGGTTCAGGGCGCGGGTCACATTGGGCTGGCTCATGCGCAGCACATTGGCCGCGCGGGTTATACTGTGATATTTGCAGACATAGTAAAATAAGCGGTAATATTCATAGTTTACATTCACAGTTTTTTTCCTCTTTTCCTGCGTTTTTCCATATCAAATACAAATATTTTGCATGCGAAACATATATTTTACAAATGTGTTTTCCGACAGTATAATACAAACCGTTCCAGAAAACAAGGCATACCGGCAGGGTTCGTGCATACTCCCCCAGGGTGTACCTGAAACGTCGAAAATTTAGGGCAATACCGCAGCCGCCGGAGCGGTGCTTAAGCCGTAAGGCGGGAATTGTGCGGTGCTGCCTTAGAATATTTCTACAAACGCGGCCGGATTCCGCGTTAAAAATCCTTGGAATCCACAAAGGATTCCTGCGGCTTTTTGCCTCGAATCCATCGCACGTTTGCGAAATCTTCGTCATTTTCTTCGTTTTCAGCTACACCAGGTAAGCAAGCGGCCCTGCCGGTATTGCCCAGGAAGGATGACACCATGCAGTATCAGGATATGACAAAAAAGAAATGCAGCGGGAATACCACCGTCTGTGCCAGCGCTACCAGGAGTACGAACAGCAGGGCCTGCAGCTGGATCTTTCCCGCGGAAAGCCTGCGCCGGAGCAGCTGGCACTTTCGCAGCGCATGCTGGGTGAACTGAACTCCCGCAGCGTGCTGGACAGCGTGGACGGCACCGACTGCCGGAACTACGGCGGGCTGGACGGCATTCCTGAGGCGAAGGCCCTGCTGGCCGGTATGATCGGCGCGCGGCCGGAGCAGGTCATCGTGGGCGGCAACAGCAGCCTGACCCTGATGTTCGATATCCTCAGCCACGCCATGCTGGACGGCCTGCTGGGCGCAGAGCCGTGGGTGCAGGTCAAGGACCGCAAGTTCCTTTGCCCCGTGCCGGGTTATGACCGCCATTTTGCCATGACGGAGCATTTCGGCTTCCAGCTAATCCCCATCCCCATGCACAATGATGGCCCCGATATGGACATGATCGAAGACCTGGTCCAGCGGGATGCTTCCATCAAAGGCATCTGGTGCGTACCCAAGTACCAGAACCCCACCGGCATTGTGTTCAGCCCCATGGTGGTGGAGCGCTTTGCCCACCTGCAACCCGCAGCGCCGGATTTCCGCATTTTCTGGGATAACGCCTACTGCGTGCATGACCTTTACCCCAACGCTCCGGCCGTCCTGCCAGACATCCTGTCCGCCTGCGCCAATGCCGGGCACCCGGATATGGTGTATGAGTTCTGCTCCACCAGCAAGGTTTCCTTCCCCGGTGCAGGCATCAGCGGCGTGGCGGCAAGTTCCGCCAACCTGATCGATCTGCGCAAAGTGTGGAAGTTTGCCACCATCGGCCCCGATAAGCTCAACCAGCTGCGCCAGGCACGTTTTTTCCGCAATGAAAGCGGCATTGAAGCCCATATGGCACGCCATGCCCGCCTGCTGCGCCCTAAGTTCGAGCAGGTCATCTCCATTTTCCGCGAGGAACTGGACGGCAGCGGCATTGCCAGCTGGACGGAACCCCGCGGCGGCTACTTCCTTTCCTTCGATACCATGCCGGGCTGCGCGGCCCGCACGGTGGAGCTTTGCCGCCGGGCCGGTGTCAAATTCACCCCCGCCGGTTCCACCTGGCCCTATGGCCGCGACCCGCAGGACAGCAACATCCGTATTGCCCCCAGCTTTGCCAGCGCCGAGGAGATCGAACCTGCGGCCCGGCTGTTTACCATCTGCGTGCGGCTTGCCACACTGGAAAAGCTGGCGGCTACCCGCTTTGCATCCGAAACCGCCCTTGGCGCGGAGCGCATCGCCTGAATTTCCGCTCCTTGGCAGTTTTGCACAAACACCGTTCCTTTCCCTCACCATCAAAACCGCATAAAACTGCAAGATTTGTTTGAAATCAAGAACTTTTCCGTATTTTTTGTCATTAAATTCAGCAATTAGCTCAATTTTCAGTGTACTTTATTGTGCATCATACACAGTATTTTTAATCTGTCAGAATTACGGAATATCAAAAGGCAGAATGTGCGGCAAGGGACTTACAAATGGCGGGGAATGGTGGTATTATGGCGGCATAAAGAACGCAGCAAGGAGGGTGCGGAAGCGGAACATCGCCGTTTCCCCCTTTCTGTTTTTTTCCTTGGTGCGCTTTTTATCAGATAAATTCAAAACATAAAGCCAGCCCGGCGCACAAGCTGCCCCGCTGGCCAGAGGAGGCGGAATAATGAACGAACTGACCGCCGCCTTAAAAGAGGAGCTTAACGTTGATACGGCGTTTACCCTTCCCATTTTTGGCGGCATCGACATCCCGGAATCCATCGCGGTAAGCTGGGGCATCATGGCGTTTTTGGTGATCGTTTCGATTTTGCTCACACGCAATCTCAAGGTCAATCATATCAGCAAGCGCCAGGCCATCCTGGAAACCGCTGTGGTAACCATGGATAACTTCTTCAAAGATCTGCTGGGCGAAGCCGGCAAACAGTATGTGCCGTACCTGATCACGGTTGCACTGTACATTGCCTGCTCCAACCTGATCGGCATCATTGGTCTCAAGCCCCCCACAAAGGACCTGAATGTTACCGCAGCGCTGGCTATTATGAGCATTGTGCTGATCGAATATTCCGGCATCCATGCAAAGGGCGGCAAGCGATTTGTACACAGCCTGGCGGAACCCATTGCCCTGATGACCCCCATGAACATTCTGGAAATCGCCATCCGGCCCACCAGCCTGTGCATGCGTTTGTTCGGCAACGTTCTGGGCGCATTTGTCATCATGGAACTCATCAAACTGGTGGTTCCGGTTTTTGTCCCCGCAATTTTCAGCCTGTATTTTGATTTGTTTGACGGTCTGATCCAAACCTATGTGTTTGTCTTCCTGACCTCCCTGTTCATGAAAGAAACGATGGAATGACCTGCGTTTTCTTTCCCACTTTTACATTATTATAAAAAGGAGTAATTTATTATGGCAAGTTTGGTAGCTTTGGGCGCTGGCATCGCAGCACTGACCGGCATTGGCGCCGGCATCGGCATTGGCATTGCAACCGGTAAGGCAGCGGAGGCCATCAGCCGCCAGCCGGAAGCTGAAAGCAAGATCAGCAAGAACCTGCTGCTGGGCGCCGCCCTGGCAGAAGGCACCGCCATTTTCGGCTTCGTTGTTGCCCTGCTCATCATCCTGTTCCTGGGCTGATAACGGAGGCATAAACGATGCTGACACTGAATTTGAATATTCTGTGGACGGTCGTCAACATTCTGGTTCTGTTTGTTCTGCTGCGCAAGTTTTTGTATCGTCCCGTTATGAACGTGATTGAGCAGCGCCAGAAGCAGATCGATGATGCGATCGCCGATGCAGAAGGCAAAAAGAACGACGCACAGGCTGTTTTGGCACAGGCGCAGGATAAACTGCAGAATGTGGATACCGAAGCTGCCCAGCGCCGCGAAGCCTACGAAAAGCAGGCTGAAAAAGAGAAAGAACAGCTTTTGCAGGACGCCCAGCGCCAGGCAGATGCGATTGTGGCCGAAGGCAAAGCCGCTGCCGAAGCAGAGCATGCCCGCCGCCTGCGCGATGCCAATGCTGAAACTTCCGCCCTGGCCCGCGATATGTGTGAAAAGCTGCTGGCGCGCAACCTGACGCAGCAGGACGATGCACGCCTGCTGGATGACCTGCTGCAGAAAGCGGGGGACAGCAATGGCAAGTGAATTCAGCCGCGAGTTTTTCTCCGCCAATCGCATTGTAAAGGCCGACCTGCACTGCGCCCACCAGCCGCGGGAGCAGGACCTTGATAAGATCAAGGCCGAGCTGAAATCCCTGTACGATGCAACCGAAGTCCTGCTGGATGTCAGCGTGGATGAAAGCCTGCTTTCCGGCTATGTATTGCAGGTGGGCGACCGTGTGTTTGATAACTCCGGCCGCCATGCCCTGGACCAGATGACCGGCGACAAACCCGACCTGGCCACCCTGAAGACCCGCGGGAGGACTACAAGCCCGCCGCCAACACTGCCGAGGGAGGCACGGTTGTGTCCGCTGCCGACGGCATTGTTACCGTTGAAGGCATGGACCGCGCCGTGTACGGCGAGATCGTCACCTTTGAAAACGGTGCCAAGGGCATGGTGGAAAGTGTTGAGCCTTCCCACCTGGGCATTATGCTGTTTGATGGTGCCGAATCCGTTGGCGTGGGCACCCTGGTGACCCGTACCGGCAAGCGCGCCGGTATCCCCGTCGGCGAAGCTTTCCTGGGCCGCGTCATCAACCCGCTGGGCGAGCCCATCGACGGCAAGGGTGCCATCGAAGCCGTTGGTTACAACCCCATCGAAAAGCAGGCCCCCGGCATTCTGGAGCGCCAGAGCGTGGACACCCCGCTGCACACCGGCATTCTGTCCATCGACTCGATGTTCCCCATCGGCCGTGGCCAGCGTGAGTTGATCATCGGCGACCGCCAGACCGGCAAGACCTCCATCGCCACCGATACCATCCTGAACCAGAAGGATACCGGCGTGCTCTGCATCTACGTTGCCATCGGGCAGAAGGCTTCCTCCATTGCCCGCGTGGCCGAGGACCTGAAAAAGCATGGCGCTATGGGCTACACCACCATTGTGGCCGCCACCGCCAGCGACAGCGCCCCCCTGCAGTACATTGCCCCGTATGCCGGCACCGCACTGGCCGAATATTTTATGGCCCAGGGCAAGAGTGTGCTGATCGTCTATGACGACCTTTCCAAGCACGCCGTGGCATACCGTGCCATTTCCCTGCTGCTGCGCCGCTCCCCCGGCCGTGAGGCTTACCCCGGCGACGTTTTCTACCTGCATTCCCGTCTGCTGGAACGTTCCTGCCGTATGCGGGACGACCTGGGCGGCGGTTCCATCACCGCTCTGCCCATTGTTGAAACCCAGGCAGGCGATGTTTCCGCCTACATTCCCACCAACGTTATTTCCATCACCGATGGCCAGATCTTCCTGGAGACCGCACTGTTCAACGCAGGCAACCGCCCGGCTGTCAACGTTGGCTTGTCGGTTTCCCGTGTCGGCGGCGCTGCCCAGACCAAGGCCATGAAAAAGGCCAACGCCAACCTGCGTATCGAGCTGGCCCAGTACAAGGATATGGAATCCTTCTCGCAGTTCAGCTCTGACCTGGACGCTGAGACCCGCCGCCAGCTGGAACACGGCAAGGCTTTGATGGAACTGCTGAAACAGCCGCTGTACCAGCCCAAATCCGACGCCGAGCAGGTCGTTTTGCTGACCCTCGCCGCCCACGGCGTGCTCGACGAGATCAAAACCGGCGAGCTGCGCCAGAAAACCTCCGCATTTGTGCGTCAGTTCCGTACGGACCCGTCCGGCGTGATGGACGAGATCCAGGCTTCCGGTAAGCTCAGCCCCGAACAGGTGCAGACCATCCTGAACGCCTGGAACGCATTTGCGGGAGGCGATGCCCATGCCATCCACTAAGCTGCTCAAGGAGCGTATTGAGAGCATTCAGGACACCATGAAGATCACCAATGCCATGTACCTGATCTCCTCCTCCAAGCTGCGCAAGGCACGCAAAAATTACCAGGCGGTTTCGCCTTACTTTGAGCGCATGCAGATGACGATGACCCGCGTGCTGCCCCACCTGCCGGAAGAACCGGTCCACCCGTTCTTCCACACCCGCAACCCGGAATCTCCGCGCCGCGCCTATCTGGTGCTGACGGCGGACAAAGGCATGGCCGGTGCGTACAACCAGAACCTGCTTAAGTTTCTGAAATCGCACTGCGGCGATGACCCCAAGGCCCGCTTTTATGTGGTGGGCCAGACCGGCTACCGCGCCCTGCTGCACAAGGACCCCCGCCTGGTGGAAGATTTTCTGTACAGCGGCCAGGCCCCCACATTGCAGCGTGCGCGTGACATCACGGCGGACATGATCGATACGTTCAAGGCGGATGAGGTGGATGAGGTTTACCTCATCTACACCAAGATCCAGAACGCCCTGACCGCTGAACCGGTCATGCTGCAGCTGCTGCCGCTGGAACGCTCCCACTTTGCGCCGCTGCCGCCCGCACTGGGCGATCCCCATGGCGAGGTTGAGCTGTTCCCCGATGCGTGGTCGGTGTTCAAGCAGATGGCCCCCATCTACATGCACGGCATGATCTTCGGTGCCATGACCGAGAGCTATTGCGCCGAGCAGAGCGCCCGCATGACCGCCATGGATTCCGCCACCAAGAGCGCCACCGATATGATTCACGCGCTCCAGCTGGAGTATAACCGCACCCGCCAGGGTGCAATCACCCAGGAGATCACCGAGATCATCGGCGGTGCTTCTGCTGTGCAAACCAGCGACTATTAAACTTTTTGTACTGTATCCCCTATCGGGATACAATGTTCAAACATTTATCTACTTCTGAAATTAAGGAAGAGGCTATCGTATGACACAGGGAACAATTATTCGTGTAGCAGGCCCCGTGGTGGACGTTCAGTTCACCGAGGGCAAGCTGCCTGCCCTGCAGGAAGCGCTGACAGTGACCGCTGAGGGCACCGAGCGCACGATGGAAGTAACGCAGCATGTGAACGAAACCACCGTTCGCTGCATTATGCTTTCTGCCAGCGAGGGTCTTGGCAAGGGGATGACCGTGAACGCACTGGGCCACGGCCTGACTGCCCCGGTGGGCGAAGCCACCCTGGGCCGCATGTTTGACCCCCTGGGCCGCCCCATTGACGGCAAAGGCCCCATGGCCGCAGACGTCCCTACCTGGCCCATCCATCGCAAGGCCCCCGGCTTTGAGGACCAGAAACCTGCAACCGAAATTCTGGAAACCGGCATCAAGGTCATTGACCTGCTGGCACCGTATGCCAAGGGCGGCAAGATTGGCCTGTTTGGCGGCGCCGGTGTTGGCAAAACCGTGCTGATCCAGGAGCTGATCCACAACGTAGCCACCGAGCACGGCGGCTACTCCATCTTTACCGGCGTTGGCGAGCGCAGCCGTGAGGGCTGTGACCTTTGGGGCGAAATGAACGCTTCCGGCGTTCTGAACAAGACCGCCCTGATCTTCGGCCAGATGAACGAACCGCCGGGAGCCCGTATGCGCGTTGCCGAAACCGGCCTGACCATGGCAGAATACTTCCGCGAGGAAAGCCACAAGGACGTGCTGCTGTTTATTGACAACATCTTCCGTTTTGTGCAGGCCGGCTCCGAAGTTTCCGCCCTGATGGGCCGTATGCCCTCCGCCGTTGGTTACCAGCCCACGCTGGCCAACGAGCTGGGTGCCCTGCAGGAGCGTATCACTTCCACCCGTGATGGGTCCATCACCTCGGTTCAGGCCGTTTATGTGCCTGCCGACGACCTGACCGACCCCGCCCCGGCCACCACCTTTGCCCACCTGGATGCCACTACCGTTCTGTCCCGTAAGATCGTGGAACAGGGTATCTACCCCGCCGTGGATCCGCTGGATTCCACCAGCCGCATCCTGGAAGCAGACATTGTGGGCGAGGAGCATTATCGCGTGGCCCGCAAGGTACAGGCTACCTTGCAGCGCTACCAGGAACTGCAGGACATTATCGCCATCCTTGGCATGGACGAACTGGACGACAACGATAAGTTGACCGTTGCCCGCGCCCGCAAAATCCAGAAATTCCTGTCCCAGCCGTTCTTCGTTGCCGAGAACTTTACCGGCCTGCCGGGCAAATATGTGCCCCTGGCCGAAACTGTCAAGGGCTTTGCCGCCATCGTGGACGGTCAGGTCGACGATCTGCCCGAATGGGCGTTCTTCAACGTGGGCACGCTGGACGATGCTCGCAAGAAGGCTGCCGAAAAGGGCGGTGTGGCCTGATGGAAAAGTTCATTCTGAACATCACGGCCAGCAGCGGCGAGTTTTTCCAGGGCGAGTGTGAAAGCCTGACCCTGCCCACCGCTGACGGCCAGTACGGCGTACAGGCCGGACACAGCCCGGTGCTGGTTGCCCTGGAAATGGGCATCATGCAGTTCACCGTGAACGGCGAAACCCGCAGCGTACTGGTGGGCGATGGCATTGCCGAAGTGACCCCCACTTACGTTGTGCTGCTGGTCGACAGCGCCGAGCGCCCGGAGGATATCGATAAGAACCGTGCCGAGGCCGCCCGCATCCGCGCCGAGGAACGCTTGCAGCACAAGCAGAGCATGCACGAGTATTACCAGAGCAAGATTGCCCTGAACCGTGCCATGCAGCGCCTGCAGGCTACTGCAAAATACAACCGCTGATTACCTTCCAACAAAGTTGCCACCCGTTCTGTGCAGGGGATCCCTGCGCAGAGCGGGTGGCTTTGTTTTATCCTGTATCTGCTTTTCGTCTTAATTTGTCTTACTTGTTATAGTAATTTTATGTCAAAATTAAGATTTAGTCTTTTTCTTGTTGACAAAGCAGCCCAAACTGTGTACAATCAGCAGTAAGGGAATGTCTTTCCCCTCCCGGCCCATACTATGGTGTAGATACGCCATAACCATGTCCGGCAAACAGCAGCGGAACACGCTGCTTTACAGTCATAATTAAAGGAGGGAACCTTTTTATGGTTACCAAAATCAGCAATAATGATCTTTCCCAGGCCAAAGCACAGGGCGTGGCCGTTCTGGACTTTTCTGCAACCTGGTGCGGTCCCTGCCAGATGCTTGCCCCGGTCCTGCATGAGCTTGCCGATGAAGTTGGCAGCAAAGCCGCATTTTACAGCATTGATGTGGACGAAAACCGCCAGCTTGCCACCGAATACGGCATTTCCAGCATCCCCTGCCTGGTCGTACTGAAAAACGGCCAGGAATCCGCCCGCAGCGTCGGTTTCCTGCCCAAGCAGGCTTTGCAGGATATGTTGGATAAGTATATTTGAGGAGATACGCACGGCCTAAAAAGGAGCAGTTCCCCTTCAGCGCAGCGGGCGCACATGGTGCGCCCCTACGGGTGGGGGTGCACCATAAATATTGCCGCACATTATAAAATGCACTGTAGGGAACGGTCTTGACCGTTCTGGCACCACAAAACATCTGCTCAAACCAACCTCGCCGCTCCCTTTCCCCACCTCCAATTCCTAATTCCACATTACCTCCTCACTCCTACTTCCTAACTCCTAAGGCAATACCGCATAATTCTAAGTGCCGATACGGCGAGCGAGGTGCGGTAGCTGCCAGGCCAAAAGCGCAGATAATACTGGATGTCTTATCGAGCATTTTGGCAACGCAGATGCCGTGCCGCAGCCGTCGGAGCGGTGCTTAAGCCGTAAGGGCGGGAATTATGCGGTGTTGCCCTAACTAAAAAACGCCATGCTTTCTTCGGAAAGCATGACGTTTTTCTTATTTCACTTTTTCCTCAATTGCGCAGGCATCATAGGGTTTCAGCTCCATGCTGCCCAAAACGTTTTTGCCGCTCAACAGGTCTGCACCGGATTCCACCTGCACCTTAACTGCGCTCTGGGTGGTGTTGATGTAGAAATGGTAGCGCGCGTTCTCGCTTTCGCGGCAGTGGTATTCCACACCCTGCGGCAGGTCACGCAGGTGCAACTTGGCATCGGCCAAAGCTGCACGCAGCACAGCGGCGTTGCCGGCATCATCCAGGCGCGCACCGATGTAATAAGCGTGCCCCTTGCCGAACACATGGTGGGTCACAGCCGCATGGCCGGAATAGAAATCCTGTCCATACACAGCCACCACCTCGGTACCATCGGCAGGCTGCAACAATTCGCAGTAATCCTTGATGCTGCTCTGCTGGCTGCTCTTGACCCAGATGGCACGGTTGCCCTCGCCGGGGTACAGGGTGTCCAGTTCGCTTGCGGTCACGCCAAACACTTCGCGCAGGCCGTCACCGGGGAACCCGCCCAGCCAACACAGGGTGCTTTCATCCATAGCCCAGCAGATAGGTGGCCACAACGGTGCCGCCGTTTTCCACATATTCGCGGATCTTTTGTGCAAAACCAGGCTTGGTCATAAACAGCATGGGCAGCACCACCAGCTTATAGCGGTTCAGGTCTGCATCCACGCCCACAACGTCGGTTTCCACACCGCAGTGGTTCAGCTGGGCGTACAGCTGGCAGCAGGTTTCGCGCAGATTCTTCTGCTTGATCTGCATGCCCCAGGCGTCATCCAGCGCCCAGCGGTTGTCCCAGTCAAAGATCATGGCCGCGTCCGCTTTGGGCAGGCTGCCGCACACCGGGGTCAGGGCGGCCAGGGCTTCGTTGGTGGCGGTCACTTCGTTGAACACGCGGGTATCATCGCGGCCATCGTGGTCCACAACCGCGCCGTGGAACTGCTCAGAGCCGCCGCGGCCCTTGCGCCACTGGAAGTACTGCACGCCGTCCGCACCACAGGCCACTGTCTGGATAGCGCTCATCCGGTTCACGCCGGGGCGCTTGAGCTTATTATACTCGTGCCAGTTCACCAGGCTGGGGGTGCTTTCCATCAGCAAGAACGGCTTGTCCGGCTTGCAGCCGCGGATCAGCGCATGATCAAACGCCGTCATGCCCGCCGTCACGGTGGTGCTGCGGTCGGGGCGCCCCAATGGGGGTAACTGTCCCAGCAGACAAAATCCAGCTCTCTTTGCAGCTTGTGGTAGTCCAATCCGGGGAAGTACTCCATCAGGTTCGTGGTAATGGGCACATTGGGGGTCCGCTTGCGCAGGATCACCGTTTCGCTGTGTACATAGTCCATCATGTTCCAGGTGGTAAAGCGCCGCCAGTCCAGCTTCAGGCCGTTCAGGCTCTGCTCCCCGTTATCAAACGGCGGCTCCACCTCGTCAAAGCTGTCGTAGTGGTGGCTCCAGAAGCTAGTCCACCAGGCATGGTTCAGGGCATCAATGGTATGATACTTTTCTTTCAGCCAGCCGCGGAAGCGCTCTTGGCACAGCGGGCAGTAGCATTCGCCGCCCAGCTCATTGGAAATGTGCCACAAGATCAGGCCGGGGTGGTCGCCCACAGCGTCGATCAGGTGGTTCAGCAGCTCCTCTACCTTCTGGCGGTAGATGGGGCTGGTCAGGCAGTGGTTGTGGCGCATGCCCTGGTGGTCCCGCACACCGTTGGACTGCACGCGCAGCACTTCAGGGTATTTGCGTGCCAGCCAGTTGGGCTTTGCACCAGAGGGCGTTGCCAGCTCGGTATAAATGCCCTGGTCATACAGTCGATCCATGATTTCGCGCAGCCAAGTAAAGTTATATTCCCCCTCGCGCGGCTCATATGCTGCCCAGGCAAACACACCCAGCGTAACGCTGTTCATTCCGGCCTTTTTCATCATGCGGATGTCCGCTTCAAGAATATCCGGGCGGTCCAGCCATTGATCCGGGTTATAATCGCCGCCGCGCAGCATCACAGGGGCTTTGGTGATAAAGTTCATAGTGGATTCCCTTTCCTCTACACTGTAAAGCATAAGGCAATACCGCATAATTCTAAGTGCCGATACGGCGAGCGAGGTGCGGCAGATGCTAGGCCAAAAGCGCAGATAATACTGGATGCTGCAAAGGTGAGCGCCGCCAGTGGCGGAAACAGCGAACCGAAGCAGGGGCAGCGGTCGCAGAGTGCGAGGGCTTTTGCCCCGAAGCACGATGCGGGTACCGCAACCCGACATTATCGAGCATTTTGGCAACGCAGATGCCGTGCCGCAGCCGTCGGAGCGGTGCTTAAGCCGTAAGGCGGGAATTGTGCGGTGTTGCCATAAAACAAAAATTAGGAATCGGAAACCCGAAAGACGGAACTGGCGGTCTGTACCGAAATTCCTCATTCCTGATTTCCAATTCCTAAGGCAATACCGCATAATTCTAAGTGCCGATACGGCGAGCGAGGTGCGGCAGATGCTAAGCCAAAAGCGCAGATAATACTGGATGTCTTATCGAGCATTTTGGCAACGCAGATGCCGTGCCGCAGCCGCCGGAGCGGTGCTTAAGCCGTAAGGCGGGAATTATGCGGTATTGCCATAATTATAGTAGATTCTGCAGCTATTGTGCCATGTGCCGTTGATGCAAAGGTTTAGCCCTTTGCTGCACCGGAGGTAATGCCCTCAACATAGAACTTCTGCATGATGACAAACAGGATGGAGATGGGGACAGCCACCAAAACACCGCCTGCGCAGAAACGGGAGAAGTAGCTGTTGACCAAAGCCTTTTGCAGCATGTTGTACAGGCCGATTGCCACCGTCCAGTCCGACGAAACGCCGGAGTTCAGGATCATCTTTGCCACAACAAAGTCGGTCCACGGCGTCAGGAAGGAGCTGATAATGGTGTACACGAGGATCGGGCGGGACATCGGGATGACGATCTGGAAGAAGATGCGCGCTTCCGAAGCGCCGTCCAGCTTGGCGGCCTCACGCAGTGCCACAGGCACCGTATCAAAAAAGCCCTTACAGATCAGGTAGCCCAGGCCGGAAGAACCCGCGTATACCATGATCAGACCGGCGTAAGAGTTGGTCAGGTTCATGTACTTCAAAACAAAGTACACAGCGATCATTGCCAGCACGCCGGGGAACAGGTTGACGGTAACGGACAAGTTCTGCAGCAGCTTGCGGCCCTTGAAGCGGCAGCAGCTTATGGCGTAAGCCACCATCAACACAAAGCAGGTGGAGATCACACAGTTAAAGCATGCCACAACCAGGGTGTTCATGAACCAGCGCGGGAACTGTGCCACAGAGTCCGGCTGTGTCATAATGCTGACGTAGTTCCACATGGTAAAGCTTTCCGGCACAAAGCGGGTAAAGTTGATGCCCTTATCGGTGGAGAACGAGGTCAGCAGCAGCCAGGCGATGGGTACCAGCCAGATAAAAGCCAGCAGCGCCAGCACCAGATGGCGGATGACGGAGAAGATGCCTTTTTTCACTTTGCCCTGCTTGAGCTGCTTTTGCACAGCGGCAGAGGGTACAGCAGTGGTACTCAAGAGAACGTCGCCTCCTTTTTATTGAGGAACCGGAAGCATACCAGCGTGAACACGGCGCACATGATGAACACCATAATGCCCAGCACGGCAGCCATCTTGTAGTTGTAGTAATCCTGCGTCAAGCGGAACAGCCAGGTAACCAGCAGGTCAATTTCCTTTGCGTTGGACTGTGCAAGGGCCTGATTCTGGGTTACAAACACGCCCTGCGTGAGCAGGTAGATGACGTTGAAGTTGTTGACGTTCTTGACGAAATCCGTTACCAGAGAGGGACCCTGCACGCTGAGCAGGTAGGGCAGCTTGATGCGGAAGAACATCTGCACCGGGTTGGCGCCGTCAATGCGGGCGGCCTCGATCATGTCAGCGGGAATGTTCATCAGCACGCCGGTAGCGATCAGCATCTGGTACGGCACGCCGATCCAGATATTGATCATGATGATGGTGAACATGGCCCAGCCCGGCTGGGTCAGGAACGGAATGTAAGAAAGGCCCTTATCCAGCAGGCCGATGTTATGCAGGAAGTCGGTAACGCCTGCATTGGCCATCATGGTATTGAAAATACCGTTGTTGGAGAAGAAGTTGCGCACCAGCAGCAGCGTAACGAACTGCGGCACCGCAATGGTCACCATGAACAGGGTACGCCAGAACTTGGGGAACTTGGTCTTTTTGTCGTTGATGAACATTGCCATCAAAATGCCGCCAAAGAAGTTGGTAAAGGTGGCAAAGAATGCCCAAACCAACGTCCAGGTTAAAACCTTGGCAAAGGAATAACTAAACGTGGAGGTCATTCCGCCGCCGCCAAACAGGGTAAAGAAGTTGTTCAGCCCAACCCAGGTAAACAGTTCATTGGGCGGCATGTGCTGCTGGTCATAGTTGGTGAACGCAACGGCGATCAGGATGAACAGCGGCACAATGGTGAACACCACAACGCCCAGAACCGGCAGGGTGAGCAGGGTAACGTAGAACTTTTCGTTCAGGTAAACGTTGATGTCCTGCACAAAGTTGTTGGTCTTTTTGCCAGCTTCACGGATCTTCTGCAGCTGATAGTTGGAAGATACCACCATCATAGCCGCCGCGATCAGTGCCGCGATCACGATAAAGGCGATCATGCTCATCAGCAGGATCTCAAACGAGTTATCGTAATCGTTTACAACGTTTTTCATCGTGGCAACATCGAACACCATCTCCATTTTTACGGTGCCGAGGGTGCCGAACTTTGCCAGGTTGGGTACGCCAAAGAATGCCAGGAAATACAGCGCAAAGCCCTGTACAAATGTGACCAGAAGCGCCTTCATCAGCTGGCCGTGGCCAATATAGCCCAGACCCCATACAAAGAAGGATAGTTTGGTAAAGATATCGCCGTGCACAAAGTCATGACCAAATTTCTGCAAAAAATTGGGTTCCTTTGGTTCCGTGTGCAGGGCCGCAGCAGCGGATTTTGCCACAGGAATCTCTCCTTTCCAACGCGGTTACGCCAAACGGCCCACACGCGCCCGGCAACCGTTCCGGACCGTTTGTGGGCCGTTGTTTTAGTGTATCAATGCAGCTTTTTTCGTTTTAACAATTACTGGGTAACCGGTGCGGTGATGCCGGCAACAGCATCTTCAATCAGGGTCTGGGGATCCTTGCCATCGGGGTTGCCGTTGACGCAGATCTGGCCGAGGGTTTCAGCAGAAGCCCAGTAGTTGCCGCCAACGCGCTGCAGGTTAGCGTACTCAGACTGAGCAACAACAGCGGTCAGAGCCGGAGAAGAAGCGGCTGCCAGAGCATTGGTGTTGGAGGGGCCCTGTGCACGCTGCTGGAAGCGGAGGGTCTCGTTCTCTTCGTTGGTAACGTAGTCAGCCAGCAGCATGGCAGCACCGACGTTAGCGCTGTGGGGGTTGACGCCGATCATTTTGAAGCCGGAGAAGGAAGCCATCTGGACCTGCTCGCCGTTCAGGGTGTAGGTAGGCAGCTTGCAAGCAGCGTAATTATCGCCCCAAACTTCAGCAGCGTCGTTTGCACGCCAGGTGCCGTTAACGCCAGCAACCAGGGTGCCGTCCTTCAGCTTGCCGGTGAACTCTTCATCCTTCAGGGCGAGGAAGCCGGGGTTCTTGCAGATATCAATGACAGCCTGGGTAACGTCAGCGCCCGGAGCTTCGTTCCAGTTGCAGACGGTGTTCACGCCGTCATCAGCCAGGCTCAGGTTCAGGCCAGCGCCAGCATAGAAGCTGTACAGGTACCAGACGTTAGCAACGTCCATCGAGACTTTCTTGCCTGCGGCGGCTGCCTTCTCCATCATCGTGTCAAGGCTCTTGACGTCATCCTCGGTGAAGAAGGACTTATCATAGAACATGAAGTAGCCGTTATCAGCGGTCAGGGGTAAGCATACAGCTTGCCGTTCAGGGTTGCAGCGTCAACAGAAGCTGCAGTGTTGCGGCTCTTGATGTCGTCAGCGTTCAGCTGAACTTCCTGCAGGGCGCCTGCCTGAACCAGCTCGTTCAGCTGGTCATCAGCAAATGCGTAAACGTCAGCAGCGGCGGTGGGGTCGGTCAGGACGGTATCCTTAGCCTCCTTTTCGGACTGAGCGCCCAGGTTGATGGTGATCTTGCCGCCGTAATTGCCGTATTCTTTGATAAAGTTATCAGCGATGGTGCGCAGCAGTTCCTGGTCTTCCTCGGCGCCCCACATGGTCAGGGTAACGTCATTGGCGAAAGCAGCGGCTGCAGCCTGCTGCAGAACGTCACCATCGTCAGCTGCGGTGCTGTCGGTGGAGGCGGCTTCGCTGGAAGCTGCAGTGCTGGTGGACTCTGCAGCGGAAGAGGCAGTTGCGGTGCTGCCGCATGCTGCCAGGGACAGTGCCATCAAGGCAGCTGTTGCAAGTGCGAGTTGCTTTTTCATAATCATTCTCCTTCATCTGCTATATCACAAGCTTCTCAAGGTTGCGCATCATCGTTGCGCAACTTTGTTTCACAACAAGGATACACAATTCCATTTTCAGTGTCAATGTTCATAACTAACATGTTTTACCATGTTTTCTTGTGCATTTTTCACAACCCGTTACACTTTTTGTAACAATGTCGAATTTTGTATGCACAATGTTGCGCAACTTTAGTACAGGCTTTTTAACAACAATCAGCCTTTCCCGGTGCACATGCTGTGCGCGCAGGAAAGGCTGTATCAATCATCATATTTTACAATATTGGTAATATTGTCTATTTTGTGGACTCGCGCAAAATCACCTGATATCCCTGCATCTGGCGCAATGCGATTTGCTTGCCCGCCAAAATATCCAGCAGCATCCGGCATGCCGTGGCGCCCAGGCGCTCGCCGTCAAACTGAGCGGCCGAGATCTGCGGGGTTGAGCTGGTCAGCAGCTCACTATCATAAAAGCTGGCCAGTTTCACCTGTTCCGGTACCTTGATGTGCCGGGCGCGCAGCTCCTGCAGCACCGCGGCCGCCATGCTGTCGTCCGCGCAGAGCAGGCATTCGGGCTTTTGCTCCAGCGCACCTTCCAATGCATCGATCCGCTGTTCGCTGGTTTCAATGCCGGTCCAAATCAATTTCTGGTCCACCTGCACCCCACAGTCGGAAAATCCGCGCAGGTAGCCGCGCAGCCGGTCCTCGTTGACGGTATAGTTGGTGCAGCCGCCCATATAGGCAATGCGGCGCATGCCCAGCTGCAGCAGCAGGCGGGTCATCTCGGCGGTCGCTCCTACCTGGTCGTTATCCACCTGGGGCACCTTATCGTCATCCACGCGGCCAATGGCCACAAAAGGCACGTTGTGGCGCTGCAAAGTCTGCACACATTCATCGTGCAGCATCGTACGGGACAAAATCACGCCATCCACCTTGTGGGATTCCAGCTGGCGTTCCAGCTGGCCAACATCGGTTTCTCCCGCATAGCACAGCAGCAGGTCATACCCGCGCTGGGCCGCCATGTTCCACACACCGCCCATGCACTTGCGCAGGAACGGCAAGTCCAGCCGCATAAAATGCTTGGGGATCACCAGCGCAAGGTTGTTGGTTGGGCCCTGCTGCGCAGTGCGCAGCGGCGCAGCTGCATCCTGGCGGCCCTTGCCGATATAATCGAACACACGCGCGCGGGTAGCCTCGCTCACGCGGCCCTTGCCGGATATTGCGCGGGATACCGTTGTTTTTGATATATTCAATGCCTCCGCCACTTCCGCGATGGTCACTTCATCACGCTTACCTGCCATTCAGCACCCTCCTTTTCCCATGTTGCGCATGTGTTGCGCACCAATAACAGCATATGTGTTTGTTGTACATTTGTCAATCTGCAAACAGTACAAAAAAAGCCTGCCAGATTTGGCAGGCTTGCCGCGCAGTACAGCCGTTCCAAGCATAGGCGGATGGCCGCTGCCCGGAATCTCTCCCGAAATTTTTCGTGTATTAAAAATTCTGTTGGGAGCATAGGGGCGCACATTGTGCGCCCGCCGCCTTGACATAGCAACGCACATTTATGTCATACACATGGCAAACGTCCGTGGGCGAACGCTGTTCGCCCTTACGGAGCATCTTTGTTTCCCTGACGTTTTCGATAGGTGTTGTGCTGCTTATTTTTTCTGCGGTTCGCCGTTGGCAATGTCGCGCACAACCTCACCCGCAATGATCAACCCCGCGGCGGCGGGCACAAAGGCGTTGCTGCCGGGAACCTGGCGGCGCTGGGTACATTTGCGGGCCGTGTCGGGCGGGCAGATGCAATGGGTGCGGCAGCTGATGGTCATATCATCAATGGGGGTCAGTGCAGGCTCTTTGGAGTATACCACCTTCAGGTGCTTGACCCCGCGCTTGCGCAGCTCGGCGCGCATTACGCGGGCCAGCGGGCAGACGGAGGTATCGTAAATATCCGCAACTTCCAGGGCGGAAGCATCCAGCTTGTTGCCCGCGCCCATGCAGCTGATGATGGGCGTGCCCGTTGCCTGCGCCTGCATGACCAGTTCCAGCTTACCCTTTACCGTGTCGATGGCATCGACCACATAGTCGTACTGGCTGAAATCGAACTGGTCGGCGGTGTCTGGCATGTAGAACGTCTTGTAGGTGTTCACCACGGCGTCCGGGTTGATATCATGGATGCGCTCTTCCGCCACATCCACCTTGTATTTGCCCACCGTTTTGCGGGTGGCCAGGATCTGGCGGTTCAGGTTGGTCAGGCAGACCTTGTCGTCATCAATCAGGTCCAGCGTGCCAATGCCGCTGCGTGCCAGTGCTTCCACCGTATAGCCTCCAACACCGCCAACGCCAAACACAGCCACACGGGCGTTGTACAGGCGCTCCATTGCCTCCTTGCCAAACAACAACTGCGTTCTTGAAAACTGATTCAGCATACTGCCTGCTCCCCCACGGTTTTGTAAATTAACAAACAAATGGGCGGGTTCACGCCCGCCCAACCTATCAAATCGGTAGTCTTTTTTCAAATTATAAAGCGCAGCATGCAAAAAGTCAAGGGGAAGCCCTGCGCAGAGCTTCCCCTGACATATGTTTTGCATTTTACAGCTCGCTGCCGTTTGTAGCGATCACATGGGCGTACCACGCAGCGGAATCCTTGGGGATGCGTTCCATGGTGCGGTAGTCCACATAAATCAGCCCAAAGCGCTTGCTGTAGCCTTCGGCCCACTCATAGTTATCCATGATTGACCAGTAGGTATAACCGATCAGCGGGTAGCCCTCCTGCAAGGCGCGGCGGGCGGCCAGCAGGTGGCGGTGCACATAATCAATGCGCTGCGGGTCGTGCACTTTACCGTCCAGCATCACAAAATCTGTGTTGGCCATGCCGTTCTCGGTAATCAGGATGGGCCGGCCATACCGCTGGTTCAAAAAGCGGATAGCCCAATAGATGCAGTCCGGCGTGATGGGCCATTCCATCGCAGTGCGCGGGCTGCCCTGCCAGGTGTTGGCGGTATACTCGCTGCCCGGCTGCTGGGCCGCGCAGGCATTGTAGACGTTAAAGCCCAGGTAATCCAGCGGCTGGTGCAGCAGCTCCAGTTCCTGCGGGGTGAACACATCCGCCCCCAGGGCTTTGGCCATCGGCTCCGGCACCCTGCCCAGCAGAACGGGGTCGCACCACCAGCTGATGGAATAGCAGCCTTCCACCTCCATCGTCCGGCGGTAAGCTTCGGCGATGGCGGCTTCGCTTTCGTCCCCGCAGGGCGAAAACACCGGTCCGGTGGGAGCATACCCCACCTTAGGCGGCAGCTTTGCATACTGGCGGATGGTCTGTACCGCTTTGGCATGGGCCAAAAGTACATGGCGGGTCACGGGGCGCAGGCTGGCCGGTTCATCAAGGAACGGCGCATGCCGCCCCTGCAGATGGCCGATGCCCACAAAGCACTGCGGCTCGTTCAGGGTCATCCAATACTGTACCTGGTCAGACAGGGCTTCCACCACAATTTTGGTGTACGCTGCAAACCAATCCGGGATCTGCGGGTTCTTCCATCCGCCCTGCAAATACAGCGCATACGGCAAATCCCAATGGTACAGCGTTACCATCGGCTCAATGCCCGCGGCTTTCAGCTCCCGCACAAGGCTTTGATAGAACTCAATGCCTTTCTGGTTGATTTTTTCCGTGCCATCGGGCAGGATGCGGGACCAGCTGACCGAGAAGCGGTAGCTTTTCAGCCCCATCTTTTTTCATCAGGGCCACATCTTCACGGTAGCGGTGGTAGTGGTCGCACGCCTGCAGAGGGGCCCTCGTTATATTTGGTGTGGCCGGGGTACAGCACATCCCAGATGCTCGGCCCGCGGCCATCCTCATTCCAGGCGCCTTCCACCTGTGCCGCTGCCGATGCCGCACCCCACAAAAAGTCTTTCGGGAATTCCATTTTGTCACCTCTGCGGCTGAGATATTTTATCAATCTATTTTGTGTATCCTAGGGTGTATCTGAAAAAGTAAAAGCATCAAGAAGTCAAAAATTCATAGAAAAATCAGAAATCGTGAAAACCGCATTAGAAATTGTATTTAGGGCAATACCGCATAATTCTAAGTGCCGATACGGCGAGCGAGGTGCGGCAGATGCCAAGCCAAAAGCACAGATAATACTGGATGCTGCAAAGGTGAGCGCCGCCAGTGGCGGAAACAGCGAACCGAAGCAGGGGCAGCGGTCGCAGAGTGCGAGGGGCTTTTGCCCCCAAAGCACGATGCGGGTACCGCAACCCGACATTATCGAGCATTTTGGCAACGCAGATGCCGTGCCGCAGCCGCCGGAGCGGTGCTTAAACCGCAAGGCGGGAATTGTGCGGTGTTGCCTTAGATGTTTTTCGTTACCCAATCCCGTAGGGGTGCACATTGTGCGCCCGTTGCCTTGCGGCGAATGATGTGGCGCAGCCCGTCCGCGGGACGATGCAAGCATCGTCCCCTACAAATATTGGCAGCGTTTATCGCAACCGGCAGGGTCTCTCCCCGGCGCGATGAGGGCATCGTGCCCTACAGATCAAACCGCCGGGCCTGGCCCTTACCGCAAAATTCCTAATTACTCATTCCTATTTCTAATTCTCCCATCCAACTCCTCACTCCTACCCCTAACTCACTTCATGAGCATTTCCGCCGCCTTCGCCAGCTCCGCGTTCACCGCATCGGCTTCCGCTTTGCTCTTGCCCACGGCGGACAGATACACTTTGATTTTCGGCTCGGTGCCGGAGGGGCGCACCATCAGCTTGTGGCCGCCCGCCAGGTGGCATTCCAGCACGTTGGCGCGGGGCAGGCCGGTGCCATCGGTATCATAATCCGCAACACGCTCCACCGCATAGCCCGCAATCTCTTTGGGCGGGTCGGCGCGCAGAGTTTTCATCAGGTTCTGCATGGTGTACATGCCGGTTTCGCCCTCAAAGGCAAAGCTGCACAGGGCGTTGCGGTAATAGCCAAACTCTTTGTACAGCGCTTCAATGGCATCCAGCAGCGTCATGCCCTGCTGGGCATACCAGGCGGCGGCTTCACACACCAGCAGCGTAGCGTTCACGGCATCCTTATCCCGCACATGTCCGCCGGACAGGTAACCATAGCTCTCCTCAAAGCCAAAGATATAGCGTTCCACATGGCCCTCTGCTTCCAGCTTGCCGATCTGCTCGCCGATGAACTTAAAGCCCGTCAGGGTGCGGCGCAGCTCCACGCCGTACTTTTTGGCAACCGGCGTTGCCATATCGGTGGAAACAATGGTGGTCACGGCCACGGATCCTTGGGCATGGTGCCGCGGGCCAGGCGTGTGCGGCAGATATAATCCAGCAGGATAATGCCCATCTCGTTGCCGGTGATCAGCCGGTAGCCGCCCTTGCCGTCCGGCACAGCGGTGCCGCAGCGGTCACAGTCGGGGTCGGTGCCAAGCAGTAGATCCGGGTGTACTTTATCGCACAGTTCCAGGCCCTTCTGCATGGCTTCGCGGATTTCCGGGTTGGGATACGGGCAGGTGGGGAAGTTCCCATCCGGTGTTTCCTGCTCCGGCACCACCGTCACATGGGTCACACCCAGCTTGGCCAGCAGTTTTTTTACGCACTCCAGGCCGGTGCCGTTCAGCGGGGTGTACACCAGCTTGAGCTGCTCAATGCCGGTGCCATCGCCAACGCGTTGGTCATATACAGCCTGTACAAAATCATCCAGGCATTTGTCGTCAATGCTCACAATGCGGCCTGCCTGCACACCGGCTTCATAATCCACCAGCTTTACGCCGTCAAAGCAGTCCACTTTTTCGATTGCAGCTAGAATTTTGTCTGCCACTTCCAGCGTGATCTGGCAGCCATCGGCGCCATACACTTTATAGCCGTTGTACTTGGCCGGGTTGTGGCTGGCTGTAATGCAGACGCCTGCCCCGCAGCCCAGATAGCGCACCGCCCAGGAAAGTGCGGGCGTGGGCTCCAGCCGCGGGTACACGCAGGCGGTAATGCCGTTTGCCGCCAGCACGCGGGCAGCTTCGCGGGTGAACAGTTCGCCGTTATTGCGGCTGTCATGCGCAATGGCGATCTTTTTGGGCAGGTCAGTCGCGTTCAGGTAATCGGCCAGGCCCTGGGTGGCCTTGCTCACCGTGTACAGGTTCATGCGGTTGGTGCCCGCCCCCAGCACACCGCGCAGGCCGCCGGTGCCAAATTCCAGATCACGGTAAAAACGGTCCGTGATAGCAGCATCATCCCCGGCAATGCCGTGCAGTTCTTCCGCCACAGCGGTATCCAGTTCCGGCTGGGCCAGCCAACGGTCATACAGTTCTTTCGCTGTATTCATAACAGCACCTTCTTCCTCAAAGTCAGTTTCAGGAAGTGTTCGTTATTTATCAAACATTTACACAGCTTTTATTATAGCAGATACTTGGCCGCAAAAAAAGCCGCGGCAGGTAAAAATTTTACCAGCCGCGGAAATTATACATTTTGTATTTTTCTTTCGTTTACACCGTATCGCGCAGCACACCGGCGTGTTCCAGCCCCACCATCACCACGGGGATCAGCACCAGCTGCAACACAATGCCCGGCAGCGCGGTGGCAAATGCACCGGCAATGAACATCTGCATGGTAAAGCCATTGCCGCCAAGGCCCAGCAGCACGGTTTGGGCCACGCCCCACACAGCGCGCCCGGCCAGCATGGCGGGCACCAGCGCCATATAAACGCCCGCCACGCCGCGCTTGTTCAGCTTGGCATACAGCAGGCCGATCACCGCGCCATAGGCAGCCAGTTCAAACGCCATGCCAATGCCGGTGGGGTACAGCACCGGCATGCCAAACAGCAGCCCGCGCAGCAGCGGCATTACCGCGCCAACGGCCAGGCCATACGGCCAGCCGCATACCATGCCGCACAGCAGCACGGGAATGTGCATCGGCAGCAGCATTTTGCCGATCTGCGGGATCTGCCCGGTGATAAGCGGCAGCACCAGGCCCAGGGCCAAAAACAAGGCGGAAAGGGTCAGCTTACGGGTGGATGTTTTCATGATTCAAACTCCTCACATTCTATTTTTTTATTTGATTCCACAGTTTGACAGCAGCAGAACACCATGATACGATGATGGTAAAACAGAGATAAAGAAAGAGGTTTTCTTTTATGGAAATTCTTGTGATTGACGGACAGGGCGGCGGGCTGGGCCGCCAGCTGGTTGCCGCCGTTAAAAAGGCCGTTCCGCAGGCGGTGGTAACGGCCATCGGCACCAACAGCGCGGCCACTTCCGCCATGCTGAAAGCCGGGGCTGACCGCGCTGCCACCGGCGAGAACGCCGTGGTGGTGGGCTGCCGCCGGGCGGATGTCATTTTGGGGCCCATCGGCATTGTGATGGCCGACGCCCTGCTGGGCGAAATCACCCCCGCCATGGCGCAGGCCGTAGCCCAAAGCGATGCCCGCCGCATCCTGATCCCCGCCAACCGGTGCGATACCCTGGTGGTTGGGGTGAGCGCCCCATCGGCACCCTGGTGGAGCAGGCCGCCGCGGCCGTGCTGGACGGCTGCCGGAACTAAGGCGTATCGGAAAACCGCATAAAAATCCACAAAAACAAAATGCAGAAAATATCCCGTCCCCCTGCTGGGGAACACGATACCTTCTGCATATCTATCATCAAAGCAATATCAAGTTGTCATCTGCCATACGGTGCAGCATGCACCAGGATGTTGGGCGTTTCTGCGCCGCAGGGCCGGCTTCCTGCCGGTCGATTGATATTATTATAGTATAAGGCCGTGTGCTGCGTCAAGCCCACCGCCGGAGGAACTGCCATGAAACTGATGATTGCATCCGACCTGCACGGTTCGGCTTTTTATTGCAGGCAGCTGCTTGCCGCCATGGAGCGCGAGCAGCCGGACAAGCTGTTGCTGCTGGGGGATATTCTGTACCACGGTCCCCGCAACGACCTGCCGGAGGGCTATGCCCCCAAAGAGGTAATTGCCATGCTGAATCCCCTGCGGGAGCGGCTGCTGTGCGTGCGTGGCAACTGCGATACCGAGGTGGACCAGATGGTGCTGGACTTCCCGATTTTGGCCGACTATGCCCTGCTGTATGCCGGTTCCCGCACAGTGTTTGCCACCCACGGCCACCATTACAACACGGCCTGCCCGCCGCCGCTTGCCAAGGGGGATATTTTGCTGCACGGCCACACTCATGTGCCCGCCTGGCAGGAATTTGGCAGCGGCAATTTGTATCTGAACCCTGGTTCCGTTGCCATCCCGAAGGAAAACAGCGCCCATTCCTATATGATGCTGACCGATTCCGGCTTTGCCTGGAAAGATCTTGAAGGCAGCATATACCATACACTCGCATTGGATTGCCCAAACTGCGGTTGAATCAATCGCTTGTGCGGTGTAAAATAAAGTGGGGTGGGATTCTTTTGTCCCACGCGCCAACAACCATACAAATTTCATCATATAAAGGCAATACCGCATAATTCTAAGTGCCGATACGGCGAGCGAGGTGCGGCAGCTGCTAAGCCAAAAGCGCAGATAATACTGGATGCTGCAAAGGTGAGCGCCGCCAGTGGCGGAAACAGCGAACCGAAGCAGGGACAGCGGTCGCAGAGTGCAAGGGGCTTTTGCCCCCGAAGCACGATGCGGGTACCGCAACCCGACATTATCGAGCATTTTGGCAACGCAGATGCCGTGCCGCAGCCGCCGGAGCGGTGCTTAAGCCGTAAGGCGGGAATTGTGCGGTGTTGCCTAAACATAAAAAGGATGGTTCTATCCCATGCAAATTGAACAGCTTTTTGATTTTCTGCACCGGTCAGTGTCGCCGTTCCACGCGGTACACACTGCAGCCCAGCTGCTGGATGCCGCCGGTTACACCCGCCTGGAGGAAGCCGAATACTGGAATTTGGAACCGGAACACGGTTATTATGTGACCCGCAACGAAAGTTCCATCATTGCCTGGCGGGTGCCTGCCCACGCCATTGGCGGCTGGCGCATTGCTGCCAGCCATTCCGACTCCCCCACCTGGCGCATCAAGAACACCAACGTGAACGCTGCGGGCTGCATCAAGCTGAACGTGGAAGGCTACGGCGGAATGATTATGTCCACCTGGCTGGACCGTCCGCTCTCCGCCGCCGGGCGTGTGCTGGTGCGGGATGAAGCCGCCGGTACGCTGGAAAGCCGCCTGGTGGACCTGGACCGTGATCTGCTGGTCATCCCATCGCTGGCCATCCACATGGACCGCACGCTGAACAGCGGCCACGCCTTTAACCCCCAGGTGGACATGCAGCCCCTATACGGGCTGGAGGGTTCCAAGCCCTTCCCCGCCCTGCTGGCTGAGGCCGCCGGTGTGAAAGAAGAGGACATTGTGGACTTTGACCTTTCGCTTTACACCCGCCAGGCACCCACCCGCATTGGGCCGGACGGCGAGCTGTTCATGGCCCCCCGCATTGACGACCTGGAGTGCGCCGCCACCACCCTGTACGGCTTTTTGGACGCCGCCCCTGAGACCGACAGCGCTTGCGCCCCGGTCTGGGCGATGTTTGATAACGAAGAAGTTGGCAGCAGCACCCGCCAGGGCGCAGACAGCAGCTTTTTGCGCGATGTGCTCGACCGCATCCTGAATGCGATCCCCCACAGTGCCCAGGCACAGGCCCAGGCATTTGCCAACAGCTTTGTGCTCAGCGCCGATAATGCCCACGCCGTTCACCCCAATTTTGCTGATAAGGCTGACCCCTGCAACAAGGTCATTTTAGGCAAGGGTGTTGTGGTCAAAGTCAATGCCAGCCAGAAATACACCACCAGCGGCCTGACCGGCGCGATTTTTAAGGAGATCTGCCGCAAGAACAACGTTCCTGTGCAGGTGTTTGCCAACCGTGCCGACCTGCCGGGCGGCAGCACGCTGGGCAACCTGCAAAGCCATACCGTGCCGGTTCCCATGGTAGATATTGGCCTGGCCCAGCTGGCCATGCACAGTGCGGTGGAAACCGCCGCGGTGACCGATGCTGACGCCATGGTGCGGGCCGTTGCCGGGTTCTACCGCGTCCACCTGCGCAGCCTGGGCGATGCCCGCTATACGCTGGAATGAGCAGCACAGTCGGGCGCTATGCGCCAAGCCCCAGCGGGCGGATGCACCTGGGCAACCTGTGCTGCTGCCTGCTGGCGTGGCTTTCGGCCAAAAGCAGCGGCGGCAAGGTTGTGCTGCGCATTGAGGATCTGGATACCGTGCGCTGCCCGCGCGAATTTGCTGATCTGCTGGAAGCCGACCTTGCCTGGCTCGGCCTTGCCGCAGATGAAGGCGGCAGCAAGGGCGGCCCTCGCGGCCCCTATTACCAGAGCGAGCGCAGCGCTATCTATGAAGAATATTACCAAAAGCTGGTGCGCAAAGGGCTGGTTTACCCCTGTTTTTGCAGCCGCAGCCAGCTGCACGCCGCCGATGCCCCCCACCGCTCCGATGGGAATGTGGTATACGCCGGGACCTGCCGGAACCTGACGCCGGAAGAGATCGTTCTGCGCACCGCCAGGCGCAAGCCAGCCTGGCGGGTGATGGTGCCGGACGAAACCATTTCCTTTGTGGACGGCCACATGGGCCCCTATGCCGAGAATCTGGCGCAGGACTGCGGGGATTTTTACCTGCGGCGGGCGGACGGTGTGTTTGCCTACCAGCTGGCCGTGGTGGTGGATGATGCCCTGATGGGCGTTACCCAGGTGGTGCGCGGGGCAGACCTTTTGTCCAGCACGCCGCGCCAGCTGTGGCTCTACCGGGAACTGGGCCTGCCCGCGCCGGAATTTTATCACATGCCGCTGCTGCTGGCCGTGGATGGGCGGCGGCTTTCCAAACGGGATGGGGACGAAAGCCTGGAGCATTTACAGGCGCGCTATACGCCGGAGCAGATCATTGGCCGTTTGGCCTATGCCTGCGGGCTGCAAAACGCCCCGGACCCCCGCACCCCTGCCGAGCTGGCCGACGGCTTCAGCTGGCAGCGCGTGCCGCAAAACGACATTATTCTGCCGGAAGGTCTGTTTTAATGGTAGGGGGTGTGCCGTCAGGCACCCCGGCCCAATCACCGGCTTTCTTCCACCAACATCTCCTGACGCTTGCAACTCTTATTTGATACGGGAGTGTTCCAATGCAAAATTTTGAACCTACCGGGGCCGCTGCCGCCATGCCGGGCAGCGCTGTTCCCCAGATCAAGCGGCGGCTGGTCATCAGTGCCTGCCTGCTGATTCCGCTTTTTTACCTTGGCCTTGGCGCTGCTTTCGGGTTGCCACTGCCGCCGTTCCTGACCGGTGATAACGCCATGTGGTGCGGCATTGTGCAGCTGGTGCTCACCGTGCCGGTCTGCTGGCTGAACCGTTCCTATTTTATCAACGGCTGCAAGAGCATCCGCGCCCCCGGGCCGGATACGCTGGTGGCGCTCAGTTCCGGGGCGGCGCTGGTTTACGGCATAATCGCCATTTTTACACAGGATGCCCCGCAGGAGCTGTTCCTGCCCTCTGCCGCCGCTATTTTGATCTTTGCCGCAGCCTGCCAGCTGCTGGAAGTACGGTTTAAGGCACAAGCCATGGCCCCTCTGCACAGTCTGGCAGAGCGCATTCCCGAAACCGCCTGCGTGCTGCGCAGCCGCCAGCAGTACACCGTGCCGCTGAATGAAGTCGCGGTGGGCGATATCTTCCTGATTCGTCCCGGCGATGTGATGCCGGTAGATGGCGTTGTCATTGAGGGCGAAACCACGGTGGATGAATCTGCCCTGACCGGTGCCGCTGCCCCCGTGGCCAAACACAAAGGCAGCACTGTTTACGCCGCCACCGCCAACCAGGGCGGCGCCCTGATCTGCCGTGCCACCCGCATCGGGTCAGATTCCACCGCCGCCCAGCTGGTACATACCGTGCAGACCACTGCCGCTGCCAAGGTGCCGTTGAGTTCCCTGGCCGATAAGGTACGCAGCGTGTTTGTGCCCGCCGTTATCGGCATTGCCTGCGTGGTGCTCATCATCTGGCTGCTGCTGGGGCAGAGCTTTGCTTTTGCGCTGGCCCGCGCCATCAGCGTGCTGGCTGTCAGCAGCCCCTGTGTGCTGGCGCTGGCAGCTTCGGCTGCCATCATGTCCGGTGCCAGCGTGGGTGCCAAGCACGGCATCGTGTTCAAAACAGCCGCCAGCCTGCAGTCCATCGGTACCCTGCACACCGCCGTGCTGGATAAAGCCGGAACAATCACCAACGGCGAGCCGGAAGTGGTCACCATTGTGGGCACCCGCAGCGTGCCCGCCAAGTTCCTGCTTGGCATGGCTGCCGGGCTGGAAAGCCAGAGCCAGGACCCGCTGGCCCGCGCCGTGATGCGCAAAGCCGCTGCGGAGAACATCAAGCTGAGCGCCGTTAAGGACGTTACCATTTTGGACGGCCAGGGCCTGACCGGCAAAATGGCCGGCAAGGTGATGGCAGGCGGCAGCGCAGAGTTTATTGCCGCCCAGTGCGAGCTGACCCCCGATTTGCAGCAGGCTGGCGAGCAGCTGGCCGCTGACGGCATTGCCCCGCTTTACTTTTCGCTCGACGGCCACGCAGCCGGTTTGATCGGCGTTGCCGATGCCGTAAAGCCCGCCAGCAAAGCCGCCCTTGACGCGCTGAAAGCCCTTGGGCTGGATGTGATCCTGTTGACAGGCGACAGCCGCACCAATGCAGACCGCGTTGCCGCTCAGGTTGGGCTGGATGACGCCCACGTGGTATCCGGCCTTGCCCCCGCAGAGCTGGAAGCCGAACTGCGCCGCCTGCAAACAAACGGCCCTGCCGCCATGATAGGCAGTACTTCTGCCGCCGCGGCACTGGCCTGTGCCGATGTCGGCATTGGCATGGGAGCCGAGCCGCTGCCCGCCGCCGATGTGATGCTGCTTCGGGACGATTTGGCCGATGCCGCTGCCGCGGTGCGCATTTCCCGCGCGGTGGATGCCCGCATTGCCCAGAACACCCGCATGGCGCTGGTTTACAGCGCGCTGTTGCCGCTGCTGGCCGCCGGTGTGCTTTACCCGCTGAACTTTGTGCTGCACCCGATCGATTCCGTCATTCTTATGACGCTGTTTGTGGCGTGGCTGCTGTCCGGCACGGCCCGGCTGAACAGCTTTGACCCGAAACCCGCCAGCCAGAGCGAACCGCAGAAGGAGCCCGCAGAATGAGCGCCGCCGTGGAACGCCGCCACTGGCATTTTACCGGCAGCGTGCAGGGGGTTGGCTTCCGCTACCGTGCGCAGTATGCCGCCCAGCTGCTGGATCTGACCGGCTGGGTGGAAAACAACTGGGACGGCACAGTGGACCTGGAAGCCCAGGGTTCCGCCGCCCAGCTGGATCGCCTGGTGCCCACCATTACCGGCACCAGCCATTGATCCACATTGAAACCTTTACCTGTAAATCCATCCCCCGGACCCTGCCGAGCGCAGCTTCCGCGTGCGGGAATAAGCATAGCAAAAGGCGCGTGCCTTGCCCCCATGGGCTGGCACGCGCCTTTTTGTTTTTATTATCCGCAATTTTAAGGCAATACCGCATAATTCTAAGTGCCGATACGGCGAGCGAGGTGCGGCAGATGCCAAGCCAAAAGCGCAGATAATACTGGATGTCTTATCGAGCATTTTGGCAACGCAGATGCCGTGCCGCAGCTGCCGGAGCGGTGCTTAAGCCGCTAGGCGGGAATTGTGCGGTGTTGCCTTAATTTTGGCGGCTGGGAGCCACCCCTCACCGGCTTTCGCCGGAGCTCCCCTCCAGGGGAGCCAATATCTTACTTTAGGTATGCGATGGCTCCCCTAGAGGGGAGCTGGACGTGAAGCGGCCTGAGGGGCGGTTTCCCGCTGCCAGGCTAAAAATTTGCAGGGAACGACACCTGCATCGTCCCGCATGACGGGCTTTGCCGGGTATTTCACTTCATCACCCGGCGCACACCTGCGGGCGCACACTGTGCGCCCTTACGGTCTCTACAGGGGAAAACGGCATTTGCTGAACTGTGCCCCTGCTCATTTTCTCAAAACGCCTTCAATTCCACCCCGGCTGCCTGCAGGGCCGCGCCGATCTTTTCTACAAAGGCCAGAGCCTTGGGGCCGTCGCCGTGTACGCAGACGGAATCCGCCTGGATGGCAATGTCCGTACCGTCGTTGGCGGTCACTTTGCCCTCGGTTACCATGCGGATCACGCGGGCAATGGCTTCGTCCTCATCCTCAATCATAGCACCGGGGGTTCCGCGGGGCACAAGGCTGCCATCCGGGCGGTAGCCGCGGTCGGCAAACACCTCATTGGCAACCGGCAGGCCGATGGCCTGGGCCGCCTTGACCATCTCACTGCCGGAAAGCGCCAGCAGCACTGCGCCGGGGGCGCTCTCCTTCACTGCGGCGCAGATGGCATCCGCCAGCGCGCGGTCCTTGCCCGCCATGTTATACAAAGCGCCGTGGGGCTTTACATGGTGCAGCGGCACACCGGCGGCATCGCAGAACGCTTTCAGCGCACCGATCTGATACTGCACACATGCCTTGGCTTCCGCCGGGGTCAGCTTCATCTGGCGGCGGCCAAAGCCCTGCAGATCAGGGAAACCGGGGTGCGCCCCCACCGCCGCGCCGCTCTGTTTGCACAGCGCCACGGTGCGCTGCATCACCAGCGGATCGCCTGCATGGAAGCCACAGGCCACATTGGCCGATGTGATAAACGGGATCACCTTTTCATCCATTCCGATGGTATACGCGCCAAAGCTTTCGCCCAGGTCACAGTTCAAATCAATATGCGGCATGGCTCAATCCTCCACTTTCAGGCATAAGGCAATGCTTCTGCCCTGCAGGGGCGCACAGTGTGTGCCCCTGTGGTTTTTACTATCTGCTCTTAATATTTCAGCTCCACATTTTTTACGTCGGTCACAAACATGTGCCCCGGCGCATGGGTGATGCAGAACTCCGGCTTGGAGTGCATCACAACGTTCTGCGGGGTCACGCCGCAGGGCCAGAACACCGGTGTTTCGCCGGGGTTGATGGTCACGGCATCGCCGTAATCCGGGTGAGCCAAATCATGGATGCCGATGGCTTCCGGCTCACCGATTTGCACCGGCATACCGTGCACGCGGGGCATGCCCGCTGTAATGGCAGCTGCCGCCGGGACCTGCCGGTACGGGATGGGCCGCATGCTGACCACCATGTTTCCGCTGAACACCCCCGCCGGGGTACAGGGAATGTTGGTGTTGTACATCGGCACATTCACGCCCTCTTCGATCTGGCGCACCGGGATGCCCGCTTCCAGCAGTTCAGATTCAAAGGAGAAGCTGCACCCGATCAAAAAGCTGACCAGGTCGTTCCTCTCCTCAAAGAATTTGCTCACATCGGTGTATTCCCCGGTCAGCTCGCCGTGTTCGTACACCCGGTAGCGCGGGATATCGGTAGCAATATCGCTGCCTTTGCCAAATTGGGCAAAGGTTCGCTCGCCTGCGTCCGCCACCTCCAGCAGCGGGCAGGATTTCGGGTTGCGCTGGCAGAACAGCAAGAAAATCCCACGCCAGTTCCTTGGGGAGAACAACAAGGTTGCCCTGGGCATAACCGTTGCACATGCCGGTGGTCGGGCCGGTCAGTTCGCCCTTGCGGATCAGCCCGCGCAGGTCGGCCGGTTTCATGGCTGCAAAGTCCATTATTTCATCCGCTCCCTGATTTTGTCAAGCACGGCCGCCTGCGCCCTGGCTCCTGCAACAGCCTGCGCCGCGGTCACATATTGGAACGCCAGCTTTTCGCCGGGGCGCAGCTGCGCCATGGCCGAAAGGTCAGCGCTGATGACGGTTGCAATTTTGGCATACCCACCGGTGGTCTGGTGGTCAGCCAGCATCACAATGGGCTGCCCGTTGGCCGATACCTGCACCGAACCCGCCACAATGCCGTCCGATACAATGTCCGACCCATCCACAGTCTCGATCTGCGGCCCCTGCAATTTGCAGGCCATGCGGTCACAGTCTGCTGTCAAAGCATATACCCCGTGTACAAATGCGGCCTGCCCCACTGCGGTAAAGGCATCGGTCTGGGGGCCGGGCACCGCACGGAACAGCGGCAGCTTCCGCCCGCCCAAAAAGCGCCACGGCCTTGCGGGGGTGCGCGCCGTGCCCAGCGGGCGGTTTGCCCCTTTGGCGCAGATCTGCTGCCAGCGCTGTTCCACCATGGCGGGTGCCGCCCCAATGGGCAGCACATCCCCAGCTTTCAGTGCGCGGCCATCCAGCCCACCCATCCGGCATTTTAAGTCGGTGGAGCGGCTGCCCAGCACGGGCGGGGTATCCACGCCGCCAAACACGGCCAGGTAGCCGCGCAGCCCGCTGCGGGCCGCGCCGATTGCCAGCACCTGCCCCGCGCGGGCCAAAAGCGGCGTATAGGCGGGCACCGGGCGGCCATCCAGCGCGGCGGGCATATCGGCCCCGCCAGGGCAAAAACAGCGTCCCCGTCAAACTGATACTTGCCGCCCTGCAGGGTCATTTCCAGCACGGCGGCACCGGCTGCCTGGGGGTTGCCCGCCAGCAGGTTGGCGGTCCGCATAGCGTAACCATCCGCCGCTCCACAGGTGCGGAACCCCCGCGCGGCATAGCCGGTGCGGCCTGCATCCTGCACGGTGGTCAGTGGACCGGGGCTTATCACATGCAAGTTCACAGTGCCGCCCCCTGTTCTTTCTGGATGGTTTCAAACTTTTCCGGGCTGATGGGCACAAACCGGATGCGGTCCCCCGCCGCGTAAGGCAGTTTGCCGCCGCCAGCCGGGTCAAACAGGCGCAGCGGCGTGCGGCCGATCAGCTGCCACCCGCCGGGGGAAGCCAGCGGGTAGATGCCCGTCTGCTTGCCACCAATGCCCACCGCCCCCGCGGGGATCTTGGTGCGCGGGGTCTGCAACCGGGGGCAGACAATGCGTTCATCCATGCCGCCCAGGTACGGGAACCCCGGCAGGAACCCCAGCATAAAAATGCGGTAGTCCCGCCCGCAGTGGATGTCGATGACCTGCTGTTCGGTCAGCCCGGCGTGCTGTGCCACAAAGGCCAGGTCGGGGCCGTAATCTCCGCCGTAACACACCGGCACCTCCACCAGCCGCCCGGCCGCGGTGCTGCTGACCGGGGGCAAAGCGTCCCACAGGCGGCGCAGCGCGGGGATCAGGGTATCGGCATCGGTCTGCAAAGGGTCCAGCGTGACCAGCAGCGCCGCATAGGTGGGCACTGTTTCCACCACGCCGGGCAGCTGCGCCGCCTGCACAGCGGCATCCAGCGCCATAACCTGCGCGTTCACCTGTTCACTGATCTCACTGCCGCAGACGGCCAGCACGCCGCTGTCCCCCACGGGGGTAAACTGGATCATAACAAAAATCCCCTTTGCGTCCGGTATTTTGGGGCTGGTCAGGAAGTGTGCTGTACCTTTAGCGCACATTGTGCGCCCCTACGGTCCCTAAACGTGCCGTTTTGGGTTCACTGCTTCCTGACCAAGGCCAATGTGCCTATTATAGCACAACCTGCTTTATGCCTGCTCAAAAAATTTCTTTGCCAGCACCGGGCCGAACCAGTGGTCCGAATTGTGGGAATACCGCACCGCATACGCCGTGCACTGCCGCATCATGCTGACAATGCCAACATTCATGCGGGTATCAAACCCATCCACACCCGGCAGCAGCGAGCCTGTCATATCGATCATGCCATTGCGGGAAAGCACCCGCATGACCTCGCTTTCCATCTCCTCCCGGTGCAGGATGTCCATATCCTTTTCAGGTAGGCCAGCGCGGCCATCAGCGCATAGCAGCCCCAGTCAGAGCAGGTTGCCGTGATGATGTTATCGGTGCTGCTTGCGGCCAGAATGCCGCCGCAGCAGCCGTCCTGGCATTCGCCGGGGGCGGTGAAGGGCACATATTTTTTAATGTGCTCCCCAATGGTGCCCATGCCGATCTCATTGCCCAGATCGCCGATGGCCACATTGGGCACGCCGCGGGCGCGCAGTTCGTTCCACAGCACATCGCTTTTGGCTTCCAGTGCGGTCACATCCTTGCCCACCGCATTGTGGTAAACACCCTTGGCGTTGCCGCCGCAGGCTTCCACCGAGATCACCACTGCGGGTAAAATCTTATCCGCCAGCGCTTTGGCCTGGGCGGGGGCTTTGGCCTTATCTTTGGTAAAGGCCACAACGCCAAGGCTCAGCGGCAGCTCCATGGCGGTATCCAGGTCCTCATACACATGCAGACCCACCACATTGCCGCATTTCTTAAAGGCTTCCACGCTGTCCTGCGGGCAGACGATGATCGGCTTTGCCCCAAAGGCCAATACCAGAGACCGCGCCAGCAGGATCGCGCTGACAGAACCGTCCATTTCCGGCACCTTGTGGGGCAGCAATACAAACCCGACCAGGATATACACCGGGTCGCCGGGGTGGATGGCTTTGCACAACGCTTCGGCTGCGTGCATGGCGGTCGGCTCCCCGGTATATGCCCGGCTGCCCGCGTACAAAATGCGGCATACCCCGTAACCGCGGGGGTCCAGACACATGATGGCATCCAGGTTTTCGCCTACATTGCGTTTTTCCAGTTCGTCACGGGTCATGGTGTTTTCCCCCTTTTCAGCCCCACAGACTTTCGCAGCCGGTATAGTCATAGAACTCTTTCAGCACTTCGTCCTGGATGGCTTTCAGGGTAGCGGGGTCCTTGCCGCCGGCGGGCTTGCCCTCAAACTCGCAGGCATGCAGACAGAAGTTGGAGGAGGAGGTCACGATGATCTCATCCGCATCGCGCAGGAAATCCACCGTGAACGGTTTTTCCATCACGGTAATGCCCAGGCGGTAGCAGGCCTGCAGCATATGGGTCTTGGCAATGCCGCGCAAAATCAGTTCATCGTTCGGGTGGGAATAGAAAATCCCGTCTTTCAGCACTGAAACGTTGGAGTGCGCACATTCCGTTACAATATCCCCACGGTGGAACACGGTCTCACTCATGCCGGCCAGCTTGGCGCGCTGGGCGGTCATAACGCTGGGCAGCAGGTTCAGCGTTTTGATGTTGCAGTGGTAAAAGCGAGTGTCCTCCTCAGCGTTCAGGCGGATGGGCTTGTCGGGGTCGTTCAGGGTGTTGGGCCGGATGGAAACCCACAGCTTGCCGGGCACGCCTTCCTCATACACATGGTTGCGGGGCTCCACACCGCGGGTGACCTGCCAGTATACAAAGTTGACCTTGCTGTCCACCTTGGCCAGCAGGTCGGTCAGCAGCCTGCCCAGCTCGGCCTTGCTCATCGGGATGTTGATATCCAGTGCCTTGGCGCTGGTAAAAAAGCGGTCCAGGTGGTCCTGCAGCAGGTATACCTTGCCGTTCGCGCCAACGGTGGCATCGTAGCAGCCATCGCCAAAAAAGTGAACGCGATCATTGAATGGCACCATCAATTCTTCTGGTGCGCCGATTTTGCCATCATAATATGCAATGGATTCCATTTTCCCTTACTCCTCTCATCTTGGTTGCCTTTATGTTCAGCCGTTATTTGGCTTTCACATCAAATTTCAGTTCAATCACTTTTTTAATCAGCTCCACGCAGTTATCCAGCCCAATGGCGGCGGAATCCAGGCAGAGGTTATAATTTTCCACCCGCTTCCACTGGCGGCCGGTGTGGTATTTGTAATAGCTTTCACGGTAGCGGTCCAGCTTGTCAATATAGTGCTTGGCCTGGCTGCTGCCAATGCCCTGGCGCTTCATCTCGCGCGTCCACACGCCAGTCATAGGGGGCATCCACATACACGGTCAGCACGTTGGGCTTATCCCGCAGAACAAAGTCCGCCGCGCGGCCCACGCAGATATAGCTTTCCTCGTTCAGCAGCTCCCGCAGCACCTTGGCCTGGTAGTTGAACAGGTTTTCATCGCTGATAAAGTTGCCGCTTTCCGGCGGGATGATGCTGCCGTCATACACCCGTTCCGAAACCCGGTACAGCATGGTTTTGCGGGTGTTCTCATCGGCGCGGGCAAACAGTTCCTCGCTGATGCCGCTGTCCTCTGAGGCAAAGGCGCAGCAGCTTGCGGTCATATAGGTCAATGTCAAATGCCTTTGCCAGCTGCTTGCCAATGTAGCTGCCGCCGCCCGAACCACAGGTGCGGGTAATGGCGACTGCAAAATACGGATAATCGGGATACATTTTCCACCCCTCCTTACTGGCCCAGATAGGCTTTCTTCACGCGCGGGTCGTTCAGCAGATCCGCGGCGTTGCCCTCAATGCTGATGTTGCCGGTTTCCAGCACATAGGCGCGGTCCGAGATGGCCAGCGCCATCTTTGCGTTCTGTTCCACCAGCAGGATCGTGATGCCCTGCTTGTTTACTTCCTGAATGATGGCAAAGATCTCTTTGACCAGCAGGGGCGAAAGGCCCATCGAAGGTTCATCCATCAAAATCATTTTGGGCTTTGCCATCAGGGCGCGGCCTACGGCCAGCATCTGCTGCTCGCCGCCGGAAAGGGTGCCCGCCAGCTGGCGGCGGCGCTCATCCAGACGGGGGAAGCGCTTATACACATCCTTCATCGTCTCTTCCATCCCGGCCGGGTCGGCATAAGCGCCCATTTCCAGGTTTTCTTCCACCGTCATCTGGGGGAAGATATGCCGCCCTTCCGGCACATGGGCCAGCTTGTAGGTAATGATCTTGCTGGGTTCCGCCTTGCGCAGGTCGTGCCCGTCAAACATCACACTGCCGGACGCAGCTTTTTCCAGCCCGGTAATGGTGCGCAGGGTGGTGGTTTTGCCCGCGCCGTTTGCCCCGATCAGGGATACGATCTCGCCGTCATCCACATGCAGCGATATGCCGTTCAGCGCGTGTACCGCGCCGTAATTGACATGAAGGTCTTTTACTTCAAGCATCCGCTTCGACCTCCTCCTCTTTGTCTTTGCCCAGGTATGCTTCAATCACATGGGGGTCATTGGCGATCTCTGCCGGTGTGCCGGAAGCGATCGTGGTACCAAAGTCCAGCACCTGGATTCGCTCGCAGATTTTCATGACCAAACTCATGTCATGCTCGATCAGCAGCACCGATACCTTGAATTCGCTCCGGATATAATCAATAATCTCCAGCAGTTCCTCCGTTTCAGTCGGGTTCATACCGGCGGCCGGTTCGTCCAGCAGCAGCAGCTTCATGTTGGTGGCCAGCGCGCGGGCAATCTCCAGGCGGCGCTGCTCACCATAGGGCAGGTTGTCGGCCTCCAGGTCCTCCTTGCCGGAAAGGTGCACCACCTGCAGCAGCTCTTTGGCGCGTGCGGTGGCGGCGGCTTCCTGCTGCCAGTACGCCTTGGTGCGGAAGATGGCCTGCGGCATGTTGTAGGTCAGTTCTTCCAGCATGGCAGCTTTGACGTTTTCGATCACCGTCATTTTTTTGAACAAGCGGATATTCTGGAAGGTTCTGGCAATGCCTGCATGAACGATCTGGTGGGTCTTTTTGCCGTTCATCCGCTCACCATTCAGGTAAAGGGAGCCTTCGGTTGGCTTATACACACCAGTGATCAGGTTGAACACGGTGGTTTTGCCTGCGCCGTTGGGGCCGATCAGCCCCACCAGCTCGGATTCGCCGATTTCCATATTAAAATCATCCACGGCTTTCAGGCCGCCAAACTGGATGCCAAGGTGCTGGCATTTCAAAACGGGTTGTGCCATGGTTCAGGCCCCCTTTTCTGCTTTTGCTTTTACCGTGCCGCGGCCGGTCAGTTTTTCCAGCGCGCGGGTCAGGCTGAACTCCCACCGGCCAAAGATGCCGCCGGGACGGAACAGCATGACCAGCACCAGAACCACCGAGTAGGCCAGCATGCGGTAGGTAGAAAATTCACGCATCAGTTCCGGTAAAGCGCTCAGGAACGCTGCGCCGATGATGGAACCGGTCAGCGAACCGGTGCCGCCGATGATCACTTCGCTCAACAGCTCTGCGGAATAGTTAAAGTTGAAGTTGGTGGGGATCATTGCCGTCATGTAATGGGCATAAATACCGCCGCCGATGCCGGCAAAGAATGCGCTGATGGCAAAGGTCATGACCTTGTAATAGGTCACGTTGATGCCGGAAGCCGAAGCCGCGATGTAGTCCTCACGGATGGCCTGCACGGTGCGGCCATATTTGCTGCGGACGAACAGGTACATGATGGTAACGCAGACCACCATGATCCAGAATACCCGCGGGAAGGTGGACAGCTTGAGGATGCCGCTCATTGTTTTACCGCCGCCGGTGATGGAAAAGTTGCAGAAGCAGACGCGGATGATTTCGGCAAACGCCATGGTGACAATGGCGAGATAGTCGCCGCGCAGGCGCAGCGCCGGGATGCCGACCAGTACGCCCATGATGCCCGCAGCCAAGCCGCCGACCAGCAGCGCGATCAGGAACAGCCCCAGATCCGAAAGCCCTTTGCCTGCCAGCGCGCCGGATACAATGGCGGAGACATAAGCGCCGACCGAAACAAACCCCGCATGCCCCAAGGAGAACTCGCCCATAAAGCCAACTACCAGGTTCAGCGATGTGACCATGATGATGGTGTAGCAGGCGGTGGTGCAGATGCCCTGAATATAGGTGGTGGAGGTGCCGAACGCATTGGCGGCGAACAAACCTGTCAACAGGGCAAACACCAGCGCCACGCCCACAGCGTTCAAAAGATAGGAGCCTTTTATTTTTTTACTCATTGCTCTGCTCCCTCCCTTACACTTTTTTCGCCGGTGTTCTTGCCCAGGATACCGGCGGGCTTGACCAGCAGGATCACGATCAATGTGCCGTAAGTAACGGCTTCGTACCAGCCGGGGGCAAACAGCTTGACAAAAATTTCAATCAGGCCGACCAGAATGCCGCCGATCATGGCACCGGGGATAATGCCAATGCCGCCCAGAACTGCGGCGATGAAGGCTTTCATGCCCATCATGGAGCCCATATCGGTGGTAACGCGGGGGTAAGTGGAGCAGTACATCAGCGCTGCCACCGCCGCCAGACCGGAGCCGATGGCAAAGGTCAGGGTGATGATCTTGTTCACGTTGATGCCCACCAGGGTGGAAGCATCCTTATCCTGCGGGACGGCGCGCATGGCCTTGCCCAGCTTGGTCTTTTTTACAAACAGCTGCATGCAAAGCATCATCGCAACGCCGATGCCAATGGTCAGCAGCACGTTCAGCGGCAGCGATACCCCGCCGACCGTAATGGTGGGCAGGCTGAAAATAGCCTGCACGTTGTGCGGCTTGGCGCCAAACAGCACCATGGCCAGGTTTTCCAAAAAGATGCTCATGGCCAGTGCGGTAATCAAGGCGGACATGGGCCCGGCCTTGCGCACCGGGCGGTAAGCCAGGATCTCAACCAGCACACCAACCAGCGCGCACACCGCAACGGCCACAATCACGGCCATCCAGGCGGGCATTCCCGCATCGACCATCAGCGGGATGGTGTAAAACAATGTGTAAGCACCGATCATGATAAAATCGCCGTGGGCAAAGTTGATCATGCGGATGATACCGTAAACCATGGTGTAGCCCAGCGCGATCAGCGCATAAATAGCGCCCTGGTTCAGGCCGTTGATCAGGCCCTGAACAAATAATGATGCAGTCATGGTCCATTCACCTTTCCTATCATTTTTTGTGAATGTTTGATTCGGGGAATCAAAAAACAAAAAAGTGCGCGCGGCTGCTTGCATTGCCGCGCGCACCATTGCGCCTTTGCTCTGGAGGGGGTGTTTAGGGGAATCTAAGGCAACACCGCACAATTCCCGCCTTGCGGCTTAAGCACCGCTCCGGCAGCTGCGGCACTTAGAATTATGCGGTATTACCCTAAAAAACTTTACTCAGCGGAGGAAACCAGGTTGCCATCGGAATCCAGCGTCTCAGACCACTTGACCTTGCCGTCAACAAAGGTGTTGAATGCAATGCTCTTGATGGCGTCGCCGTTTTCGTCCAGCTTGATCTTGCCGCCAACGCCGGTAAACTCCATACCGGTCATGCCTTTTACCAGGCTTGCGGTATCGGTGCCGCCGCCATTCTTGGCAGCTTGCAGCAGCATGTAGATGGCGTCATAGTACAGGGCCGCGCAGGCGTTCAGGCTTTCGGTGTCGTACTTTTCGGTGTACTTCTGCACAAAGTTCTGAACGGCGGGGGCGGTATCCTCGCTGGAGTAGTGGTTGGTAAAGTAGCAGTCATCAAACTTGTCTTCCAGGCCGGTGGTATCCGCGCCATCCCAGGCATCGCCGCCCATGATGGTACCGGTAAAGCCCGCGTTGCGCGCTGCGCCTACAAACAGCGGTACCGTATCCAGGAAGCAGGGATAATACAAAAACTCTGCGCCGGAAGCCACGGCCTGTGCTGCCTGGGAGGAAAAGTCAGTATCAGTGCTCATGCACTCGCCGGTGTAGGTAATTTCAATGCCGTTGGCCTCGCAGTTTTCTACAAAAGCGTCCTTCAGGCCGTTGGAATAGTCATCATCCTTGGCATAAATCACGGCTACCTTGCTGAATCCCTTGCTCTTAACAAACAGGGCGGCCATCTTGCCCTGATACGGGTCAATGAAGCAGTTACGGAAGATCGTGGAGCCTTTCTGGGTCACATCCACGTTGGTAGCGCCGGTTGCCAGCAGCAGCATTCCGTCATTGGCAGCCTGGGTCGCCATAGGCAGTGTAACGGAAGAGAAGAAGCTGCCCACGATAGCGGCCGGGGAATCTGCCATGACCTTGTTGTAAGCGTTCATGGCCTGCTTGGCGTCCTTGGCATCGTCAGCCACCTTGCCGCCGTTGACGATCTCGACCGTGTAGCCGGAATCGCCGGAGTTGATCTCCTCCACAGCCATATCCACCGCGTTCTGGGCACCCTCGCCGTAAATGGCGGAGCCGCCGGTCATGGAGCAGACCACACCAACACGGATCACATTACCGCTGTCCGCGCTGGATGCTGTGGTGGAAGCGGCACTGGAAGTATCTGCCGTGCTGGCTGTGCCGCCCTGTGCGCTGGAAGAACAGCCGCCCAAAACGCCTGCCGCCATCGCTGCCGCCATGGTAAGAGAAAGAACCCGTGTTGCCTTTTTCATCGTAAGCCCCTCTTTCATGTTCGTTCTGCTTTCTTCTCTCAGGGCAATACCGCATAATTCTAAGTGCCGATACGGCGAGCGAGGTGCGGCAGATGCCAAGCCAAAAGCGCAGATAATACTGGATGCTGCAAAGGTGAGCGCCGCCAGTGGCGGATACAGCGAACCGAAGCAGGGGCAGCGGTCGCAGAGTGCGAGGGGCTTTTGCCCCCGAAGCACGATGCGGGTACCGCAACCCGACATTATCGAGCATTTTGGCAACGCAGATGCCGTGCCGCAGCTGCCGGAGCGGTGCTTAAGCCGCAAGGCGGGGATTGTGCGGTGTTGCCTCGGATATCTCCTGACCAAACAAAAAGCGCGCAGCCCCGCCGTCAAGCGGGTGCCGCACGCCTTTGTGCAAAAAGCAAAATCTCTTTTGTTCTTTTTATGCTTTTGTCTCCGGAATCAGAACGGGGTCCGCAGCTTTTGCACTGCGGACCCCGTTGTCCCTGCTCCGTGTTTGGATTGTTCTGATTATAGCACACTGCCAAAATTTTGCAAACACTTTTTGTCGGCATCAGGGTGATTTTTGCCGCCGATCGCCTTATTCTATTAAGCTGTTTCTTCGTTTTTTATCTCGCATCCCCGTTTTTGCTTTCTTTTTTTTCCGTCAAATTGTCCTTTGGGCTAAATAACTTCAAAATTACAGCTTTTCCCCCGCACCACTGGGTTATGCCGGGCAGCGGACGGCCCAGTCCGGCAGCCTTATTCCGCTGTTTCTCCCCGCCTTACGTTGTCACAGCCTTGTTTATCGAAGAGTTTCTCTGCCAATTTCTTATGTCATCAAAATCCAGCATTGTTTCTTGCTTTATCGCGCCACGATTTTATATCGAACGTTCGTCTTATTTTGTGCCGGCTTTTTCCGTCATTTCCCAATATTATATATTTTGTGAACAATCATTGCATAGGTTGTAAACATTAGCACTCTACTATTGACAGTGCTAATTTTAGGGTTATAATAAAGGCGTACCTTGAAGAGGGGTGCGGAACGCAAGAGCGTTCCGGGAAACACCGCCAAGGAGCCGCAAGGCTCGGGAAGCGTCAGACTTCCCGGAGAGGCACCAAATAAAATTCAGATTTTTTACAAAGTGAGGTTATGACTTATGTTGCCGACTGTTTTTGGTGAAAATCTTTTTGATGATTTCTTTGACGATTCCTTTGGTATGATGAACGCACGCAACCCGCTGTACGGCAAGCATGCACGCAACCTGATGAAGACCGATATCCGCGAGACCGATACCAACTATGAGCTGGCCATTGATCTGCCGGGCTTCAAGAAGGATGAGATCCACATTGAGCTGAAAAACGGCTACCTGACCATCAGCGCCGCTAAGGGCCTGGATAAAGACGAAAAGGCCCCCGAAGGCAAGTATATCCGCCAGGAGCGTTACACCGGCGCCTGCAGCCGCAGCTTCTATGTTGGCACCGACCTGCAGCCCAAGGATGTCAGCGCCAAGTTCACCGATGGCATCCTGGAGTTGACCTTCCCGAAGGAAGCTCCCAAGAAGGAACCTGATGTGACCCGCGTTGAAATTGGTGAATAACCGATCTGCCTTTGCGGCATAATTGAATAAGTCTCAGCGGTGCCCCGCCCTTGACCCCAATCGGTCAGGGCGGGGCACCGCTTTTTGTTTTGTTGCACCCCTGTGGTATAATGGTTTTATGGCAACACCGCACAATTCTAAGTGCCGATACGGCGAGCGAGGTGCGGCAGATGCCAAGCCAAAAGCGCAGATAATACTGGATGCTGCAAAGGTGAGCGCCGCCAGTGGCGGAAACAGCGAACCGAAGCAGGGGCAGCGGTCGCAGAGTGCGAGGGGCTTTTGCCCCCGAAGCACGATGCGGGTACCGCAACCCGACATTATCGAGCATTTTGGCAACGCAGATGCGTGCCGCAGCTGCCGGAGCGGTGCTTAAGCCGCAAGGCGGGAATTATGCGGTATTGCCTTATAATAAATCCAACTGGGGGGCTGCTGTTTGTATGGTCGATCATATTGAGATCCGCGGGGCACGGGTACACAACCTAAAAAATATTGATGTCGATGTGCCGCTGAACAAAATCGTCGGCATTGCGGGTGTATCCGGTTCCGGCAAATCTTCGCTGGCGCTGGGCGTGCTGTATGCCGAAGGTTCGCGCCGGTATCTGGACGCACTTTCCACCTACACGCGCCGCCGCATGACCCAGGCCCCCAAAGCTGATGTGGACGAGGTTCTGTATGTTCCCGCCGCGTTGGCGCTGCACCAGCGGCCGGGGGTGCCGGGCATCCGCAGCACCTTTGGCACCGGCACCGAGCTGCTGAACAGCCTGCGGCTGATGTATTCCCGCCTTGCCAGCCACCGCTGCCCCAACGGGCATTATCTTGCGCCCACCCTGGCCGTGGCCGCCGGGCAGGAGCTGATCTGCCCCGAATGCGGGGCCCGCTTTTACGCCCCTTCGGCGGAAGAGCTTGCCTTTAACAGCCAGGGTGCCTGCCGCACCTGCGGCGGCACCGGCACCGTACAGACCGTTGACCGCGCCACCCCTTGTGCCGGACGAAAGCCTGACCATTGACGAGTGTAATCTTGTACGAAGAACAGAAAAGGGACGATTAAGGCGGGGGGGTGGGGATTGGGGTGGGAAAAGGCGCAAAAAGGCGGGAAAGGGACGAATTTGCGCGGATTTTTTGAAGATTAAACGGGATTAAAGGGAAGAAAATGCAAAGCGGCGATTTTTGCAACTTGCAAGATTTTTGGGGCGGTTTTGGGGGTGTTTGAGCGCGTGCCGGCTGGAACGGCGAAAAAGCGGCGGGCGGCGTTTAAGGAGCGGTTAAAAGAAAATTAAAAAGCGAAAAAAGCGCGGTTTTATGACGTTTAAGGACAATTAAATAAAATTAAGGGCGGGACGCACCATGCCGGGAAAACCGGACTGGCGCGCCCCGCCCTTTGACTTTCAATGGGACATTTCGCGTTGGTTTTTGTTGAGATGTCCTATTGCGATGAATCGCTGTTTTTGGCTTTTCTATCTGTCATGAGTCCCATTGGCAATGTCCCATTAAAGCGTTGAAATCAATAGGACATAACGCTCAGCGATATTTTGTATCGCTTTGAGTACAAAAAGACCCAAATCAGCTATCATCAATCCGAAGGATGCTTTGACAGGTCAAAACATTTATACTCATCCAACCGCTTCAGCATCTCTTTTTGGCCTTCGGCGGAAAGAGACGCATAGACTGTAAGCATCTTTGCATACCGAGATATTTCTTCGGCACAAAATTCGTCCTGTTCCATTGCACAAAGAAGTACAGTCAAGCTATCACGGATATAATTGATGGACTCCCGCTGCACCGCCTGATTTGCAATTAGCACATCCTGCTTGAATCGTAAAACAAGATCGTTCAACCCATCAATAGATGAATTGATTTCATCGGCACCATCCATAAAGCGTTGTGCGTCGAGATCCCCACGGAGAAATTCACCACTAACATGGAAATAACGCTCCAAAGCGGCCTTTGCCTTGGAATTTGGCTCACGATAGCCGTTTTCGTAGTTTATGATGGACTTCCTTGTAAGCCCTGTTTCCCTTGCCAATTCCGCTTGAGAAAGGCCTGCGGCCTCACGAAGATCTTTTAACCGTTGAGCGACGCCCATAGTGATGCACTCCTTTGGATAGATATACTTATAATAGCACATTATCCCCATATGGGCAACAAAAAAGGCTTGACATTCCCCGAAAGGGGAAGTATAATAGCAGAAAGTGAACAAATGGGGAATAACCGAGGTGAACGAAATGTACATAAAGCCTTGCCCGGAAAAGATTCGGGCCGCCCGCCGGAAACAGGGACTTAGCGCATATGCACTGGCAATGAAAGCCGGACTGGATAAGAAGGCCATTTATCGGATCGAATCCAAAGAAAGCCTTAGAACACATTCCCTGCGTGCCCAAGCCATCGCCGATGCGCTTGGCTGCCCGGTGGAGGAATTGTTTGATGCGCCCGGCAAGAAAGGCAAAACGGCGTGAACCGAGAAATCCTGGATGCAATCGAAGAGCAAACCGACCTGCGCTATGACAGTCTGGCCGACGCGGCGGGATGGTACGGGACAACGACCGCCTGGCGGGAGGATTTTACCGCGAATTGAATTCAACCGGCCCAAAACGGGCCGTTAAAAGGCAATTAAACCGAGATAAGGAGGCCGAAGAGATGGCAAAGGCAAAGATTAAGATCAAGGTGTCAGACAGCGGAATCGTGACATTGGCGGCGAGTGGAGACGGCTATGCCACGCTGAACGCGCTGGTGGAAGTGCTGGCAGCCACGATCTGCGAGGCATCCCCCAACTGGGACTTTGCCGAGATTATGACGGACGCCGCCGTCAACCGGCTGTATGACCTGGTTGATGACGGCACCAGGAAGAAGGTGATCCGACGTGGGGAATGACCGATATGCTGGTGTGCGCAGGCTGCCGGACGCGCCGATAGCGGGCGAAAGCTACCGCAACGCGGGAAGCCATTATAAAGTATGGCAGTACAACGCGGCGGCAGACACCGCCCACGTGGAGAATTTGACAAGCGGATGGGTTTGCACCGCCCACCACCCGGCGCTGTACCGCTTGCATGACGGCAGCGTGGAGCTGCAGTGGGATTACAGCACAGACGGACACTTTGAATAGCCGAAACCGCCGGGAATGGCGGTCTTGCGGGGATGGCCGCCTGTGACCGATGATGGCAGGCCGAAAGTAAGGTGAGAGTATGGACGCGATGTTAAGCACATCTGAAGTTGCTGAATTGACAGGGATTTCGCTGCGCCACGTTAAACGATTGGCAGCCTCAAACAAACTGCCTTGTGAGAAAACAGTCAACAGCAATAACCGCCCCAAATACCTGTTCCCATTAAGCGGGCTGGCTGCCCTTGACCCCACGCTGCCGCAGCGCTACCTGGCGCAGCACGCGCAGGAGGGCACGGCGGAGGGCGCGGCGGAACCACAGAACGCGAAGCGCGGCAGGGGCCGCCCGCGCAAGGGCGGGGCCGGGAAAACGGCGGCAAGCAAGCCGCTGGAGGAATACAGCACCGAGGAACGCGGGGAGATCGCGTTTTGGACCCAGGCCGTGCAGGACTGGCGCGGCTACCGTGCCGGGTACCGTGACAAGGCCGCCGCGGACGAAGCGTGGCTGGCGCAGTTCCGGCTGGACCACCCGGAGGTACATATCACCCGGAAGATCTTGTACGCGCGGCAGCGGGCCGTGCTGGAGGATGACCTGGACGGACTGGTGGACGGGCGCGGCAAGGCGCGGCGGGGGTACTGCAAGATCCCGGCGGCGGCGTGGGACGCCTTTATGTACTACTACCTGGACCAGCGGCAAAGCCCCATCAAGCAATGCTACGACCAGACGATCTACTTTTTGGAACAGCATTGCCCGGAAGCACTGCCGGTGCCGGACTACACGACTTTTTACCGCCATGTTATGGCGGATGTGCCGGAGCCCGTGAAGGTGATGGGGCGCGAAGGGCCGAAGGCATTTTATGACCGATGCAGCCACTACATCCGGCGCGAATACGAGAATATGCAGTCCAATGAATACTGGATCGCCGACACCCACACCTTTGACGTTGTGACCAAAGGCGACGGCGGCGGGACGCACCGCCTGTACCTGACCGCCTTTATGGACGCGCGCAGCGGCATTTTTGTGGGCTGCCATGTGGCAGACACCAACAGCAGCCAAAATGTGCTGACCGCCCTGCGGCGGGGCATTTTGCGGTACGGCATCCCGGACAACATCTATGTGGATAACGGCCGCGAATACCTGAACAAGGACGTTGGCGGCACCGGCCACCGCACCCGCAAAACCAAAAACGAGTGGCAGGGCTGGGATGACACCGAGAAATTTGTGCCGCCGCCCGTGTTTACGCGGCTGGGCATTAAAATGACGAACGCCATTGTGCGCAACGCCCGCGCCAAGACCATTGAGCGGCGCTTTTGCGATGTGAAAAACCAGATCAGCCGATTGTTTGACACATTCTGCGGCGGCACGGTGGTGGAAAAGCCGGAGCAGTTAAAACACCTATTAAAGGGCGGTGAAGTGGTGCTTGACAGCGATTTTACCGCCAGCGTGCAGACGCTGCTGGACGGCCTGATGAACGAAAGCGAGTACAACGGCCCGGTGCAGCGCGACCACGGGAAAACCAAGCTGCAGGTCTGGCGGGACAACCTGAGCCGGAAGCGGATCGCTGCCCCCGCCGACCTGAACCTGATGCTAATGCGCAGCAGCCGCCCGCTGAAGGTGGGGCGCAACGGCATTACCGCGAACCTGTACGGCGCGAAGCTGGATTACTACACGGACGAGTTCACGATGCAGTACCAGGGCAAAAAGGTGTATTACCGCTACGACCCCGACGACCTGCGCACCATCCGGGCGTATGACCCGCAGGACCGGTTCATCTGCGAACTGCCCTGCCGCGACGATATGGTGCTGGAATACGGCGCAAACCGCGAGAGCATCCAGGCCGCCATGCACGAACTGCGAGGCTATACCAAGCTGGTCAAAAACGCCGCCGAAGCGCAGGCCGGGAAAATTACAGAGGTGTACGGCGAAGCCAAGGCCTTTGACGTTTGCCTGGCCAAGGCGCAGCAGAACATTGAGGCGCGCATCACCGCGCCGGAGAACGCCAAGCCGCCCGTTGTGGAGCTGCAGTTTGCAAACGAGGGCGAACCGCTGCTGCAAGCCGTGGGCGCGGAACATCTGGTAGACTTTGGCCGGATGACGGCCAATGCGATAAAACAGCATGAACAGGAAGGGAGCTTTGAAGATGAAAACCTATAACGCGGCGCTTCAGGCACAGCTGGACGCTTACCTGAGCGAGCAGAGCGGCCTGCCGCAGTCCAAGGCGGCGGCCATGATCGGGGTAAGCCCAACGGCGCTGAGCCAGTACCGCAACAGCAAGTACCCCGGCGACGTGGAAGCCGTGGAAAGCAAGATCGAAGAGTTTTTGCGCACCCGCAGCGCGGCGGCGCAGGCCGAGGCCGAGAAGGCCCCCTACCTGAGTGCCGGGTATGTGCCCACCAGCGTGAGCGAGGATGTATACAAGGCCATCCAGTACTGCCAGCTGGAGCGCGGCATTGTGGTGCTGCACGGGGACGCGGGCATTGGCAAGACGCGGGGCGCGGCGCGGTTTGTGCAGGACAACCCTGCCAACGCCATTTACATCCGCTGCACCCCGGTGGGCGGCACGCTGACCGCCATGCTGCGGCAGCTTGGCACGGCCCTGAAACTGCCCGCCACCCGCAACCGGTTGGAGCTGAGTATGGCCATCCATGACAGGCTGAAGGGGACGGACAAGGTGATCATTATTGACGAGGCGCAGAACCTGCGCTTTGACGCGCTGGAGGAGCTGCGCAGCCTGAGCGACCCCGACGACCTGACCGGCGAAAGCGGAACGGGCATCTGCCTGATCGGCAACAGTGAGGTGTACAGCCGGATGCTGGGCAAGCAGGAAGCGCAGTTTGCCCAGCAGTTCAGCCGGGTGCGGTTCCGCCGCCGGTACAGCACCGCCGACGTGAAGCTGGCGGATGTGGAAAAGCTGTTCCCGACGCTGGCGGACGGCAGCCACGGCAAGGAGCTTGCCTTTATGACCGGCGTTTGCCGCAGCAAATGGGGCATACGCGGCGCAATGAGCGTGTACACCAACGCCGTGCGCAACGAAAACACCAGCCTGGACGGCCTGCGCGGCATTGCCGCCAGCATGGGCGTGGGCGTACTGAGTTAAGGAGGAAACCATGAGCACACGGGAAGGATACGCCGCCGCCCTTGGGGCGGGGCTTGGCATGACGTTTGGGATGCTGTTCGGCGCGATCGCCGCGGGCAGCACCTGGACACAGGGGCTTGCAACGCTGGGGGCGGGCGTGCTGGGACTGTACATTATTGCGCGGATGATCATTGAGGACGGCAGGCTGGAGCGGGAACTTTTGCACGGCGGCCAGCCGGACGACGAGGAGCCGGAGAGAGCGCCCGCGATGTTCCGCGACCGATACGACACGGGGTACCGGGACGGCTACGACGATGCCGTGGAGAGCCTGCAATTTGCAAATTTGCCGCAGCGCCCCCGCAAGGGCAAGCACAAGCGCAAGGCGGCAGCCGGCAACATGGTACGGGCCGAATTGCCGGAGCGGCCCATTGTGATGGAACACCAGCACGGCGCGTAACCCTTTGGGGGCGCAGGCCCCCGCCTTAATGCAGCCGCCCGATTGGGCGCAGGTCGCAAGCCCTGAACGATGCAGAGCGAGGAAGGAGCGAATATGACAAAGGACGAATGGCAGGAAGCCGAACGGCGCGCCCTGTGGAAGTATGGCGGGCTTACGCTGTTGGTGGACGGATACAAAATCAGCGTCCAACGGCAGTACGCGACGCCTTACAAAAGCAAGCTGGCTGTTTATGTGAACGGCACATTCCGCGGAAAATGGCTCGTCGAAGATTGCGAGGAGCGCAGACGGTTCTGTTACTGCGTGAAGCACAGCCTGATCAAGAAAAACTGCCCGGAAAACAAGAAAAAGTGGTTTTTGAAGGCGATGGGCAAAAACGAGGAAGACTACGCCTACTATACCTACAGCCCGTATTATCCAAGTTTTGCCGCCCTGCGACGGCAGCTTGTGAAAAACAACCAAGACATACAGCTTATTACGGAGGAATGACCTATGGCAAGACGGAAAGTGACAACCGCGCCCGTGCTGGCAAGCTGGGCGGAAACCGACAAAGCGCTGCGGGACATCCGCGAATGCCGGCACACGCTGGCGGAACTGGCAGTGGAGCGCGACCGAAAAATTGATGCCGCCAAGGATACCTACACAACCACGGCCCTGCCCGTGCAGAACCGCGTGAAGGAACTGGAAGGCCAGGTAAAAGCGTTTGTGGACGGACACCGCGCCGAGCTGGTGGGCAAGAGCCGCGCGCTGAACTTCGGCGTGGTGGGCTACCGGCTGAGCAGCAAACTGGTGCTGCCCAAGGGGCGTGTGGAGGATGTGATCGCGCAGCTGAAAGCCCTGGGGCGGGACAACCTGATCAAGCGCACCGAAACCCTTGACCGTGAGGCACTGCGCAGGGAACCCGCGGAGCTGCTGTGCAAGCTGGGCGCGTACATCAACCAGACCGATGAGTTCTATTATGATGTAAGCGAAGCCGAGGCGAAAGAGCTGTAAGGAGGCGGCAGGGATGGGCGGATGCAGCACCTACCAGATCCGCAAGATCTACGCCATCGGGCAGGCGCTTGGAATCGTGAACCGCGGCGGCGAGGACGCGCTGCACGACCTTGTATATGGCGTGACCGGCAAGAGCAGCGTGAAGGAGCTGAGCTACAGCGAGGCGTGCAAGGTGATTGGAGAACTGGAAGCACGGCAGGGCACGCCGCCGCCCCGCCCAAAGAAAACCAACCACCGCAAGCGAAAGCCGGGCGGCGTGAGCGAGGGCCAGGAGCGCAAGGTTTGGGCGCTGATGTACCGACTGGCCGCCGCCAGCCCGAGCACGGTCGCGGTCGGCGACCGCTTGCGGGCGGCGATCAAGAAAGAGGCCGGCGTGGACGCTTTTGCCGATGACCCGTTCGCGTGGCTGGACTACAAGAGCTGCAACAAGCTGATCGAGGCGCTGAAGGGATACGTCAAAAACGCGGAGCGAAAGGCGGGTGCTGCGGATGGATGAAAAGCTGCCGGAATGGCTTGAGCAATGTTTGACCGAGGACGACCGACAGCTGATCGGCATTGTGGGCACGGAGGCGTTCCTGCGGCTGATCGACACCTACGGCGGCGGGAACGTGTACATCCCGAAAAACGACCGCTTTGAGCGCTACGCCCGCAACAAGGCAATCGTCGCCGAGTTTGACGGGTACAATTTTCGGGAGCTTGCGCAAAAATATCATTTGACGGAAATGCAAATCCGCGTTATCGTAAAAGACAAAGCGGCAGCGGTGAGGGCGAAGCCTGTGGACGGACAGATGAGCCTGTTCGACGCGCCGGACGAACAGAACACAGACAAGTAAATCATTTTGCGAAAGGGCTTTATCTTTCGGACTTTACGAATCGTGATGTATTATGGTTGCAGAAACCATAACACATCACGATTTTTGTTTTGAGGGGTACGGCAATGCAGTTTGACGCAGGGACTTGGTGGTTGGCAGTATTACTGCTTGGCGGCTTGACGGGCGCGCTTGGCTACATGATAAAGCACAGCTTTGACAAAATCGAAAAGAAGTTGGACACGGCTGTGCCGAAAGAAGACTTCGACACAAAGATAGCGAACCACGAGGCGCAGATCCGAAAAATCCAAGAAACCTACACGCCGCGCACGACCCACGACAAGGACGTGGGCGAGCTGCGGGAGAAGATTTCCCGCATCAGTGAAAACTACCTTACCAAAGAGGACTTTTACCGCGAAAACACCAAGACCGACCGCAAAATCGAGTCGGCAAACCAGAAAATTGACCGTGTGATCGAGCTGCAGATGCAGCTTTTACAGCAGTTGTCGCAAAAGGAGAATTCGTAACATGGACATGAAAGAAAAGTTGCTTGCCGAAATGGAGCAAAGCGACTTTGCCAAAAATAACGGCAAGATCATGCGGACGCTGAACGTGCTTGCGCCGAGCTACCACAACCTGAGCAGCATTCAGCGCATTTTGAAGGACGACGGCATTGGCGAGGGACAATACGCCGCCTGCCTCGACTTTCTGGCTTTGGAAGGGTATATTCTGCTGCGCACCGTAAAGGATCATGTGCGGTGCGAGGATTTAGCGGACCACAACTGGACGGAATTGGAAGCAAAGCTTTCCGGCAAGGGAATGCGCGTGCTTGAAAAGGATGTCAAGGACGCGATGATCGAGGTGTAACGATGGCGTGGCCGTTTCAGCGCGGGGGCAAGAGCAGCGGCAACCGCAAGCACAGCAAGATCGACAAGCTGCCGCCAGAAATGAAAGCTACCGTTGAGGAGATGATCCTTGACGGCAGCGCTACTTATACCGAGATCGTGGACTATTTGCAGGAGCACGGGTACAGCCTGTCGGTTTCGAGCGTGTGCCGCTACGCGCAGGGATACGTCGAAAATTTGCAGACGCTGCAGATCGCGCAGGCCAACTTTAGAAATATGCTTGACGAGCTGGAGCGCTACCCCGACCTTGACACGACCGAGGCGCTGGTGCGCGTGGCGAGCCAGGACCTTATGACGGCGCTGACCGCCAAGAAGGAAGAGGACTGGAACGCCGTGAGTGTGGACAAGCTGATGAACCAGATCAGCGGCCTGACCCGCGCGGTCGCCTACAAGAAGCGCGTGGAGCTGCGGAACAAGACCGACCTTGAAGCAGGCACGGATGACGTGAAGACCATGCTGTGGCGCACGATGGCAACCGAGAAGCCGGAGCTGTACAAGCAGGTTACGGCTTACCTAGACAAGAAAGCGCAGGCTGCACCATGAGCCTTTATGCTGTGCAGGTACTGACCGGGCAGGAAGCGGAGGTTTGCCGCCGCCTGGCCGACCGCCGCATTGCCACCCTGCTGCCGCAGGAGCGGCGGCTGATCCGCCGCGGCGGCGCGTGGCGGGAAGAGCCGTACACCCTGTTCCGGGGGTATGTGTTTGTGGACACCGAAGCCCCGCTGCCCATCTATTATACGGTACGCGGGCAGGACGGCGTGATGCGCTGGCTGGGGGCAAGCCCCGGCACGCCGGAGGCACTGAGCCTGGCCGAAGCCGTGAACATCCGCTGGCTGGCGGGGCAAGACCTACGCCCCAGCACCGCGCGCGAGGTGATGCCCGGTGTGCTGGGTTTTGTGGACGGGCCGTTGGCGCAGCTGAGCGACCGCATTGTGCGTGTTGACCGGCATGACCGGCGGGCGGTCGTGGCCCTGCCCATTGGCGGGGAAGCAAAAGAATTTACGCTGACCTTTACGATACAGGAAACCGCAGACTGCGGGGCGGCCGGTTCGCCCCGGCCCGCAGGCGCGGCGGACAGAAGCAACGGGATTTTGGCTGCGAAAACGGCCGAAAATGGCGAAGCATACCCCGCAAAACGCGGGTGTGCCGCCAGCACCGTTTAATTGCCCCGTTTAATACGTTTAATTTTGTTTAAGGAACGAAGGGCGGAAAACTGCCCGCGTGAGAGAAAGGCCCCAAAACGGGCTTATTTGGGGCGCTGTGGGGCGGAGGGAAAAAACAGATGAAAACCAAGGAAAAAAGCCTGCGGGAGCTGCTGGCCGACATCCAGAAGGCCAGCGAGCTGGAACGCTATGACCCCGCCGCAGACCTGGCGCTTTTGGCGGCGCAGTACCGCAAGATGAGCCGGTGGGACTTTGGCAAGCTGCTGGACGGCATGGCCACAAAGTACCAAAACGAATGGAGCGCCATCCACGCGGCGCTGGCCGAAAAGGCCCGCGCCGGGGACCTGGACGCCATCCGGCTGTACCGCGAAACCATGGCGCAGGCGGGCAGCGGCAATGAGGTGACGATCGTTGACGACATCTAAAAACAGCGGGGCGGCGGTGAGCCTGAAAGGCGTCATCGGCCCCGCTTTCTACGAAACGCACCGCCTGATCCGCGCGGGCAAGATCGACGAGGCGGTGGAGAAGGGCGGGCGCGCGAGCTTAAAGAGCAGCTATGTGAGCGTTGAGGTGGTTTTGCAGCTTTTGCGCCACCCCGACTGCCACGCGCTGGTGACGCGCCAGGTGGCCGATACCATGCGCGACAGCGTGTACGCCCAGATCTTGTGGGCCATTGACAAGCTGGGGCTGGGTGAAAAGTTCCGCTGCACACAAAGCCCGCTGCAATGCGTGTACCTGCCCACGGGGCAGCGCATTTTGTTCCGCGGGCTGGACGACCCGCAGAAGATCAAATCCATCAAGCTGCCGTTTGGGTACATTGGCATTGTGTGGTTTGAGGAAGCCGACCAGATCAAAGGCGGCGAAGAGGCCGTGCGCAACGTGCAGCAATCCGCTTTGCGCGGCGGCGAGTACGGGCTGACGTTTATCAGCTTTAACCCGCCCGCGGCCAGCCGCAACTGGGCCAACCGCTACGCCCGGGCCGAGCGGCGCGGCAAGTTTGTACACCACAGCAGCTACCTGCAAGCCCCCGCCGAATGGCTGGGGCCGAAGTTTTTGGCGCAGGCGGAGTACATTAAGGAAACGCAGCCGACCAAGTACCGCCACGAGTATTTGGGCGAGGCCGTGGGCAACGGCACGCAGGTGTTTGAAAACCTGGTGCTGGAGCCCATTGATGGCAAAACGATCCGCAGCTTTGACCGCCCGCTGAACGGCGTGGACTGGGGCTGGTACCCGGACGCCTGGGCATACAACCGCGTACAGTACGACGCGGCGCGGCGTACCTTATATATTTATGACGAGCTGACCCGCTGGCGCACCGCCAACCGCGACACCGCGCACCTGCTTTTGGCGCGCGGCGTTGGCACCGAAACGGGCGGCCCGCTGACCGCCGACAGCGCCGAGCCGAAGAGCTGCGGCGACTACCGCGCCGAGGGCCTGCCCTGCCGCGAGGCGGTGAAAGGCCCCGGCAGCGTGAACCAGAGCATGAAGTGGCTGCAAAGCCTGGCCGCCATCTGCATTGACCCAAAGCGTTGCCCCGACACAGCGCGGGAATTTGGCGAGTACGAGTACGAGGTGGGCAAGGACGGCCAGGTGCTGCCCGGCTACCCCGACGCTGACAACCACCACATTGACGCCGTGCGCTACGCCACCAACCGCCTGTGGACAAGGCGCGGGACCTGACGCCGTGGATGTTGTGCAGGTGTACGGCATTGCGCTGGAGAAAGGCGAGTATGACAGCAGCGACTATGCGAACAGCCTGAACTGGCTGTGGAGCCGGATGAAGGATATGGTGGCCGATCTGCGGCAGACGCTGAAGGGCGGTGATGCCGCATGAAAAAGGCCAACGCCCCCGCGCCCGCCGATGTGCAGGTGCTGCTGCCCGCCGCGATGATGAACGGCAAGGCCGTTGTGGATAGCCGAGAGGTTGCACGGATGCTGGGTAGGCCACACAAAAACCTTCTGGCGGACATTCACCGCTATATTTCGGCCATGGAACGCCGAAAAGCAGACGGGCTAAATTTTCAGCCCGTCGCAAGAGATTTTCAGCTTGTCGATTTCTTTGTCCCCAGCACCTACACCAACGACCACAACCAGACTTTCCCCTGCTATCTCCTGACCCAGAAGGGCTGTGAGATGGTGGCCAACAAGCTGACGGGCGAAAAAAGGCATTTTGTTTACCGCCGCCTATGTGAACGCCTTCCACGCCCTGCAGGAGCAGGCGCAGGCCGGGGCCATGGTGCCCACGGTGCGGGGCCCCTGCGGCGCTGCCCGCGGCCCCCGCCGCGCCCGGCATTGCCGAGATGGAAGCCGAGACCCGCCGCAACAACAGCCGCCTGAAGCTGGCCCAGATGTGGCTGGCCATGGCGGAAACGGCGGGCAAGGCCAAGAAAGCCCACTACCGCCAGTGCGCCGAGAACGCGCTGCTGGGCAAAGCGTAACCAACTAAATACCGCACCGCCCACCCTTGCAAGAGGGTGGGTGGAATTTTTTATACCTTTATGATAGGAGCCTGCCATGAACCGACTGCACCGCTGGATGATCGAGAAGTTTTTGCCACGCTACGCGCACGAGCTGCTGCTGGACGAGCTGGCCGCCACCGACAAACGGCTGGCCGCCGCCCGGCAGACCATTGCCGAGCTGAGCGCCGAGAACCGGGCGCTGCGGTTTGCCCTGCGGCAGATCGGGCGCGGGTGCTGCACGGAACGGGAGGGCGCGCCGCCGCATGAAAGTGACGAAATATTGTGAGCATTGCCCGTGGCGCAGCGCAGACCCCTACTGCCTGTGGCCGCGCTGCTTTAAGAAGTACTTGACAGGACCACAACAGGAAAGGAAGAAGCAAGCCGATGAACGCATTGCTGCGGGCGCTGACGGACAGCCGCGGAATTGAGAACATTGAACAGGCGCTGGGAATGCCGGACATTACCAGCGACGCCATGCGACGCGCCATCGACAGATGGTTTGACGCCTGGTTCAGCCGGGTGCCCCCGGACGAGGAGGACCCCTGCCAGCGCATCCCCTACGCCGTGGTGAACAAGCTGGGCAAGGCGGTGTTTGCGGAGTACGACAGCAGCCTGCAAAACACCGGCACCCCCAAGCTGCAATACCTGGACCGCGCGCGGCAGGCGTTCGACGCCAAAAAGCGCGAGCTGCTGCAATGGTGCATGGTGGGCGGCGAGACGTGGGCCAAGCCGGTGTTTGCGCCGGACGGCCTGACGTGGCAGGTGATCCGGCGCGACGCGGTGCTGATCTTGGGCCGCGCGCCGGACGGGCGCGTGACCGACCTGGCCTGCTGCGAAAAAAGCGTGGTGGCCGACCGCCAATATTACACGCTGGTGGAGCGGCGCACGACGGGGCCGGACGGGCGGCTTACGATAGAAAACCGGCTGTACCAGGCTGACAACAAGGCAACGCTGGGGCGGCGGGTGCCGCTGCAAAGCCTGGCGCAGTACGAACGGCTGGCCGACGCCTACACCTACCCCGCGCCCCTTGACGGGCTGGGGCTTGTGGCGCTGAAAATGCCGACAGTCAACTGTGTGGACGGCAGCCCGGACGGCGTGGCCGTGTATGAGCCTGCCATGGGGCTGATCCACAACATCAACCGCAACGAGTACCAGCTGGCGCGGGAGTTTGAACTGGGCCGGATGCGCATTGCCGCCAGCGCCGACCTGCTGACAGCGGAGAACGGGCGCAAGCGCCTGCGGGACGACTTGTTCGTTGGGCTGGAGGGCAGCGAACAGACGGTGGGGATCACGGCGTTTGCCCCGGCGCTGCGCAACGAAAACTACGAAGCACGGCGGCAGGCCTACCTGAAGGCCGTGGAGAACCTGCTGGGCGTCAAGCGCGGCATTTTGTCCGACGCCGAGGCCGTGAGCAAAACGGCCACCGAGATCAACTCCAGCGCCGGGGATTACAGCCTGTCCATCATTGAGTTCCAGAACCTTTACTATGACGCTTTGCAGGCCGCGCTGCGCCTGGCCGACCAGCTGGGGCAGGCGTACCGCCTGTGCGACGGCACGGCCTGGGACACAGAGGTTTTGAACGTGACGTGGGGCAACGGCGTTTTGTACGACGCCGACAAGGAATGGGCCGACCGGCTGGCCATGGTGCAGCAGGGAATGCTGCGCCCGGAACTTGCGCTGGCGTGGAAGTTTGACCTGCCGTGCGATACCGAGGAGGACCTTGCCGCCATACGGCAAAAGTATATGCCGACGATGCAGGACATGGAAAGCTGAGGGATAAGCGATGACCGCCACACAGCGCGAGGGCCTGAGCGACGCGGCACTTGCCCTGACGCAGCCCGTGATCGACGAGCTTTTGAAGGACATTGCCCGGCGCATCAAAGACGCCGGCGCCATTACCGACACGGCGGAATACCAGATCTACCGCGCGCAGGCGCTGGGCGAGAGCAAGCAGGCGATCAAGGCCGCTGTTGCCAGGCAGATCAAGGCGCAGGACAAGGTGATCGACAGCCTGTTCGACTACATTTTGGACAACAGCACACCCCTGACCGCGAACGGCAGCCTGAAGCAGATCGCAGAGGGCTACGCCAAAATGAGCCGCCAAAAGACCGCCGAGCAGCTAAAAAACCTGTGGGCGGACACGCCGCAGGGCAAGGTGCTGCCCATCCAGGACGCCTACGCGAAGGCGCTGGACTTTGCCTTCCGCCAGACCGTGACGGGCGCGCTGGACACGGAGACCGCCATCCGCCGCGCCTGCGCGCCGCTGGCCAAGCGCGGCCTGCGCACCATTGAACAGAAAAGCGGGCGCAGCGTGGGCATTGAGTACGCCTGCCGCCGCTACCTGATGGACCAGCTGGGTGAACTGGACGACGAGGTGCAACAGGTGACGCACGATGAGCTTGGCTGCGACGGCTGGGAGATCAGTGCGCACCTGGCGTGCGCGCCCGACCATGAGCCGTACCAGGGGCGACAGTACAGCGACGCCGAGTACGAGAAACTGAACAACAGCTTACAGCGGCGCATTGGGCATTTGAACTGTGGCCACACGGCCAGCCCCATCATTTTGGGCGTGAACGCGCCGCAGTACACCGAGGAACAGCTGCGGGAGCTTGCCGACGCCAACGAGCGCGGCGTGACCTACAACGGGCAGCACTACACGCTGTACGAGGCTGGGCAGGAGCAGAGCCGGTTGGAAAACGCCGTCCGCACCTGCAAGCGCCACATTTTGATGAACCGCGAAACCGGCGACGCCAAAAACCTGAAGAACAACCAGATCCGCCTGCGGGTGCTGCAAAGCGAATACGGCAAGTTCTGCAAAGCGACGGGCCTGCCCACGCGCACCGAGCGCCTGCAAACGGCAGGCTTTGGCCGCAGCGAGGCGAACAAGGCAGTGTGGGAGTATAAGAAAAGCTCCGGCACCAAAGCGTCCGACCTGGGCGGGCAAGCGCTGCACACCGTCACGGACGAAGCGATACAGGCTGTGCCAAAGCCGTTTTTCCGGGGGCTGAGCAACAAAGCCAACACGGCGGCGCAGGGCTATGCCCGCGACCTGCTGACGAAGGTGAAAGACCTGCCGCTGGGCACCGAGGCTACGGTATCCTTTACCGAGGACGGGCAATGCAGCTGGGAAGTGGGCGACCTGAAGGAAATGCGCGTTAAAGTGAAAGACCTTCAGGTCCCGTATTATTCCTTGCACAACCACGCGAGCAATGGTATACTTAGCCCAGAGGATATTTTCCAGCTGGCCAAACACGACAACATGAAAGGCATCGGCGCAGTTGGGCATGATGGCGCACTGCATACCTGTGAAAAGGTGTTCGGATACAAGAAGGAGAACTTCAACCGCTGGATGGACGGCCTGCTTGAAAAATATCCTCTATATCAGAGCCAAGATGCAAATAAAGTTGAAACAGCACTGAAACAGCGCATCGACCTTGCAAACGAACTCCGGCAGGATGGTGATAAACATGGACTCCGCTTTTCGGGATAACCCGGCCACACCAAAAGAAATTGAGCGCTGGCGTGGAAATATTGCCAAGGCGCGCCCTTACACGGACGATGACCCTGAGCCGTGTTATTTCGACTGGATTCCAGACCCTGCACGTTCAAATGCGACTGTTGCTATGGAGCTTTTGAAGGCTGCCGGTCTGTGGACAGAAGAAGATGAACGCATTGCCTTTGGTCCGCACGATGAGGATTAAACCCAATTTAATTGCCGCTTGCACCCCAATTAAGGGGTGCTTTTTTGATGCTTAAATTTTGATACGGAGATGCCTTTATGCCTCACAACCGTACACCCCCGAACCGCCCCGGCCCCAGCGGACCGGGGCAAAGCTATACCCCGCCCGGCCCACGGCTGTGGCCGCACCGCAACCGCCCGCGGGACAAGCTGCCGCGCCAGACCCGTAAGCCCACCATATATAAGGAAAGGACAGACCCGCATGATCGAATGGATGAAAGAGATCCTGGGTGATGCTTACACCGAGGACATTGACAACAAGATCACCGCCAGGCTGACGGCGGACTACGCGCCCAAGGCCGACCTGGAGGCCGCCAACACTGCCAAAAGCGAAGCTGAAGCCGCGCTGGCCGCGGCCAACGACAAGTACAAGGACGTTGACATCGACGCCCTGCGCGCCGATGCCGAGAAGTACAAGGCGGAGGCCGCCCAGGCCCGCAAGGACGCGGACGAGCGCGTGGCCGCCGTGCAGTTTGACGGCAAGCTGGACGCCGCTATCACCGCCGCGCACGGGCGCAGCGCCAAGGCTATCCGCGCGCTGCTGGACGTGGATACCCTGAAAGGCAGCGACAAGCAGGACGAAGCCATCACCGCCGCCCTGGCCGCGCTGCAAAAGGACAGCGGCTACCTGTTTGAGAGCGGCGAAACCCCGCCGCCCTACGCCGCCGGAACCGGCAGCACCGCGCTGCACGGGGCCGACGCCGACACCGCGATGCGGCAGGCCATGGGCCTGCCCATCGACAACTGATAGGAGGAATGCCCTATGGCAAATGCAATCGAACTGGCAAAAAGCTATGTGCCCAAGCTGGACGAGGTGTACAAGCTCGCCTCGCTGACCGCCATGCTGGACGGCGCGTCCGACCTGGCAAGGCAGGGCGCGAACGCGAACGAGCTGATCATCCCCATGATGACGATGGACGGCCTGGCCGACTACAGCCGCAACAGCGGCTATGTGCAGGGCGATGTGACCCTGACCAACGAAACGGTCAAGTGCAACTTTGACCGCGGCCGCCGCTTTACCGTGGACACCATGGATGACCTGGAAACGGCAGGGCTTGCTTTTGGCCGCCTGAGCGCCGAGTTCATCCGCACCAAGGTGGTGCCGGAGCTGGATGCCTTCCGCTTTGCCGCCTACTGCGGCAAAACCGGAGTCACGAAGGTGGAAGGCGCGCTGGCGGACGGCAGCGCCGTTTTGCAGGCGCTGCGCGCAGCCAGCACCGCCCTGGATGAAGCCGAGGTGCCGCTGACCGAGCGCTACCTGTTCATCACGCCCAGCCTGCACGGCATGGTACAGGACCTGGACACCACCAAGAGCCGCGAGGTGCTGAACAACTTTGCCAAGATCACCGACGTGCCGCAGACCCGCTTTTACACCGCCATCAAGCAGCTTTCCGGCGCGAGCACCGAGAGCGCGGGCGGCTACACGAAAGGCGACGGCGCGGCGGAGCTGAACTTTATGGTGATCCACAAGCCCGCCGTGATCCAGTACACCAAGCACACCGCGCCCAAGATCATTGAGCCGTCCGTGAACCCCGACAGCGACGGGTACATTTTCGGCTACCGCATGGTGGGCATTGCGGACATCTACGCGAACAAGACCGCAGGCGTGTACGCGCACCACAAGGCGGTGGGCTGATGAGCAAGACGATCGGGTATATCCTGCCGAAGCCGACGCCCGCGCCGCAGGAGAAGCCTGCCGCGCCGAAAGCCGCCCGCAAAAAAGCGGATGCCGAACAAGAGAAGGCCCATGACTGACTTTAATTTTTACAGCGAAACCTACTGCGGCAGCCTGATCCCGGCCGATGCGTGGGACGCGGTGTGCCGCGACGCCGAGGCCCAGATGAACCGGTACGAGCGCATCTACCATGTCAGCTACCCGCAGACCGGCAGCCGCAATATGGCCGTGTGCGCCATGGCCGAGGCGCTGTACGAGTTTGCGCAGCTGCAGGACGCGGGCGGCGCGGTGCAGAGCGTGAGCGTGGGCAATGTGAGTGAGAACCGCGCGGCGGTGGCCGCGCCGGACACAAGCGCCGCCGCGCAGGCAGCGGAGCTGTACCGCCGCGCCGGGCTGTACGCCGACATTTACAGGGGGTGCTGAAATGCAGCGATATTTTGCCAGGGACCAGACCCTGACTTACCCGCTGTGCACGATGACCGTGACGGTGTACCACACGACGTTCAACCCGTTCGAGTGCCGCCGCGCCGTGCTGGAGGGGGTACACTATGAAACCCGCCGCACGGTGGCGGTGGACAAGACTGGCGCGGCACACAGCGCGGGGTACCTGCTTATTATCCCGCAAAAGACCGCCGCGCGCGTGAGCCCCACAGTTGACACCGGCATGGACGGCACCTATGTTTTGCAGCCCGGCGACCGTGTGGTCGCGGGCGAGGGGCCGGAAATCACGACCCGTGAGGAGTGGGCGGCGCTGCTGCCCAGCGACTACGACGTGACGACCGTAACCTGGGTGGAACAGAAATACTGGCACGGGCAGCCGTGCCATGTGGAGGCAGGGGCATGAAGTGCAGGGTGACCGTGGACATCCCGGACGGCGAGGGCTGGGTGGAAGCGCTCGGCCTTGGGCGGGACGGGCCGGTGCAGCAATTCCATACCGCAAATGTACTGCGGCGTATCCAGAAGTATATGCCGTACCGCACCGGCGCAACCATCAAGCTGACGATCGCGCAGACCGACACCCATGTGCCGGAGATCGTGACGGATAACCCGCAGGCGCGGTACCTGTATTACGGCATGAGCAAAAGCGGAAAGTCGCTGAACTATACCCATACCAAAAACCCGCTGGCCGGGCCGCGCTGGGATGAAGCCGTTATGGCCGCCGAGGGCGACGCCATGGCCGCCGACCTTGCGCGCTACATGAGGAGGATGCTGAAATGACAGACCTTGAATGCCTGATCGAATGGCTGAAAACCTACGATGGCTACGATATTCTGGGAAGCTGCCAGGTGGACTATACCGACCAGATCCCCAACCAGGGCTTTGTGTTCCCACAGGGCTTGGTGGAGGTAGAGCGCAGAGAGGATATTCTCGGAAACGTGACGCTAACCGACCGTTATAACTTTGGCCTGTATTTTACGTTTGAGAAGGCCCTGCAGGACGACACGGCAGCCCGCGCCAACGCAAGCTGGGTGATGGACTTCCAGCGCTGGGTACAGGAACAGAGCGCCCGCGGGCTTGTGCCGAACTTTGGCAATACCGAAACTAAAGCCACCGCGCAGGCCCAGAACGGTACACTGTACAGCGCCGAGGACAGCGGCACCGCGCTGTACATGGCAGTGCTTTCCGTCACATTCAAGCGAAAAATTGAAAATTGAGGTGAACTGATCCAGTGAAAATCGAACGCAAGTATATGGCGCATTACCTGAACACCGTCTTTGCGGGGGATACCGGTACGGCAGCCTATGTACGCCTTGGCAAAGACCTGGAAGAGTACAGCCCGGAGCTTTCGGCCAATGTTGAAAAGAAAAGCAACATCATGGGCGAAACGTCGGTGACCATCGACAGCTACCAGAAGCAGGGCGAAGTTGCCCCGTACTACGCCGAAAAGGATGACCCGCTGTTTACAAAGCTCCAGGCCATCATTGACGGTGATCTGGTGCTGGATGACCTGAAAACCGACATTGTGGAGGTCAAACTGTGGGAAACCGAATCTTCCGGTGCGTACCCCGCCGTGAAAGAGGAATGCTACGTTGAAGTCAGCAGCTACGGCGGCGACACCACCGGCTACCAGATCCCGTTCAATGTCCACTACACGGGCGTTAAAACGACCGGTACCTTCAACGTCAGCACAAAGACCTTTACAGCATCGACCTGATGAGAGCATGACAATGAGCGCCTTTGCGAATGAGCAAGGGCGCTTTTGTGATGCCCTGATCGGGCAATAAAACACGGAGGTTATACGATGAAACAACTTACCATTGACACCGGCGTCCAGGAGTTTGAGATCAACGGCAGCGGCGTGCTGCGCTTCAACCCCAGCGACCCCAACGTGTACAACCGCTTTTTTGCAGCCGAAACCACCCTGACCGAGCTGGACGCGGAAGCCCAGAAGCGAATGGAACAGATCGAGGCTGATTTCCCGGATGACAACCAGCGCGTTGGCGCGGAACTGGCCGTTTTGGCCGAGTATGACCGGAAGATTAAAGAGGTATTAAACGGCGTTTTTGGCGCGGGTAACGACTTTGACGAGATCCTGCATGGCGTGAACCTTGCGGCGGTCGCAGGCAACGGAAGGCGTGTGGTGACGAATTTGCTGGACGCCCTGACGCCGATCATCCGGGAAGGCGCAGAACGCAGCATGGAAGAAAAAGCCGACAAAGCCGTGCAGACGGCAAAGGCAAACCGCGCCGCACGCCGCGCTGCGGCCAAGAAATAATGCAGGGCTGGACGCTGCCGACCACAGTGACGGTTGGCGGGAAACCATATGCCGTGCATACCGACTACCGCGATATTTTGGACATCATCGACCACCTGCAGAACACCGATGATAACGAACAGGAGCGGTGGTATATTGCCATGGCGCTGTTTTACGAAAACTGGCGGGACATCCCCGCGCAAAACCGGCAGGAAGCTGCCGAGCGGATGGCGGGTTTATCGCCTGCGGCAAAACGCAGGGCAAGCCCGGAGCCAAACGGGAAATCGACTGGCAGCAGGATGCAGAGCTGATCGTGGGCGGCGTGAACAAGGTCGCCGGGTGCGAGGTACGGGCGCTGCCCTACCTGCACTGGTGGACATTCATTGCCTACTTTATGAACATCGGCAGCGGGCCGCTTGCCACGGTGGTGGGCATCCGCCATAAGCTGGCAAAAGGGCAAAAACTCGAAAAATGGGAACAGCAGTTTTACCGCGAAAACAAGGAAATCGTTGACCTGCGCCCGCAGCTTACCAAAGAGGAAGAAGCCGAAAAGCAGCGCCTTCTGGCGCTTTTAGGCGAAGCATGATACAAAAAGGAGCCGTTTATGCCGAAAGTGTCCATAGACACCAGCCTGAACACGGTGCAGGTCGTAAAAAGCGGCAACGACCTGCAAAAGACAATGGACAAGCTGGGGCGATCCATCGAAAAGACCTTTGACGGCAGAAAAGCCAGCGGTTTGGGCGATGCTCTGAAGCCGCTGACCCAGGAACTGGCCAAAATCATGACGCAGGCGGGAGACACTGCCGCGCAGATCAAGGCATTGGAGAAAACCATCGTTGCCGCCGAGAACACCCGCGGGAAGTTGGCGGAAAGCCTTGGCAAGGCAAAAACCGAGGCTGAGCAAACTGCCGCCGAGCTGGAAAAAACGTACGCCAATGCCGACAAGGCCGCCTACGCGCTTGAAAAAGTAAACAGTGAGATCCACGCCGCTCACGACAAAGGGCAGCTGCCGAGCGACACCGCGCTGCTGAAAAGGAGCGATTTGACGGAACAGCTTACGCAGGCTGACGCCAAAATTGCGGAGCTGGAAGCCAAGCTGGAGCAGCAAAACAGCACAGCGGCCAAAATTACTGCCGAGTTTGAAAGCCAGCGGCAGTCGCTGGAGGAATGACCCAGCGCCATGCGGAACTGGCGCGCCGGATGGAGCAGGAGCAGGCCGCCGCAGCGAACCAAGCTGAAACCTTGCAGCGCGCCCAGACAATGCAGGCGGGCGACGACGCGATGCAGCAGTATTTCAACAAGCAGGCTGCCGACATCGAAAAGCAGTACGCCAAAATTGCAGCGGCGCAGGAAAAAGCCTATGGCCCGGAAACCGCCACGCATCACGCCGAAAAAGTCGTGGCCGCGACCAAAAAGGAGATTGCAGCGCAGGAAGCCGCTGCGGAGGCTGCCAAAAAGCACGCCGCGGCGGAGGCAGGCCAAGAGGCGGGAAATGCCAGCAGCACTGGCGGTGCCAGTGACAGTGCCAAGCGGGCAAGCTCCGCTTTTGGCGTTTTTGCCAAACGGCTGAAAAGCATCGTGTTCAGCGCACTGATCTTCAACGTCATTTCTTCGGCCCTGCGGTCATTGACCTCCGCCCTGGGCAGCGCTGTCGCCAAGACGGACGGTTTCGGCACGGCACTTGCCCGCCTAAAGGGTGCCGCCGCGACCGCGGCCGCCCCACTGGTCAATGCACTGGGCAGCGCGCTGACCTATGTGATGAACCTTGCCGCCAAGGCGTTTGCCTACCTGGCAAAGCTCATCAGCCTGCTGACCGGCAAAAGCCTTTCGGGCATGCAGGCAACAGCCAAGAAGATGACCAGCGTCGGCACCGCGGCCAGCGGTATGGCCAAGCAGACCGACAAAGCCGCCAAGAGCCTTGCCGGGTTTGATGAAATCGAGCGGCTTGACGAGAAAGACAACAGCAGCAGCGGTGGCAGTGGAAGCGGCGCAGACGCCACGTTCGGTGCGCTGTCCGAGGTCGGCGACGTAAGCGGCATCACGGGTGCTATCGACAGCATCAAGGCCGCATGGCAGCGTTTCACCAACGCGCTGGCCCCGTCCGCAGCGGCGTGGAGCGCAGCGTGGGAACAAATCAAAGCCGCCGCAGAGGCAGCGCTGCCGCAGCTGGAGGCGTCGTTCACCAACCTGTGGCAAAACGGGCTGGCTCCGCTGCTGGACTATTTTGTCTTTGATTTTGTACCCGGATTTGTAAACGGGTTGAGCCTGCTTCTCGCGCCCGTAGTCGGCGACGTGGTAAGCACCGTGATCACATCGGGCACGGCGATCCTAAGCGCGCTGGCCAATATGCTGACGGATTCTATCAACACATGGATTATCCCGGCGCTTGACCTTGTAAAGCAGATATGGCTTGACCTTGCAACTGCCTGGAACGAAACCTGGACAACGTACATCTCCCCGATTTTTACCGCGTTCTGTGAAGTCGTGCAGGATGTGTGCGACATTATTCAGCGGCTTTGGACGGAGGTCATTGACCCAATCCTGGCAAGTTTGGTCACCAGCCTGACTGAGCTGTGGAACACTCACCTGTCCCCGCTGTTCAGTGACCTGATCGCCGTGGGCGGCGACGCGATCAACGCAATCGCTACGGTCATCAAGGCCCTGTGGGACAATGTGATCGACCCGCTGGCCAACTGGCTGTTAAGCACCTTCGGCCCGGTGTTTACGCAGGTGTTCAATTCCGTTGCCGGCATCGTGACCAACGCCATCGGTATTGTGGCCGACGTGCTGGACATTGGCCTGATTTGCCTGCAGGCCGTGATCGACTTTATGCGCAACGTGTTCGAGGGCGATTGGGAGGCCGCCTGGCAAGTGGTTCAGGACGCCGTAAGCGATATTTGGGATGTCATCAGCGACCGCATCCGGGGCGCGATCAACAACATTATCGGCTTTGTGAACGGAATGATTTCCGCCATTGTATCTGGTCTGAACACCGTGATAAACGGCCTGAACAGCCTGTCCTTCGATGCGCCGTCCTGGGTGACGGACCTGACCGGCATCTCGTCGTTCGGGTTCAACATCGGCACCGTCACGGCCCCGCAAATTCCGTATCTGGCGCAGGGCGCGGTCATCCCGGCCAACCGGGAGTTTCTGGCCGTGCTGGGCGATCAGAGCCACGGCACCAACGTGGAAGCCCCGCTGGACACCATCAAGCAGGCTGTGGCCGAGGTCATGGAGGACCTGCAGGCGGGCCAGATGGCGGGCTTTGAGGCCGTGGTTTCCGTGCTGCGGGAGATCCTCTCCGCCGTGTACGGCATTGAACTGACCGACGAGGACGTAGGCCGCGCCGTACAGCGCTGGCAGCGCAAACAGGCCATTGCAACAGGAGGTGTGTAACGTGACCCTGACTAATCTGTTCCAGATCGATGGCAAATCCCTGTACGCACCGGACTGCGACATTGAACCGAGCTATTCTGACCTAGATTCCAGCGATTCCGGCCGCGACGAAGCCGGGTACATGCACCGCGAAGTGGTGCGGGAAAAAGTGGCTACCTGGCCCATCGCCTACAGCTGCCTGACGGATGATGAATACAAGTACACCATCGGGCTGTTTGCAGGCAAGGCGACCTTCCAGTTCACCCACCCAAAAGCCGGATCTTCCACCGAGACCGAAACCACCACCTGCTACTGCAGCAAATACGGTATCGCCTGGCATAATGCCAAGACGAAACAGTGGAAAAACCTTAAATTTAACATTATTGAATGCTGATTGAGAGTTAGGAGGTAGGAGTTAAAACGAGCCTAGGGTCCAGCTCTGTAGGGAACGGTCTCGACCGTTCCGGGGCTTTGCGGTAGATGCCATAACAGGATTTACCGCAAAGCGACGGGCGCACGCGCACACCATGAACTCCTAACTCCTCACTCCTACCTCCTAACTAAAACCAAAGGAGGTGTATATTTGCTCCAACCAATTCTCACTCTCCCAAGCGGTACGGAACTGCGCGGCGGCCAGGCGGGCAGTGCGGTCGAAAACCTGACGCTGCACACTGCGGTAAACGCCGGGCAAGAATTCGCCATTGGCTCTGCTTATTCAGACTACATCGAAGCCGAAATCTGGGCGGACCCGGGCGGCAGCCTGCAAATTACTGCCGGAGACGCCCTGACCTACTACCGGCTGGACGATGCCGGGAACCGCACCAAGGTGGGCGTTTTCTATGCTGAAAAGCCCACCCGCACCAAGCGCAACAGCTACAAGGTCACGGCCTATGACACCATGTCCAAGCTGGATGCAGACTTTTCCGGCTGGCTGCACGCCAATCAGGCACAGTTCCCCAAAACTATCTGGCAGCTGGTACAGCTGGCCTGCCAGCGGGCAGGGGTTACGCTGGCCAGCAGCAGCCTGCCCATCAATGGCAGCTACAGCGTGCAGGCGTTCTACGCGGACGACCTGACCTGCCGCCAGATCATCTCCTGGGCGGCGGAAGCGGCAGGCTGCTACGCCCACATGAATGCAGACGGCAAGCTGCAATTCTTGACCTACACAGACAAGCGCAGCACTGTTAAAATCACCCCGGACGGAGCCAGCAACAGCACCGCCTATTATGCTGACAGCCTGAGCTACGAGGACTACACGGTCAAGGCCATTGAAAAAGTCCAGATCCGGCAGTCGGACAGTGACGTGGGGTCATCTACCCCGACAGCACCACCGCTACCAACACCTATGCAGTGCAGGGCAACCTGCTGCTGACAACCGGCACCGAAGCCAACCTGAAAAGCGTTGTCCAAAACCTGTACAACGTGCTGAAAAACGTGACCTACACCCCCTGCAAAGTGGCCGTGCCCAGTGGTTCCGGCCTTGCCTGCGGGCAGATCGTACACGTTAAGGACGCACGCGGGCGGGAGTTTGATACCTACCTGATGAGCGCCACAATCTCCTCCGGCAAAGCCAGCTTTGAGAGCGTGGGCAGCGCCAGCCGGGAAAGTTCCAGCGCGGTGAACAGCCAGAGCTACAAGAACCTGACCGGCAAAATGCTGGAGATCAAGACCAGCGTGGACGGCCTGACCGTGACCGCGAGTGAGCTTTCCGGCAATTACAGCGAGCTGAAACAGACGGTGGACGGGCTTTCGGCGGAGGTGAAAAAAGACACCAAAATCACCGGCGGTGGGAACCTGATCCTGGGCAGCGAGAGCTTCAAAAATGCCACCTATGTTGGCATTGACAGCAGCGTTGTGTATGGCGACGATGGCAGTGCAACAATCACCAATGCGAACACATGCCGCGGGTTCAAGTTCAACACCGTTGGCGCTCATATCACCGAGGGCGTCACTATATGCATGTCCGTCATGTACAAACTCATTTCCGGCACTGATGCGCTGCGGATGGGCATTGCGTTCAAGGGCGATAACGGACAAAATTACATTGCCTCCATAAAAACCGCTGACCAGCTCGAAATTGAGCAGACGGACGGCTGGGTGCTGCGGTATGGTACATGGACGCCCCGCCATAACTATACGGGCATTCTAGAAACTGTCGAGTTTGACAGCAATGACAACTGCACCAATAAGCTTGAGCTGCTGCACCCCATGCTGCAATACGGCAACGCGCCGACCGCGTGGAACGCCAGCAGCGGCGACTACCTGACGCAGGAAAGCGCCAAAAGCCTGTTTTCGCAGACCGCTGACGAGATCAAAACCGAGGTCACAAAGTCAGTGACCGAAACGGTAACGGCCAACGTGAAGGAAACCGCCACCAGCGCTGCCAATGATGCCGTTGACAGCAAGCTGCAGGATTATGCCACCACAGCAACGGTGGAGAGCCTGAAAGAAGATGTCTCCAACATCAGCCAAAAGGCGGACGGCATCAGCACCAAAGTCAGCAGTCTGGAACAAACCACCACGACCATTTCGGATGACCTTGACAGCACGAAACAGGAGTTCAAGACGGTCAAAAAATCGGTATCCGCGATTGACCAGAAAGCCGACAGCATCACCCAGACCGTGACCCAGCGGATCACAGGCGGAAACAACATTATTACCGAAACGGATAACTGGAACAATGCGTCCATGGATGCAGGCGGCAACGACCTGAGCAAAAAAGGAACATACACGATCAGCGGCGAATCCGTCCATGTGACGAACAAGGCCCGGAACACCCGCTTCCACTTTGGGGCGGACAAAACGCTGGTGATTGCCAAGGGCATGACCTACTGCGCATCAGTGCTGTACAAGCTCAACTCCGGCACCGACAGCCTGTTTTTGCAGTTCGAGACCAAGAGCAGCAGCGGCACAAAAAGCTATTACGGCTCCGCGTTCAAGCAGGCCCAGCAGGACATTGCGCTGGATAATGGCTGGAAGCTGCGCTGGGCAGCCTTTACGGCTACTGCCGATGGATATGCTGACGGCCTGTTTGTGAGTACCGCGAACGATAACGCCACCGTTACCAATGACCTGACCATCATGCACCCCATGGTGCAGATGGGCAATGCACCCACTGCCTGGACGGCCAGCACCGGGGACTATCTGACCACCGCCGAAACCAAGACCGAGATCAAACAGACGGTGAGCGAAATTAAGCTAACGGCTTCCACCAGCGGCACTTCCAGCACCATCAAGCTGACGGCGGGCGGAACAGAGATCACCAGCACACAGATCAACCTATCCGGCGTGGTGACATTTTCGGATTTGAGTACCTGGAACCAGGACAAGACGATCATCAACGGCGGAAACATTACCACCGGCCAGATACACAATCTCAACTACACCACGGTGTACGACCTGGACAACGCCTGGATACGGATGGGCACCAGCGACGGGAACCGGGTGTACATCGACAAGAGCGGCATCCAGTGGTACGGGGGCACCGCCACCAGCAGCGGGATGTCGCAGGGGGTGATCCAGAACGGGCTGAAAACCACGACGGAGGGCGACACCACCATTTTCTGCGCGGACACCCGCTACCAGAAATACGGATGGTGGCACGACAGCAGCTTTCAGGGCATCACGATCGAGCAGGTGGACAACAGCGTGGGGTGCAGTGGAAAACTGGAGGTGAACCAGGGCATCAGTGCCGTTCCCTGAGCGCGTGGGACGCCAATAACCGCATTGTACGCACCGATTTTGGAAACCTGGCCATCAACGCGGTGGAAAGCCCGGAGCCGATGTTCTGCGATGCGGGCAGCGGCGAGTGTGATGAAACCGGCCTTTTGTTACATCGCAACCGAACCGCGCTACCGCGAGACCGTGAGCGAAACGCAGGATTTGCGCTGGGCGCTGACCCCGACGGGCGCAAGCGCCGCGCTGTGGGCAGAAAAAACGGCCTTTGGCGCAATCGTTCACGGCCCGGCGGGACAGTGCTTTGACTGGGTGTGCTGGGGCGTACAGCGCGGCTTTGAGGGCGTGTACGCCGACGTGAGCGATGCCAAGTACCCGGAGGAGGAGAACCAGGGCGCGGCCCTGCTGGACGCGGCGGAAACAGAAGCGGCGGTGAGTTTGCCACTGACGATAGAAGAAGCGAGTTGAAAGGAGATTTGACCATGAACAAAATCACAGGCTTTAGCGTGCTGACGACCGGCGAGGGGGAGCGGGTGACGCTCTCTTACAGCGTGCTGGACGCAGACGGCAACATTGTGAGCACCAACAACCGCAAGAACTACGTTGTACTGGACGAGGACGTGCTGACGGCGATCGCCACCATCCGCACCGACGCGGCGGCGCATTTGGAGGGCTGAGATGAAGAGCATTGACAAGCGCGTGCATGACCTGCGGAGGGACGTGGAGGGCACGTTCAACCGGTACGGGTTCAGCCTGGCAGTGGACGAGCTGGTGCTGGAAAACATTTTGCAGGCCGTGCGCGCGCAGATGCAGCAGGACGCGGACGAAGAGCCGAAGAAACAGGACGCGACGGCACAGGCTAACCTCGCAATCGCGCGGATGACGCAGGCGCGGAGCAAGGGCGACCAGACCGAAAGCGCGCCGACTGATGACGTAACGAGAAAGAGGTGAACTCCATGGCATCCATCTGGCAGATCACCCTGTCTGGCTATGACGCGCAGGCCGCGTCTGAAAGCGGGCAGAGTGCGACCGGAAAAATCGCCCTTGGCACCTGGGGCAGCTATGGGCATGAAACCATCCAGGTAACTTTAGCCGAGCCGTGGGATGTTTGTACTTTGGTGACGGCGACCTTTTGGCCGACCTATCCTCCCGACCACTGGGACACGCCTGGCATTCGCGTGGCGCTGGGTACGGACGGCCTGCTGACCGTGCCGCCGGAAGCGACGAACCGGCCAACGCAGACGGGCCGAGTTGTGTTTGAGGGCTTAGCCGACAACGAAAAAATTATCAGCGCGGATGTGCGCTACACGGTGCGCGACCACGCACCGACCGGCGGCACTGAGAGTACCGCCACGCCAAGCCTGCTGGAGCAGCTCTTGACGCAGACCGGCAGCAACGCGCAGGTCGCGGCCCAAAGTGCGGACGCGGCAGCCAAGAGCGCCAGCGCGGCGGCCGAAAACGCGGATGCGGCCTCTGCCAGCAAAACGGCAGCGGCGACCAGCGAGGGCAACGCAAGTGCCAGCGCCGATGCTGCGGCCAAGAGTGCCGAGATGGCGGCGGACAGCCAACAGGCGGCCAAAGCGTCCGAGGCTGCCGCGCAAAAAAGCCAGCAGGCGTCCGAGGCTGCCGAAGGCGAGGCGGACGCCGCAAAGGATAACGCACAGAGCAGTGCCGAGGCCGCTGCCAAAAGTGCAAGCGCTGCAGCTGGTAGCGAGTCCGCAGCGGCAGAAAGCGCCGCTGCCAGTGCTGCCAGCCAAGCGGCGGCAGCGGCCAGTGAGTCCAATGCCGCGGTCAGTGAGACCAACGCCAAAACCAACGCGGATGCCAGCGCCAAAAGCGCCGAGGCGGCGGCAGCGTCAGCCTCAGCTGCCGCCGACAGCGAAAAAAGCGCGAAATCCAGCGCGGACGCAGCCTCTGCCAGTAAAGCGGAGGCGGCTAACAGCGCCAGCGCCGCGGCCACCAGTAAAACGGCAGCGGCCACAAGTGAGAGCAACGCCAAAACCAGTGCCGATGCTGCGGCCAAGAGCGCCAGCGCGGCGGCGAGCAGCGCGAACTCTGCCGCAGGCAGCGCTACCACCGCAGCCGACAGCAAAACCGCCGCCGCGACGAGCGAGGCCAACGCCAAGGCCAGCGCGGACGAGGCAGCGGCTAGCATGAAGGCAGCAGCCGCAAGTGCGCTGGAAGCGGCGGGCTATGCCGGGCTGGTGAACATCGGCTGGGCAGTGGACAAAAGCGACGGTCATTTATCCATGATCTATACAACAGACACAGACTAAGGAGGGCAAAACCATGTCAACGCAAGTAGTTGACTTAGTGCGGGACAGCACGATGCAAAAGATGCAGGCGGAGCTTGTGGCCGTCCACAAAGCCAGCGTGCTGGCCAGCGGCAGCACAGCAGCCATCGACCAAATGTACAACGCGCTGGTGAACAACGCCAGCACAGTGGCCGAAGTGAACGGCCTGTTTGTACAGTGGTGGCGGGCCAACTGGACGGAAGGCACCACCACCCGCAACGAACTTTTAGAGCGCTGGTTCGGCACTGTGCTGGACGATGACCGCGTGCACGGCGTGAAGTTTCCACTATTTCCCACAAGCGAGACGGCCATCGGCGAGCTGACGGACGACAGCGCGAGGCTTACCTGTACCCCAAGCACCGAGACAACAGCAGAACAGGACGACTTTGCGCACCTGCCGCAGTTTTGGAGCGTCCTTGTGGCCGCCGAGAAGGCCGCAGACGGCAGCCACACCATCTATGCCGTCGAGTTTATCGACAGCTATGACGAGGTACGCGGCGGCACACACCTGTGCTGGGCGCTGCAAAAAAATACATACACCCGCGAGTGGAACGAGGATGGTTACCGCTACTTCAAAATGCAATGCCGCCCCGCCACAGGCTATGACACATGGCCGCAGGGCACTGACCGCACGGGCAAAGTCCACGCCTACATCGGCAACCCGGCCTATGCAGCGGGGCTGGATGCCGACGGTAACGTCACCTGCGGCACGGGCTTGCCGCCGCTCAATTACAGCAGCCATAACACAGACGTCGCCAAATGGCGCGCCCGCGGGTCGCAGTACAGCGGCGCGAGCGGCAACCTGATCAAGTGGCAGCTTGCCATGATCCGGCTGAAGTACGCGCGCAAGGGCAACTCCGGCACGATTGAAGGCTGCACGGCGTACAATTACCAGTATAAGGCTGCCGCAGCTGAGACCGGTGTAACCCGCGTGCTGCTGACCGCCACGCAGGCGAAAAATCTCTTTGTCGGCAGCAGCGTCATTGTGGGCGATACCGGGACGGGCACCAGTGCCGATCGCGGTACAGCCAGTATGTACAAGCTGGCCAAAAACGTGCGCATTAAAGAGTATCACAGATGTAACGGTAGATGGCACTGCTTATAAAGCTGTAAACCTGGACACAGAGACGCCATTTGACATAACCACCGACACCTACATCTCCACTATGCCGTACTGGAGCGGTTGGAACGATACGGTGCAGGGCTATGACGGCAGCCGGTACAGCCCCACCACAGGAAAAAAGAACCGGGGCTGATACAGCGCACCGAGTTCCAAATTGGCGCATACCTAATTATTAGTGATGAGCTGTGGCAGTGGGGCACGGATGCGGATGGCAACTACACCTTTGATTGCTACACCTGCCACGACCAAAGCAAGGTGAACGGCAGCAGCATTACCAGCGATTACACCAAGCAAGAGGATTTGACGCTGGTGTTCCCCGCTGGGAGCAGCAGCGGCTGGCAGTACATTGAGGATACGGCAGTGGCAGAGGATAAAGCAGTTCTGTGGCCGGATACCGTTAGCACGGTAGCCGGTAGCGGTACCGGGTGTAAGGCTGGCTTCTACGTTGGTCTGGCAACGAGTGGGGTCCGTGCCGCGTGGGCCTGCTGCGGCCTTTGTGGCTATGGTAGTGCGGGGTTGCCCGCGCGCGGTTCTTTCGTTTCAACGGGTTACAGTTACTGGTACGGGTCTGCTGGCTCGCCTGGTTTGGCTGGGTGACACAGGGGTGAATTGTTCCGGCGCAGCCGGGGCAAGAGGGGGCGCAAGCCCCATTGTCACCCAGACAAATCAGGCACGCACCCACTGTGGAACGGTTTTAAACGGCTGCCGCGAAGCGGCTTATAGATTTTTTGATTTTGGGTTTTTTCAAGCATCAGGAATATGGTATAATTCCTGTGGGATGTACGGCGTATTCGTCAGCTTTCTTGAGTTAGTTGCTGTTTTCACCTTCTGCTATTGGGGTGGGAGTGGGGTCCGTGCCGCGTGGGCCTGCTGCAACCTTAATAACAATGGTAATGCGGGGTTGCCCGCGCGCAATTCTAACAATTCAACAGGTAACAGTAACTGGAACGGGTCTGCTGGCTCGCCTGGCTTAGTTTGGGGGCAAAGTGCCCCTTGCACCGAAAATATATATTGCGCCGTATATTCCGCCCCTATCGGGAAAATTGTGCTGAAACCAGCGGAGGCTAGTAGCTGTGGCGAACGCCACCGAAGACACAAACCAAGAGACTAACTATTAAAAGTCAAGCCCCAAAATGAAAAAATCCGCCAACCGACCGCGGCCCCTGACAAACAGCATTCAAATGCTGGAATCAGCACAGCGAGGGCGACGGAGAGAACAGCAAAGCAAAGCCCAGCCAGCCCTCGCACAAACAGGATAGCATTTGAATGCTTCGGTTCGTCAAGGGTTCGCTGCGCCAGCTAAGTTGTTCTTGGGTTTAGCTCAGGCTCAGGAGAAAATCATGCAGCTGCAAGATATGTTTTCCCAGATTTCTGCAAGGCATAAATCAGCCGAACAAGTTTCTTCATGGAATGGGACAGAGCAACATTGTAGTGTTTTCCTTCGGCACGTTTCTTGGCAAGGTATTCAGCAAAGACAGGATTCCAATGGCAAACGTATTTGGTTGCATTGTAAAGCGCATATCGCAGATAGCGTGAACCTCGTTTTTCCATGTGAGCATAGCAGTTTGTGAGTTTTCCTGACTGGTATGTAGATGGAGAGCAGCCAGCGTAAGCAAGAATTTTGTCAGGAGAACTGAAATTGGAGAAATCCCCGATTTCTGCAAGGATCACAGCAGCGGAGTTTACTCCCATGCCGGTAATCGAGAGTATTGGTGGATTGAGCTCATCTATGATTTTCTGAATAGAATCTTCGATTTCGTTAATCTCAGAGGTGAGTTCCTGAATGAGTTTAATGGTATGCTTCAATTCCAGAGATTTGGCAGGCATGACAGAGCCAATAGAAGCTCTGGCTGTCTCTCGAATCAGGGTGGCTTTTTCTTTTCCGTAATGCCCCTTAGATGCTGTCACAAGAAGGTTTGTCAGCTTGGTGAGATGGACTTCTGAAATTTGCTTTGCACCGGGATATTCACTGAGAAGAGCATAGACAGAAGCACCGTGGAGAGAGGGAACGAGCTTTTCCAGCTCTGGAAACAGGATCGTAACCAGTCTGGACACCGACTGTTTCAACTTGGCTCTTTCACGAACTTTCTCAAATCGGTATCTTGTTAGTGACTTTAGCTCTTCGTTGTGGTATGCTATATCTGTGTAGGACTTGAGGTCTACATCGGACAATAGCATAGTTGCAATCGTTCTTGCATCCACACGATCGGTTTTAGTTTTGCGAAGGCTGAGACTCTTTCGGTACAGGTTGGTGTGCAAAGGGTTAATGACATAAGTTGGCAGACCGTTGTCAAGAAGAAATCCAAGAATGTTGTAACTGTAATGCCCGGTGGCCTCAAGTCCTACTTTTATTTTGCCTGACTTTTTGGTACAGTTTCGAATCGTTTGAAGCAGCTGCTTGAATCCATCCATGTTGTTGGGAATGGTAAAGCAGTCAGCACGAACCGTTCCATCTGAATCAAGAATACAACAGTAATGCTTATCCTTGGCAATGTCAATTCCAACACAAATCATTTTGATACCTCCGACGTATTTACTTCGATGCTGTTCAGGACCACAGACTTCTTTGCTCTTGTAACCTCGTTCTAAATAAACCGTCTGGCGGTATCTAACTGATTAACATTTCAACAAAGAAGCTGTGGTTGGAGCCTCTCGAAAACCGTCTTTGCGGTAGGTGATACATACCAATCCACAGCATCCTGAACTTATTGTAGCATTCCGCTGGAGAGCGGTCTATAAATACTACTTTTATATAATACGAGGTGAAACTGGTGAAGACCTACTGTAAACCGGCAGATGTAAATGTTGAGGATTTGGAGTTTATCCGGCAGCAAGTGCATCTGTGCTTTATTGGAAAAAGGTCAAAAGGAAGATTCCAAAAACTATTGATTTCAACCGGGAAAATCACAAAAGCAGAACTGAAGCAGGAAATACAGGACCAAAGCTGCAGCAAAACGCTGGATGCCATTGACGCGGTGGCCGAGCAGGCCCAGGCAGATATTCTGGCGCGAGATGTACACTTTGAGCCTGTACGGCAGTTCCAGCTGCGGGAAAATGGCAAGCTGCGGGATATTTGCGAGGAAAGCCCCAAGCAACAGGTATTTGAGTACATTGCCAAGGGTGCGTTGGACCCGCTGTTCCGGGCCAAGCTGCTGCCCATCCAGTATGGCAGCCTGCCGGGCAAGGGCCAAATCAAGGGCAAGCGGCAAAACGAACGTATTCTGCGCCGGGCATTGCATCACAAAACCGATGCTGCCAAGTGTGATGTGCGAAAGGCGTACCCCTCCACCACGGTGGAGTGCGTTATGACCCTGCTGCGCCGGGACATTGGCAAAAACAAGGTGCTGCTGTGGCTGGTGGAGGCCATCATGGCGAACTACCCAGATGGGGTGCTACTGATCGGTGGCTACCTGCCCTGCTGGCTGTTTAATTATGTGATGAGCTATGTTTTGCGCTACATCCTGAGCCACCGCAAGGCGCGCCGCGACAAAAGCCTGAAGATGGTGCTGGCCATCACCTGCTATGCGGATGACATCACGGTATATGGCCGCATATCCAACTTGGAAAAGGTGATGCGGGACACCACGCGCTGGGCCAAAGAAACCTTGGGGCTGACCATCAAGAGCGCCTGGCAAATCGTGCATTTTGCATCGTTTGTACAGGAGCGCCAGCAGCGGAACCGCCGCCGCAAGGGTAGCCGCCAGAGGACCCCTGGGCTGGATATGATGGGGTATGTGGTGCGCCGCACCTATACCATTATCCGGGGCCGCAATTTTGTACGGCTGCGGCGGGCAATTCTGCGCGCCCAACGGAACCTGGACACCCTGGGCTATGTGCCATGGTGGCGCGCCCAACGGATTTTGAGCCAGTGGGGCGAAATCAAGCACAGCGACAGCCGGGGCTTTTGCACCAAATATAACGTATACAAACTGATAAAAGCAGCCAAGCGCTCCGCCTCCTGGCGGGGCAAGCAACTGCACAAGCTGAGATTGGAGGCAGCATAATGGCTGAACAATACACCGAAAGGCCTACCGAAATAGAAGTTTTCCCGCTGGGCAGCGAGACCGATGTAATTCTGCGAAAAAGCATCGCCGAATCGGAAACAACTGGCGAAAACGGCGACGTCGCCACCTGCTGGCAGTGCGAGGAACGCCAAATTCGCGTGCCCGGCACCGTGAGTGCAGAGGATATTGCAGCGGATTTTGAAGCGTGGTGGGAGTACACGCCCGGAACCAAAGCGCAGAGCGTGGAGGACGTGCGCACCGAGACCGTGGCACAGATGTCGGCGACCTGCAACGCAGCCATTGTGGGCGGCGTGGACGTGACGCTGACCGGCGGAGAAACGAAGCATTTTTCTTTGACGCTGGAAGACCAGTTGAATTTATTGAGCTTGCAGGGGCGTGTGGCCTCTGGGGCCGATAGCGTCCCATACCACGCCGACGGCGAGGAATGTTCTTACTATTCCGCCGCAGACTTTGGCCGGATTGCGGATGCCGCAACCCGGTGGAAGCTGTACCAGGAAAGCTATTTCAACGCCCTGCGCGGCTACATTTTGGCGCTGGAGACCGTGACCGAGCTGCGCGGCGTGACCTACGGCATGGACATCCCGGAAGCATACCGAACGGACGTGCTGCGGGCGCTGCTGGCACAGCAGGAGACAGCGGATGTGGCGGCTGAGTAAGCACGCGGCGCTGTTTGCCGTCGGCGCGATAGCCTATTTTGAGATCGAGCTGCACTGGAGATACTTTGCGGGGACGCTCCCCGTACACTGGACGATGCCCATTTTGGGCGGCGTCCTTTTTCTTTTGCTTGGCGGCCTGAACGAGTGGCTGCCGTGGGAAATGCCGTTCTGGGGGCAATGCCTGCTTGGTGCGGCAATGGTCACGGCTGCCGAGTTCGCCGCCGGGTGCGTGCTCAACCTCTGGCTTGGGCTGGGCGTGTGGGACTACACAGATATGCCGTTCAACCTGATGGGGCAGATCTGCCTGCCGTTTTCCGCCGCGTGGATCGTCGTGTCCGCTGCCGCCATCTTGCTGGATGACTGGCTGCGCTGGCAACTCTACGGCGAGGACAAGCCCCATTACCGCTGGATATAAGGACAACTCACAAAATCGTTTCGCGGCTTCTCCGCCCCCCCCGACCGGGGCGGAGGGCCTTTTGTTTTGCAAAAAAAAGAAAGGAATCGCCATGGATGTAATTTACAACGCGATCGACGTCAGTAAGCACCAGGGAAAAATCAACTGGGAAGCGGTCAAAAATGCGGGCGTGACGCACGCGATGCTGCGCGCGGGGTACGGGCGGTACAAGAACCAGGTTGACCCGCAGTTTGAGCGCAACAGTGCAGAGTGCGAACGGCTGGGCATCCAGTACGGCGTGTACTGGTACAGTTATGCCAGCACACCGGCGGAAGCACGGCAGGAAGCACGCTGCTGCCTGGCCGCAATCCAGGGCAAGCATCTGTGCCTGCCGGTGGCCTATGACATTGAGTATGAGCCGTGCATCCTGCGCCTGACCAACGCGCAGCGCACCGCGCTGGTGGAAGCGTTCCTGGGCGAGGTGCAGGATGCGGGCTACTACGGCATCCTGTATGCCTCGACTGACTTCATCCGCAATCGCCTGGACTGGCAGGCTTTGACCTGCTTCGACTGCTGGCCCGCGCAGTACGGTTCAGCCTGCACCTGCCCCCTGCCACATGGAATGTGGCAGTACAGCAGCGCCAACGCGCTGGGCGTGCCGGGGTTTGGCAGCCATCTGGATTGCAATAAGGTCTACAAGGACTATGAGCAGATCATGATCCAGGCTGGGCTGCAAGGCCACAAGACTGCCGAACCGGATGCCGACACGAAGCCAAACGCGCTGCCGCTGCAAAAGCTGACCATTGGCCCCGTATCCAGCGGCGATGCACTGACGCTGTACAAGCTGGCGCAGGGGCTTGGGCTGGTGGAAGCAGGGCTGTACAAGGCCGAGCGGATCGGCGGGCAGATCATGCAGATCTTGACCATTGGGCCTGTGTCGAGCGGCGACGCATGGCTCATTATGCGCAAGTGCGCCGCGTTGGAGCTGACTGACCGGGGACTTTACCTAGCGGAGTATGTGACAGAATAAGGAGATTTTTATGAGTATGATTGCACTATCTATTGTTATGGCCATCACTGTTGAGGGACTTGTTGAGCTTGGAAAGAGCATCGGGAAGGCTGCGCTGGACGGTGACCGCAAGACCGCCGCCACGCAGTTGGCAGCGCTGATTATCAGCTGCGCGTTGTGCATGGCGGCGGGTGCGGATGTTTACGATGCATTGGGCGTATCGTTTGCTGTCCCATGGCTTGGCATGATTCTGACAGGCATCCTCGCGTCCCGCGGCTCGAACTACATTGCGGATTTTGTTAAGCGCCTGCAAACCATTGCCACAGACAAATAATACTCTTGTGCGAATCATCCTATCGCCCCAGAAAGGTTGATTGCACATGAACAGTTTTATCGGATGGATTGGCGGAAAACGCGCTTTGCGCAGCGAAATTTTGGCGGCATTTCCAGATGACGTTGGCCGTTACATTGAGGTCTTCGGAGGTGCAGGATGGGTGCTGTTTGGCAAAGACCCGACTAGGCAAATGGAGGTATTTAACGATGCCGACGGCAGTCTAATCAACATTTACCGCTGCATTAAATACCACCCGGAGGCCGTCGCGGCGGAGCTTGCCCTGCTGCCGGACTCCCGCGAGGTGTTCTTTGACAGCGCCGCGCAAACCGACTGCAGAGGCCTGACAGACATCCAGCGCGCGGCGCGCAGTCTCTACCTAATCAAGATGAGCTTTGGCTGCGACCGCCGTACTTTTGCGACTGCGCCTAAGATTGCAGGCAACATTTCTGCATCTTTTGCGCCCGTACAAGAGCGGCTGCGAAAGGTTATAATTGAGCATCTGGACTTCGAGCAGCTGATTCGCACCTACGACCGCCCAAACGCTCTATTTTATTGCGACCCGCCCTATATGGGGACGGAAAAGTACTACCAAGCAGCATTCAGCACCGCTGACCATGAGCGTTTGGCACGAGTTTTACATAATATTCGCGGGCGCTTTTTGCTTTCATATAATGATTGCGAAGCTGTCCGTAAGTTATACGAAGACTGCGAAATCACGCCGCTGGTGCGGCGGAACAATCTGCCCAGTGTTTCCACAGGCGAATTCCATGAGGTGCTTATCAGCAATTATACAAAATCGCAGGGAAATGCCTAACGAAAATCGGTAGAATGTATCGTTCTAGAGGACATTTTCCCAGAAAGTGATACGATTGCCTGTAGGGGCGATAAGATGATCCGCAATCATCTTTCCCGCTTGCTAGGGGAAAAGCATTGGTCGCAAGCCAGACTTTCCCGTGAAACCGGCATCCGCCCTAACACAATCGGACACATTTGCAATGACTACGCAGAAGGTATAACCTATGAGCAAATGGATCGCATCTGCGAAGCCTTGGACTGCGATTTGAACGATTTGCTGGAGTATGAGCCCAACAGGGTGCGCCGCACGGGCAAAAACCTCATTGTGGAAGACCACGGAAACCGCAAACGCAAGTAGGGACAAAAAACGGTGATTAAGGCAAATTTAATCATGCCTTAATCACCGTTTTTGCATTTATAGGGTAAAAATTAAAACGCTTTATTTTTCTGTTCTATTCTCAATCTGTTTTTTGTTTTTTTGCAAAGCTACAACGAGGGCGCTGTGGCCCCTGGAACTCTTTGATGTGGTCGCTGATGACCGATGTCTGTCGCGCCATGGGGGTGCGCACCGATGTGCCGTTCCGCGACCTGACCGATGTGGAGAAAGAGATCGTCTATGACGGCCCGGCTGAGAAGAAGCACATTTTCTACCACTCCAAAAACAGCGAGCAGGCCGGGGAGCTGGATTTTACCTATTACAGCGCCGTACGCACGGTGGAAAACGCACTCTCCAAAGTCAAGGACGAAAAAGGCATGAAGCGGGTGGAAAAGTTTTTGCGTCAGGATATCTGCCCGGACTGCGGCGGTTCCCGGTTGTGCGCTGCAGCCCGCGCGCCCAGGCTGCAGGGTATCCCGCTGGATGAAGCCTGCCGCATGACCCTTTCCGACCTGGTTGCCTGGGTAAGCGGGGTTCCCGCCGCCCTGCCGGAAGAAATGCGCCCCATGGCGCAGAGCATCTGTGAATCATTCCAAACGGTGGCCAAGCGGCTGATGGACCTGGGGCTGGGCTACCTGGCGTTGGACCGCGCCGCGGCTACCCTTTCCACCGGCGAGCGCCAGCGTATGCAGCTGGCCCGCGCGGTGCGCAACCGCACTACCGGCGTTCTGTATGTGCTGGATGAACCCTCTATTGGGCTGCACCCCGCCAACATCACCGGCCTGACCGGCGTGATGCAGGACCTGATCCACGACGGCAACTCGGTCATTCTGGTGGACCATGATACCCAGATTCTATCCGAAGCCGATTGGCTGATTGAGATGGGGCCGCAGGCCGGTGCGGGCGGCGGCCAGGTGATTGCCCAGGGCAGCATCCCGGCCATTGAAGCAAACGCTGCTTCCCGCATTGGGCCGTTCCTGGCGGGCAAAGCGCAGTGCCTGCGACCCCAGGCCCCGCAAAGCGAGTTGTTCGCGCTGGGGCGCATTCAGCTTTCCACCAACGCCATCCACACCGTAAAGCCGCTGGACATCGAAATTCCCAAGGGGCGGCTGACTGTGGTGACCGGGGTTTCCGGCTCCGGCAAGACCACCCTTGTGCTGGAAAGCCTGGTTCCCGGCCTGAACGCCGCCATCCACGGCCAAAAGCTGCCGGAGCATGTACGCTCTATTGTGCCGGACGGCATCACCCAGGTCAAGCTGATCGATGCCGCACCCATTGGCATCAATGTGCGCTCCACCGTGGCCACCTATGCCAATGTGCATGACGAGCTGCGCAAAAAGTTTGCCGCCACCCCGGATGCCAGGCAGGCCGGGTATAAAGCGGGCGATTTTTCCTACAACACGGGCAAGCTGCGCTGCCCCGTGTGCGATGGCACCGGCAGCATCAGCCTGGATGTACAGTTTTTGCCGGATGTGGAGATTCCCTGCCCCGAATGCCGCGGTTCCCGCTATGCCAAGGAGGCCGGGCAGATTTTTTACACCAGCAAGTCCGGAACCAGATATTCCCTGCCGCAGCTGATGGATATGGATGTGAACACTGCCCTGACCGCCTGTGCCGACTGGCCGGTGGTGCGCCAGCGGCTGACTGTTTTACAGGAACTCGGCCTTGGCTACCTGACCCTTGGCGAGGAAACGCCCGGCCTTTCCGGCGGCGAGGCCCAGCGCCTGAAGCTGGCCAGCGAGATGGGCAAAGCCCAGTCGGACTCTCTGTTTGTCTTTGATGAGCCCACCATCGGCCTGCACCCCGCCGATGTGCAGGTTCTGCTCGGCGTGTTCCAGACCCTGATCGAGCACGGCGCCACCGTCATCGTCATTGAGCATGACCTGGATGTGATCCGCAACGCAGACTACATCATTGATATGGGTCCGGGCGGCGGTGCCCAGGGCGGCACGGTGGTGGCCGCCGGCACGCCGGACGTTATCCGCCACACCCCCGCCAGCCAGACCGGCAAATTTATCTGAGGCAACACCGCATAATTCCCGCCTTGCGGCTTAAGCACCGCTCCGGCAGCTGCAGCACGGCATCTGCGTTGCCAAAATGCTCGATAATGTCGGGTTGCGGTACCCGCATCGTGCTTCGGGGGCAAAAGCCCTTCGCACTCTGCGACCGCTGCCCCTGCTTCGGTTCGCTGTTTCCGCCACTGGCGGCGCTCACCTTTGCAGCATCCAGTATTATCTGCGCTTTTGGCTTGGCATCTGCCGCACCTCGCTCGCCGTATCGGCACTTAGAATTATGCGGTATTGCCCTGATTTTATATCTTTATAAACAAGCACATCCCTCGGCAGCGCCGTATTGGGCGGCCCGCCGGGGGATGTGTTTTGCTTTTTATTCGGTTTTATCTGCTTCCTGCTTCTGCTTTTCTTTTAACTCTTTTTGCAGCTCCGCTTCCACGCGGTCAAAGCGCTCAAAAAGCTATGTTCCTGCCCTTCGGTCTTGTAGCCGGGCATGGTATCCAGCGCAACGCCGTGGATGCTGCGGAAAATGCTGTTCTCAATGTTGGGGTTATCCCGCTTTAGGCGGCGCAGCAGCACCTTGACTTCCTGCCGCTTGGAGCCACCGCCGCCGTTGTCGCAGGTGGTGCAGTTTTCGGTAAAGCGGCAGGCGCACTGGATGAATTCCAGGTCGTTATAGCGTTTCCAGGCAATGATATCTTCCTCCCGCACGCAGTACAGCGGACGGATCAGCACCATGCCGGGAAAGTTGGTGCTGTGCAGCTTGGGCGGCATAGCCTGCAGCTGGGAGCCATAGAACATGCTCATCACGGTTGTTTCGATCACATCATTAAAATGGTGCCCCAGTGCAATTTTGTTGCAGCCCAGCTCCTGAGCCTTCTTGTACAGGTAGCCGCGGCGCATGCGGGCGCACAGGTAACAGGGGATTTATCGCTGTTGTTGGCGACCGCAAACACATCCGTCTCAAAAATTGTGATGGGGATATTCAGCAGTGCGGCGTTGCTTTCGATCTTCTGGCGGTTGATCTCATTATAGCCGGGGTCCATCACCAAAAACACCAACTCAAAGGGCACATCGCTGTGGCGCTGCAGCTCCTGCATCAGTTTAGCCATCAGCATGCTGTCCTTGCCGCCGGAAATGCACACGGCAATTTTATCTCCCGCCTGCACCAGTTCATAGCGCTTGACCGCCACAATAAAAAGGGGTCCACAGCTCTTTGCGGTATTTTTTGATAATGCTGCGTTCAATCAGCTGGCAGGGTTCCATCTGGCGTTCCAATGGTCATTTCTCCTTTTGCAAATCCTTCAGGCAGCGGTCAAATGCTGCCAAAAATCCGTTCAGTTCCTCTTCGGTGGTCAGGTGGCTCAGGCTGATGCGCCATGAGCTGAGCGCATTTTTGCGGTCCCGGCTGACGGCAAACACCGCCTTGGACGGTGTGCCGTCGGTGGAGCAGGCCGATTTGACGGACACACATACCCCCTGCCCGCTCAACGCCTGCTGGAACACCCCGGCCTTGATGCCCGCCACGCTCACATTTACAATGTGCGGCACCGCACCCGCCGGGCTGTTGATGCGCACGCCGGGGCGCTTTTGCAGCTCTGCGCACAGGGTATCGTGCAGCGCCTGCACATGGGCGCAGCGCTGGGGTTGTTCATCCAGCGCAAGGGCCAGCGCCGCCTGCAAAGCCGCGGCAAGGCCCAGGGTGGGGGTGCCGCTGCGGTAAATGGTAGTGCTGGCCCCGCCGTTCATCTGAGGTTCGATCACCAGCCCTTTGCGCTTGTACAGCACGCCAATGCCGTTGGGGCCGTAAAACTTGTGGGCGGTAAAGCTCATGGTATCCACGCAGTCCAGCCAGAGGGCCGTTTTACCCACTGCCTGGGTGGCATCCACATGCAGGCGGCAGTTGGGGCAGCGGTGCACCAGCGCGGCGATCTCCCGCACCGGCTGCACGGTGCCCAGTTCACTGTCCACCCCGCAGATGGAAACCAGTACGGTATCCTTGCGCAGCAGCTCTTCCAGCTGTTCCAGGTCAATTCTGCCATCCCGGCCAATATTCAGCAGATCGATCTCGTACCCCTGCTGCTGCAAGGCCGTCAATGTTGCCCCCACGCTGGAATGCTCCAGCGGGGTGGAGATGATATGCCGCCCCACATGCCGGGCCGCGCGGGCCGTGCCCTTTAAGGCAAGGTTATTGGCTTCCGTTGCGCCGGATGTATAAATGATTTCCTCCGGCAGCACCCCCAGCTGTGCCGCAATCAGGCCGGTCACACGGTTCATCTCCTGTCGGGCGGCCTGCCCGGCGCAGTGGGTGGAATTGGGGTTGCCGATAAAATTCTGCTCGGTGCGGCAGTATACTTCCAGCACACGGGGGTCCACCGGCGTGTTGGCCGAATAATCCAGATATATCATGCGCAAATCCCCCTGTTTCGTTGCCTGAAATTTAAGGCAATACCGCACAATTCCCGCCTTGCGGCTTAAGCACCGCTCCGGCAGCTGCGGCACGGCATCTGCGTTGCCAAAATGCTCGATAAGACATCCAGTATTATCTGCGCTTTTGGCTTAGCATCTGCCGCACCTCGCTCGCCGTATCGGCACTTAGAATTATGCGGTATTGCCTTAATTATACCACCATTTCCTACCGCGTCAATGGGTTGCAATGCGCCGTGCCGGATACCTCGCCGAGCGTCAACTTTTCATAAAGGCGATGATGTCCCTTGCCATCACATCCGGGTGGCCAATGATGTCGCCGTGGCCGTACCCGACAAAGGGGTGGTCCTGCGCGTTGGGGTAGGCGCGTTTTAATTTCTGCATCGCTTTTTTCATGTTCGGCTCGTTGGAACCGTACCAGATGGCCACCTTCGCTTCCGGGTCAGGGGCAAAAGTGTCGATCACATGGTACTGCTTTTCCAGCAGCGGAATCACCGCTTCAAACTGGCGCCAGCTCATCATGTTGCCGGGCAGCAGCATAATTTTGCGGCTGTTTTGTTTGCCAAATTCCTGTACTTCCATATAAACGTTCCCTCCTCAGACCCCTGCGTTATTTTTGACTAACTCCTATCTCCATCATACCAGAACCCGCCTCAAAAATTCACAAAAAAGAACCTGGGAAGTTTGTTCTTCCCAGGTTCTCTGTTGCATTATTTATCGCGTTCTCAGTCTTTGTCGCGGTCGCGGCGGTCCGGCTTTTTGGTTTCCGGCTCCGGCGGGCGGCTTACCAGGCGTACTTCCTGCACGCGGCGGTTGGTGGCACGGGTCACGGTACCGTCAAAGCTGCCCCACACAAAATGGTCACCCACTTTGGGCAGGCGGCTGAGCTTTTCCTGCACCAGGCCGCCGATGGCCACCGCGTCGATTTCCTCTTTATCGCGGATATCCAGCTCCTCGGCCACATCGTCCACGCTGGCACCGCCGGCAATCAGCCAGCTGCCATCGCTCTGCTGGCGGATATCCTCCACCACTTCATCATGTTCATCCCAGATCTCGCCAACCAGCTCTTCCAGGATATCCTCCAGCGTGATGATGCCCGCAGTGCCGCCGTATTCATCCACCACAACTGCCATATGGTGCTTGCTTTCCCGCAAAGTGCGCAGCAAAGCGGAGATGGGGGTCACGCTGGTTGTGTACAGCGTGGGGCCGATCAGGCTTTCCAGCTTGACATCTTCATCGCCCTTGCGCATGGCGGCAAAACAGTCTTTTTCATGTACCACGCCAATGATGTTATCAATGGTTTCGTGGTATACCGGCAGGCGGGAATAGCCGCTGTCGGCAAAAGTTTTGGTCACTTCGTCCATGGGGGTATCATCCGCCACGGCGATCACATCCACGCGCGGGGTCAGAACGTCCTGGGCTTCCACATCGTCAAATTCAATGGCGCTGCGGATCAGCTCGCTTTCGCGGTTGGTCAGCTCACCGTCTTTTTCGGCTTCGCTCACCATGGTTACCAACTCACCTTCGGTAATGGTGTCCTTTTCGTCGGTATAAAAGCGGCTGGCCAAAAAGCTTTTCCATTTGCCAAAAATAAAGTTCAGCGGCCCAAATACCGCCACAAGGGCACCAAGCGCCGGTGCAAAGGCCATTGCAATGGATTCCGGCATTTCCTTCGCCATGCTTTTGGGGGTGATTTCGCCAAACGTCAAAACCAGTAAGGTCATGACAATGGTGGAAGCCGTGGGGCCGTAAGCATTGCCCAACAACCGGCTGAACAGCACCGTTGCAAGCGAAGACGCACCGATGTTTACAATGTTGTTGCCGATCAGAATGGTGCTCAGCAGGCTGTCATACCGTTTAGCCAGGGCCAGAACCTTGGCTGCCTGCTTATCGCCATCCTCCGCGCGGCTTTTTAGGCGGATCATGTTCAGCGAGGAATATGCTGTTTCCGATGCCGAAAAAAAGGCCGACAACATGATCAAAACGATCAGTGCGGTGATCATAAATATACTACTGCCATCGTCCATTGGAGAACCATCAACTCTTTCTTTTGTTTTTGGCTGCCTGTGCGGCAGCGTTATCAGTATTGTATGCAGGGTATACTACACACATTATAGGTTATTATAGCATACTGTCTCCAAAAGCGCAAACGCTGCAAAGGCTTTTTGCACAAAACAGTCGTTTCAGCCAAAATGTGTGCCCATCTGGCCGCCCGCTTTGCTATACCTGCATACAAAAGGCCCCCGCCTTACAGCAGAGGGCTTTTGCACACAATACCGAAAATTATTCCTATGGCAACACCGCATAATTCCCGCCTTACGGCTTAAGCACCGCTCCGGCGGCTGCGGCACGGCATCTGCGTTGCCAAAATGCTCGATAATACACAAAGTATTATCTGCGCTTTTGGCTTAGCAGCTGCCGCACCTCGCTCGCCGTATCGGCACTTAGAATTATGCGGTATTGCCCTATACTTTTTTGCTTCCCTCTCCGGGAAGATGATTTTGTTGACAAAGAAGAAGATCAGCATCAAAATGTCACCGTTGAGCATCGTGGTTCCGATGTTATAGATAAAGTCCGGCACCAGCAGGCCCGCAACCGCCGCTCACACGCGGTTGATGAAGTTAACGAAGCAGGTGATCAGACAGAATGCCAGCACCAGGCGATCTGCTTGCCAAGGTCGACCAGTTGCGCTGGATCAGGTATCGGATTTTTATGCAAAGCCGGGAAACCGGCCGGGTTCGAGCCCAAAACGGCAGCTGAAATCTTGCCTGTTTAGACCAAGCATCAAATGTACATTCACAACTATGATTCATGGCAGGGAGCTTAGGACACAAAAAGTTCATCCGATGAACTTTTTTCAGTAGCGTTTCCTTTTAAGCCACCTTGGTCTTTCGCAGATACCCCCATGCTGCCAATCCAACGAGCAGAACGATTTTGATCGGTGCCGATGCCAGCAGTACATCTGCCTGAAAGAAGGCATGCCCGCCTGCATAGAGAAAATCAAAGCTGATCATTTTATACAGCAATGCATTGGAAAGCCCAATGCCCCCTGCCGGAATCAGGGTGGACAGCCATTCTCCAAAGGAGCCCGGCACGACCATATAAACAATCAGCGGTGCCACCACACTGATCAGCGCCACAGACAAAGCGGTCAGGTTGTTCTTGGCCCATACGGATGCCATCAGCACAGGCCACCTCCGCAAAGAAGATCAGGAAGTTTGCCACCAGCATGACCCACTCCATCTGGCCAACGGTATACGGCAGCAGGCTGGTCACAGAAAACAGCCATTGCACGGAAGTTTGGGTACTTTCCCAGCCAAATAGAGCATTCGTAACCAGGATCCACACCACGCCGCAGAGCAGATACGCCGCCCCTGTGATACTAAACGCCGCCGCTAGCTTTGCCGCTGCTAGCCGCAGACCGCCGTTTTTTGTGCACAATTGGATGTCCTGCGCCCCGGTCTGTGCATCCGATGCAAACACCGGGGCCGCAATCACCGCGCACAGCAGGGTGAGCAGCAAGCTCAACAGGGTCTGGTAATCCATTGCGTCTGGACTGACCCCAAATGAATAGGTGAACGGTTTTTGTACAGCATCGAACTTTTTCTGTGCAATGGCCTGCGCCTGCTCATAGCCGGGCTTTCCGCTTTGTTCCAGCCAGATCACCGATTCCAGCCGTTTGGGGAGCTGGCTGTAAAGTTCTGCATATCCTCTGCGGTCAGCCCCATCACGCCCGGTGCCATGCCGGTTTTCGAGTCGGCAAAGGCTTCCTTTGCGCTGTTCACAAGAGGCCGATACCGGGCAAGTTCTTTATAAAATACCTCGTCCGGGATATCGTTGATGGAGCTTGCATCATACTGCCGGTACACCCGCTGATAGGCTTCCAGTGCTTCCTGCATGACATCCGGCGTGATGGTATCGGATACCTGCTGCTCCTGCCGTTTCCGAATTGCTTTCAAACCCGTGTAACGCACTTCGTTTCCGCTGGCATCCAGTTCCGTCCAGCCGATAAAGGTCACCGGCAGATATGCCATGACCACAGCCAGCACCAGTGCAATGGCCAGCAGAATAGCTGTCATACGAGTTTTGCACACACGTTTCAATTCCAAACGATACAGGTTCATTTTGCTTCCTCCATTTCCTCCGGGAACAGCCACAGATACAGATCTTCCAGCCGGGGCTGTGCCGGGACGCTGTCCGGCAGTTGCGGTGCATCCGCCAAATACCGCAATGTTACCGTTCCGTCCGGCTCGTTGCGAAGGTTCACTACCCGCAGCCGGTATTCCCACCGGGCAAGCTGTTCCATCGGGATGTTCCCCTGCCAGACCTTGGCTTCGATCTGCTTTACCAGCCCTTCGGTGGTGTCCTGTGCAATGATTTTGCCAGCCTTCATCACGGCATTTTCAGCTGCAATGTATTCCACATCCGAAACGATATGCGTTGAAATAAGAACGATCCGTTCCTGCGCAAACTCCGACAGCAGATTGCGGAAGCGCACCCGTTCTCCGGGGTCCAGCCCTGCCGTAGGTTCATCTAAAATCAAAATTTCCGGGTCGTTGAGCAGTGCCTGTGCGATACCAACCCGGCGCTTCATACCGCCGGAAAGCTTCACGATCTTTTTGCGGCGCACCTCAGTCAGGCTTACCCGCTCCAGCAGTGCATCGATCTGCCGGGCGGCCTCTGTGCGCGGCAGACCCTTGAGTGCCGCCATATATTCCAGATAGTCCTGCACCGTGAATTCCGGGTAAAACCCGAATTCCTGCGGCAGATACCCCAGCTTTTTCCCGGTAGGCCGCACCAAGCGTCCCAATCTCCACCCCATCGCACAAAATCCGGCCACTGCTGGGCCGCAGAATGCCCGCCAGCATCCGCATTAAGGTTGTTTTGCCTGCACCATTCGCCCCCAGCAGTACCCACACACCCGGCGTAAGAGTGATGGACACATCATCCACCGCCGTTTTATCCCGGTATCGCTTTGTAATATTCTGGATTTTCAGTTCCATGACTTGCTCCTTTCAGCCTTCTGCAATATATTCTGACCGGGCGGCAAGCCGGATGCACTGCAACACCATACAGAGCACCAGCACGCCCGCCGCCAGTGGCAGACCTTTCGGCAGTTCCGATAATTGCACGAACCGCAGCAAACACAGCTGCCCTGCAAACAGTGGTACAGCCCCGGTCATCATCCATTCCGGGCGCACCCAGCGCAGCAGCAGAAGCAGCTCATTGTTTGCGGTTAGGAATGGCACGGTCAGCACCGCCAGCAGTTGCCCGATGCTCCATGGCACGGCTGCCCGCACATTGAGTACCAGCACTCCCAGCAGGATCGTTTCCCCCGCCAGCAGCAGCAAAAACCGCATCACCAGTGGACGACCGACTCCTGCATATGTGGCTTGTTCCAGTTCAAGCATCTTATATTGGCTTGCCCGGTATAAAAACGGAAGACCGAGCAGGGCTGTCAGCATGGCAAGTGTGCTCAGACCAAACAGTGCATTGCGTAATGTCCATACCTTCTCCCACAGGGCAAGTTCCCGACCCACACTGTACAACGCCAGTGCCGCCATTGCTTCCAGCGCCCAGACCTTCCAGCCCAGCAATTTGAACTGGCAGTGCAGCAAATCACGCCAATCACTCCGTTGTTTTACGACATGTTCCGCCCGGCAGCGGCGCAGCAGCGTTTTCGGTGCGGCTGTGTCAAGCTCTGTCGCCAGTGCTCTGGACAGTTCTTTTTCAAAGGCTCGATTCATCTCCAGTCCTCCTTTTCCAATTGCATTTTCAAGGCTTTCAATGCGGCACGCAGGCGGGACTGCACTGTGCGCAGGGGCAGACCTGTGATCTGCGCGATCTCCCGCAATTTAAGCTGTTGTGCGAACCGCAGCAATACCAGTTCCCGCTGTTCCGGCTCCAGCTGGGCCGTCAGCGCTCGCAGGTTTGCTTTCTCCTCTGCCGCAGCAAAGCCGCTTTCCTGATAGGCGGGTTCGTCCGGCAAGCTCTCCAGCGATACCTCCGTCCGCTTCATCGTACGGTTCAGATCGATGCAAATGTTTTTTGCGATTTTGTACAGAAAGGGACGGAATGCCCCCTGAAATCCACCACAGGAATCCAGCCAGCGCACCGCTTTCAAAAAGGTTTCCTGTGCTGCATCCTGCGCCTGCTGCTCGTCCGCTGTATGCCAACGGCAATAGTTCAGAATTTGTGGATAGTACGCTGTAATCAGAGTGTCCAGCGCACCCGTATCTCCGCTCTGCGCTTTCCGCAGCAATAATTCTGTCTGGATACGGTTCACCCCCTTCCTGTCTATTAAAACGTTCCACATCATCAAAATGATTTCTGTTTTTTCAAAAATTTCAAATAATTGCCTTTATCCTGTTCTTATAGCTTTATCATAATAAAGAGCCTTGTGTTTTCCTTGTCAAGAGGGCTGGCACCGTCCAGCCCTCTCTTTTGCCAAAGTTTTCATTGTTTTTTCTTGCACACTGCCGAAAGTGACGTATTCTCAAAAGTTCGCGTTTGCGCAGCGCAGCGGAGCAATGAAAGCCCCAGTGGGGCTTTTAAGTGGCAGAGCAGTCTTGCGCAGCAAGATGGAGGGGCCTCGCCCCGACAAGTTCACGTTGACACGGCTCGATTTTTGTGGTAACCTATCCCAACAATTGAATATAACATATTTTTACATATTCGTTCTGGCCCTGCGGGGCTGAACATTTTGGCTTTCAGCCGTTACATAACCGACTAGCATGACCTTCCAGAAAAAGCGAAGGCAGGGCTGGTCTGTTCTGTGACGGCTTTTTTGTTTCCGTTTTGCCTGTTGCACCTTGAAAACCGCATGACCGTCTGCATGGGATACACGGCGATGACCCCGCAAGGGAGAGCCGGAAAACGCCGCCGGAAGGGGGCAGGAAATCCATGCAGGGAGAACGGCAGGACGTTGATGCAAAAAGGCCGACATCTTCGCCCCGCAATGTGCGCAGACGACGATGCCGGCCAATAATGTTGGATTGCTGCTCTTTTGGGCAGCATTTTTGTTTTGCACTACTTTTTCACTTCTTTTACTGATGGCCCGCTTTTCAGTTGCATGAAAAGCGGGCCTTGCTGCTATTTATAGACCTTTGTGCAGGGATAGATTTTTCTTCGGATGATATCTACCCGCATTTCCTTTTTGCATTTCGGGCAATACATCGGGAAACGAAGCGCCAATGTATCTTGATAAATCTTTGTTTTCGTCTTATTGTGGCAAACCGGGCAATTAACCCATACAGATTTTGCGGTACATTCATTTGCCAAACAGTCTGCTCTTTTTTGGTGCCGCCTTTTACTACAAACATCTACGGTTTTGCCTTTTCCGAACGCAATGCACACATTTTGATATATGTTTCCATAGAAAACCGCACTACCCGCCACAATGCTCCGTGCCCCGGCCGCATAGGCGCCGGGCAGGGTACCGGGGGTGATGCCGCCATCCACCTGGATGACGGTATTGCTCCCCTGCCCTTGCAGCAGACTTTTGGCAGCAGCGATCTTCTCGTTGCTGCCGGGCAGATAGACCTGCCCACCGCGACCGGGGTATACCGTCATCAGCAGCAGCTGCGAAATTTGGGCCAGGTACGGCAGGGCCGATTCCACCGGCGTTTCGGGGTTGAGTACCAGCCCGGCTTGCATCCCGGCGGCGCAGATGGCCCGCAGGGCCGCTTCCGGCCCGCCCGGGATCTCGTAATGGACCGAGACCCGCTTTACCCCCAGTTCCTCCAGTTCCGGCAGAAAATCCAGCGGCTTTTCCACCATCAGGTGAACGTCTAGGGGTTTGGTGGTCAGGCGTTCCATCGTACGCACCATGCCCGTACCAAAGGAGATGGCCGGCACAAAGTGCCCGTCCATCACGTCGATGTGAAAGGCATCCACACCGGCGGCATTGGCCGCCCGCATGTCCCGCTCCAGATTGGCAAAGTCGGCGGCCAGAATGGATGCACACAGTTCAAACATTATTCTTCCTCCAGCTGGGATACCCGACGGCTGTGACGCTCCTCCTCCGAGAAAGGCGTGTCCAGGAAGATGTCCACGATTTCCAGCGCCAGGCCGGGTCCGGTGACCAGCGCGCCCAGAGCAAGCACGTTGGCGTTGTTGTGCAGGCGGGTGGCTTTGGCAGAGAAGCAATCCCCGCACAGCGCGCAGCGGATGCTGGGCACCTTGTTGGCGGCGATGGAGATGCCGATGCCGGTGCTGCAGATGACGATGCCTTTTTCGCACTCGCCCGATGCCACGGCATGGGCCACCGCCTTGCCATAGACGGGGTAATCCACCGAAGCGGTAGAATCACAGCCGAAGTCCCGGTATTCCAGTCCGCGCTGCCGCAGGTGAGCCAAAATCTTCTGCTTGAGTTCGTATCCGCCGTGGTCGCAGCCGATGGCGATCATCTTACACCAGCTCCTTTACAGCGGCGATGATGGCGTCGGAACGCAGGCCGAACTGCTCCAACAGTTCCCATGCGGGGCCGGAGTGGCCGAACACGTCCTTGACGCCCACGCGGCGTATGGGGACGGGGCACTGTTCGCCCAGCACGGCGGCCACGGCCTCGCCCAGACCGCCCAGGATGCTGTGCTCCTCGCAGGTGACGACGGCACCGCACTCTTTGGCCGCTTTGACGACCAGTTCCTCGTCCAGCGGCTTGATGGTGCACAGGTTGATCACCCGGGCCTGGATGCCCTCGTTCTTCAGCTGCTCGGCGGCAATGAGGGCCTCGTTCACTTCCAGGCCGGTGGCGATGATGGCCACATCGCTGCCCTCGGTGAGCTGTTCGCCCTTGCCGATCTCGAACTTGAAGGTAGCTTCATCATGGAACACTGGCAGGGCCAGGCGGCCGAAGCGCAGGTAGACGGGGCCTTCGTGCTCATAGGCAGCCTTGACGGCAGCCTTGGCCTCCACGTCGTCGGCAGGGCAAAGCACCGTCATGCCGGGGATGGAGCGCATAAGGGCGAAATCCTCGCAGCACTGGTGAGAGGCGCCGTCCTCGCCCACCGAGATGCCGCCGTGGGTGGCACCGATCTTGACGTTCAGGTGGGGGTAGCCGATGGAGTTGCGGACCTGCTCAAAGGCGCGGCCTGCGGCGAACATGGCAAAGCTGGAGGCAAAGGGCACCAGCCCCATAGCCGCCATACCGGCGGCGGTGGCCATCATGTTGCTCTCGGCAATGCCGCAGTCAAAATGGCGGTCGGGATAGGCTTTTTTGAAGACGCCGGTCTTGGTGGCGGCGGCCAAATCGGCATCCAGCACCACCACGTCGGGGTGATCTTTTGCCAGTTCTACCAGCGCGGCGCCGTAGCTGTCGCGGGTGGCAATTTTTTTGACCTCACTCATACCTGCGCCTCCAGTTCTGCCAGTTGAGCGTTCAGCTCGTCCATGGCAATCTTGTATTCCTCGTCGTTGGGGGCCTTGCCGTGCCAGCCTACCTGATTCTCCATGTAGCTGACGCCCTTGCCCTTGGTAGTATTCATCAGGACGGCTGTGGGGGCGCCTGTCTGGGTGTGGAAATACTGGAACGCATCTTCGATTTGGGCGAAGTCGTGACCGTCAATGGTGACGGTACGGAACCCGAAGTCCCGCATTTTGGCATCCACCGGGTCGGTGGGCATCACTTCGCTGGTGGGGCCGTCGATCTGCAGCCCGTTCAGGTCAATAATGACACAGAGATTGTCCAGTTTGTACTTGGCGGCGAAGAGGAACGCTTCCCACACTTCCCCCTCCTCGATCTCGCCATCGCCCAGGAGAGCATACACACGCACATCATCCTTGTGCAGGTACTTGGCGGCTTTGGCCATGCCTGCCGCACAGGAGATGCCCTGGCCCAGGCTGCCGGTGGACATATCCACACCGGGCACCGTGTTCATATTGGGGTGGCCCTGCAGATAGCTGTCAATGTGGCGCAGGGTGGGCAGGTCCTCCACCGGGAAAAATCCCCGGTAGGCCAGCGCGCTGTACAGCCCCGGCGCGGTATGTCCCTTGGAGAGCACGAACCGGTCCCGGTCCTCCCATTTCGGGTTGGTTGGGTCGATGCGCATTTCCTTATTATAAAGGTAAGTAAACATATCGGCGGCGGACAGGCTGCCGCCGGGGTGCCCGGCTTTGGCACCGTGGGTGGATTCAATCACGCCCATACGCACCTTGCAGGCTGCGATCTGCAGCTTCAGACGTTCTTCCTTTGTCATATCACTCACCAAACACCTTGCAGTAATCTTCCTTGAACTTCTCGATGCCGGAATCGGTCAGCGGATGGTGCAGCATCTGCTCGATGACCTTGTACGGCACCGTGGCAATGTCGGCACCGGCCAGGGCACAGTCGGTCACATGGATGGGATTGCGCACGCTGGCGGCGATGATTTGAGTCTCGATGTCCGGATAGTTCAGGAATATATCATGGATAGTCTCGATGAGCTCGATGCCCCGCTGGGAGATATCGTCCAGGCGCCCCAGGAAGGGGCTGACATACGTGGCGCCCGCGCGGGCTGCCAGCAGCGCCTGGTTTGCGCTGAAAATCAGTGTGCAGTTCGTAGGGATGCCCTCGCCGGACAGCACCTTGATGGCCTTTAACCCATCGGCGGTCATGGGGATTTTGACCACCATGTGCTTCGGGTCCAGCGCGTAGATGGCCTCGCCCTCCTTGACCATCGTCTCGGCATCGGTTGTGGTCGCCTTGACCTCGCCGGAGATGGGGCCGTCCACGATGGTGGCAATCTCTTTCAACGTTTCGGCGTAGTCGCGGCCCTCTTTGGCAATCAGGCTGGGGTTTGTGGTGACACCGGCGATGACGCCCATGTCGTTTGCCGCGCGGATCTCGTTGACGTTCGCGGTATCAATAAAGAATTTCATAACAAAAGACTTCCTTTCTAATCAATCCCAGGGATTCTCGGTGGGATAGGGCAGGCTGTCGGGCTGGTTTCCCTGGTCGCCTTCTTCGCCTTCCAGGCCCGCATCCAAGCCCAGGCAGCAAATCACCACATCACATTCCGCACATACGCCGCGTACTTCGCTGATAAGCTCATTGGATTTTGCCAGTCCCTGGATTTTATCTGCATACAGATGGCACCCCTCAGAGTAAAATTTTTGCTTTCTGGCAATTTTTCTCTATCATAAATCCTTATGTATGAGTGCGCTTCTCATTTTTTGCTATACGAATTCTTGTATTTTGCTTTTTTGTTTTCCGTTGCGGATTAACCGCTCTGATTGAAAAGTCAGCAATTTTTGATCAATTTGCTTATACCGCCAAGAAGACGCCACAACCCTGCCGCCATTCATAGTTGATTCTGATTTTGTAAAGTTGTTTCCCGTTTGCCCTTACTCCGCTACTGTTGCTACCATTTATTATTTAATTTAGGGCAATACCGCATAACTCTAAGTGCCGATACGGCGAGCGAGGTGCGGCAGATGCTAAGCCAAAAGCGCAGATAATACTGGATGTCTTATCGAGCATTTTGGCAACGCAGATGCCGTGCCGCAGCCGCCGGAGCGGTGCTTAAGCCGTAAGGCGGGAATTGTGCGGTGTTGCCTTAGAGAACCATGATGAAAAATAAGGATAGGCGAATGTTGCGGTTTCTGTTTGTTCCTCTGATTCTTGAAAAAGATGTAGGATGAAACAGTCTTCCTCATTTATTGCTGTATTCCAGAGAGTTTTCAAATGGCTGACAGCTTTTCGCCATACCCGTACCATTTTTGCGCTTGCCATGCAATCGAAAAACTGCTATAGTGAGTTACAAGAACAGCAGACCGAGTAAATCGGTTGCGCCTTACACGATTCAAAAGGAGCTGAAATTATTATGGAAGGTGCCTACTATAACGGGCAATATTTGAACAGACTGGAACGGCTTGGATATTCGCAGGCCGAAATTGACAACAAGCTGGAAAGCACATTTGAGGAGATGTTCTATGGTCCGGAGGGGGTTCGCCTTTGCCATTGTGCCGGACCTGACATGATGTACATAGAGGATACGGGGAACCATGACGTCCGTACCGAGGGCATGTCCTACGCAATGATGTTCTGCGTACAAATGAATCGCCAGAAGGAATTCGACTGCCTGTGGCGATGGGTCGTAACCCACATGTACCTCACCGAAGGGGAAAACGCCGGCTATTTTGCCTGGTCCTGCCATACTGACGGCAGCAAAATTCCGATGGACCCGCCCCTGACGGCGAAGAATTTTCCATGTCCCTGTTTTTTGCGGCCAACCGCTGGGGTTCCGGCGAAGGGGTACTGGATTACGCTTCCTGGGCACGGCGCATCTTGCACGCATGTGTACACAAAGGCGAAGAAGCCGGTTCCGGATTTCCCATGTGGAGCCCCGAAAACCATCTCATCAAATTCGTTCCCAACTGTGAATTTACCGATCCCTCTTATCATTTGCCGCATTTCTATGAACTTTTTGCTCTGTGGAGCGACGAATGCGACCGTCCTTTCTGGCATGCAGCCGCAACGGCCAGCCGCCAGTACCTGCGCAAAGCCTGCCACGCCCGTACCGGATTGAGTGCCGAATATGCCGAGTACGACGGCCGCCCGCATCGGGGTGATCAGCCGGACCGTCACGACTGGTTCTTCAGCGATGCATACCGCACGTTGGGCAACATTGCTTTGGATGCCCAATGGTTCGGGGACAAAGACGGTTGGGCCCAAGAAACAGCTGCACATATTCAGCAATTTTTTGAAGAAAAGGAACACGGGCAAACAAACGGCATCTATCTGATCGACGGCACACCCGTTGAAGGAAATGCTCTGCATCCTGTAGGGCTTCTGGCTACCATTGCGCAGGGTTCCCTGATTCTGGATGACGCCTGCGCGGATGAATGGCTCCGCCGGTTCTTTAGCACTCCGCTCCGTTCCGGACCGCGGCGTTATTATGACAATTGCCTGTATCTTTTTGCGCTGCTTGCTTTAAGCGGGCATTACCGCATCTGGTTCCCGCAAGAAGCAACGGTATAATGTACCCTTGTGCCTGTTGAAATTCACTGGGATGGCCTGAGCAAGTTTACTTCCATCACCGGTCAGGTGCTTAGCGGTGATGGTGCCGGCGCGGCTGCCTACAATACGTTCGATAATCCCCATCAAGTCGAGCCGAAGCCGTTGACAGACATAACTGTTGGTACCAACAGCTTTACTTCCCTCTTGCCCGCATGCAGCGTTGCTGCCTTTACGCTGAAAACCTGATTTCCAGACCAAAGCAAAAGAGCGCCGAAGATGACTTCTGCGCTCTTTTGCTTTTTTCTATGCCGTCAAACGGTTACTCTTTGTCGTCTGAATTCTCCGTAGTATCCTGAGACTGCTCCTGATTTATCTGAGAAGAGTACTGCTCTGAGCACTTCATGAAAACGCCATTTAAAACAGATGCATTTGCATAAGCGATCGAAGAGAACCCCAGCGCAAACCACAAAAACAATCCATAGCGCAATGTGGTCTGTGTATACAGGGTAAGTGCTACACATGCGCCTATCAACAACAACATGGAAAAGGTTTGGGGCAAAGAGGTCACAGACATGATAAACGCATTCCGTATGGTACCTAAAACCGTATTGTTGAATCTTGCAAGCAGCGGGAAAGCATATACGAAGGTCATCATATAAGCGATTGCTGCCACGGGAATCAAAATCTTAAAGATGCTGTTTTGGAAATTCCCGGAATGCCATAGAAGATAGATATCATAGCCCAGAAATCCCCCTGCGGCCCCAAAAAGAATTCCCATCAGTACGCCCTGGCGGAAATTTGCCCGGAATGACTTGAAAAAATTGCCGACCACCGGAGTGCCGTCTTTTTTCACCCGCCATTTTTGTGGTGACATAATGTAAAGCCGTGATGGCAGGGCCAATGGTGACCACCGGAATGCAGCAAACCAGGAACAGCAGATTCAGGACAATAAGATCCCACACAACGCCCAGGGAGCGCATCATGGGGCTGTCCGGATTAAAAACGCCTCTCAATGAGTTCTCCTCCTTTTTTTCAGGATGTAAATATTCACAAAAAACAGCGATTCAGATTGTGCACTATTCAATCTGTTATTTGATTGACAATGGTTCTGCGGCTGAATTATACTGATACTGGCATTATACTTTGCACCGCTAAAAATAGCAAGGTCATTTTGCAACATTCACCGGTAAGGAGCTTTGTATGAACCGGTTTCATCATGTCAGAATCAAGCTGGAAAGTTTTCTCAATAACTTAAGCCTGAAGAAAAAACTTAGATATCTTTATTTTTTATGTATTCTGGTCCCCATATTTTTGACCGATATTGTAATTTTACATGCATTAACCAAGAACGAGCATGCCGAGCAGCTGCACCAGATGGAAAAAATAGCCAAATCAGTGCAGTCGATGCTTTCCGCCGCCACAGAAGATTCCGCGCTGATTTCTACCAGCCTGTATATGGATAACTCCCTTCAGGATTTTGTGAGCCGGCAATATGCCAGTCCCCAGGACTATTTTTCAAGTTACCGAGAATACATCCACAATTCTTTGCTGCAGGGTGTTTCCCGGATCACAAATTCTGTCATACGGGTGTATGCAGACAATGAAACCCTGATAAACGGCAGTGAATTTGCACGGTTATCCACCGTTTCGCAGGAGCCCTGGTATCAGCAGTATACTGCGGATGGCTACAGCCCGCGGCTTCTTTTTTCTTATGATGAAACAGATGGGCGCCAGGTGTTGTTTTTACGTGGGATGAATGGCGTTTACAGCAATAAGGCGGAGCGCCTTTTGTGTATTGAAATCAATTACAGCACGCTGGACCGCGATTTCCAGAACATGGGGTATAACGATTCAGTTTATGTATGCAGCGGTAACCGGATTTTGCTTACGAACGCAATGCCCAATTATCGTTGGCAGCCTTATGACACATTCTCCCCGTCTGATTCGGTAGGCTTGTCCCAGCATTTTACCCTTTACGGGGAAGATCTGGACATCTATGTGATGGAACCAAGCGGCAACGTTTTAGCCCTGATTCGCCAAAACATCCATATCCTGATCCTGCTGCTGATCCTGAACATTATTCCCCCGCAGCTTTTGATGAATCTGCTGGAGAATTCCATTACTTCTCGTCTTTCCCGTCTGGAAAAAGTCTTCAACCAGATAGACAGCGACGTGTTGATCAAGATTTCCGGGCCAAGCGGTCAAGATGAGATCGGCAGTCTGATGGACAACTACAACCGCATGGCTGACCGGATGAACAGCCTGATTGACACCGCCTACCGATGCCGACTGAAAGAGCAGAAGATGGATATTGCCCGGCAGAACGCAGAGCTGATGGCTTTATACAGCCAAATCAATCCCCATTTTCTGTTCAACGCACTGGAAAGCATCCGTATGCACAGCATCCTGAAAAAAGAAGAAGAAACCGCCGATATGATACAGAAATTGGCCATAATGGTGCGCCAAAACGTGGATTGGTCCTCGGATTCCAATACCATTAAGCGTGAGCTGGCGTTTGTTGAAGCGTACCTGTCCTTGCAAAAATATCGCTTCGGGGAGCGCCTTTCGTATCAAATCAATGCGCAGGAAGATTGCCAGAACATCCTGGTTCCGAAATTGACCATTACCACCTTTGTGGAAAATGCCTGTGTGCACGGTATTGAAGCAAAATCTTTTCCCGGTTGGATTTTTGTACGCGTGTATACAGAAAACAATGCGCTTTGCATGGAAATTGAAGATACCGGTGGCGGTATGGACGAGGCCGAGGTAGAACGTATTCAAGACCGGATGCGCAACGCCAGCCTGAAAATGTTAAAAGAAAAAGGACGCGTAGGCATGGTGAACACCTGCCTGCGCATCCGCATGATGACGGAGGATACTGCACAGTTCTCGGTGGAAAGCGAGCCGGGCATTGGAACACTTGTTTCGATTCGGTTCCCTCTGAACAAAGCAATAAGGGCGGAGTGACATGTTAAAAGTTATTATCGTAGATGATGAGCAGTTTATTGCGCAAGGTTTGCAGGCGTTGATTGACTGGAACGCCGCAGGCTATGAAGTGGCTGCCGTTTTGTCCGACGGACAGGAGGCTTTGGAGTACATAAAAAAGTTACCCGTTGACCTTGTCATCACCGACGTTATGATGCCAAAAATGACCGGACTTGAATTACTGGAAACTGTTCGCCGGGAGAATCTTTCCAACGCCGGTTTCGTGATTTTGAGCGGATACAGTGAGTTTTCCTATGCTCAAAAAGCGCTGCGCTACGGGTGTATCGACTATCTTCTCAAACCGGTGGAAAAGCAAGATCTGTTATCCATTCTCAGCAAATACAATAACATCTCGCAAAACAGCAAAATGGAGGAGCAGTACGAACTGGCCTATCAGGCCCGGTGTTTGATCTCGTTGCTGTTCGGCAAATATGATCCCCACGGCGTGGATTATCTGCATAAGCATCTGGATTTTTCGGACGGCGTTCGTTACATTGAAATTTCCGCTTGCCATTCTTCGGACAACGAAGATGACGATGATGAGAACCACTTCCGTATGGTGCAGCGTGACCTGTACCAAAGCTGTGCGCAAATTTTAGGCGAGGACCGGAGCCGGTGTTTCTGTGACGCTTCGTTAGATCGCGTTGGGTATGGGATTTCTTTTGTTTACAGCGGTGCGCTTGCCCGAAATGCCGGCTGTTCCGAAACACAGTATATCCAGGATTTTTATAAGAAATTGGGTGTTTCGACACAACACGAATTGCGATTTCTGGTTGGCAAAAAAGTGGACGATATCACCACTGTTTCTGAATCGTATGATACCGTCTGCGGGCTGAAAAACCTTTGCGCCTTCCGCCAGCAAAAATCGATCTATTATTACGAGGAAGAGTTATCGGTTCCGCAAGAAAGAGCCGTTTTGTGCAAAGATACCCTGGATCAGTTGATTACCGCCATTGAACTGAATGAGCAGGAACGCATCGGCTCCGAAATAGACCATTTGTTTGCCGAAATGCAGCAGCGTGGCGTACATGACAAAGATATCAACCTGAACTTAAATTATCTTTTGTTCCGGCTTATGCATCTTGCATCCAATTTGGACAACGAAGCCAACCAGAAGGAAATGCTGCAATTTATCAGCGCGCAGTCTTTCCGGGAAGGAATTTCCCGCGGGAGCCGACAGCATCTGTTCCGCTTTGCACGCGAGTATGCAGACTACCTTTCCCTTCTGCGAAAAAATATCTCCATCGATATTTTGGATTCTATCGACAAGGAAATCCAGGAACACTACTCGGAAAACCTGACGTTGCAGGGCTTGGGCAAAAAATACTATATCAACAGTGCATACTTAGGGCAAATCTTCCGCAAAAAATACGGACAGTCCTTTAAAAACTATTTGTGTTCTTACCGTATTAACGAAGCGTGCCGCCAGCTATTGTACACAAACAAGCAGATCGGCCGCATTGCCGAAGATGTGGGCTATAAAGATGTGGATTATTTCCTTTGCAAATTTATCGAGCTGAAAGGCTGTACGCCTTCCCATTTTCGGAAGAGCAAAACCGAGAAACCACATTCTGAATTTCCCGGGAAATAATTCACACCAGAATAATCATACACTTGCTTTTCGTTTTTTTCATTCTTAAAAAACAACGATAAGCCAAACAAAAGTGCAGGCATGTTGCCTTCCAAAATACTTCAAGGATGGGGGACTGCCTGTCTTTTTTGTATCATTGTTTCGCTGTTTAGCGCGATTTCCTCTTCCGTTGAATTTGCAAAGCTATAATTTTCAGGGGTTTTTACTGGAATTTGTCGGTTGTGTAAAACATTTTTTGGTATATATACTTAAATCAGGGAAACCCGCAAGGGCGGAAAATCTATCTACAGGAGGCCAATTATGAAAGTAAATATGAAAGTAAAACTGTGGCGGCGCGCATTTGCGGCAAGTATGTCCGCGGTCATGCTGCTGGGCTTAACGGCATGTGGCGGCTCTAATGAATCGTCCGATGGGATCAAAACATTTACGATGTTTACCGCAATGCCCGGTTCCGAAATCAATGATGACAACGATGTTATGAACATCATTGCCGAAAAGACCGGTGCCAAACTGAAAGAGACCTGGCTGACCGGCCAGACCGACGCAGAAGCCATCGGAACAATCATCGCGGGCGGTGAGTATCCGGACTTCATCAATGGCGGCGATGCCATGATGTCTCTTTACGATGCAGGCGTCCTGGTGCCTTGGGATGATTACCTGGAAAAGTATCCCAACCTGAAAGAGATGTACACCGACGAAGAGTGGGACAACTTCCGCCAGGAGGACGGCAAAATCTATTGGGCCAACGTATTCCAGAACACCTATGGCGAAGATCGTGCCACCACCCATAACGATGAAGCCTTCTGGATTCAGGCGCGTGTTCTGGAATGGGCCGGTTACCCCGAAATCAAAACCCTGGACCAGTATTTCGATCTGCTGGAAAGCTATGCCGATGCCAACCCCACCATGGCAAACGGTACCAAGAACATTCCCTACACGGCACTTTGCGAAGACTGGCGCTATTTCTGCATCGAGAATGCACCCCAGTTCCTTGATGGGTATCCCAACGACGGCTCTGTCATTGTAGACAAGGATACGATGCAGGTGGTTGACTACAATACCACGCCTACTGCCAAGAGGTATTTCCAGAAATTGAACGAAGAATACCAGAAAGGCTACGTGGACGTAGAATTCGCCACCCAGACCTACGATGAATACATCGCCAAGCTTTCCACCGGCGCTGTGCTGGGCATGTGCGACCAGTGGTGGAACTTCGCGTACAATGTCAATGATGTTTTCAAACAGCAGGGTTTGGACGAGCAGGGCTGCAACTACGTTCCGCTGGGCCTGACCATTGACGAAGGAATGGAAAACCGCTGGCACAACTACGCCGATACCCTGAACAATTCCAGCGGCGTGGCCGTTACCACCAGCTGCTCCGATATTGACGGTGCATTTAAGTTTATGAACGATCTGCTGGATCAGGAAATCCACGATCTTCGCTTCTGGGGCGTTGAAGGTGAGGATTACCTGGTTGATGAAAACGGCCTGTATTACCGCACCGAAGAAATGCGGATGAAATGCGCGGATCCCGCCTATCAGGCCTCTCACCTGTGCAACTATTCCTACATGCCGCAGTGGCTGGGCACCAGCCGGGACGGCAAGAACGCCATGCAGCCCGGCCAGCAGGCAAGCGAATTCCTGGACAGTCTGTCCACCCCCCTGCAGAAACTGTTTGATGCCTACGGCGTAGACAGCTACGTTGATATGATCGGTTCTGTGGAAGAAGAACAGGGCCCCTGGTTCCCGATGTATTCTTACTCCAATGCAATGACTACCGAAACCCCCGGTGGTGTTGCCTGGGTCAAGATGGGCGAAGTCAAACACGAATGGCTGCCCAAAGTTGTTATGGCGCCTGATTTTGAAAGCACCTGGAATCAATACATGACTGCGTACAACGCAGCCAATCCGCAGGATTTCTTGGCAGAAATGCAAACTGAGCTTGAGCGCCGTGCCGGTCTTTGATGCCCGTTATTGCAGGCGACACAGACGTTGACACATACAAGTGGCCACGGCTGCACGGTGTAGCCGTGGCCACTTTTTTTATGAAATGCATTCAACCCGCAAGCTCCTTAAACGTTAGTTTGCAACACATGATTCGCCATACACGTTCCTTAGGAGGACTCTCCAATGAAAAATCCATCAAAGCGTATTACATGGAAAGAGATTTCACGCCAGAAATTTCTGATGGTCTGTGCGGCTATCTTTTTTGTATACGGCATCGTATTTTATTATGTTCCACTGGCAGGCTGGGTAATGGCCTTTCAGGACTACAAACCCAAAGACGGCCTCTTCGGATCTAAATTCGTAGGACTGGAAAAGTTTAAATTCCTGTTCTCTGACGACGTCTTTTTTGCGTGATATCCGTAACACTCTGGCCATGGGCGTTCTCAATCTGGTGACCACCTTTTTAATGGCCATTATCTTCGCCATCCTGCTGAACGAAGTACGCAACATGTTCGGCAAAAAGCTTGTTCAAACGGTTTCCTATCTGCCCCACTTCCTTTCCTGGATCATTGTCACCGGTATTCTGCACGATGCGCTGTCTTCCACCGGTATCATCAATGAACTGCTGGTGAACCTGGGCATTGTGGATTCGCCCATCAACTTCTTCGCCAATCCGAGTTATTTTTGGCCAATCGTTGCATTTGCCAATGTTTGGAAGGAAACCGGCTGGAATGCCATTGTCTACCTGGCCGCCATTACCTCCATCGATCCCAGCCTGTATGAGGCAGCCACTTTGGATGGTGCCGGCCGGTGGGGCAAAATCTGGCACGTCACGCTTCCTGGCATCAAGTCCACCATTATGATTCTGCTGATCATGAATATTGGCAACGTATTGAATGCAGGCTTTGAAGTCCAGTATCTGCTTGGCAACGGCCTGGTCAAGAGTGTTTCGGAAACCATTGATATCTACACCTTGACCTGGGGCATCAGCCAGAACGATTATTCTTTGGGTACTGCAGCCGGTATCTTCAAGAGCGTCGTTGCAATTATTCTGATTCTCGGCGCAAACTGGATTGCCAAACGTGCCGGTGAAGACAGATTGTTCTAAGGGGAGGGTACACATGAAAATCAAATCATCCACCATGGACAAAGTCTTTGTTACCTGCAATACCATTTTCCTGGTTTTGTTCGTCACCATTACGCTGTATCCTGTTCTGAACACGGTGGCGCTTTCTTTCAACGACGGTATCGACGCCGTACGCGGTGGCATCCATCTGTGGCCGCGCATCTTTACGCTCTCGAACTATAAAACGGTTCTGCATCAGCAGAACATCCTCACCGGTGCAGTGGTTTCGGTGGCCAGAACTGTGTTGGGAACCATCTTCGCCCTGGTAACGAACGCACTTTTGGCCTACATCATCAGCCGCAAACGCTTTTTGTTCCGTTCCCAGCTGTCTTTGTTCTGGGTCATCACCATGTACGTGAACGGCGGTATGATCCCCACCTTGGTTTTGTACCGCAACATGAACCTGACCAACTCTTTCTGGGTATACGTCATTCCGGGCATGGTCAGCGCATTTAACGTTCTGGTTATGCGCACTTTCATGGAAGGTCTGCCCAGCGCGCTGGAAGAATCCGCCATGATTGACGGTGCCAACGATTTCACCATCTTTACTCGTATCATCTCGCCCCTGTGCAAGCCGGTGTATGCCACCGTCGCTCTGTTCGTAGCTGTCGGACAGTGGAACTCCTGGTTCGATGCTATGTTGTACAACCGGATGAACACCCAGTATACGACCCTGCAATATGAGTTGATGAAGCTTCTTTCCTCTGTCATGCAGCAAAGCGGCAGTGCCACCACTGGCGGCAACACCGCTACCGCAGCCGTCACGCCGGTTACCGTGCGTTCCGCCGCTACTGTGGTGACAATGCTTCCCATCATTCTGCTTTATCCCTTCCTGCAAAGATACTTTGTATCCGGCATGACCATTGGCAGTGTAAAAGAGTAAAATCCTTTTCCTGCCATCCGCCCCTGTTTTCCAGTGCCTGTAATCCGAAAAGTCAGTTCGGCGGCACCCTTCAATAGCTATGGCCGCTGCATCTGTTTTTCCTCTTGGATGCAGCGGCCATAGCTCTATATTTTTGCATGCAGAATATCACCCCTTTATACCTGGAGGTTTTCTATGCTTTCCGTTAAAAATCCTATCATGACAGGCTTCTTTCCCGACCCTTCGATTTGCCGGGTAGGGAACAAATTCTATACGGTTCATTCGACATTTGCGTATTTTCCCGGCGTGCCGGTTTTTGAGAGCGAAGATCTTGTCCACTGGAATTTGATCAGCAATGTGCTCGATCGTGATTCTCAGGTTCCTTTGTCCGGCTGTCAGCATTCCGAGGGGATTTTTGCCCCTACCATTCGTTACCATAAGGGCACCTGGTATATGATTACCACCAACGTGTCCGACCAAGGAAATTTTATCGTCACTGCAAAAGATCCGCGCGGCCCTTGGTCCGAGCCTTACTATTTGGGTGAGTCTACCGGCGGCATTGATCCCAGTCTCTTTTTTGACGATGACGGTACCTGCTATTATATCGGCCAACGGCCGCGTTCTGCCGGGTACCGCTACAATGGCGACTGCGAAATTTGGATTCAAACTCTGGATCTGGACACGATGCAGTTAAAGCCCGATGCCACCATTGTACTTACCGGATTCCAGCGCAAAGCCATTTGGCCGGAGGGACCTCACCTGTACAAAAAGGACGGTTACTATTACATTTTGCATGCGGAAAGCGGTACTTCCATCCACCACAGCGTCATGATCGCGCGCAGCAAAAATGTGTTTGGTCCCTACGAGTACTGCCCCTGCAACCCCATTCTGACGCATCGCCATTTGGGAGCCCAATATCCTGTTACCTGCGTCGGTCATGCCGACTTAGTGGATGACGGAAACGGCAACTGGTATATGGTTGTATTGGCTTGCCGGCCGAACCAAGGGTACACGTTGTTGGGGCGTGAAACCTTTTTGGCAAAGGTCACCTGGGAAGATGGTTGGCCGGTTGTAAATGCGGGGGTCGGTCATCTTGAAGAAGTAGTCACGCTGCCTTACGAGGGGCAGCCTTCTGACGACGTACCCCAATGTAAAACCTATACGTTTGATACACCTTCTCTGCCGCTGGAATTGCTGACTTTGCGCAATCACCGCGATCACGAACTGGAACTGCACGCAGAAGAGCATATTGTTCGTCTTTTCCATCGTTGCGACAGCTTGAAGGATTGCGGTGAGCCTGCATACCTCGCGCTGCGTCAGCAACACTGGAATTGCGAATTTGAAACCAGCTTTATCCCGCATTTCTGCAAAGAGAGTGATTGCGCCGGTATTGCCATGGTTCAAAGCAACGAAAACCATCTGCGGGCAGAGTGCTATCCCCAGGATTCGGGGGTCAAACTTGTTGTTTCTCTTTGCAAAGATGGTGAAGACAGCTGTTTGGCGCGAATGGATCTGCCGGCTGCACTCCCCATTAAACTGAAGTTGCGCGTAGAAGGGCTTGTGGCCAGTGTTCTTTACCAAAGCAATAGTGAATGGAAACCGGTTATCTCCGACATTGATCTGCGCTCTTTAAGCACGGAACATGCCGGCGGTTTTGTCGGCTGTACACTGGGGTTATACGCTTCCGGCAATGGAGAGGACGCTGGTGGTTATTCTGATTTTGAAAGAATGACCTATCGCGAACTTCCCACCAATTAATCCTTAATCCTTCACGAATCATTCGGTAGCGGCTGCCAAATGGGGAGAGAATGTCCAGCCGGCAAGGGAGCCCGCCCACAAATAAAAAGCCATACGAATCCGCGAAAAGCCCCGCGGATGTGGGTGTTTGGAAACCGAATCTCCCGGATCGATACCTGCGTAACCCGTCCATACTCTACCCTATCGCAAATACAAAAAAGCAGACCCGTGGACTCACGGGTCTGCTTTTTTGTATGCACGATTCATTTACAAAACGAAACGCTTTGATTGCTCTGCAACACAATAGGCTTATAGTTTTCAACTCATCTTTTTCAAAGTTGTACAGAGACGTCGGTATTTTCTCCGGTCAATCCAATATACCTTGCATGAGAACACGATGCATTGCGTGATGCCTGGAGGGCTGTGTAACGTCGTTTTTGCTTCTTGTAACCCCCCTTTGTCATCTGGCACTGAAACGTGCTGTATGGTGCCTTAAAATCGATCCTGTGGCATGGCCGGAATTGATTCGAGAAGAAGTGTTTATGGTTACACAGTTCAGACATAAACGTCTGATGGGCAAACTGTTCATCCTGCATGGCGATCATGGCGATTCGCATTTCGTCGGAATTCTGGTCGATGACATTGCGGAGATTGCCAAGACGTTCCTTCAGACAGAATCCACTGGCAGAGACCCCGATAATCTTCTGCGATGGATCATCCCGCACTTTTTGAGCAATGTTTTTGCTGGTGTTCCCAACGAAAATAAAATCCGCAGAAAAGGCTGCACGCAACGATCCAGGTAATAGGATTAGTTAGACAAATACACCAGAAACCGAAAGGTTGAAGCAGAAAATGAATGCACAAAAAACGGCAAAGAAGCTCGGCCACGCCACCAATTATGGTGATAAGGCCGTTCCCGAGCCCAACCAAAGCATTGCGGAACAGAAAATCCATGCCAAAAATAAAAGGAACCACACGCTTGTGTAGAGATATTGCAGTGCATAATGTACCATTTCGGGCGAGGGATCACTCAAAAATATCCGCAGAATGGCTTTGGATGCAATTCCATACAAAGCCATACCCAGAATTGCAGCACCAAGGGAAAGGAGCATCGTGCTGCGTACACCAACAAAAAAATGCGTTTTGTTTTCCTGGCTCCTATGTTTTGTGCGCAATACGTAGAAATGCCCGAGCCCAGTGCGATCATAGGTTGCATCACCAAGGATTCAAGCTTAGAAGCGGCAGTATAGGCCGCCATTACGGAAGAACCGAATTGATTGATGCCGCTCTGCAGAATCATAATTCCAAACGCCGTAACGGTTTGGTTTAAAGCCATGGGAATGCCGCTTTGTATCATACACAGAATCCGATAAGGATCGGGGTACAGATCGCGGATACTGAGACGTAGATTGTTGTAGTTGTGAAACATGTACCAAAAAGCATAGCAGTGCAGAAATTCCCTGTGACAACACCGTTGCCCAAGCGGCGCCTGCAGTTCCCATATGTAGTGTCGCGATAAAAAATATATCCAAAACAATATTCAAGAATGACGACAAAATGAGGAAATATAAAGGTGTGCGGCTGTCACCCAAAGAGCGAAGGATACTGGCTGCAATATTGTAGGCCATCGTACACAGGATACCGCCAAAGATGACGCGAAGATACTCGTGTGCGTAGAGGAGTACGTTCGAAGGGGTGTGCAACGCTAACAGAATCTGGCGGCTAAAAGAAACGGTAGGAATCGTGAGGATAACTGAAAACATCACTGTGAGCAAGAGCGCTGTGCCAACTACCTTCTTTAGTTCGTTCAGACGGTGCCCGCCAAATGCCTGTGAGACTAAAATACCGCAGCCCTGGGTAAGGCCGGAAGCAAAGCCAATTACAAGATATACAGTGCTTCCGGTCGCCCCCACGGCAGCAAGGGCGTCTTCACCCAAAAATTGCCCGACAATGATCGTATCGGCCATGTTATATATTTGCTGGAATAGGGTTCCAAGCAAGACGGGTACGGAGAAAAAGAAGATGGTTTTGGTGGGGCTGCCTACGGTCATATCTTTTGTCTTGTTCATGGCGTAATCCTCGGATCAATCCCAAACTCTGTGTGATCCACATTCAGGGTGCAAATAGAGCAAAAATTATTCGAGGCGGCATCAAGCTTGTCCGGCTGCCGTCTCGTTGGCATCATAACACCGAGGGGGGTGGATGTCAAGGGGGGAAAATATAGTTCATTTCACCCTTGACTTCTGACCCCGACAGCATTATTGAGCATTGATGATTTGGTACGAACCAACACCAGAAATCACTCCTTTTAGGCTACGCTTTGGCCCACAATAAAGCTCCCAACTGCTAGGCAGCCAGGTTTTTCGTTCTGGGTCAAATTGTTTTGAAACAAAAAAGAGAAGGCTTGCGCCTTCCCTTTACAACTGCATATTACCATGCAACAAGTCTACACCAACACTTTTACACAAATAACCTGCCTTTGCGTTTTTATTTTAGCAGTTTACTTGATGTAGATTAAGTACAAGTTTTGAAGTCAAGAATTACTTCGGTCTTTTCGTCGCCGTAAGGAGAAACATCGAAGCCATCTACGATTTTCAAAAGTTCTTGTAACAGCTTGTGTTTTGATTCATCATTCTAGGTGCTGAAATAACTGGAAAAGACGCAAGGGCAAAGTATATTCAATGGACAGAGTATAACACATCACAAAAACGCACGCGTACGATTCTTAACGCGCGCGTGTTTTTTGATGCGTTCTATGTGTGCTATGCCTCTTGACAACCATCTGACCACTCTTTTCTCCCTAGCCGGTTTTATTTGCCGTTTTTCACGCTCCAACGTTTTATTACAGCCACCATAACCAGCGCCGGAAGTTGTGCACACCACACAATTTCCGGCGCTGGTTCATTGTTTTTTCCTGGCTGTCACAGTTTTCCCTTCTCGGCAGCCTACAAAACACCGTCCAGCTTGGCGGATTTTAGTTCCGATTTTCATGGTACAGCGCTGCCTCCATTTTGTAGACACATTCGAAGCCCTGATATACTATATTCGCTGGTATAAACTAAAAAAGAGGCCCGACACTAAGTGTCGATTCTCCCAATATAATCAACATAAGAAAAGCGCCCTGCTTTGCAGCAAGGCTTTTTCTGGTGCACCATCGGGGACTCTCCCGCGCTCTAAAAACGCCCCACTGGGGCGTTTTCCCGCCGGACCGGCGGCGGGCCCGAGCTGTTCTCGTCACCCGATGGTGCACCAGATTGAACCTTCTTTGAAAGATTGCAATAAAAAAACGCGCTGCAATTTCTTGCAACGCGTACTTTGGTGCACCATCAGTGGGCGCGTTAAGAATTCAGTCCAGTCCGCTTGTCGGCCTGTGAGGCCTCCATTTTGCTTCGCAAAACCGCTCGTGCGGTTGTACGCCGCGCGCGGCGTACATTGTTCGCTCCCCGCTTTCGCTCACGCTCAATCGTGGCCCCTGCTCACAAACCCGCAACCATTTTTAGCGACCAGTCCCCGCGAGACGAACACGAGCGCTTGCGCGAAGTGCGAGTCCGTCCCAAAGGGAATGGTGCAACAAAAAAGCCGCAACATTCGTTGCGGCTTTTTCTGGTGCACCATCGGGGACTCTCCCGCGGGCTAAGGAACGCCGCACTGTGGCGTTCCTTACGGCACTGCGTGCCGCCGCCCTGTTCGAGTATCCCTGACGGTGCACCAGATCGTGCCTTCTTAAAATAGAGCAACAAAAAAACGCCCTACACTTTCATGTAAGGCATTCTTTGGTGCACCATCGGGGACTCGAACCCAGGACCCACTGATTAAGAGTCAGTTGCTCTACCAACTGAGCTAATGGTGCTTAATAAAGCAAACCCACGAACCGGGCTTTCCGCTCGGCCCGTGGGCTGCTTGCTTTTTAAGAGAAGCCGGCATCTACCTATTTTCACAGGCCGTTTCCAGCCAACTATCTTCGGCACAAGTGAGCTTAACTTCTGTGTTCGGAATGGGAACAGGTGGTTCCTCACCGTCATCGACACCGGCCATTCCTGACCAACGTCAGCTTCTCTTTCTTAGAAGGCATATACCTTCAAAACTGAATATCGAACTGCTTTCAGCAAATGAAGTATCAATCGAAAATGGGGTCAAGCCCTCGACCTATTAGTACACGCTTGCTCAATGACTCGCGCCACTTACACATTGTGCCTATCAACCTTGTAGTCTTCAAGGGGTCTTACCTGATTGTCTCAGTGGGATATCTTATCTTAAGGCCGGCTTCACGCTTAGATGCTTTCAGCGTTTATCCGATCCGAACATAGCTGCCCAGCTGTGCCACTGGCGTGACAACTGGTGCACCAGAGGTTCGTCCATCCCGGTCCTCTCGTACTAGGGACAGCGCCTTTCAAATATCCTGCGCCCACGACAGATAGGGACCGAACTGTCTCACGACGTTCTGAACCCAGCTCGCGTACCGCTTTAATTGGCGAACAGCCAAACCCTTGGGACCGAATACAGCCCCAGGATGCGATGAGCCGACATCGAGGTGCCAAACCTCCCCGTCGATGTGGACTCTTGGGGGAGATCAGCCTGTTATCCCCAGGGTAACTTTTATCCGTTGAGCGATGGCATTTCCACTCACATACCACCGGATCACTAACTCCGACTTTCGTCTCTGCTCGACCCGTCAGTCTCGCAGTCAGGCTGGCTTTTGCGTTTGCACTCTCTCTCCTGGTTTCCGTCCAGGACGAGCCAACCTTTGAACGCCTCCGCTACTCTTTAGGAGGCGACCGCCCCAGTCAAACTGCCCACCTAACAATGTCCCCCGCCTTGATTCAAAGGCGCAGGTTAGAATTCCAATGTCGCAAGGATGGTATCCCAACGGCCGCTCCATGAATGCCAAAGCACTCACTTCCTAGCGTCCCATCTATCCTGTGCATGCAACACCGAAACCCAATATTAGGCTACAGTAAAGCTCCATGGGGTCTTTCCGTCTTGTCGCGGGTAACCGGCATCTTCACCGGTACTACAATTTCGCCGGGCGGGCTGTTGAGACAGTGCCCAGATCATTACGCCTTTCATGCGGGTCAGAACTTACCTGACAAGGAATTTCGCTACCTTAGGACCGTTATAGTTACGGCCGCCGTTCACTGGGGCTTCAATTCAATGCTTGCACATCTCCTTTTAACCTTCTAGCACCGGGCAGGCGTCAGCTCGTATACGTCATCTTTCGATTTAGCACAAACCTGTGTTTTTGGTAAACAGTTGCCTGGGCCTATTCTCTGCGGCTCACTTTCATGAGCACCCCTTATTCCGAAGTTACGGGGTCAACTTGCCGAGTTCCTTAACAACCCTTCTCCCGTTGGCCTTAGAATCTTCTTCCTACCTACCTGTGTCGGTTTGCGGTACGGGCACCTTAGATATACACGCAGCTTTTCTCGCCTCTTATCCAGCCGGACTTCGGTACTAATTTCCCTCGATCTCTACCAGAACCAACACCTGGCTCCGACCTTCTAAAAGTGTCCCTGCGCTTAAATCTTTCGGTGGGGACGGAATCTCTACCGTCTGTGCATCGGCTACGCCTTTCGGCCTCACCTTAGCTCCCGCCTAACTTGGAGCGGACGAACCTTCCTCCAAAAACCTGAGGTTTCCGGCCATGATGATTCTCACATCATTCGCGCTACTCATTCCGGCATTCTCACTTCTGTAAACTCCACAGCCGCTTCCGCTACTGTTTCTCCGCTTACACAACGCTCCCCTACCCCGCACTAAAAGTGCAGCCTAAGCTTCGGTTTGTATCTTAGCCCCGTTAAATTTTTCCGCGCAGAGACGCTCGACCAGTGAGCTATTACGCACTCTTTAAATGAGTGGCTGCTTCTGAGCCAACATCCTGGTTGTCTGCGTATTTCCACATCGTTTTCCACTTAGATACAATTTGGGACCTTAGCTGTAGATCTGGGCTGTTTCCCTTTTGACAATGAGATTTATCTCACACTGTCTGACTCCCATGCATCAATATTCCGGCATTCTTAGTTTGATAGGCTTCGCTATCCTCTCGGACGCTAGGCCATTCAGTGCTTTACCTCCGGATATCTAACATGAGGCTAGCCCCTAAAGCTATTTCGGGGAGAACCAGCTATCTCCGAGTTCGATTGGAATTTCTCCGCTACCCACAATTCATCCGCCGCCTTTTCAACGGAGGTCGGTTCGGCCCTCCATGAAATTTTACTTTCACTTCAGCCTGATCATGGGTAGGTCACCCGGTTTCGGGCCCATTGCACGCTACTAAACGCCCTGTTTAGACTCGCTCTCGCTACGCCTCCAGTCCTTAAGACCTTAAGCTCGCAACGTACAATCGCTCGCCGGACCGTTCTACAAAAGTACCATATCACCCTTTGACGGGCTCTATGTGCTTGTAGGCACAAGGTTTCAGGTTCTCTTTCACTCCCCTCCCGGGGTCCTTTTCACCTTTCCTTCACAGTACTATACGCTATCGGTCACTGGGTAGTATTTAGGGTTGGAGGGTGGTCCCCCCATGTTCCGACCAGGTTTCACGTGTCTGGCCGTACTCTGGATCCTGCGCAGCTGTCAGAATTTTTACTTACGTGACTCTCACACTCTTCGGTTGGCCTTCCCATGCCATTCTGTTAACTCTTCCAGTCTTAAAAGCAGTCCGTACCCCGAAAGGATTTCTCCTCTCGGTTTGCCCTCTTCCGCGTTCGCTCGCCACTACTTACGGAATCTCGTTTGATGTCTCTTCCTCGCCCTACTTAGATGTTTCAGTTCAGGCGGTTCCCTTCCAATACCTATGGATTCAGTATTGGATAATGGAGTATGAACTCCATTGGGTTGCCCCATTCAGATATCTCCGGATCAATGGATGTTTGCTCCTCCCCGAAGCTTTTCGCAGCTTACCACGTCTTTCATCGGCTCCCAGTGCCAAGGCATTCACCTTGCGCCCTTTTTAGCTTGACCGTTTTCTCAATTGATTCTCCATTTGCCAACAAGATTTTTTACCGCTTGGTGAAATTGTTCCCCTAACTTTATCAGTTAGCTAATTAATTTTACTTGGGGATCTTCGTCTATCGCTAGACTCTGATCAAAATCTTATTTCGCAGTTCTATATTCAGTTTTCAAGGTACATGTCGTAAGACTTTGTGGGTTCTCCCATCACTAGGTGAACCCCGTGGTGGGCTGAAATGGACTCGAACCATCGACCTCTCGGTTATCAGCCGAGTGCTCTAACCAGCTGAGCTATCAGCCCAAATGGTGGAGATAAAGGGATTCGAACCCTTGACCCCCTGCTTGCAAAGCAGGTGCTCTCCCAACTGAGCTATACCCCCCACGCCATTGCGATCGGGTGTCGCTTCTTCGTCTTACCTGAGGTTCCTTTTCAAGGCCCTCAAAATTGAACAATAACTGAAACTTACTTTAACCTGTCCGAAACATCTAGACCTGCTAGATCTTTCGTCTGACTCCCTAGAAAGGAGGTGATCCAGCCGCACCTTCCGATACGGCTACCTTGTTACGACTTCACCCCAATCACCAGTTTTACCTTCGGCGACGTCCTCCTTGCGGTTAGACTATCGACTTCGGGTCCCCCCGGCTCTCATGGTGTGACGGGCGGTGTGTACAAGGCCCGGGAACGTATTCACCGCGGCATGCTGATCCGCGATTACTAGCAATTCCGACTTCATGCAGGCGAGTTGCAGCCTGCAATCTGAACTGAGACGTTGTTTTTGAGTTTTGCTCCACCTCGCGGTCTTGCTTCTCTTTGTTTAACGCCATTGTAGTACGTGTGTAGCCCAGGTCATAAAGGGCATGATGATTTGACGTCATCCCCACCTTCCTCCGTTTTGTCAACGGCAGTCTCGCCAGAGTCCTCTTAACGTAGTAACTGGCAATAAGGGTTGCGCTCGTTGCGGGACTTAACCCAACATCTCACGACACGAGCTGACGACAACCATGCACCACCTGTCTCGATGTCCCGAAGGATTTCACACATCTCTGTGCTATGCATCGGATGTCAAGACCTGGTAAGGTTCTTCGCGTTGCTTCGAATTAAACCACATGCTCCACTGCTTGTGCGGGCCCCCGTCAATTCCTTTGAGTTTCAACCTTGCGGTCGTACTCCCCAGGCGGAGTGCTTAATGCGTTAGCTGCGGCACTGAGGGGTCAATCCCCCAACACCTAGCACTCATCGTTTACGGCATGGACTACCAGGGTATCTAATCCTGTTTGCTACCCATGCTTTCGAGCCTCAGCGTCAGTTGGTGCCCAGTAGACCGCCTTCGCCACTGGTGTTCCTCCCGATATCTACGCATTCCACCGCTACACCGGGAATTCCATCTACCTCTGCACTACTCAAGAAAAACAGTTTTGAAAGCAATTCATGGGTTGAGCCCATGGTTTTCACTCCAACTTGTCTTCCCGCCTACGCTCCCTTTACACCCAGTAATTCCGGACAACGCTTGCACCCTACGTTTTACCGCGGCTGCTGGCACGTAGTTAGCCGGTGCTTTCTTGTTAGGTACCGTCATTATCGTCCCTAACGACAGGAGTTTACAATCCGAAAACCTTCTTCCTCCACGCGGCGTCGCTGCATCAGGGTTTCCCCCATTGTGCAATATCCCCCACTGCTGCCTCCCGTAGGAGTCTGGGCCGTGTCTCAGTCCCAATGTGGCCGTTCAACCTCTCAGTCCGGCTACCAATCGTCGCCTTGGTGGGCCGTTACCTCACCAACTAGCTAATTGGACGCGAGTCCATCCTAAAGCGAATAAATCCTTTTCCCTCAGTACCATGCGGTACCGTGGGCTTATGCGGTATTAGCAGTCGTTTCCAACTGTTGTCCCCACTCTAGGGCAGGTTACTCACGCGTTACTCACCCGTTCGCCACTAAGCTTAAAAAGCAAGCTCTTTAAGCTCCGTTCGACTTGCATGTGTTAGGCGCGCCGCCAGCGTTCGTCCTGAGCCAGGATCAAACTCTTTATAAATGGTATTTATCACTGCATAAAGTGTTAAATCTCGTTCACTCAGACACAATCGCTTGCGTCCTGTATGAATTACTTGTTTGCCGATCTCTCGGCTTTGGAATTGTTTTTCGTGATTTTCCATCACGTTTAAGGTTCCACAAGTTTCAGTATTGTTCAATTTTCAAGGTCCTGCTTGCTCTCCTCTCGGACAGCTCAATCATTATATCAAAGGTCGTACTTTTGTCAAGCACTTTTTCGATATTTTTTTGAGCTTTCCAAACGCCTTTTTAAAAGCTTTCCACCCGCACGCTATCCGGTTCCCCGCTGCGTTTTTGCTGGTACATCGCTTTTATTTGGTTTTGAAGAGCTGCTGTCTTGCGCGACAGCTTATTTATAATACCACACTTTCAACCATTGTCAACACCTTTTTTCGATTTTCTTCATAATTTTTTCGATTTATTTTTGGGCAGGGTGCATATGGACGCTTTAACGTGGTTTCTCTATTCATTTTCTTTTTGTCCCCGTTTTTTATCCTTTTCCCCCACATCTTCCTATAATACAAATAGCCTTCTCCATCCCCTGCTTCCCCATCTTTCCCAAATCATTTATCTTCCATACTTGCGCTTTGGGTCCAAAGCAAGTATACTAAAATCTGTGATTTAACAAAGAAATGATGGTGATCTTTCCATGCTGGCGATATACGAAACCGTCAACCGGCGCTTAACCCGCGCAGACGAAATTGAGGAAGGCACATGGATCTGCCTGACTGCCCCAGCCAGGAGGAGATCCGCGAGGTTGCCGCCACCTTAGATATTGAGCCCGCTGATGTGCAGGCAGCCCTTGACCCGGAAGAATCCGCGCGTATCAGCCTGGAAGATGGTTATACCGTCATCATTGTGGATATACCCTTAAAGGTAGACGGCGCTGCCGAGGGCGTATACACCACCATTCCCCTTGGTATTCTGTTGACCCAGACCACTATCACCACGGTTTGCTCCGTAGATACCCCCGTATTGTCTGATTTCGCTTCCTGCCGGGTGCGCGGCTTTTCTACTAAAAAGAAGATGCGCTTTGTGTACCAGATTCTGTACCGCGCCGCCACGATGTACCAGCAGGAGCTGCGCCTGATCGACCGCCGCCGCCAGGAAATTGAGAAAAACCTGACCGGTACCCTGCGCGATAGTGATTTGATGGAGCTGCATGGGTTGGAATCCACCCTGGTATATTTCGCAACCTCACTGCGTGCCAACAGCACGGTTTTGGACCGGTTGACCCGTTACAAGCGGCTGGAACAGTACCCTGATGACATGGAACTACTGGACGATGTAATCGTTGAGATTCGGCAGGCCATTGAGATGACCAGCATCTACCGCGATGATATCAAGGGCACCCGCGAGCTGTTCAGCTCAATTTTGGATAACCGCCTGAACAATGCGATGAAATACCTGACTTCCGTTACCCTGTTGATGGCTGTCCCGACCGTTATTTCCGGTTTGTATGGCATGAACGTGGACATTGACGGCATGCCGTTTTCCGGTTCTGATTATGGATTTGTCATTGTCTGCTTGCTTACGCTTGCTATTTGTGGGATTGCTGCCTGGGTACTGCACAAAAAACATATGCTCTGATTTGTATTGTTTGCCGCATCTCGCCCGCCGGGGTGCGTTTTTTACTTTTCTGCCTGTAACATTTGGGGGTGATTCCCCTATTATATAAATAGTAAGAGGAAAGCGAGGTATGCCGAAATGACTGATGCCGACATTGTTACGCTGTACTGGGCACGGGACGAGCAGGCCATTGCACAGACCGCACAAAAGTTTGGCGCCTATTGCCGCAAGATTGCCATGAATCTGCTGGGCAGCCAGGAAGACGCCGAAGAATGCGAAAATGACACCTGGATGGCCGCCTGGAACAGCATGCCGCAAAACCGGCCGGACAAGCTTGCACCCTACCTGGGGCGCATTACCCGCAACCTGGCACTGGACCTGCGGGAGCGGCAAAATGCCAAAAAGCGCGGCGGCGGCCAGACCGAAACCGTGCTGGAAGAGCTGGAATTTTGCCTGCCCGCCGGAGACCACACCGCGCAGGAGGTAGAAAGCGCTGAAACAGCCCGCTCCATCAGCGCGTTTCTGCGCAGCCAGCCGGAGCAGGCACGCAACATCTTTATTCGGCGGTACTGGTACTGCGACGCCACCGCCGACATTGCCAAGCGCTACGGTATTGGCGAAAGCAAGGTGCGCGTTACCCTGCACCGGATGCGCACCAAACTGAAAGCCTACTTAGAGAAAGAAGGTGTCTGCCTGTGAGCTCCCGCGATTTATTCCGCGCGATCGGACAAATTGATGATGATTTGATTGAATCTGCCAACAAAACCCCCGTAAAGCACACCATTCCGTTGCAATTCCGGCATTTTGTTCCGGCAGCAGCTTGTTTTTGTCTTGTTCTGTTAGGGGCGGCGATGGTCAGTCAGGACCGTTCCGCCGGGGTCAGCCAGGCCGCCGAGACCGCTGATCTGAACGAAAGCGCCCCCGCCTATGAGGAATCCAACAGTCCCGAAACCTTCAGCACATTCAGCATGGAGGGCAGTGAACCAGATGCCGACGCAGGCAGCGTTGCCGATGCCCCGTTGTCCTCCTCCCTGAAATCCGCGATGCAGGACAGCAGCCCCTTGCAGGCTCTGAGCGATATTTTGCTTGGCAGCGGCGCTTCCGGCAGTTCTTCCCTGCTGGCCCACAGTGCCGATGAGCTGTATTTCGGCGAAAGTCTAATTTTAGGCAGTTCCGCGGATGTTGTTCTCCCTGCCAGCCTGCCGGTCTACCGCAACAGCCTGCTGGATGCCGCCGACAATACCGATGCCATGAAAGCCCGTCTTCGCACAGTGCTGGATGCTCTTGGGCTGGATGCCACACTGGCTGACACCGCCACGTTCAGCAGGGACAGCGCCGATACCATCTCCAAAACAGTATCTGGTATAAAGGAATCCGCCGAGCAGAACGGGTGGGATGCAGATTCTTCCGTGCTGAATTATCTCTCTAATGTCGCACAGCTGCAGCTGAACATTCCCGAAAGCGACTGGCCCGGTGGGCTGACAATCACCGTCTCCAACGACCTGTGCACCAGTGTGGTCTGCAACAGCTCTGCCGAGGTGAAGACCTTTGCCGCCCTTGCGGAAGAGCGCGTGATTGCCGCCGACCTGCAAGAGAAATACGGTTCCCTCTTTACCTCTCTGCTTGGCGGTGAATATACCGATGTGACGGATGGAGGCGACAGCACGATCTACGGCCAGCCCTCTTCCCTCTTTGTCAAGTTCGCGGCGGATTCTTTCCATTACTTGCTGGTCAGCGTAGATACCGACGGCAATCTGTTGAGCCTGCATGAAACGGACCGCACCGTGGAGCCCCTGGGCGAATACACCAGCGTTTCCCGCGCCGAGGCTGACAAGCGGCTGGCCAACGGAGAGTTTTTGACCGACAGCTACACGGCGGAAGCGGTTGACCCCGCCGCAGAGCCGGAGCACCTTGCCAACCTGCGCCTGACCTATGTGCAGGGGAGCGCCGCCTACTACCTGCCCATGTGGGAATACACGATTGATGAAGGCCCCGCTGCCCTGGGCGACGGCGATGATGTCGACCAGACGCTGCACACCTTTTCTGCTTACTATGTGCCCGCTGTGGAGCTGGACGAAATCGACGTCCTAAAGAACAAATAAAGCCAGCAAAACCATACCGCAGGCCGAACCGCAACACCAAAATGTTCCGGGGCACAGCCTGCGGTATTTGTGTTATTGCAAAATTGCGGGTTCTGCGTTATAGTAAAGGCAATACCGCATAATTCTAAGTGCCGATATGGCGAGCGAGGTGCGGCAGATGCCAAGCCAAAAGCGCAGATAATACTGGAGTCTTATCGAGCATTTTGGCAACGCAGATGCCGTGCCGCAGCTGCCGGAGCGGTGCTTAAGCCGCAAGGCGGGAATTGTGCGGTGTTGCCTAAAGGCAACAACCTAGCCGTTTTTATATAAGGAGGCCCGCCATGCCCACCGAACCGCAGAGCCAGCCGCTAGTCAGCATTATTGTTCCTGTTTACAACGCAGCAGACCATATTGCCCGCTGTATTGAGAGCATCCGCCGCCAGACCTACCGGAATTTGGAGATCATTCTGCTCAACGATGGCAGCAAGGATGTCAGCTATGCCGTCTGCCAGAGCTATGCCGGTATTGACCGCCGCATTGTGGTGATCGACAAAAACAACAGCGGAGTTTCCGCCACCCGCAACCTTGGCATGCAGGAAGCCCACGGCAAATACTTTCAGTTTGTGGATGCGGATGATTTCATCCAGCCCTATGCCACCGAGCTGCTGGTACAGAAAGCGGAAGCCAGCCACGCCGATATGGTGATTGCCCACTACAACCGCATTGAACCGCCGGTCAGCCTGCCCAAAACCATGCGGGATACCGTGGTGGAGCGTGTGCTGGACCCCATCCTGGATCCGCAGCACCGGGTGCAGACTTTCGGCTTTTTGATGGAAGGCCCCCTGAATAAAGACGCATTTGCCTGTGGCCTGATGCAGGAGCCCGCCAGCTTTTATTACGGCGTGATGTGGAACAAGCTCTACCGCGCCGACATTGTGCGTGAGCACCCCGATGTGCGCTGCAATGAGGAACTGGACTACAGCGAGGACCTGTATTTCAATCTAAGCTTTATCCGCTACGCCCAGCAGTTCTATGCGCTTTCCACCCCCATTTACAACTATGTGCAAAACCCAGACAGCGCCGTGCACCACCTGAACCCCTTTGATGTGCTGACCACTCGGTTTGAGCTGACCACCTATTACAAGGATCTGTTCAAGCACATTGGCCTGTATGAAGAAAAAACAAGTACCGCCTGAACAAGTTCTTCTTTGGTGTTGCGGAAAGCTGAAGCAATCCCGCATGATTCTATTACCGCCCCGGCAGAGTTTTTTTGCCGAGGCGGATTTTATTTGGCTCTATATCACATACAGCGCGCACACTGAAAAATGCCCCGGACGAGAAACGTTTCTCGTCCGGGGCATCATGATTCTTATAAAAAACTCAGGATTCCTTCAGCATATGCTGGCTTTCGGCAAAAGCCACCAGCTTTTCAAAGGTTTCTGCGCTCAGGTCATGCTCGATCTTGCAGGCATCGTGGGAAGCAACGACAGGGTCCACACCCAGTGCAACAAAAAAGCGGGTCAGCTTTTTGTGGCGGCCATAAATCCGGGTGGCAATTTCCAGTCCCGGCGGCTCCAGGGTGATATACCCAGCACCATCCATCGAAATATAACCGGCCTGACGCAGATTTTTCATTGCAATGCTCACGCTCGGCTTGGTAACGCCCATCTCGGTAGCGATGTCGATGGAGCGGACTTCCCCGTTGCGTTCTGTCAGCATCAGGATCTTTTCCAGGTAATCCTCTGCGGATTCATAGATTTTCAACGACACTGCCTCCTTTGTGGACTTGCCATCTGTCATATTGCTATAAAATTATAGTGTTATCTTAACACATTTTTTCAGTTTTGGCAAGTGTAATACTTTTTGTTTATCTTTCCGTTTTTTCTTTGCTTTTTGGGCGGATCCTCACGGTCAGGCATCATCCCATGCTCTTGCTCTTGTCGAACAACCCGCCAAAAAAGTTTGCCACGGTGCTGCCTGCTTTCTTCAAAAATTCGCGGAACGGTTCTCTTGTTTTTTCGTCAGCAGCCGTTGTTTCTTCCCGGGTTGCAGCTGGGGCTTCGGTTGCTCTTGGCATTTTGGGCGGGGTCGCAGTTTCCGGCGTAGCCGTTTTTGCTGTTTCGGGTGTGGCGGCGCTTTCCGGTGTTGCCGGAGCTGCACTTTCGGGGGTAGCCGTTTCCGGGATAGCGGTCTCTGGAGTAGCAGCAGTTTCAGGCGTTGCGGGTTCAGCACTCTCCGGCGTGGCTGTTTCCGGGGTCGACTGAGCAGCAGTTTCAGGCGTTGCGGGTTCAGCACTCTCCGGCGTGGCTGTTTCCGGGGTCGACTGAGCAGCAGTCTCCGGGGTCGCGAGGGCTGCGCTTTCCGGCGTGGCGGCTTCCACAACATTAATGTTCACTTCGGCATAAAAATCCAGGTCCACACAGCTTACCAACACGGTTGCCGTGCGGGGGTCACAGCGGTCACGTTGCCGTCCTGGTCTACTGCGGCCACACTGGGGTCAGTCGAAGCAATATGTACCACTGCATCGGTCACAGCTTGGGCAAACTCTGCCCGGTCCTGCGGCGTAATATCGGAAAGGCTGCCGGTAAACCGCAGCTCCCCGGCCAGCGCGCACTGCTGGCCAACGGCAAGCTGCACTTCATGCGGCAGGGCAAAATCTTCTGCACTGCACCCATCACAACAGGCAAAGCGCTGCTGCCAGCGCGGCCAAAATCCAAATCCTGAACTTTTTCATACCGGTTTCCATTCCTTTCTGCGGCAGTGGTGCATACATCTTAAAATGCGCCTTATCCTGCCAAAAAGCTTTCTGTAATAACGAACATCGCACGAAGTACAATTTTAGTCCCTCTCGGAGCGACATATATTTTCGATACGAACCTAAATGCAATCTGTAGGGGACGATGCTTGCATCGTCCCGGATGTCGGGCCTTGCCAGATATCTTGCTTCGTGATACCGGCAAACACTCCGCTGGTACACTCTGCCCCCTACGGCCGCCTTCCCCTTTCGCTTCATTCTTATCATAATACGCGGCAGGTGTGAAATTTTCAACATTTTGTGCTGTCCCCCGTTTAAAATTTTCCGGTTTTCCCGCTTGGCATGTTGTGGTATACTGTTAGCAGTATGATAAGTTGGGGGTGTATGCTTTCTACAGCCACCGCCCCACAAGTTATACGATTTGTTTATCAAATCTTGCAAGAAATACATTTCGTATTAAGTCTATCGGAGGTTCTGGCCATGCTGGATATCACTCTGCTTGGCACCGGCGGCACACAGCCCCTGCCGGAGCGCGCCCTGGCGGCTGCCTGCATCACGGTGGGCGGCTCCAACCTGCTGCTGGACTGCGGCGAGGGCACCCAGACTGCCGCGCGCCGGGCCGGGGTCAGTATTTTCCGCATGGACGCCATTCTGCTGACCCATTACCACGGGGACCACATTTTCGGCCTGCCCGGCATCTGGCAGACGATGGCCGCCCAGGGCCGCACTGCCCCCCTCGTCATGGCTGGGCCGCCGGGCTTGACGGATGTGGTGCGCACCTTTTACGCCGTGGCCGGACCGCTGCCGTTCGAACTACGGCTGAAAGAACTGCCGGACTGCAAAGGCGAGTTTGAAGTGCCCGCCGGGTGCGTGCAGGCGTTCCCCCTCAAGCACCGGGTACCCTGCTGCGGATATGCGTTCACCCTGCCGCGGGCGGGCAAGTTTGATCCCCAGCGGGCAAAGGCGGCGGGTATCCCCGTGCGTTACTGGTCCACCCTGCAAAGCGGCCAGCCGGTGGGCGGCTTCCTGCCGTCCCAGGTTCTCGGCCCGCCGCGCCGCGGGCTGAAAGTTGTCTATGCGACCGACACCCGCCCTTGCGCTGCGCTGCGCCGCGCTGCACAGGATGCCGATCTTTTGTTGATGGATTCCACCTATGCCGATGACGCCGACCTGCCCAAAGCGAAGTTATACGGCCATTCCACCTGCCGCGAAACGGGGGTCCTTGCCGCCGAAGCCAACGTGTGCCGCCTGTGGCTGACCCATTACAGCGCCGCCGTAACGGACCTTGCCCCCGGCCTTGCCGCCGCGCAGCAGGCGTTCCCCACCGCAGCCGCCGGGGTTGACGGCATGCGGCTGACCTTGAATTTTGACCCTGATTAAATGAGGTTTTCCCCTTGAAAAAATCTACCCATCTGAACATTTTGTTTGCCATCATCATTCTGCTGGCCGCCGGGGTGCTGTGGCTCTGTTTCGGCCATCCGGCTGCCGGGTCCGGTCTGGTTGCCGTGCTGACCTATGGCGATGACAGCACCCAGCTGCGCATCCCGCTGGACACCGACCATCGCTATGATATTGATACCGGCTATTACACCATCCATCTGGTTGTGGAAAACGGCGGCATCCGCTTTGTGGAAAGCCCCTGCCCGGACCACACCTGCGAATCCTTTGGCGTACTGACCAAACAGGGCGATTGGGCCGCCTGCCTGCCCGCCCGCGCCAGCGTTACCGTTGAATAACCATACATTACGGAGGTTCCCCATGAAACCCACCTACAAGCAAGTGACCAAAACCCGCTATATTGAGCAGATCAGCCAGCTGGCGGAAGAAATTTTTGTTCAGCATTACACCAAGCTGACCCCAAAAGTAGCCCGCGCTCTGGCGGAAAAGTACCAGAGTGATATCCTGACGGATGACGAGATCCACAGCGGAACTGTGAATTATTTCATGATCTATCTGGGCAGCGATCCAGTCGGCTATTTTGCGCTGGATCTTACCCCCACGGGGGCCATGTGCCTGTCCCGTCTGTTCCTTTTGGAAAAAGCCCGCGGCCAGGGCATTGGCCGCAGCATTGTGGCCTATGCCCAAAAACTGGCCGAAGGCGATGGCCGCAGCCGCCTATATCTGCGGGTATGGGCCAAGGACCTGAAAGCTGAAGGGTTCTGCAAAAAGTGCCGCTTCCGCAAAAGCGAGACCGTCCCCATGGAAGTCCTGCCCGGCGTTACTCTCGATATCACCACCTGGGAAAAACTCTGGCGCTGACCATCCAGCCTTTTTGAAAAAAGGCTGGGCGAAAACCTTTCATGGGCCGAGCATAGGGCGGGAGTTCATCCTGTCGGACGTAAAAATTATAGAGTGTTTGCCGTATATTCCACCACGCTATTCCCCACAAAGCAACGGGCGCACAATGTGCGCCCCTACGCGTGGGATGCATACAAAATGACGATTGCGCATTATAAAACAATCTGTAGGGAACGGTCTTGACCGTTCCGCGATTTTATGGTGGATGCCACAACAAATTCATACAGAAGCCCGCCGTATATTTTGGCTCCCCTGGAGGGGAGCTGTCCGCACAGCGGACTGAGGGGTGGTTCCCCACGCAGGGCCTAAAATAATCAGAATTTACGTCAGGCTCCCGGCTTGGTCAGGTTCACCCCGCCCTACCCCACAAATTTACCATTCACCCCAAATTTCAAACTTATCCTCATCTCCAATTCCTAATTTCTCCTTTCTCATTCCTAATTGAGATAACTCCTAACTCCTAACTTTCAAGGGGGTGCCACCTTTGAATCTTCTCCACCTCGCCGATCTTCACCTCGGCAAGCGGGTCAATGGCTTTGACCTGCTGCCGGACCAGCGCTATATCTTAGAGCAGGTCCTTGACCTGTGCACTGCCCACAATGTACAGGCGGTGGCGCTGGCCGGGGATATTTACGATACCGCCCTGCCCCCTGCCGCCGCAGTTTTGCTGCTGGACTGGTTTTTGACCGAGCTTGCTCATCGGAACATCCCGGTGCTGGCCATTGCCGGCAACCATGACAGCGCCGAGCGGCTGGATTATGCCGCCGGGCTGCTTTCCAACCAACAGGTCTATCTGGCCGGGCAGTTCACCAGTGCCCCCCGCCGGGTCATCTTGCAGGATGAATTCGGCGAGCTCACCTTTGACCTCCTGCCCTTTGTCCGCCCCGCCACCGTGCGCCACTGCCTGCCGGATGCCGATATCCGGGATGAAGATTCCGCCATCGCCGCCGCGCTGGGCCCGCTGCCCACCGCCGGGGAGCGTCGGGTTCTGATCGCCCACCAGATGGTGCTGGGCGGCGGCAGTCTGCCCACCTGTTCCGGCAGTGAGAGCGTTGCCGCCGATGTCAACGTCGGCACGGTTCAGGCCGTGGATGCCGCCCGCTTTACCGGCTACCTGTACACCGCCCTTGGCCACATTCACCGCCCGCAGCAGGTCGGCTGCCCCACTGTGCGGTACGCGGGCAGCCCGCTGTGCTATTCGCTGGATGAGTGCGGCGCACAGAAAAGCGCCGTTCTGGTTCATATCGGGGCCAACGGAGCCGAACCGGAGCTTTTGCCCCTGCGCCCGCTGCACGCCATGCGCCACCTGACTGGCCCGCTGGACCAGCTGACCGCCGTCGATACCGTAACAGATGCCGAAGATTACATCTGGGCCACCCTGACCGACCCGGTTCCCCGCCCGGACGCCATGGCCGTGCTGCGTGCCGCTTACCCCAACGCCATGAAGCTGGATTACGCCCCCGGCGGCGCGCTGGATACCGGCAGCGATGCCATCCAGCAGGCCGCCCAGCTACGCACCATGAGCTTTGACGAGCTGTTCGCCCGCTTTTTTGAAAAGATGCACGGCCGCACCCTTACCCCCGAAGAAACCGCAGCTCTGGCCCAGCTGCGCCAGGAGGCCGGACTATGAAACCTGTACGCCTGACCCTTTGCGCCTTTGGCCCTTATGCCGGCACCTGCACACTGGATTTGTCCGGCTTTGGCTCCAGCGGCCTGTTCCTGATCAGCGGCGATACCGGCGCGGGCAAAACCGCGCTGTTTGACGCTATCACCTTTGCCCTGTACGGCGAAACCACCGGCGCTTACCGCGAACCGGACATGCTGCGCAGCGACTATGCCATCCCCACTGATACCACCTTTGTGGAGCTGGAGTTCACCCACCGCGGCCGTACTTATACCGTCAACCGCACCCCGGAGCAGACCCGCGCCAAGCGCCGGGGCGAGGGCGTTACCACAGTTCCCGGCTCTGCCGCCTTAGCGCAGGAGCCGGACGCTCCCGTGACCGGTACCAAAGCCGTGACTGCAGCGGTGACAGCCCTGCTGGGCATTGACGCCCGCCAGTTTGCCCAAATCTCGATGATCGCGCAGAATGATTTTGCCCGCCTGCTCAATGCTTCCAGCGCCGACCGAGCCGAAATTCTGCGCCGCGTGTTTGATACCGCCAGCTACCAGCGCCTTGGCAGTGCCGCCCGCACCAAAGCCGGGGAAGCTCTGCGCCAGGCCGAGCTTGCCAACCACACCGTTGTGCAGCTGCTGGCCACTTTACAGCCTGCCCCGGCAGCCCCCACACCGGCGAACTTGCCGATGCGCAGGACAGCCGTGACCCCTACCGTGCCCCCGCCGCGCTGGACTGGGCCGCTGAGATGATCGAAGCGGACACCGCCCTGACGGCGGAGCAATCCCAACAGCTGGATATCCTTGATGCCCGCATTGAAGCGCAGTCCGCCGCGGTGGAAGCCGCCCAAAGCCGTGCCAAACTGCTGAGCAGTCTGGATGAAGCCCAGGCCAAAACCGCCGAGCTGACTGCCCAGGCCCCCGCTTTGAATGCGGAGTGGGACAAGACTGAAGCCCGCCGCCCGGAGCTTGCCGAGCTGGATGCCAAGCTGCAGCGCTTTGCGGAGTGGGAGCCGCGCTATCAAGAGTTGAGCACCGCCGCAGCCAGCGCCAAAACCGCCCGCGCCCAGGCCGAGCAGGCCGCCGCGGCGCTGGAAAAAGACCAGAAAACTCTAAGCAGTACCGATACTGCCTTAGCCCAGCTGGAACCGCAGATCACGGCCTGCGGCGAACCGAACGCCGAGCTGGAAAGCTGCCGCAAAACCATTGAGCTGGCCCAAAGCCAGCAGCAGGACTGCCAAGCCCTGTTGGACGATATCCCCCGCCTGCACGCCGCGCAAACCAACTGGCAGCGCGCTGCCGATGAATACCGGCAAAAGCAGCAGCAGGCCGATGCCGCCCAGCATTCCAGCGCCGAGATGCAGCGCGCCCTGAATGCCGCCCGCGCCGGGATTCTGGCGCAAGATCTGGTGGATGGCACCCCCTGCCCGGTGTGCGGTGCTCTGCACCACCCAGCACCGGCAGCCCCCGCCCCCAGCCATGTCACCGAAGCCGCCTGCAACAAAGCTGCGCAGGCAGCGGCGAGCGCTGCGGCGGAAGCTTCCAAAGCCTCCACCGCAGCCGGGGAAGCCAAAGCCGCAGCCCAAACCCAGCGGGATACCCTGTATGCGCGTACCGCCGCCTTTCTGGCGCGCCGCCAGCATTATACCGGGCCGCAGGCCGATGCCCTGACCCCGGACGAGCTGCAAACCGCCCTGCAGGCCCAACATGACAGCCTGCGCCGCGGCCTTGCCGAAGTGCATGACCGTATGGCAAATGCTGAATCCCGCAAAAAGATCTGGAAAAGCTGACCCGCCAAAAAGCCCAGCTGCAAGCCCAGCGCCCCGACCAGGCAAACGCTGTGGAGCAGGCCCGCATCGCACAGGCCAACGCCGAAAAAGCCGCCGCGGAAGCCCAGACCCGCCTTGCCGAGGGGCAGAAAAACCTGCCCTGGCCAGATGCCGCCGCTATGGCCGCCGCCCGCGCCGAGACCCAAAAACAGCGCCGCACCCTGCAAGCCGCACTGGATGCCGCCGCCAAAAGCCGCGATGCTTTTTCCAAAGAACTTGCTGCGGCCCAAAGCGCCGCCCAAACCCTGGCTGAACAGGCCGGGGATACCGCCAGCCGCCCGGACCCTGCCGCCCAGCAGCAGGCCCTTACTGCACTGCAAGCTGAGCGCAAAAACCTGCGCGACCAAAACCAGGCCGCCCTGCACCGGCTGGATACCAACCGCGATGCCCTGACCAACCTAAAAAAAGCCATCACCGCCGCAGAATCTGCCCGCGCCAACGCCGCCATGCTGGATAACCTGAGCAAGACCATCAACGGCAATCTGACCCAAAAGCAAAAGCTGCCCTTTGAACAGTATGTGCAGAGCTTTTTATTTTGACGGCGTGGTCGCCGCCGCAAACCGTCGTTTTACCCGCATGACGGGCGGCCAGTATACCCTGCGCCGCCGCCAGAGCGCCGATATTGCCGCCAAGACCGCACTGGAGCTGGATGTGTTCGATGCCTACACCGGCAAAACCCGCCCGGTCGGTTCCCTTTCCGGCGGCGAAAGCTTTTTGGCGGCGCTCAGCCTGGCTCTTGGCATCAGCGATACCATCCAGGAAAGTGCCGGCGGCATCAGCGTGGATACCCTGTTTGTGGACGAAGGCTTTGGCACGCTGGACGCCGACGCCCTGCAAAAAGCCATCGACACCCTGACTGCCCTTGCCGGTTCCGATAAGCTGGTCGGCATCATCAGCCACGTCGAAACCCTCCAGGACCGCATCCCCAAACAAATCCTGGTCCAAAAGACCAAATGCGGAAGCAAAGCCCAAGTAGAACTTGGTTAATTGGAAGTTAGGAGGGAGGAGTTAGGAGTTTATGGTGCGGCTTGCGCCGCGTATTAAAATCATAACACTCTTATACTCTCTCCGTCTCCTCACTTCTAATTATTGCCGCTTCCAAAAATTCCGTCCTTCAACTCCTAAGGCAATACCGCATAATTCTAAGTGCCGATACGGCGAGCGAGGTGCGGCAGCTGCTAAGCCAAAAGCGCAGATAATACTGGATGCTGCAAAGGTGAGCGCCGCCAGTGGCGGAAACAGCGAACCGAAGCAGGGGCAGCGGTCACAGAGTGCGAGGGGCTTTTGCCCCCGAAGCACGATGCGGGTACCGCAACCCGACATTATCGAGCATTTTGGCAACGCAGATGCCGTACCGCAGCTGCCGGAGCGGTGCTTAAGCCGCAAGGCGAGAATTGTGCGGTGTTGCCCTAACTCCTACTTCCTACCTCCTAACTTATGAACCATCTTCTCCAATCTCAACTCCAATCCTATGCTTCCTCCGGGCTTTACCCCTTGCACATGCCGGGGCACAAGCGGCGGGTGGTGCCGGCACCGGGCCTGCCCGCCGGGTGGGATATGACCGAAGTTCCCGGCGTAGATGACCTGCACGATGCAGACGGCATTTTGGCCGATGCCATGGCCCGCACCGCCGCCCTGTGGGGGGCAAAGCGAACCTGGTATCTGGTCAACGGCTCCACCTGCGGCATTCTGGCCGCCATCCGGGCCGCTGTCGTCAGTTCCGGCCGCACCGCCGTCATCTGCGCGCGCAACTGCCACAAATCCGTTTACCACGCCATTGAGCTCAACCGCTTAATGGCACACTGGCTGGTGCCCCCCGTGGACCCGGCGTTCGGCATTTACGGCAGCATCACCCCCGCCATGGTAGCGGATGCCCTGCGCGCCTGCCCGGATGCCGCTGCGGTCATCCTTACCAGCCCCACCTATGAGGGTGTTTTGAGTGATCTTGCCGCCATTGCCGCTTTGTGCCACGCCGCCAACGTTCCCCTGATCGTGGACGAAGCTCACGGCGCGCACTATCTGCCACTGGCCGCCGCCCACGGCTGGCAGGGCGGTGCCATTGCTGCCGGGGCGGATGTCATCATTCAAAGCCCGCACAAGACACTGCCCAGCCTGACCCAGACCGCCCTGCTGCACTGGAACAGTTCTTTCATTCCGCCGCAGGAGCTGGAACGCCAGCTGGATGTGTTTGAAACCAGTTCCCCTCCTATCCGTTAATGGCCAGCCTGGACGGCTGCACCGGCCTGCTGGCCGAACACGGCGATGCCTGGTTTGCCGCCTGGCGTGCCCGCTTGCAGCGGTTCAGCGGCGCTGTGCGCCCACTGCGCCGCCTGCGCGTGCTTTGCCATGGGATGGATGATGTTTCTGCCCACCCCGGCTTTTTTGCCCACGATTCCGGCAAGATCCTCGTCAACGGTGCTGCTGCCGGGCTGACCGGCCCCGCCCTGGCGGAACTGCTGCGCCGGGACTGGCAGTTTGAAACCGAGATGTCCTGTGGTGCCAACGTGCTGGCCATGACCTCCCCCTGCGATGAAGAAACCGCCCTTGACCGTTTTGCCGCTGCCCTGTTGGTGATCGATGCTGCGGCGGCGCAGAACGCTCCCCTGCCCGCCTCGGCGCAGGTGCTGCCCACCCCCGGCCCAGCCGCCTGTTCCATCGCACAGGCGCTTTTTGCCCCGCACACCGCGTTGGCACTGCAACATGCCGTTGGCCGCACCTCGGCGGAGTATGTCTGGGCATATCCGCCGGGCGTTCCGCTGCTGGCACCGGGCGAAGTGATCACTCCGGAATTCATCGCGGCCTGCACCGCCCTTGCTGCCTGCGGCACCCGCCTGCACCACACTGGCCTTGGCGGTGGCTCCACTTTGGATGTTCTGCCATAGCACCATTCCTGTTGTGGGCAAAAACTGCCCGCCTCCCCGCAAAAATCCCCGCTTTTTGCTTGACAAACCCTATGGTTTCCGTGTATATTTAATATAATCTATATTTATAGAAGAGGTGAAATTTCATGAAGCACATTCAGACTCTGAACACCCGCGATATGGCTAAGAGCCTCCAGAACGGCGGCTGCGGCGAATGCCAGACTTCCTGCCAGAGCGCCTGCAAGACCAGCTGCGGCATTGCCAACCAGCCTTGCGAGAAGAAGTAATTTTTACTTGAACTGGCTTTCTGCCGGGACTGCCTTTTACCAAAAAGGCGCTCCCGGTTCTTTTATGTAACCCCACTTTGATTCGGATATGAGGAATAGTATGATCCATCAATATAAACTCAACGGCTACAACATTGTGCTGGATGTCTACAGCGGCAGCGTTCACGCCGTAGACGAACTGGCGTATGCCGCCATCGCTCTGGTCGATGCCGGCCACTCCCGCGCAGAAGCTGCCGACCTGCTGGCAAAGAAATATGCTGACCATCACGAAGTGACCGCCGAGGACATCAACGACTGCTTTGACGATATCGAAGAACTGAAGGCCGATGGCAAGCTGTTTGCCGAAGATATTTACGCTGACCATGCCTTTGACTTCAAGAATCGTTCCACCGTTGTCAAGGCACTCTGCCTGCATGTGGCCCACACCTGCAATCTGAACTGCGAATACTGCTTTGCCGCCCAGGGCAAGTTCCACGGCCAGTCCGGCCTGATGAGCTTTGAGACCGGCAAGCGTGCGCTGGATTTCCTGGTGGAGCACAGCGGCACCCGCCACAACCTGGAGGTTGACTTTTTCGGCGGCGAACCGCTGATGAACTTTGAGGTCTGCAAACAGCTGGTTGCCTATGCTCGCAGCATTGAAAAAGAAAAAGGCAAGAACTTCCGCTTCACCCTGACCACCAACGGCATCGGCATCACCGATGAAGTCATTGAGTGGGCCAACAAAGAGTGCTACAACGTGGTTCTTTCTCTGGATGGCCGCAAGGAGGTCAACGACCGTTTCCGCAAGGATATTGCAGGCCGCGGCAGCTATGACCGCATTGTGCCCAAGTTCCAGCAGCTGGTCAAGGCCCGCGGCGGTAAGGGCTACTACATGCGCGGCACCTTCACCCATTACAACACCGATTTCACCAACGACCTGTTCCACATGGCGGATGATCTCGGCTTTGACGAGCTTTCCATGGAGCCGGTCGTGAGCAAGGCCGGCAGTCCCGAAGCCCTGACCGAAGCCGACCTACCCATCCTGTTTGACCAGTATGAGCTGCTGGCCAAGGATATGCTCCGCCGTGAAAAAGCCGGTCATCCCATCACCTTCTACCATTACATGATCGACTTGGCCCATGGCCCCTGCATTTACAAGCGCATTTCCGGCTGTGGTTCCGGCACCGAATATATGGCCGTTACCCCCTGGGGCGACCTGTACCCCTGCCATCAGTTTGTCGGCGACCCGGATTACAAGCTGGGCGATATCTGGAACGGCGTTACCAACACCGAACTGCGGGATGAATTCAAGCTGTGCAACGTGTACGCCCGCCCCGACTGCAAGGATTGCTGGGCACGCCTGTACTGCGCGGGCGGCTGCGCCGCCAACGCCCTGCACGCCACCGGCGATATCCACGGTGTGTATGAATATGGCTGCGAAGTGTTCCGCAAGCGCATTGAATGTGCCCTGATGATCAAAGTAGCCGAAAGCCTTGATCCCGAGCTGGCAGGCCGCGCCGCAACGGCAGCTCCTGCCACCGACGAGGACTGTGGCGACTGTTCCTCCTGCGAATAATTTCCTTTTCCCAGGGTGTATCTGAAAAGTCGAAAATATCGGCTGTTTCTTTGTTTTCAGATACACCTTAACCGCCGAGCCAGCAAAATCGGCGTTTCTTGTTTATCCCCGCACCAAATCTTCCATCAAATTCATCTGGCAAAGCCGGAATAAGGAGCGTAACTTGTATGGAATACCGTGTTTGCCGCAATACCCCTGCCCTCTATAATGACCTCAACGGCAAAATCAGCCTGCTGGGTCTTGGCACCATGCGCCTGCCCTGCGGGACGCCGCCGACCAGACCAGCATTGACGAGGAAAAGGCACAGGAGATTTTTGATTATGCCTATGCCCACGGCGTGAACTATTTTGATACTGCCTACCCCTACCACGGCGGCATGAGCGAAAAGTTCTGCGGCAAAGCTCTGGCCAAGTATCCCCGCGCCAGCTATCACCTTGCCAGCAAACTGCCCGGCTGGCTGTTGAAATGCGATGAGGATGTGCCCCGTATTTTTAACGAGCAGTTGGCCAACTGCCGCACTGATTACTTTGATTTTTACCTCGTTCACTCTGTGCATGAAAGCAGCTGGTCCAATTACGCCAAGTACCACGCCTATGACCAGCTGAACGAGCTGCGCAAGGCGGGCAAAATCAAGCGGCTGGGCTTTTCTTTCCATGGCAGCGCTGAGCAGCTGCCAGAGATCCTTGCTACAGGCGATTGGGATTTTGTACAGCTGCAGCTCAATTATTTTGACTGGGACTATCAGCAGAGCCGCAAAAATACGAGCTGTGCGCCGCTGCCGGGCTGCAGGTCATCGTTATGGAGCCGGTGCGCGGCGGGATGCTGAACACCCTTTGCCCTGAAGCCGCCGCCCTGCTTCATCAGGCCGCCCCGGAAAAGAGCCTGGCCAGCTGGGCCATTCGCTGGGTTGCCAGCCTGCCCAATGTGCTGTGCGTACTTTCCGGCATGACTACCCTGGAACAGGTACAGGATAATGTGGCTTCCATGGATCCCTTTATTCCGCTTTCCACCACCGAGCAGGATACCCTCGCCCGTGCGCTGGATGTGTTCAAGGCCCAAAAGCTTGCCCCCTGCACGGCCTGCAAGTACTGCATGCCCTGCCCCGCCGGGGTCAACATTCCGGGCATGCTGCACGCCTGGAACGAATACCGCCTGTGTGGTGACCGCCTCGCCACCCTAAAAGAGGAATATGAGGACGCCCCCGCCGCCACCCGCGCCGAGCATTGCATCAAGTGCGGTGCCTGCCTGCCCAAATGCCCCCAGCACATCGACATCCGTTCCATGATGAGCACCATCTGCGATACGCTGTGATTTTTGGATTTACGGGGGATTTTTCCAACCTTTTTGAAAAAAGGCTTCGGCGAAAACCTTTAATCCAATAGGTACAATCGTATAAATAAGGCGCACCACGGGGATTATTCTGTGGTGCGCCTGTTTTTTGTTGTTCCTGTTTATCATCCCTGCCTATGCGGAATTACAGCAGGTTCAACCCTTGCCACGAACTTTTCCCGCCGTCCCATTCCGAATTCCTAATTTTTCCCTCTCCGTGTGAAATGCCAAAAGCCCGATGTCAACACGGCATCGGGCTTTTGGATTTTCTGCATATAAAACGTTAATTTACTTATCCTGCGCGTTATGCTTCGCGGCAAACGGCAGCTTGCCATAGATTCCGCCGGTCGTCTCCTTGGCGGCACAGATTTTATCTGCCAGGCACACCAGCCACGCTTCACGGCAGGTGGGTGGGATAGGGGTTAAGGGGAACATGTGCTTTTTGATGATCTCCCGCTCCACCGGGGTCAGCTTCCAATCCTCGCTTGCGTTGTGCAGGGCGGTGCCTGAGTGGGTAAAACCGTGCCAGTGGTGGCCGTTGGCTTTATCGTGCCAGTCATACAAAAAGTAATCATGCAGCAATGCACCGCGGATCAGCGCCCGCTCGTTTACGCGCAGGTGCAGCGTTTCCGCCAAGACGCAGGCGGTATCCGCCACGCTGACGCAGTGGGCATACACGCTGACCTTGCCGTGCTGGATGCACCGCCGGGTTGCCGTGTAGCGGCCCTCTTTTTCCAGCCGGGCGGCTGCGGCTGCCACGCGGGCTTCGATTGCCCTGCGGCGTTCCCCGCTCAACTGAAGGTCACCACATCATCACGCGGGGCCGCGGCAGGCTCCACGTTGATGGCCGTCAGCACCGGGCCGACAGAATCCGGGGTCTGGCCCTTGTAAATCGGGTGGTATTTCAGGTTCACCTTTGCCGTTACCGTGATCCAGTCACGCTGCTTCAGGTTCTTGTACTCCGTGTACTTGCAGGGGAAGCCCACGAACTGGATATCCTGCACGCAGCAGGTCATGGCAAAGCGGCCGGGCACGAAGCTGTCCTTGCCGGCGCGGTTGGTCTGGCACACCTGAGCCAGGAATTTCACCGTTTTGCCGTCGTACTTCTGCATCTCATCCATGCAGTCCATATACCATACGCCAAAGAACTCTTCGGGAATCTCGATCACCGGGGCGTTTACATCGAACGGCAGCGGGTCCGGGATATCGTCATAGGCAACGCTGCCATCCTTGAACTCATAGGCGATATCGCAGCGGCGGCTTGCCTGGCGCACCAGCTTGTGGATCAGCTGGTGGCTTTCGTCATCGTTTACCGCCTCGGCACGGTTCACCACCAGCAGCTCGCTGCCGCGCAGCTTGTCCAGCAGCAGGCTGCGCATGGCATTGTCGTTGGCATAGGTCTTGATGGTAGTGCCGTCTGCGGTGGCCAGGCACTGGTAAATCAGCCAGTTATCCGGCAGGGCATCGTACAGCTCCTGCACCAGCCACATGCCGTTGTATTCAATGATCACACGCCCACAGTCAGACTTTTCAGCCAGCTGCTGCAGGTGTTCGCGGTTCAGTTCCGTTTTGTCCTCAATGGTAGCAACGGTCACGCCGCCAAAGGCAAATCGCTCGGAATCATATTCCTCTTCGCCTTCCTCACAGATCAACAGCAGCGTTTTGTCGCCGGAATCAAACTGCGGGTCCTCCATTGTTTCCTGAATAAACTTGGTTTTGCCGCTTTCCAGCATACCCACAAAGAGGTAACAGGGAATCTCTTTCTGCGCCATGTTTTACTCCTTTACAAATCAGGCGTGGAACAGCTCTTCCACCTCATGTTCCTTCAGCTGGGAACCGATCACGCACACCTTGCCGGTAACATCGGGGCCGCAGGTGCGGATCTCATGCTCACCGGGCACCATGTCGAACTCGTACCAGGTGTCGCCGCCGTCCACAATGCCCTTGGCACGCAGCACAGCGCCGTACTCGCCGGAATCCAGCGTGGTCAGGATGCTCTCCAGCTCGTCATGGCTGTACTTGTGGGCAGTCTCGTGGCCCCAGCTGGTGAACACTTCGTCTGCATCGTGGTCATGATGATGGTGATGATGGCCACAGCAGCACTCGCCGTCATGGTGGTGATGCTCGTGCTCATCCTCATCATCGTTGTCATCATGGTCGTGGTGATGGTGGCAGCATTCGTGGCCGTGGTCATCATTGTCGTCATCATCATGGTCGTGGTGATGGTGGCAGCACTCGTGGCCGTCCTCATCATGGTCATGGTGGTGGTGATGATGATGCTCTTCCTCATCCTCGTCCGCATGGGCAGCATTGGAAGCCTGTGCTTCGCTCAGAAGCTCGGCAACCAGGTCGCGCTTACCATCCATAACGGAAACGATCTGTGCACCGGTCAGTTCGTTCCAATCGGTGGTCACAATGGTGGCGGTGGGGTTCTTTTCCTGGATCAAGGCAACGGCTGCGGCTACCTTCTTCTCGTCTGCGCTGCCGGTGCGGCTCAGGATGATGCAGGATGCGTGGCTGATCTGGTCATCATAGAACTCGCCAAAGTTCTTCATATACATTTTGACCTTGTTCACATCGGCCACAGTCACAAAGCTGTTCAGGCTGACCGGCAGGGTCTCGCCCACACCCTCAACAGCGCGGGTCACATCACTCAGCTTGCCAACGCCGGAAGGCTCGATCAGGATGCGGTCAGGATGATAAGTCTCCACGACCTTTTTCAGCGCCTCACGGAAGTCGCCCACCAGGGAGCAGCAGATGCAGCCGGAGTTCAGCTCGTTGACCTGAATGCCAGCCTCACGCATAAAGCCGCCGTCAATGCCGATCTCGCCGAATTCGTTTTCGATCAGCACAATCTTTTCACCCTGGAACGCTTCCTTGATGAGCTTTTTTGATCAGGGTCGTTTTGCCTGCACCCAAAAAGCCGGAGAAAATATCAATTTTAGTTACCTGTTCTGCCATGGTAATATTCCCTTCTATTTTAAAGTTTGTTTGTGTTGTTAGCAATCTTGTTTTCTTACTGCTAACCTTATTATATCAAACCCGTCAAGAGCTTTTCGCCCATTTGGGCCTGCCAAAATTTGAAATTTTTGAAAACTTCTTGCCCTGTCAGCGCCTTTTTACCGCGGCGTTTCCCCCGTTTGCTGCAAAATCCTCTCACCTTTCAGCAGTTTGCCCGAAAAACCGCCCAGTATCGCCTGAAAAACCGTTTTTTCTATTGAATTTTGCGCCGGGCGCGTGTTACACTTGATGTATGCTGTTTTTACCGGAATTTTGCCTTGTTCACGCCCTGTTTTGGAGGTGAGCACCTTGCCCGCTGCCCCTGCATCCCGCGCCGCCGGGCGCGAAGTGACCCCCGTGGAACTGTTCCGCCTGCTGCCCGCCCATTTCGCCGCGGTACTGGTTTGTACCCTGCTGGGAGGTATTCTGGCCTTTGCTGCCGCACGCCTTGCCCCGCGCAGCTACCAGGCCGAAGCCCAGCTGTATGTTGCCGCCGCACAGGAGGGGCTGACCTCCGGCTATGCGGAACTGCAATTAACGGCTGATTATCAGGAGCTTTTGACCAGCCGCACCATGCTGGAATCCGTTATTTCCACCCTTGGCCTTTCCACGGATACTGCCCACTTAAAAGACCAGATTACCATTCTGCACCCGGCAGATACCCATGTTCTGCGCATTGTTGCGGCCGATTCTCCCCACAGCGCGCAGCAGATATTGCCAACGCACTGGCTGCCCTTGCGTTGGATGATCTCTCTGCCCGCATGGGCACCACCCCGCCCCGCCTGGTGGAGCAGGCAGCCCCGCCGCAGCGCTTTTCCGGGCCGGGGGCTGTTTCCACGCAGCGTTTGGCGCTGGCATCGGCTTTTTGCTCTGCTTTGCTTTCCTCTGCCTGCATTACCTGCGGGATGACCACATTTATACGGCGGACGATCTGACCCGTTGCCTTGGCTCTTCGCCGCTGGCCTGCATCCCGGATGCCACGCCCCGCCGCCTCCATACCCGGAAAGGCGGCCGCCCATGAAAGAACTTGCTTTGAACCACCTGCCGGAGCTGACACCCCGGACGGTTGAATCCCTGAATCTGCTGCGCCTGCGTCTGGAACAGACAGCCCCAGACGCCAAAATCATTCTGCTCACCAGCACTACCCCGCAGGAAGGTAAAACTACTCTGGCTTTGCAGTTCTGGCAGCTGCTTGCCGGGCTTGGCCAGCGCTGCCTGCTGGTTGACGGTGACCTGCGCCATTCCGGCATCTGCCGCCAGTGCGGGCTGACTGGTGAACACAAAGTGCCGGGTCTGGCACACTATCTTTCCGGCAGCGTCCCTCTGGAGGAAGTTCTCTACCACACCGAGATCCGCGGCACCTGCCTGGTTCCGGCCTCCGGCACCACCAGCCGCCCGGCCCTGCTGCTGGAACACCCCCGCTTTGCCCGCATGGTGGAAAGCTGTGCACCAAAGTTTGCTTATCTTTTGGTAGATGCTCCAGCCCTGAGCGAATGCAGTGACGCTCTCAGCCTTGCCAAGGTATGTGACGGTGCCCTGCTTGTGGTACAAAGCGGCGGCGTTACCCACCAGGAGCTGCGCCAGGCGGCTCACCTTCTGCAGGGCTGCGGCCTGCCGCTGCTGGGCACTGTGCTGAACCGCACCCCGTATTGACCTTTTATGAAAACATGTTAGAATGGACTTGTTCAACATTCTGCATATAAGGAGAGGACTATTTTGACAACCAATGAAAAAATCGCCGCTCTGCGCGCCGCTGCCCAGGCAGCCGGTGCCCACGGTGTTTTGCTGATGACCAGCGACCCCCACTCCAGTGAATATCTGCCCGCTTATTACAACAGCCTGCCGTTTTTCTCCGGCTTTACCGGCGAGAACTCCACCCTCGTTGTCACCCTGACCGGCAGCGCCCTGTGGTGCGATGGCCGCTTTTATGTTCAGGGTGACCGTCAGCTGGCCGGTACCGAAATTGAGTGCATGCACGCCGGTTCCGCCGGGGTGCCCACCGTGGAAGAGTACCTGACCGCCCATTTTGCCGCAGGCCAGACCCTGCTGCTGGATGGCAGCTGCGTGCCTGCCACCATTGCCAACGGCTATGCCGCCGCTCTGGCCAAGAGCGGCGCCAAGCTGGAAAGCAAGGATATCGTCTCCCCCCTGTGGGAGAGCCTGACCACCCGCCCCAGCCTGCCCAACACCCCCTGCGAGCTGCTGACTGTTGAGCAGACCGGCGCCACCGCCGCCCAGCGCATTGCCATGGTGCGTGACGAGCTGAAAAAAGCCGGTGCCACCGCCTTGGCTGTGACTGGTCTGGACTGTGTGGGCTGGCTGACCAACATGCGCGCACGCGACCTGCCCTGTACCCCGCTGGCCGTTGCTTATGCCCTTGTCACGATGGACAGCTGCACCCTGTTTATCGCCCCCGGCCGCCTGAATGATGCCGACGCAAAAACGTTGGCCGATAACGGCGTTTCCCTGCGCGACTACCCGGAGCTGATCGATACCGTACACGCTCTGCCCGCAGAGGAAGTGTTCCTCGTAGACGAGAAAGCCACCAACTATGACCTGTACTGCGCCCTGAACGAGCACAAGACCGTTACCGGTGCCGACCCGATCTTTGCACTGAAAGGTGTCAAAAACCCGGTCGAGCTTGCCAACATCCGCGAATGCCATGTGCGTGACGGCGTTGCCATGGTGCGTTTCCAGATGGACTTGGAAAAGGCCATCGCCGAGGGCAAAATCCTGCACGAGACTGACATTGAAAAGATGCTGCAAAAGCGCCGTGCCGAAATGCCCGGCTATTTTGAGGACAGCTTTGATACCATTGCCGCTTACGGCCCCAACGCCGCCATGATGCACTACCATGCCGAGGGCGAAGTGGACAGCGTGATTGAGCCGCGCGGCTTCCTGCTGGTGGATAACGGCGGCCAGTATAACTGCGGCACCACCGACATCACCCGCACCTATCCCGTCGGCCCCCTGACCGAGAACGAGCGCAAATACTACACCTGGACCCTGCAGAGCCACATTGACATTGCCCGCGCGGTATTCCTGGATTACTGCACCGGCTTTGCACTGGACAGCTTTGCCCGCGGCCCGCTGTGGGCACACAAAATCAACTACCGCTGCGGCACCGGCCACGGCGTTGGCTACATTTCCTCGGTGCACGAAGGCCCCCAGAGCCTGCGCCCCCCAGAACCCCATTGTCTTCAAAGAGGGCATGACCATCACCGATGAGCCGGGCGTTTATGAGACCGATGAAGTCGGCATCCGCATTGAGAACGAGCTGGAATGCGTGGATGCCTGCACCAACCAATATGGTCACTGGCTGAAATTTGAGCCGCTGACCCTGGTGCCCATCTCCACCGAGCCGGTCATTGTGGACGAACTGACCCGTGACCAGATCAACTGGCTGAACGCCTACCATGCCCATGTATACGAGATGCTCAGCCCCCGCCTGACCGAGGAGGAAAAGACCTGGCTGAAAGCCAAGACTGCCCCCATCGACCGGTAAAGCTTTCTTTTCCGCATTTTTGAGTTATTTGAATCACTGAATTTATCGGCCCCTGCCGCACCAAGGCAGGGGCCGATTTTGTTTTGCCTTGGGTCCTGCTGTGCTATGTCCACATCAACCTTCCCTTTCCGTATTTTCCTTTTCCCTGTCTGTAGGGAACGGTCTTGACCGTTCCGTCCCCTCATCCTACCACCCTTTTATAAATGCACCTCTCTCATGGCCTCGCGCAAATCAACCTATTGTATTTTATTTAATTTTATATTCAAATTGTATTTCCGTTTTCCTGCGTCCGCCCCTCTGTCCATTCTGCACATTTCGACCAAATTGGCGCATCGGGTGCTGGTCATTCTGCTATTCTTTCATAAATCTTACCCAAAATCACACGTCTAACACTGTGCAATCATCCCATTTTCTGGACTTTTTACTCATTCTTGGGTAAAAAGCCATGATTATTGTTGATTTTTTGTCAAAGTCGGTCTATAATAAAATAGCTGGCAGGGTCAGGCCCTCCAGCTGCTTGAACTGAATTTATAGGAGGTACCTGTTATGCTCGTAAATGCAACCAATATGCTCCTCAAAGCTCGTGACGGCCACTATGGTGTTGGCCAGTTCAATATCAATAACCTGGAATGGACCCGGAGCATTCTGCTTCAGGCTCAGGCCATGCAGAGCCCGGTTATCCTGGGCGTTTCCGAGGGTGCCGGCAAATATATGACCGGTTTCAAGACCGTTGCCGCCATGGTGCGCGCAATGGATGAATCTCTCGGCATCACGGTTCCCGTTGCCCTGCACCTGGACCACGGCACCTATGAGGGCGCAAAGGCCTGCATTGAAGCTGGCTTTACCTCCATCATGTTCGATGGCTCCCACTACCCCATCGAAGAGAACATTGCCAAGACCCGTGAGCTGGTTGAGCTGGCACACGACAAGGGCCTGTCCATCGAAGCCGAAGTTGGTTCCATCGGCGGCGTTGAGGACGGCGTAGTCGGCAACGGCGAAATCGCTGACCCCGAAGAGTGCGCCAAGATCACCGCTCTGGGCGTTGACTTCCTGGCTGCCGGCATCGGCAACATCCACGGCATTTACCCCGCCAACTGGAAGGGTCTGGACTTTGAAGCTCTGGAGCGCATCCATCAGGCTACCAACAACATTCCTCTGGTGTTGCACGGCGGCACCGGCATCCCCGACGAGATGGTTCAGAAAGCCATCCGCCTGGGCGTTTCCAAGATCAACGTCAACACTGACTGCCAGCTGGTATTTGCTGAGGCTACCCGCAAGTACATCGAAGCCGGCAAGGATCAGCAGGGCAAGGGCTATGACCCGCGCAAGCTGCTGAAGCCGGGCGCAGACGCCATCATGGATAAGGTCAAGGAGAAGATCGAGCTGTTCGGCTCTGCCAACAAGGCTTGATTTGGCTAAGATTTAATTTGCCCTTTATCCAGTAACATTACGCCCCGGAATCGCATATTCTTATGCGGTTCCGGGGTGTTTTTATTTTACGCTGTTTGCGCTATTTTATTTGTAGGTACTAGCCATAACCTCGCAGTAGGGCGGGGTCACCCGGCCCCGCCGAAGCCCTGCCTGACCACACATTGAAAATCGGCAAAAAGCAATACCCCCATTTGTAGGGGACGATGCTTCGCATCGTCCCACATGCCGGGCCTTGTCTAATATTTCACCACATCATTCTCCGCAAGGCAGCGGGCACACATTGTGCGCCCCTACAGGTGGCATACCATCACAATCCCCTCCACATCACTCAAAACCCGTCTTTTCCCTCACCATCACATTCCAGGGCCATCTCGCCTGTCCCATCTTCACACAAAAAACGGCGCCGTACCCCCATAAAGTCCGGGGTACAGCACCGTTTCTTTTTTTATCTTATTCTATAAACTCTATCATCATGCTCTGTGCTTTTTGTGCCTGCTCACCAATACGCCAAGCACTATCGCCAGCACAAAATAGATCACTGCCATCACCACAAAGCGGCCAAACAAACCGCCCACATAAGCAATCAGCAGGTTTTTCAGGGCAGGCGGGTCAATGCCCAGGCGTGTTAAGCCGATCATCGGCTTAACGCCCACACCCAGCACCAGGCACACCACAGCAGCACCGCCAAGGGCATACACCAGGCAGCGCGCCCCCAGGCGGGCATCTTTGCGGCTGATGCGCAGCATGGACGCTACCGCAGCGCACAGCAGCACCGCACTGACCACCAAGCCGATTACCATCACCTTTTGCAGTTTCTGCACCAGGGTACGCAGCTGGCTGACCAGCGGCACCGCGGTGTAGGAGGCATACTCCATACGCACAGCCTCAGCCACGGTTTCCACGGCCGTCTTGGTTTCGCCTTCCAGCGTAATGCCACGGTCTGCCGTAGCCTGTTCCATGGCGCTGTAAACAGCTTCCGCGATATTATCGCGGGTATAATAGGTCAGCGTTTTGGCATACAGCCCCGCCACAGCATCCTGCATGTCGCTTTCCACCTGGTCAACAGACATAAACCCCGTCATAACATCGGCATCAAAACCGGTGGCTGCACCATAACTGATAAAATCCTGTACCATATCATCATAGGCGCTCTGGGCATAGCCGGAGCTTTTCACGCAGCTCTGCATATAGCCCACGTTACCAAACGTGGTAAACAGCATGACAAACACCGCCAAAAGTGCCAAAATCAGGCTGCTCAGCCAGGAAAGCACCATCGGCCACACAGCGCTGCCTTTGCGGGAGTTTTTTTGTTGCGTCATCTCTGCATCTCCTCCCTCAACGGTCAGCATCCAGCTCCGGGCCGGATGTGTAGCTGGCATAAACAAAGTAGCGGTTAGGGGTAAAGCCCAGCGCATCAAACGGGTAGCAGGTATACAGGATCAGGTTTTCATCGGTGCGTGTAAAGTCATACGTGGTGGTATCCTGGTAATCCCGCACCTCGCAGCGCTCCACCGTATAGGTGTAGGTACCGTAATGGGTCTCGATCGTCACCACATCGCCCACCTCAACGCTCTGCAGATCGTTAAAAAAGGTGTTGTTGTGGCCCGCCATCAAAATGGTCTTACTTTCACCAGGGATGCCTGCTCCGCTGCTGTCCACATAAGTACCAACGCCCCGGTTCAGGATGCTGTTGGTGTCACCGTAATACACCGGCGCGTCCACCGTGGTGCCCGCAATCGTAATGCGGCCATAGCGGTCCCCCTTGCTGGGGTAGGTAATGCTGCTCAGCGGGATGGTCTCCTGTTCCGGCTCTTCCTGTGCGGTCCGGTCATTTTCCGTATTGGTCAGGGTCTGGGCTGCTTCATCAAACAGGTCCTTGGGCTGGGTTTCCACCACGCTGGTTTCCATAAACCACTCTACCAGCGAGTAGTACGGTGCGGCAAACACCTTGAACATGACCGCCAGCAGCGCCAACGTGACCAGCGCAAACAGCAGTGGCACTACCACCAGCCCTGCCGGACCTTTGCGCAAAAAAATCATTCTTGTGCGTCATTTATTTTTTCTCCCCGTTCAGGCACAGGCTGCGGCCCATACCTGACGCTGAAACAAAAAAATTCGCCGCGGTACGCCGCGGCGAACAACATGTTAGTTAGGCGTGATTACTCAGCGTCACGGCTCTTGCGAACAGCAACACCCATGGTGCCAGCGATGGCAACCACAGCAACCAGCATAGCGATACCAGCATTGTCGCCGGTAGCCTTGATAACGCCATTGCCGTTCTTCAGGCTGGCAGCAGCGGTGGTGGTGCTTTCAGCAACGCCCCAGGTGCCATTCTTGATGGCTTCGCCGATTTCCGGATGGGTATCGGCATTGCTGAAGCTGTAAGGGACGTAGGTGCCGTTGATGTTGGCAGAGATGGTGATATCATTGCCGTTGACGGTAACCTTTGCATCGGAAACAGAAGCGCCCAGAGCATTCAGGATGCTGACAGCCTCGTTCTTTGCACCTTCGGGATCAGACTTTGCACGGTCCAGCAGCTCGTTTGCCTTGGCAACCAGGCTGTCGGCAGTGTAGCCAGCAGCAAGAGCCTTGTCAACATCAGAAGCGGTAACCGTGTAGGCAATGCCCTTGGAGTTCAGGTAATCCTGAGCGCGGGCAACCTGTGCATCATTGGCAGCAAATGCGCTGGTAGCGAACACACCAGCCATAGCGGCGCAGGCAACAAAAGTGGTCAGTTTCTTCATTTTCATTACGCACATCTTCTTTCTTCCTATTTGAATATCGGAATGTATATTCTTTAATGCACCCCATATTAGCTAATGATTTCATTATAACTATTAATAGTAGCAGTATAGCATTTTTTTCTCAAATGTCAAGATTTCTTCGAGCTTTTATGCTTTCCGTTATTCATTTCGCGCTTTTTGCCAAAAAGTAAAATGGAACTTCCACCATTAGCATCACGCACCAGCCGGTGGCGCAGGCAAAGGCAATGCCATACATTCCCATCCGCGGCGCCAAAATGCAGGTCGTCACCACACGCAGGCTGGTCTGGATCAGCGTGCCCAGCAAAGTCATCGGCATGTTGCCTATGCCGCGGTAATACCCTTGGAATCCGTTCGTCATGGCGGGCAGCAGGTAGAACAGTACCATCGTTCCCAGGTACTGCACCGCCAAAGCGATCACCCGGTCAGCGCCCTCCCCTGTCACAAACATTGCGGCCAGCGGGGTCTTAAACAGAGTCACCACCCCGCCGATCAGCATCCAATACGCGGCTTCCATCCCAAGGCCCACCGCAAATCCGCGTCTAATGCGGTCCTGCCTGCCCGCGCCGCGGTTCTGGGCAATGTAGGTGGTAATGCCCTGGGCAATGCTCTGTTCGGGGATGCAGGCAAAATCGTCAATGCGCGTCACCGCATTGAACGCAGCGATCACTTCCACACCCAAGGCATTCACCTGCCCCTGGATGAGCACTTTGCCGATTGGCTGCACGGCCTGCTGCAAAGCGGATACCCCGCCATATTGCAGCGTGCGGCCCAGCAGGCTGCGGTCAACGCGCCACTGGCCCCGCCGGGGGCAGAGTTCCGGCGTTTTGGTCCACAGCCACCATCCGGCCAACACGGCGCTGAACGCTTCGGCAATCACCGTTGTCATGGCGGAGCATACAATGCCAAAGCCCAGCCCGCCGATAAAGATCAGGTCCAGCGCTGCGTTCAAAATGGCCGATACCATCAAAAAGCGCAGCGGCGTTCGGGCATCGCCCACACTTTTGAACCCCGCCGCCAACGCATTGTAAAAGCAGGTGAACGGCGCGCCCAAAAAGGTAATGCGCAGATAGACGGCCGTGATCGCAAAAATCTCCCGCGGAACCGCACAGGCCTGCAGAATCGCCGGGGTGAATAATACCCCCAGCAATGCCACCACTGTGCATGCCGCCGTGCCGGAAAGCACGGTGGTGGCCAGTTCCCGGCGCAGGCTTTCGCCGTCCTTTGCGCCAAAGAACTCGCTCATCAGCACCCCGGCCCCCAGGCAGACACCGGTAATTCCCAGAATAACCAGGTTCATCACCGGGCCCGCAATGCCCTCGGCCGCCAGGGCATCCTTGCCGATGAACCGCCCCGCAATGATGGAATCCACCGCGTTATACGCCAGCTGGAACCAGTTGCCCAGCATCAGCGGCACGGCATAGCGCAGCAGGTGCCCCGCCGCGCCGCCTTTGGTCATATCCTGCATGGCGCTCATTTCTGCTGTGCCGGTTTGCGCTCATCGCGGTCCTGCTCAGTTTCCCGCGTAATGTAGATGGGGCGGTGCTTCACTTCCAGATAGGTTTTGGCCAGGTACTCGCCCACAATGCCAAGGCAGAACAGCTGCACACCGCTGCACAGCAGCATAATGCAGACCATGCTGGGCCAGCCCGCGGTCGGATCGCCAAAAATCAGAGCACGCACTACAACAAAAATAATGCCCACAAATGCTGCCAGGCAGAAGATCACGCCCGCCAGCGCCGCCATAACCAGCGGCTGGGTCGAAAATCCCACAATGCCCTCAATGGAATACTTGAACAGGCTCCAGAAGTTCCACTTGGTCTGGCCTGCCACGCGCTCCACGTTCTGGTAGGCAAACCACTTGGTCTTAAAGCCCACCCAGCTGAAAATACCCTTGGAAAAACGGTTATACTCCGACATTTCCAGCACGGCATCCACCATGCGGCGGCTCATCAGGCGGAAATCCCGTGCGCCGTCTACGATCTCGGTATCCGACATTTTATTGATGATGCGGTAAAACATCCGGGCAAACCAGCTGCGCACCGGGGGTTCACCCTCGCGGGTGGTGCGGCGGGTAGCCGCGCAGTCATAATCACCGGTCAGCAGGGCATCCAGCATATCCGGCAGCAGCGCAGGCGGGTCCTGCAGGTCAGCGTCCAGCGTGGCGACATAATCACCCTTGGCCGCTTTCAGGCCCGCATAAATACCCGCTTCCTTGCCAAAATTGCGGCTGAAGGAAACGTAACGCACACGCGGGTCGGCATCGTGCAGCTCCCGCGCCACGCGCAGGGTGCCGTCTTTGGAGCCATCATCCACAAAAATGATCTCAAATTCTGCGCCGTGGCTCTTTTCCATCTGTGCCGCCACACGGGCCGCTTCCTGATAAAACAGCGGCATGGCTTCTTCTTCGTTATAACATGGAACGATCAGGCTGATCAACATTAGGGGGTCACTCCTCCCATGGTAGTTTCGTATCGTGGGTATTGCGGTCATTCGGCGGTCCATCCGGTAAAGTTCACCAGCAGGTATCCGTCCTGCTGGCTTACCCCAACCGGGGCTTCGCCTGCCTCGGCCAGGGTATCGGCGGCATCCTGCTGGTCTGCATCCGCCAGGGCGCAGGGGCGGCCCACCTGCTGCATCAGCAGGGCTATCTGTTCTTTGCCGCCAAAGGCATCCTGCGCCCAGTTGATGACCATTGTCTGCGGGTTCTCGTACCGGTCCAGGTCCCCCAGCGGGCCGCCCAGCACGGTATAAATCAGGTATGCGGCCTTATACGCCGGGTTTGCCGCCGGGATCACCAGCCGGTCCTGCAGTTCGGGGCTTAATTCTGCCTGCCCCACAAAGGCCACCGGCAGGGTGCCCGCCGGATCCAGGTCATTCAGTTCATCTGCTGTTTTAATCAGCAAGCGTTCTTCATACTGCCAGCGGTCGCGGTTGTATCGTATCGTCCCTGTCAGGGAGATCAGTTCCACCGCCAGCATCGCCCCCGCCAGCGCGGCACAAATGATGGCTTTGGCTCCGCCCTGTTTGCCGCGGTCCAGCGCCGGGGCCAGCCACAGCCAGGCCGCAAAGGGCACAAACACAGCAAAGCACTGCACTGCACGGGCCATCTGGGCACCGGTGCCCTGCAAGATGCCCAGCGAGAACTGCGATACAATCAGCCCCGCCGCAAACAGTGCCCGCCCATTGCCGCCGCGGTGCCGCAGGACCCACAGCACCACCGCCCAGCTGGCAAGTGCCAGCAAGGCCAGCGCCGGAATGCCAAACGCACGGGCCAGATAGTTGGTCAGCCATTCCCGCACAGGGATCACAACTGCAGCCCGCACGCTGTCCCGCTGGAACCAGAAGATCGTTTTGGATGCCGTGCCATCCTGCCCGCTCACGCCGTTTGCGGCGCACAGCAGGGCGGCCAGCCCTTTGCGCAGCACCAGTGCCGTGGCCAGCGGCCACAGTCCGCGCAGAATGCTGCCCCATATCTTTCCGGCTTTTCGGCTGTGGGGTTCCGCTGCCGCGGCATCCAGCAGCAGGGCGGCGCACAGCAGCGTCAGCCAGACTGGGGCAAAGCTTTCGTACAACCCCAGTGCAAAACACAGGCAGACCACTGCGCCGCAGGCACCGGGCAGGCTGTTCCGCCAGCCGCACAGCAGGTGCGGCAGTGCCAGCGCCAATGCCAACGCGCACAGCAGGTAGCCAAACCCAACGCCACACTGGTTGGAATACATCAAAATTTCGCCATGGTAGGGCCACAGCAGCAGCCCTGCCGCCAGCAGCTGCGCCCCCGGCTGTTTTGCCTGCCGCCGTGCCGCCGTGTACAGCACCGCGGCCAACAGAATGCCCGCCAACACCAGGCTGAGGGCAAAAAACAGCTCCGGCCAAAAGCGCTGGTAGGTCATGATTCCGGTCAGCGCCTGCAGCAGCCACACGGTAATGCGGCCCTGGCGCAAAAATTCTCCGCCCTGCTGGTAGGTGGCAATGGCAAGGTCGTCCATATCCACGGCAGGGGTGTTCATGGCGTAGCCGTACCCCCACAAAACTGCCAGCAGCAGCACACCCCACAGCGTTTTGCTGCGGGCCAGCCCGCACAGGTTGTTCCAAATTTGTCCCGATACGGGCAAAGCCCCCGCTTGTGCGGAGGCTTGCCGGGTGGTATCAGGTTGTAATGTCTGGCGCGCCACGGGGGAACGATCAGCCCTTAACGGCGATGTTGACCAGGCGGCCCTTGACGTAAATTTCCTTGGCAATGGTCTTGCCTGCAATGGCTTCGGCCACAGCGGGGTCAGCCTTTGCAGCGGCAATGGCGTCAGCGCTTTCAATGTTAGCGGCAACGTTCAGGCGGGCCTTGACCTTGCCGTTCACCTGAACAGCAATCTCAATGGTCTGCTCCACGCATTTGGCTTCGTCATACTTCGGCCACTCGTGGTAAGCCAGGGTGTCGGTGTGGCCCATCTGCTGCCACAGTTCCTCGGTCATATGGGGAACAAACGGGTTCAGCAGCTGCAGCAGCACTTCGTACTCTGCGCGGGTTGCACCGCCCTCATCGTACAGGGCATTCACCAAAATCATCAGCTGGGCAATGGCAGTATTGGCCTTCAGGGCGTCAATGTCCTCGCCCACCTTCTTAATGGTGCGGTTGATCAAAGCTTCCAGCTTCGGGCGGTAGCCTTCGCCCTCCACCTGCTTTTCGCTCAGTGCCCAGATGCGGTCCAGGAAGCGCTTGCAGCCCTTGATGGAGTTGGTGTTCCAGGGAGCGGCTTTCTCAAAGTCGCCAATGAACATCTCGTACAGGCGCAGGGTGTCAGCGCCGTACTCGTTCACCACATCGTCCGGGTTGACAACGTTGCCCAGGGATTTGGACATCTTGACGATCGGGTGCTCGGCCATTTCGCCGTACTTCTCGACCAGAGCTTCGCGGGCAGCCTTTTCGCTGCCGTACTCGGCCAGCAGGCGCTTGCGCTCGGCATCGGGCTGGTTTTCAAAGGCATGAGGGTTCAGGCCCAGGATCATGCCGTGGGAGGTACGCTTCTGGTACGGTTCTGGCTTGGGCACTACGCCGATATCATACAGGAATTTGTGCCAGAAACGGCTGTACAGCAGATGCAGGGTGGTGTGCTCCATGCCGCCGTTGTACCAGTCCACCGGGCTCCAGTAATCCAGGGCTTCCTTGCTGGCGATGGCATCCTTGTTGTGGGGGTCCATATAGCGCAGGAAGTACCAGGAAGAACCGGCCCACTGGGGCATGGTATCGGTTTCACGGGTAGCGGGGCCACCGCAGCACGGGCAGGTGGTCTTGATCCACTCGGTGTGGCGGGCCAGCGGGCTTTCGCCGTCCGGGCCCGGCTCAAAGTCGGTAATTTCCGGCAGGCGCAGCGGCAGCTCGCTTTCGGGGATGGGCTGCCAGCCGCACTTTTCGCAGTGCACCATGGGGATGGGCTCGCCCCAGTAACGCTGGCGGCTGAACACCCAGTCACGCAGCTTGAAGTTGACCTTCTTGCAGCCCTTGTGGTTTTCTTCCAGCCAGGCATACATCTTTTCCTTGGCATCTTCAACGGACAAACCGGTCAGGAAGCCGGAGTTGACCAGCGTGCCGGTGGCAACATCGGTAAAGGCAGCCTCATCCAGGTTGGCCGGGGTATTGCCCTTGACGACCTCGATGATGGGCAGGCCGAACTTCTTGGCGAACTCCCAGTCGCGGCTGTCGTGGGCAGGCACGGCCATGATAGCACCGGTGCCGTAAGTTGCCAGAACATAGTCAGAGATAAAGATGGGCACCTCTGCGCCGTTGACGGGGTCGATGGCGGTCACGCCCTCGATCTTAACGCCGGTCTTTTCCTTGTTCAGCTCGGTACGCTCAAAGTCGCTCTTGCGGGCGGCTTCATCCTGGTATGCCTTTACGGCATCTACGTTCTTGATCAGCCCGGCATCGATCCACTTTTTGATGTAGGCATGCTCCGGGGAGATGACCATGTAGGTAACGCCGAACAAGGTATCCGCGCGGGTGGTATAAACGGTCAGGGTATCACCGGCAGAGGTTTCAAAGTTGACCTCAGCGCCATGGCTGCGGCCGATCCAGTTGCGCTGCTGGGTCTTGACACGGTCGATGTAATCCACCTGGTCCAGGTCATCGATCAGGCGGTCCGCGTAAGCGGTGATCTTCAGCATCCACTGGCTCTTCACGCGCTGCACAACGGGGCTGCCGCAGCGCTCGCACACGCCGTTTACAACTTCCTCGTTGGCCAAAACGACCTTGCAGCCGGTGCAGTAGTTGACGGTGGTAGCCTTTTTATAAGCCAGACCGTGCTTGTACAGCTGCAGGAAGATCCACTGGGTCCACTTGTAGTATTCGGGGTCAGTGGTGTTGATCTCGCGGTCCCAGTCAAAGCTCAGGCCCAGTGCCTGCAGCTGGCTCTTGAAGCGGGCCACGTTCTTGGCGGTCACGATTTCCGGGTTGATGTGGTTCTTCAGGGCATAGTTCTCGGTCGGCAGACCAAAAGCATCCCAGCCCATAGGGTACAGGACATTATAGCCGCACTGACGCTTTTTGCGTGCCACAATATCCAGCGCGGTATAGCTGCGGGGGTGGCCAACATGCAGGCCGGCCGCAGACGGGTACGGGAATTCTACCAGTGCATAGAACTTGGGTTTGGAATGGTCGATCTCAGCATGGAAGGTGTGTTCATCCTGCCATACCTTTTGCCATTTGGCCTCAACGGCCTTGAAATCATATTTCATAAAGCTTCTCTCCCCACAGAAATTTGTGCGTACTGTGCTTTTGCGCTCCGCATCGGCTCCCCTGGAGGGGAGCTCCGGCGCAGCCGGTGAGTGGTGGTTCGGCGTCACGCACCCCTGTATTTTATGTTCTTTCGGGGTGCCAGCTCCCCTCAAGGGGAGCCATCCAGCATCCATGTTTACGCCTGCTCTTCCGGCTTTTCTTCCCACTCTTCGGCGGGCAGCTCCTTGGCGTCAGCCCACAGGTGCTCCAGGTCATAGAAGTCATGGGCTTCCGGCGTAAATACATGCACAATCACGCTGCCGTAATCCAGCAGCACCCAGCGGTTGCCGTCATGGCCTTCGGTGCGCAGCACGTTCACGCCTGCGCGGCCCAACTGGAAGTCCGCCTCGTCTGCCAGCGCGCCCACATGGGTGGTGGAATTGCCGGTTGCGATCACGAAATAATCCGTTACCGTGGTCAGGTTTTCCACATGCAGGATGCGGATATTATAGCCTTTTTTCGCGTCCAGCGCGCGGGCCAGACGGATGGCAAGTTCTTTGCTTTCCATTCAATTCTCCTTTGTTGCAGGATCTATCATTCTGACGGGGTGCTGTCACCATCGGTGCTGTCCCCGTCCGTGCTGTCATCCGGCGCCGGGGTTGCGGTATCATAAACATCCGTTGTGGCCGAACCGTCAATGTTGTTTGTCTGCTGTGCGTTGGAAATTTCTTCGTTCAGGCTTCCCATAAACTGCACGCTGGGGTCAGATGCCGTCAGGCCGCTCAAATCAAACAGGCCGTCATCCCCTGCAATGTTCAGCTGGCTGGCATCCACCGGGCCGGTATTCTCGCGGAAATACTCGTTCAGCAGGTCTGCCGTTTCCTGCCTTGCCACCACAACGGTACTGTTGCCGTTATAGCTGATGGCCTGGCCCATATACACGGGAACCTGGCCGAACATAATGTTGGAGCTGGAAATTTTCAGCATACTGACCGCCACGCTGACAAGCTCGGTTGCGCTCAGGTCGGTTTCCATCTGGCTGGTGATGACCGGCAGCAGCTTGGCGATATCCCATACCGTCATGCTGCGCATACGGGCGAACAGCGCCGCATAGAAGTACCGCTGCATCCGCAGGCGGCCCAGGTCAGAGTCCGCATAAATGTGGCGGGTGCGCAGGAAGAACTCTGCCGCCGCGCCGTCCATGGTCTGGTAGCCCTGGCTCAGGTGGCTGCCGCCGTAATCCATATCCTGCGGCACATACACCCGAATGCCGCCGAAGGTATCAATGATCTGGGTCAGCGCTTCCAGCCGGACGGACAGGTAGCCGTCCACATGCAGGCCAAAAATGTTATAGATCTCATCGGCCAGCGCGCTGATGTTGTTGCCGCCGTTGGAGCCCTGCGTTTTGGCAATGGCGTTGATCTGATAATTGCCGGAGAAGCTGGCATCCGTGGTAACAAAGATGTTGCGCGGGATCTGCAGCATCTTGACCTGGCCGGTCTCATTGTTGAAGTGCAGGTACAAAATCATGTCGGTCATGCCGTCATCTACCTGCGAATCGGTTTCCTGCCCGGTCTCGGTGGAGCGGTCAATGCCCACCACCAGCAGGTTGAACTCTTTGCCCGCATACTCTTTGGGGGTGTTGATCAGCTGGTTCAGGCTGATGGACCCCGCCGACGGTGCAATGGCGTGCATGATAAAGACGACCGTGCCAAAAAAGATCACAGCGATGGCCAGCAGGGTGCCCAGTAACGCCTTCCACCAGCCGCCTTTTTTCTTTTTCTTGCCGTTCGGGCCATAGGGGCCTGCGCCGCCTTTGCCTTTGCGGCTGCCGCCCTTGGGCGGTTTGCCACCGCCGCCTGCGGCAGATTTGCTGCCGCTCTTGCCTGCGGCGGATTTTCCGCTTCCGGCTGCCGGTTTCCCGGCGCTGCGTGAAGCCTGCATAACAGTGTCCTCCTGCTGCGGCGCGGCCTGGGGTGCAGCGGGCTGGGCTGCCGTTTGGGCAGCGCGGCGGGCCACACGCGCCTGATACTCTGCATCCGCGTTCATATCATAATGTGCGCGGCTGCCTTTGGTTTCGTTCAGGTCCAGCCGGCGCACCTGGGTGCGGGTGGCCCCCTGTGCGCTCTGGCTGCGGGCGCGGCGCTGCAGCTCCAACGCCTGGCGCTGGGCGCGGGTCAGGGGCTGCTCGCTCTGGGCAGCGGCCTGGGCCTGCTGGCGCGCGGCAGCTTCGCGGGGAGCGTGGGCTTCTTGGGCCTGCTGCTGGGCAGCAGCGGCGCGGGCTTCCTGCTCTTTCTGCTGGGCGGCGCGGTAGCGGTCAACATCGGTTTGCTGCACACGGTTAAAGCTGCGGGTGCGGCGGGTGTTATTGGCGGCAAGCTGCTGTGCACGGCGGCGGGCAGCTTCGTACTCATCCTGATTCAGCGCACTGCCTGTTTTCACAGTACGCCCGGCGTTCACCGTGCGCGGCGCGTCACCAGCATGGTAGACATTGCGCGGTGCATCGCCGGTGTTTACCCTGCGGATCTCGCTCATAACGTTCCTCCCTTTTATTCAAACGATGGGAACTGGTCTTTCATCTTATTCGGTTACGGCACACCCGCAAAAGGCAGTGCCTGCCCCTTTATCGGGTGCAGGCCGCGCGGGCATCATCCAGTGCGGCAACGGTATCGGGGTCCAGTGGGTTGCCTTTTTCGCGAACAAAGGCAATGCTTTGTTCCAGTGCATGGCACAGCGCCAGGTCCAGGTTCTGCATTTCCTCGGCACGCAGCGCCTCCACACCGGGGTAATCCCGTTCGGCACTGGTCATATCCGCCATGTAAATAATCTTGTCCAACAGGCTCATGTTCTGTTTGCCGGTGGTATGGCACTCAATGGCAGATAAAATTTCCGGGTCCGTCACACCCCACTGTGTCTGGCACAAAATCGAGGCCGCGTACCCATGCCACACCGGCGCAGGGCGCTTGGCGGCATTTTTAGCTATTATAGCATTATCCGCAAAAATCTGCAACATCTCTGCCTTGGGCAGTTCTTTCGCGCTGTCGTGCAAAAGTGCCGCTAATGCGGCCTTTTCCTCATCCGCGCCATAGCGTTTTGCCAGCTTGACTGCCATTTTTTTTACATTTATGGTGTGCTTGTAACGCTTTTCGCTCAAACGGCTTTTTACCAGCGCTTTTGCTTCGTCCACTGTCATCAAGATCCGCATCCTTTCCCTATTTTATTGTACCCTATCTATGGCTTCAAATCAGCTTGCCGTACAGCCCGTTCCGGTGTATCACATCCGCCACCGGCGGGGGCAGCAGCTCCTTCAGCCGGGCAGGGGGATACTTTCCTGCGCGGATATCGCTGGAGGCGCACTCCAGCACCGGGGCATCCGCAAACATGATCTTCCCGCCTGCTTCTTCCAGCTTTTGGGCTGCTGCACGCAGAGCGTCGCCATCGCCGGGTTCCCGGCTTTGCACCACCAGGGTGACCATAGCCAAAATTTCCCGCCAGCGGTACCATTCATCAAATGTTTCCAGCATATCGCTGCCAATTGTCATATACAGCTGAGCGCCGGGATACTTTTCCTGCAGCATGCTGACGGTATTATAGGTATAGCTGCGGCCCGCGCGGTCCACTTCCCACTGGCTCACCTGCACCTGGGGGCCAAGCGCCTTAAAGCATTCGCACATGGCAAGGCGCAGTTCGCCCGGCGTTGCGCTGGCGTGCTTGTGGGGTGGGATGCCCGCCGGCATAACCAGCACCACATCCGGCTGCACCGCCTGCATGGCGGCCCGCAGGTTGTTCATGTGCCCGGCGTGGGGCGGGTCAAATGTGCCGCCAAATAGCAGTGCTTTCATCTTACTTTTTCAGCAGTTCCGCATAAGCAGATTCCTTCGGCTTTTTGCGGAACAGCACAAACTTGCGGCCAATCACCTGCACGCACTCTGCATGGATGGCTTCGCACAGGATGTCGGCAGCCTCGCGGGCATCATACTCGCTGTTTTCCAGCACCTTCAGCTTGATCAGCTCGCGGGCTTTGATGCAGTCATCCACGCCCTTGATCAGCGTTTCATCAATTTCACCCTTGCCGATCTGGAAAACCGGCTCCATGGTGTTGGCCATGCCGCGCAGTGCGGCGCGCTGTTTGCTTGTCAAAGACATTGTTCGCTCCTTATTGTTCAATCAAAATCAAATCGTTCTATTCAGTTTTTCTCTGCGGCTCATTCGCCCAAAAATGCGGCGAGCTCGGCTTCCAGCTTTTCCATGGCGCGGCCGCGGTGGCTGATGGCGTCTTTTTCGGCATCGGCCAGCTCGGCATAGGTGCGGTGTGCAGTGTTGGGTACCGTGCCGCCGCCGGGCAGGCCGACGGCATCGGGGACAAACAGCGGGTCATACCCAAAACCGTTATCGCCCGCCGGGGTCAGGGCCACACTGCCGGGGCATTCGCCGGTCACAACCAGCTCCCGCCCATCCGGCAGGATCAGGCAGACCGCCGAAACGAATTTGGCGGCGCGCTGTCCCACCGGCACATTCTGCATCTCTGCCATCAGCTTTTCGTTGTTGGCGGCATCGTTGCCGTGCTCACCCGCATAGCGTGCGCTGTACACGCCGGGTGCCCCGTTCAGGGCATCCACGCACAGGCCGGAATCATCCGCCACGGTGGGCAGGCCGGTTGCCTTGCAAAAGGCTTCGGCCTTAATCTTTGCGTTTTCCGCAAAGGTGGTTCCGGTCTCCTCCGGGTCCAGGGTTACACCAGTTCCCGCAGGCTTTTTACCTCGTGGCCGCAGCGGGTCAGGATGCGGCGCAGCTCTTTCAGCTTGCCCGCATTGTTGGTGGCTGCACAAACGATCATGCCTGTTCCTCCCCTGCCTGCTCCGTTTCCTCTTTTTATGCTGCGGAACCTCCGGCAGCAGGGCTTCGGCAAAATCGGTGGCGGAGAAGAAGATCAGGTCGTCGATCTTTTCCCCCACGCCCACAAAACGGATGGGCAGGCCCAGCTTTTCGTGCACACCGATGATGCAGCCACCCTTGGGGGTGCCGTCCAGCTTGGTCAGCACAACGCCGGTGGCACCGGCGGCGCGGCAGAACTCCTGCGCCTGGCTGATGGCGTTCTGGCCGGTAATGGCATCCAGCACCAGCAGCACTTCCAGGCTGGCATCCGGGCTGGCCTTTTTCACGCTGCGGCTGATCTTTGCCAGCTCATCCATCAGGCCCTTTTTGTTGTGCAGGCGGCCTGCGGTATCGGCAATGACCATATCATAGCCGCGGGCCGTGGCGGATTTGACCGCATCAAAAATCACGGCTGCGGGGTCAGCGCCCTCGCCCGCCTTGACCAGCGGCACCCCGGCACGGTCGGCCCATGTTTCCAGCTGTTCGCTGGCCGCTGCGCGGAAGGTATCGCCTGCCGCCAGCATGACCCGCTTGCCCAGATCCTTGTACAGATAAGCCAGCTTGGCAATGGTGGTGGTTTTGCCCACGCCGTTCACGCCCACAACCAGAATAACCGCCGGTTTGCCGCTCAGGTCCAGGTCAGTTTTGGGGCTTACCTCGCGGCGGATGATATCGCGCAGGGCATCCAGCGCTTCCTGGCCGGTATGCAGGCCGTTGATCTCCACCTCGTCGCGCAGCTCGTCCACCAAACGCACCGCGCAGCTGGGGCCGACATCGGCCAGAATCAGCTGCTCTTCCAAATCATTATACAGGTCATCATCAATAACAGAGCTGGTCAAGGTGTTGACGATGTTCTGGAAAAAGTCCGTTCTGGTTTTTTCCAGGCCATCGCTCATTTTCTTCTTTTTCTTAAAAATATCGAAGAATCCCATGGCGGTTCCTCCTTTGAATTAACTGATCAGATCAGCGGAAACGTTTTCAAGGTCAAGGCGCAGGATCTTGGAAACACCATCCTCCTGCATGGTCACGCCGTACAGCACATCAGCTGCTTCCATGGTGCCGCGGCGGTGGGTGATAACGATGAACTGGGTGCGTTCGGTCATGCGGCGCAGATACTGCGCATAGCGCGTAACGTTCACATCGTCCAGTGCAGCTTCAATTTCGTCCAGGATGCAGAACGGCGACGGGTTGACGGCCAGAATGGCAAAATAAATGCTGATGGCCACCAGCGCCTGTTCGCCGCCGGACAGAGCCGACAGGTTTTTGATGACCTTGCCGGGGGGCGAAACCTGAATTTCAATGCCGGAATTCAGCACATCGTTCTCATCCGAAAGATAGAGCCTCGCCGAACCGCCGCCGAACAGCTCGCGGAAGATCGCACCGAAGTTGCGGTTGATCTCCTTAAAGCTGGCGGTGAACATCTCCTGCATTTCGCTGCACAGCTCGGCAATCATTCGGTTCAGCTCCGCGCGGGATTTCTCCACATCGGTGACCTGTGCTTTCATGAAGTCGTACCGTTCTTTAACTTCCTTGTACTCTTCGATCGCGCCCACATTCACGTTGCCCAGTGCGCGGATCTTGCCGCGCACTTCGGCCACCTGGCGGCGCAGGTCTGCCACATTGGCAAAGGGTACACAGAGCTTTTCCGCCTCGGCTTCGGTCAGCTGGTATTCCTCCCACAGCTTGGATGCAGTGGTATTCAGCTCAGTTTCCGCCGCGGTCTTGCGCTCGGCCAGGCGGGCCATCTCGCCGCTCATCCGCTCGCGCTCATCGGTCAGGGTGCGGTTTTCCTGGGTCAGGCGGGTCACAGTGGCTTCCTTTTCCATGCGCTCGGCATTCGCCTTGCGGATGGTTTCCTCCGCCGCGGTGATCTTCTGTTTGTTTTCTTCGCTGGCTCGCTTGATTTCATTGGCGCGCAGCTCATTGGCGGCAATGCGCTCTTTGGCGGCGGCCACATTGGCCTGCAGTTCCCGCACGCGGGCTTCGGCTTCGCCGCTGCGGCCTTTCAGGTTTTCCAGCGCTGCTTCGTGCAGGCTCAGGTCCTTCTCGGTGCGCAGCTTCTGCATTCGGTTATCCGAAAGTTTCTGCGATGCTTCCTCCCGCTGGCGGGTCACATCGCTGGTGGAAGCGCCCAGGCTTTCCAGCTCTTTGCGGTGCGTTTCAATCTCGGCTTCCGCCTGTTTGCGGGCGTTTTCTGCCTGGGCGGCGGCCGCAGTGTTCTCCCGCAGCTGCTGTTCCAGCGCGGCGATCTCCTGCCCGCGGTGGGCGGCAGCATTCTTACCCTCTTCCAGCGCGGTGTTCAGCTGATCCAGCTCCATCTCGGCTTTCAGGCGGGCCGCAGCGGCGGTCATGCCCTCGCTCTCGGCACCGGCCAGCTGGGCGGTCAGGTTATCCACCTCCGCTTTGCGGGCGGCGGCTTCCTTTTCGGCTGCTGCGCGGCGCTCGTCCAGTTTCAGCACCTTGGCACGCAGTTCGTCCAGTTCCTGCTTGCGGCTGAACACACCCACGCTGCGCGCGGTGGAACCGCCGGTAAAGGAACCGCCTGCGTTGATGACCTGGCCGTCCATTGTGACAATGCGGTTGCGGTAGCCAAGATTTTTGGCCACCACCGACGCTTCGCCCAGATCCTCCACCACAATAATGCGGCCCAGCAGGTTATCAATAATATGCTGGTACTGGGGGGCGGTCTCCACCAGGTCGGCGGCCACCTCCGCCGTGCCGGTCAGGCGGCCATTGAATCGGCTGCCCTGCACGGTATCCAGCGGCAGGAAGGTTGCGCGTCCGGCGCGTTCTTCCTTCAAAAAGGTGATGGCCGCGCGGGCGCAGCCTTGGTCCTGCACCACAATGTTCTGCAGCGCAAAGCCAAGTGCCGTTTCAATCGCGATTTCGTACCCCTTGCGCACGCTCAGGATACCGGCCACCGGGCCGATGATGCCCCGCAGCCGCCCACCGCCCGCGGCGCGCATGACGGCTTTTACGCTCTGCTGATAGCCGTCCATATTGCGCTCAGATCCTCCAGAATGCGGATGCGCTGGGCGGTGTTGTTTTTATCCGCTGCGGCCTTCTGCAAAGCTTCAGCGGCTTCCGCCTGCTGGCGGCGACGGCTTTCCAGCTTGAGCTTTAAGCCGGAGCGGATGTTATCGTTGCGGGTCACGGCTTCCTCGCACTCTTTCAGGTGCTCGGCAGCAGCGTCCCGTTCCTCGGTCAGTTTTTGTGCCACATCACCCGCGGCGGCTTCCTGGTTTTTCAGGCCGTTCAGCTGGGCGCGGGCCGCTTCCACGGCGGATTGCAGCCCCGCACCCCGCACCTGCAGGGCAGTGGCATTCTGCTGCATGCGGGCCATGGCGGCGCTCACGATCTCCCGCCGCTCACCGCTTTGCAGCGCCTGCTGTTCCAGCGTGTTCAGCTGCTGGCGCAGCTTGTCCGCCTCGGCATCCAGATTTTGCAGCACGGTTTGCAGCTGGGTGATTTCCGCTTTGTGCTCGTCCGCTTCCTGCGCAATCCCCTTTGCGCCTTCCCCGGCGCGGGTCAGCTCATCGCTGGCGCTGCGGATCTGCTCGTTCGCGTGTTCGGTTTCGTTCTGCAAAACTGCCAGCTGGCTTTCGCTCCCGGCGTTCTGCTCGGTAATGGTGCGGATCTCAGCGTTCGCTTCCTCCACCTGCAGCATCAGCTGCTGGGCTTCGGCGCGCAGGGTTTCGGTGTGGGTGTCAAATTCATCCAGCTGGCGGGAAATGCGTGCATAGTCGCTTTCCGCCGCCTCATACTTGCGCTGCTGGTCCCGCACCGTATCCTGTGCGCGGCGGATTGAATCCACCCACAGGGTAATTTCCAGCCCCTTGCGGGTCTCGGAATATGCCAGGAACTGCTCCGCCTTTTCGCTGTCGCGTTTCAGGGGTCCAACCCGCTTTTCCAGCTCCCCCAGAATATCCCGCAGGCGTTCCAGATTGCCCTCCGCCGCGGCCAGGCGGCGTTCGGCTTCATTTTTGCGGTAGCGGTATTTGGCAATGCCAGATGCTTCCTCAAAAATCTCGCGCCGCTCGGTGGATTTTGCACCAACGATCTCCGCAATGCGCCCCTGACCCACAATGGCGTAGCCATCGCGCCCAAGGCCGGTATCCAGCAGCAGCTCGTACACATCTTTTAAGCGCACGCTCTGGCCGTTGATGGTATACTCGCTCTCCCCGCTGCGGTAATAGCGGCGGCCAATGGTTACTTCGTCCGCGTCCATTTCCAGCCCATGATCGGAGTTATCAATGGTCAGCGATACCGCCGCATAGCCCATTGCGCCGCGGGTCTGGGTGCCGCCAAAATAACGTCCTCCATCTTGCCCGCACCGCGCAGCTGTTTGGAGCTGGTTTCGCCCAGAACCCACCGGATGGAATCCGAAATGTTGCTTTTGCCGGAACCGTTCGGCCCCACAACACCGGTAATGCCTTCGCCAATGGTGATCCGCGTTTTATCCGGGAAGGACTTGAAGCCCTGTATCTCAAGTTCTTTTAAGCGCATAGATGCCCCTTTTATGCCTGCTGTTCCAGCTTGGTCAGCGCCGCTTTGGCAGCCTGCTGTTCCGCAGCCTTTTGCTGCGGCCTTCGCCCACAGCCAGCGCCTTGCCGTTCAGCGCCACAGTAACCTGGAACCGCTTATCATGCGCCGGGCCGGATTCCCCTGTCACGGTGTAGGTCAGGCGGTCGTCCGGGTGTTTCTGCACCACTTCCTGCAGGGCGGTCTTGTGGTCATCCTCAGCGGTTTTGCCCTCCGTGATGAACGGCAGGATAAAGTTGCGGGCGGTCTCAATGCCGCCGTCCAGGAACAAAGCGGCAATGGTGGCTTCAAACGCATCCGAAACCACGCTGGGGCGGCAGCGCCCGCCGCCCAGCTCCTCGCCGCGGCCCAGCCGCAGGTAAGAGCCCAAGTCGATCTCCTGCGCAAACTGGAACAGCGCGTCCTCGCTGACCAGCGAAGCGCGCATGCGGGACAGTTCGCCCTCCGGGCGGGTGGAATGGTGGAACAGATAGTTTGCCACCACAACGGACAGCACACTGTCGCCCAAAAATTCCAGCCGCTCGTTATACAGCGTAGGGGTTTTGCTCTCGTTGGCGTAAGAGCTGTGGGTCAGCGCCGTGATGAGCAGTTCTTTATTCTTAAAATGGTAATGCAGCTTTTCTTCCAATTCCTCAGGGGTACGCGTGGTCATAAGATTGCCTTACCTTTCGTTCTCTCTGTTTTGCGATTGTATATCGGGATATTTTGCAGGCCGGGCGGGCAATGCCCGCCCCTGCAATGGGCTTTGGTTTTGCGGCTATCCCGTAGGGGCGCACATTGTGCGCCCGCTGCCTATATTTTGGTACCGGCCATTTCCAATGGGCGGGCATAGCATTTGAATTTTCGCACGATATGCCGTTTTATTCCGCGTCTGTCTTTTCTGCTGCGGCCTTGGCGGCTACTTCGGCCAGGGCGCTCTGCATGGTGCCACACAGGTCATTGGCAACGCACAGCTTTGCCTGGCGGATGGCGTTCTTGATGCCCTTGGCCTTGCTGGAACCGTGTGCCTTGATGACCGGCTTTGCCGCGCCCAGCAGCGGTGCGCCGCCGATCTCCTCAGAGTCCATCATGTGCTTCAGATTGCGCAGCCCGCCTTTTACGCCAAGGTAGCACAGCTTGGTCACAATGCTCTGCATAAAGATGTCTTTCAGCATGCCCAGCAAAGTACCTGCCACACCCTCGGTCAGCTTCAGCACCACATTGCCCACAAAGCCGTCGCAGACGATAACGTCCACCTCACCAGCCATAATATCACGCGGCTCAATGTTGCCCACAAAGCGGATGGCCGGGTTTGCTTTCAGCAGGCCGTGGGCTTCGCGGTACATCGGGGTGCCCTTGGTGTCCTCGGCGCCGTTGTTCACCAGCGCGACGGCGGGGTCCTTGCGACCCATGACCTTATTCATGTACACGCTGCCCATGGTGCCAAAGGCATTCAGCATCTCGGCACGGCATTCGGCGTTTGCGCCGCAGTCCAGCAGCAAAAACGGCTGCTTTTTGCCCGGCATGCAGGTAGCCAGCGCCGGGCGCTTGACCCCCTTGACGGTGCGCACGATCAAACTGGTGCCCACATGCAGCGCGCCGGTGGAACCGGCGGAAACAAAGGCATCCGCCTCGCCGTTTTTCAGCATCGTCAGGCCTTTGACCAGGCTGGAATCCGTTTTGTGGCGCACGGCCTTGACCGGGTCATCGTGCATATCCACATCCTCGGTGCAGTGAATCAGCTCAAAGGGGGTCAGGTCCACGCCAAGCTCCTGGGCAGCGGCCTTGATCTTGGCTTCATCACCCAGCAGGGCCAGGGTCATGCCATCACCAAACTCTTTTACCGCATCGGCTGCGCCCTGTACGGTCGATTTCGGGGCGTTATCGCCACCCATTGCGTCCAGTAAAATTTTCATAATCCACCTCAGTGTTCCGCTTCGGCTGCCCATGCCCGCATGGCGGCCTGTGCAGCATCAGAAAGTGCCATATACCGTTCGCGCTTATCCCGGATGGTGTCAATCTCCTCGGTGCGCGGCAGAATGCCCATGTTGGCACCCATGGGCTGGAAGTCCTTGTTGGGGGTGGTGATATAATCGATCAGTGCGCCACACATCGTTGTGGTCGGCGGGGGCGGCAGCTCTCTGCCCTGCAAACGGGCGTACAAATTGCGCGCTGCCAGCAGGCCGGAAGCCGCGCTTTCCATATAGCCCTCAAACCCGGTGATCTGCCCGGCAAAAAACACGTTGGGGTGCTCTTTCAGGTAGAGCCCCTTGGTCAGCACCGCCGGGCTTTCCAAAAAGGTATTGCGGTGCATCACGCCATAGCGGATGAACTCTGCATGTTCCAGGCCGGGAATCATCGAAAAAACGCGCTTCTGCTCGCCCCATTTCAAATTGGTCTGGAAACCAACGATATTGTACAGCGTGCGGGCGGTGTTTTCGGCGCGCAGCTGTACGTTGGCCCAGGGGCGGTGGCCGGTGCGCGGGTCCCGCAGGCCCACCGGGCGCAGCGGGCCATAGCGCATGGTATCCGCCCCGCGGCCCGCCATCACCTCAATAGGCATACAGCCTTCGTACACCGTCAGCTCCCCATCAAAGTCATGCAGAGGGGCACGCTCCGCGTTCAACAATTCGTTATAAAATGCTTCATATTCCAATTTGTTGAATGGGCAGTTCAGGTAATCGGCTTCACCGCGCCCGTAGCGGGACGCCGCAAAGATCTTTTCCATATCCAGGCTTTCGGCGCTCACAATGGGAGCCACGGCGTCAAAAAAGCTCAGCCGGTGGCTGCCGGTCAGCGCGGCAATCTGCTCCGCCAGCACACCCTCGGTCAGCGGGCCGGAAGCCACCAGCACCGGAACGCTTTCGTCCAGCGCGGTCACTTCCTCGCGGTGAACGGTAATGCCCGAGTTCTTTTCCACCATTTCCGTCACGGCGGTGGAAAACACATCACGGTCCACCGCCAGTGCACCGCCAGCCGCCACGCGGGCGGTCTCGGCAGCATTCAGCAGGTGGGACCCCATCATGCGCATTTCAATTTTCAGCAGGCCGGAAGCCGAATCCGGCCGTTCCGCCTTGAGGGAGTTGGAGCAGATCAGCTCCGCAAAGCCTGCACTTTTGTGCGCTGGCGAAAACTTGACCGGCTTTTGCTCGTACAGGTCCACCTGCACGCCGTGGTCCGCCAGCCAAAGGGCGGCTTCGCACCCGGCCAGCCCGGCACCGATGATTTTAATTTGCATGCGTTATTTCTCCGCGTTTGTCTTTTCGATATTCTTCACAAACCCGCAGCCCTCTTTGGCGCAGTACAGCTGGCCGCGGCGCTTGAACAGCGTTTTGCCGCAGTGGGGGCAGGTTTCCGGCACGGGTTCATCCCATGTCATAAAGTTGCAGGTGGGGTAGTTGCTGCAGCCGTAATACACGCGGCCCTTGGCGCTTTTGCGCAGCAGCATATGGCCGCCGCACAGCGGGCACAGGCCGCCGGTATCCTTTACAATGGGGTGGGCGTTGCGGCACTCCGGAAAGCCGGAACACGCCACAAACTTACCGTACCGCCCGCTTTTGATCACCATGGGGCGGCCGCATTTTTCGCAGATCTCGTCGGTGGGGATATCCTCCACTTTGATCTTTTTGCCCTCCATGTTCTTTTCGGCGGCTTCCAGGCTTTTTTCAAAGCCCTGGTAGAAATCGTCCACTGTTTTGACCCAGTCCGCCTTACCGGCTTCCACAACGTCCAGCTTTTTCTCCATATCGGCACTGAATGTCGGGTCCACGATATCGGGGAACTGTTCCAGCATGACCTGGTTCACCGCGCGGCCCAGCGGGGTGGTTTTGAGCTTTTTCTGCTCCTTTTCCACATAGCCGCGGTCCACAATGGTGGTAATGATCGGCGCATAGGTGGAAGGGCGGCCAATACCGTTTTCTTCCAGCGCATGGATCAGCGTTGCTTCAGTATAGTACGGCGGCGGCTGGGTGAATTTCTGCTCCGCCGAAAGCTTGTTCAGTTTCAGGTCCTGGCTCACTTCCAGCGGGGGCAGGGCGGTTTCTTTCTTCTGCTTATCGTCAGCGGCTTCCTCATACAAAGCGGTAAAGCCGTCAAACGTTACATGGAAACCCGATGCGCGGAAGATATAATCCCCCGCCGTGATGTTGGCCGAAACGGTATCCATCAGGCAGTCTGCCATCTGGGATGCCATAAAGCGGCTCCAGATCAGGCGGTACAGCTTGGCTTCATCGCCGGAGATGCTGCCCTCCACCTGGTCCGGCGTCAGTTCCGGCATTGAGGGGCGGATGGCTTCGTGGGCATCCTGTGCCGCTGTGGCGGAGCGGGATTTCCAGACGCGCTTTTTGTTGCAGACGTAATTTTCGCCCCAGGTCTTGCCGATAAAGGTCTTAGCGGCTGCGGCGGCTTCGTCCGCAATGCGCAGACTGTCGGTACGCATATAGGTGATCAGACCGATCTGGCCATAGCCGTGCACCTCCATACCTTCATACAGGCGCTGGGCGGCACGCATGGTGCGGGTGGCCGAAAATCCCAGTGCGCGGCTGGCATCCTGCTGCAGGGTGGAGGTGATGAACGGTGGCTGCGGCTGGCGGCGGCGCTGGCCCTTATCCACACGGGTCACGGTGTAGGGTTTGCCGTCCAACGCGGCCAGAATGGCATCCGCCTGTTTTTTATTTTTCACCACCAGCTTGGTGCCGTCCGCCTGGGCTGTCAGCCGTGCGTTGAACGCACAGCCGCTCTGGCGGGGCTTCAGGTTGGCGTCAATGTTCCAGTATTCTTCGGGCTTAAAGTTTTCAATTTCGATCTCGCGGTCGCGGATAATGCGCACCGCCACGCTCTGCACGCGGCCAGCCGAAAGCCCGCGGCGCACCTTATGCCACAAAAACGGGCTGAGCTTATAACCCACCAGGCGATCCAGCGCGCGCCGGGCCTGCTGGGCGTTGAACAGATCCATATCAATGGTGCGCGGGTGGGCCATACCCTCCTGCACGCCCTTTTTGGTGATCTCGTCAAAGGTCACGCGGTTGGGGGCGGTGGGGTCCAGCCCCAGCACATTGGCCAGATGCCAGCTGATTGCCTCGCCTTCACGGTCCGGGTCGGTTGCCAGATAGACGGTCTGTGCTTTTTTCGCTTCGGCTTTCAGGTCCTTGACCAGCGCGGTCTTGCCTTTGATGGTAATATACTTTGGGGTATAGCCATGTTCCACATCAATGCCCAGCGTGCTGGCGGGCAGGTCCCGGATATGGCCCATGCTGGCCGTTACAGTATAGCCGCGGCCCAGGTATTTGCCAATGGTCTTTGCCTTGGCCGGGGATTCCACGATCACCAGCTTGGTGCCGGGCTTTGCTTCGGTCTTTTTGGTGGTGCGCTTTGCGGCAGGTTTTTTGGCTGCGGTTTCGCCGTCCTCTGCCTTAGCTGCCTTGGTTTTGGTCGTTGTCTTTTTCGTGGTTGCTTTTTTTGCTGCCGGTTTTTTCGCTGCAGTCTTTTTTGCGGCAGCTTTTTTTGCCGGGGTCTCTTCCGGCTGCGCTGCCTGCTGGGCAGTCAGCTCCAGTTCAGTTTGCTTTGCCATATCTGTTTCTCCCAAATTGGCGTATAAGTTCTATCTTAATCGGATACTTTCCGTAATGTCACCATACATGCGGGCCATATCTGCCCGCTGCGGCTGGGGCCGCTTGCCCTTATGCCGCGGTATACCGGCCCCCGCCGTTATCCACGGCGGCGCCGGCAAATTCCAGCTCCATGAGTGCCGCCAGAACAGCCTGCACGGCAAGCCCCGTTGCGGCAGCCAAGTCATCTGCCGTCTGCGCTTTAGGGCCCAGTTCTGCCAGCACGGTGCGGGCGTTGGGGGTCAGCTCATCCAGCATAACCCCCTCCTGCACCAGCTCGGTGCCGCCGGGTGCAATGTGCAGGGTATCCAGCACATCATCCGCCGTGCACAGGGCGCGGGCGCGGCCGGTGCGCAGCAGCTCATTGGTGCCCTCGCTGGTGGGGCTGTAAATGCTGCCGGGTACCGCAAACACCGGCCTGCCGTACTCTTCGGCATGGCTCACGGTGTTCAGCGTTCCGCTGCGGGTGCGGGCTTCCGCCACGCAGAGGGCCTCGCTCAAACCGGCAATCAGCCGGTTGCGGGCCAAAAAGGTCCCTGTCATTTTGCCCGTATAATCCGGCGGGTATTCGCTCAGCACGGCACCTCCCAGAGCTTCCAGCTCTGTGCGCAGGGTCACGTTCACCGTCGGGAAGGTCTTGTTGATGGCCGTGCCCAAAAAAGCAACGGTCTGCTGCCCGGCTTCCACCGCCGCGCGGTGGCCTGCGCCGTCCAGCCCTTCGGCCAGCCCGCTTACGATCACCACACCCCGCTCCGCCATTGTCAGCGAAAGATCCCGGCAGGCGGAAAGCCCATACTTTGTGGGGCGGCGGGTGCCCACCATGCCCACATACCGCCGCCCGTTCAGGCAGGCAGGGTTTCCGGTGCCGTACAGCACCAACGGCAGGTCGGGAAGGTCCCGCAGCCGCTGGGGGTAATCGGCGCTGTCCGGTGTCAGGATAAAAATATTCAAATCATCGCAGCGCTTTTTCAGCCCCGCCATCTGGGCCGGGGCCACCGCCTGCATAAATTCGCGGGCTCTTGCGCTCAGGTATTCCGGTGGGTTCCAGCCCGCTTTTACCTGGCCATACAGTTCGGCCGGGTCCGGGTATTCTTCCAGAAGTCTGCCCGCCAGGCGGCAGCCGGACCCAAGCGCTTCGGCCAGCCACAACCAATACAGTGTGCTGTCCATACCTTATTATACACCTCTGAAGTGCCAAAGCAAGACGCTGCCTGCAACCCCGGCGTTCAGGCTTTCCACCAGGTCCGTCATCGGGATGCGCACCGCCATATCGCAGGCCTGCACGGCAGCGTCCGTCAAGCCCTGTCCCTCACTGCCGATCACGGCGCACAGGCCGTCCGGGTAGCTCTGCGGGGCTTCGTCCAGCGGGCGGGAATGGTAGAGCGCCGCGGCCAGGCAGACCACGCCGCGTGCGCGCAGCTGCTGCAATGCCTGCGGCAGATCCTGCACCGGGGCCACCGGCAGCCGCCCGGCTGCCCCCATGGATGCCCGCAGTGTTTTGGGGGCAAAGGGTGCCGCGCACCCCTTGGAGAGCAGCACACCGTCAAAGCCAAAGGCCGCCGCGCTGCGCAGCAGGGTGCCCACATTGCCGGGGTCCTGCACCGCTTCCAGTGCCAGAATACGGCGTCCCTTTGCTAAAATATCTGCCGCCTGCCAGCCGGGGTGTTCAAACACGCCGAACACATCCTGGCTGGTTTTGGTTCCGGAAAGCTTTTGTGCCACCGGCTCTGTTACCAGCACAGTTTTGCCCGCAAAGGCTTCCAGTTCTGGGGTATGGGCCAGGGCCTTCTCGGTGGCATACAGGGTTTGCAGGGTACAGCCGCGGGCCAGCTCCAGACAGAGCTTGGGGCCCTCAGCAAAAAACAGGCCATCCGCCGTGCGGAGCTTTTCTTCTTCCCGCAGGCGGCAGGCATATTTGATTTTGACGTTTTCGCGGCTGGTGATGGTTTCCATCTGGCACCCCGTATGATCTCCATATAAACAAAATGACGCACGCGCGCGCGGCGCATGCGTCTTTGAAAAAGCTGATTCTTACAGCGCCTTCTTGGCGGTCTCGACCAGAGCATTGAAGCTGGCGGGATCGTGGATGGCCATCTCGCTCAGCATCTTGCGGTTCAGCTCGATACCGGACTTCTTCAGGCCGTTCATGAAGGTGGAGTAGTTCATGCCCTGGGCACGAACAGCGTTGTTGATGCGGGTGATCCACAGGTTGCGGAACTGGCGCTTTTTCTGCTTACGACCAACGAAAGCATAGTTGCCAGACTTCATCACAGCCTGTTTGGCCATACGGAAATGCTTGCTCTTGGAGCCGTAGTAGCCCTTAGCCAGCTTCAAAGTTTTGGTGCGACGCTTATGCGTCATGGTTGCGCCTTTAATACGAGCCATGGTAATATCTCCTTTTACACAGTCACATTAAGTCAAGTCAGAAAATGATTCAGCCGAATCAGCCGCCGTAGGGCATCATCTTGCGGACAGTAGCCTCGTTGGTCTTGTCAACGTACTTGGGCATACGCAGGCCGCGGGTGAGCTTGGTGGTCTTCTTGGTCAGGATGTGACGGCGCTTGGAAGCGTTGCGCTTGATCTTGCCGGAAGCAGTCATCTTAAAGCGCTTTTTGGCACCGGAGCAGGTCTTAAGTTTCATTTTAGCCATTTTCTTTTCCTCCGTAAGATAGAGTATTTACTTGGTCGGGCTGGGGGACAGGAACATCATCATGCTGCGGCCTTCCAGCTTAGGCTGCTTATCAACCACAGCCTTGCCTTCCAACGCCTGTGCAAAGCGCTGCTCCACATCAATACCCAGACTGGTGTGCGCCATTTCGCGGCCGCGGAACCGGATGGAAACCTTTACCTTGTGGCCCTGCTGCAAGAACTTTGCGGCCTGGTTGACCTTGGTATTAAAGTCGTTGGTATCAATGTTGAGCGAAAGGCGGATCTCCTTCAGCTCGATCACTTTCTGGTTTTTCTTGGCTTCCTTTTCCTTTTTCTGCATCTCAAAACGGTACTTGCCGTAATCGAGAATTTTGCAGACAGGGGGCTTGGCCTGGGGAGCCACCTTGACCAGGTCCAGATCCAGCGCCTGCGCCATTTTCAGCGCATCGCGGGGGCTCATAACGCCCTTCTGCTGGCCGTCCGCGCCAATCAGGCGGACTTCCTTATCACGGATCTGCTCATTGATTTCCAGTTCCTTGGAATTGCTGTTGCTCGCGATTGGAATACACCTCCGTTACAAGTCTTGAAAGATTGAAATGAAAAAGCGGCTGCCCCTAAAAGCAGCCGCCTGAATACGAAGTTGGCACGCAATCATTGCGTGATCTTTGTATGACCCGGAGCCCTTTGGCCCGCAAGGTGAACGACGGCACACTGCCGGACGCTGCTTTTTTTACCTCAAATACTATACCACAGCACAAACGCTGTTGTCAATACAAAAGCGTAAATTTCCCCACAGTTTTTTTCGCAGGGGCGCATTTTGTCGCTTCGGGTTCGTTATCAGCCTTTAACGGCCACGCACTCGATCTCTACCAGTGCGCCTTTGGGGATGCCTGCTGCCTGGAAAGCGGCGCGGGCGGGGTACGGCTCGGTAAAGAACTCAGCGTACACCTCGTTCATGGCGGCAAAGTCTGCAATATCGTTCAGCAGCACCGTGGTTTTTACCACATCAGCCATGCTTGCGCCTGCAGCGGCCAGAATGTTGGAAATATTAGTCAGGCTCTGGCGCGTCTGGGTCTTGATGTCCTGCCCGGCAAATTCGCCGGTAGCCGGGTCAATGGGGATCTGGCCGGAAACGTAAATGGTGTTGCCTGCCTGGATGCCCTGGGAATACGGGCCAATGGCGGCGGGGGCTTTATCGGTATGCAGTGCGGTGTTGCTCATCGTTTTTCACTCCTATTATATAATAATGTTGGAACATTTTGATTATACCACGCCCCCGCCCGCCTGCAAAGCCCCTGGCGCAAAAACATTCCGCCTCGCCCCTTGACACCCCGCACCGTGTATGCTATTCTATACCTACTAAAACCCGGTGTGGATTTTTACAGCACTGCTACTTTTCGCCACACAACCGCGCTAACGCGTGGTTGTGTGGTTTTTTGTGCCGTTTTTGCCCGCCATTTCCACTGCATTCCAACTAAAAAGGAGCTATGCTTTACCCGTGAACGATACTTTTATGAAAGAGCGGCCTATTTTCCCGCTGCTGGTTTCCATGGCGCTGCCCATGGTGCTTTCCATGACAGTGAACGCGCTGTACAACATTGTGGACAGTTTTTTTGTTGCCCAGATCAGTGAGCAGGCCATGACGGCGCTTTCGCTGGTGTACCCGGTGCAGAACATGATCAACGCCATTGCCATTGGCTTCGGCGTTGGCATCAACGCCCTGATCGCGCTGTATTCCGGCGCGGGGACCGCTGCCGTGCCGATACCGCCGCCACCCACGGCCTGGTCTTTTCCATCCTGCACGGCCTGATTGCTGCCGTTGTCTGCATCGCCATGATGCCCGGCTTTCTGCGGCTTTTCACTGGCGATGAAGCCGTCATTGCCCTCGGCGTGCGGTATTCCAGCATTGCGTTCTTCTTTGCCCCGGTCATCATGGCGGAACTTTGCTTTGAAAAGCTGTTCCAAGCCGTTGGCCGCATGAACGAAACGATGGCCGCCCTGCTGTGCGGTTCCATCACCAACATCATTCTGGACCCTGTGCTCATCTTCGGCCTTGGGCCTTTTCCCATGCTGGGTATCTCCGGCGCGGCGCTGGCAACCGGCATCGGACAGTGCGTCACCTTAAGCGTCTACCTTATTATTTACTGCACCCACCGTTTTCCCGTGCAGCTGCGGCTCAGCTGCATCAAGCCGGACTGGCGGCTGGATGCCAAGCTTTACTCCATCGGCGTTCCCGCCATTCTCAACCTGGCGCTGCCCTCGGTGTTGGTTTCTTTCCTCAACTCTCTGCTGGCCGCTTACTCGCAGGGGTATGTGGTCATTCTGGGTATTTATTATAAGCTGCAAACCTTCCTGTACCTGCCCGCGGGCGGTATTGTGCAGGGCATGCGCCCCTCATCAGCTATAATTACGGCGCCGGGGAGCATGGCCGCGTGAAAAAGATCTATAACCTTGCCATGGGTATGAACGCCGCCATCATGGCCGCCGGCACCATCATCTGCCTGGTGGGCAGCCCCGCTTTGATCGGCATGTTCACCACCAACGCCGATACCATCGCCGCCGGTCAGGTTGCTTTGCGCATCATCAGCGCGGGCTTCCTGGTATCCACCCTCTCGGTCACGGCCTCCGGCTCGCTGGAAGCACTGGGCAAGGGCACCCAGTCCCTCATCATCTCGCTGTGCCGCTACATCATCATCATGATCCCCGCTGCGTGGATCCTCTGCCGCCTGTTCGGACCTGTCGGCGTATGGCACGCTTTCTGGGTCACCGAGCTTCTCAGTGCCCTCGCCGCTGCCTTCGTCTATAAGCACACCGTCAAACTCAACGTTTAACCCCCTCGTATTCCGCCCGGCCCCGCGCCGGGCTCTTTTATTTGCCATTCGCCCCGCCCCCTTCAACTCCTAACTCCTACTTCCTAACTCCTAACTTTTTTCCCTCCTAACTTCAATCTTTCCCCCATTTATGTTATACTCTTCCCAACCCGACGCCCCATGTCCGGCCATTTTTGCCCCGGTTCCCGCACTGTGTCGTGGTGTTTTTTGCTTCGGCTGTGGTATCATGCAGCTATAGGGAGGATGAATCCAATGGATCAACAGAAAATCGGCACTTTCTTGAAGCAGCTCCGCCAGGAGCGCCAGCTCACCCAGGAAAACCTGGCTGAAATCATGTGCGTGACCAACCGCAGTGTTTCCCGCTGGGAAAATGGTGTCAACCTGCCCGACCTCCCCACCCTCATCCAGCTTGCCGATTTTTTACGGCGTGGAGCTGCGTGAACTGTTAGACGGAGAAAGGAAGCCTGATGCTATGAACACCCCCGAAACAAAAAGTGCCGCCGAAGAAACCGCCCGCAAGGTTGCGGACTACAGCAATGACGTGATGGAAAAAGTGACCCACCGGTTCCATTACATGTACCTGATCTCGATTGCCACCGTCCTGATCTACCTGGTCATGAACCACTTTGATTTTTTCCGGTTCGCCCGTGCTGCAGGCCATCCAGGGTGCCTGCCTGGGCATTGGGCTGGGTATGCTGATCGTGGGGGCTATCTTTACCAGCAAGCGTGGCAACGGTGCTCTGTTTTTCAAAGCGCACCAGCTGAACTGCCCGAACCGCAAATAAGGCATAAAGAATCCGGCACCCTGGCCGCAAAAGTCAGGGTGCCGGATTTTGTTGTATTGTAGGCTGTTAAAATTGCTTTTCCCACTTATACCAGCAGCGCTTGCAAGCTGCTATATATAAGGTAGGGAAATTACTCAACGTCCTGCAAAGCGGCGTAGTTTACTTCGCCGGTGCGAACCTTGACCACCTTGGCCACATTGTAAACAAAGATCTTGCCATCACCGATATGGCCGGTGTACAGAACCTTGGTGGCGGTGTCGATGATCTTGTCTACCGGGATCTTGCTGACAACAACTTCAACCTTGACCTTGGGAATCAGGGTTGCGTCGACCTCAGCACCACGGTATTTCTCACCGCTGCCCTTCTGCAGGCCGCAGCCCATAACCTGGGTAACGGTCATGCCGGTCACGCCGACAGCGTTCATGGCAGCTTTCAAAGCTTCAAACTTGGCCAGCTGCACGATCATAACGACCTTGTGCATGCCGGAATTCAGCTCAGCGGGCAGGGGTTCTTCCTTGACGACCTTGACGGCGGCATTGATTTTGGCTTCGCTGGCCTTGGTGATGTCGTCTTCACCCAGGTCGGTGTTCTCGTTCACGCTCATCTCAGCGTAAGTCGGGTCAGAGATGGAGAAACCGGAGTAAGCGGAAGTCAGGCCGTGCTCGTGGATATCCAGGCCGTCGATTTCTTCTTTTTCGGTCACACGCAGGCCGATGGTCTTTTTGATGATGGTAAAGATGACGGTCATGGAAACCAGCACCCAGGCAGCCACGCAGATAACGCCCAAAACCTGAACGCCAAAGAAACGGAAGCCATGGCCGTACAGCAGGCCCTCACTGGTGGAGAACAGGCCGGTTGCAATGGTGCCCCACATGCCGTTCATGCAGTGCACGGAAACAGCGCCGACAGGGTCATCAATCTTGACAACGTTATCAAAGAATTCAACGGAGAAGATGCAGAGCACACCGGCAACGATGCCGATGATGGCAGCGCCGAACGGATCAACCATATCGCAGCCTGCGGTAATGGCAACCAGACCGGCCAGAGCACCGTTAAAGGTAAGGGAGACATCGGGTTTGCCGTAACGCACCCAGCTGGTGATCAGCGCGGCAACGGTAGCCAGCGCAGCGGCCAGGTTGGTATTGAAGCAGACCAGACCAGCGGAAACCATGGCGTCATCGCTTGCCATTGCCACGGTGGAGCCACCGTTGAACCCGAACCAGCAGAACCACAGGATAAACACGCCCAAAGCCATGGCGGTCAGGTTGTGGCCGGGGATTGCGCGGGCCTTGCCGTCCTTGCCGTACTTACCAATACGGGGGCCAAGCATCCAGGCGCCCAGGCAGGCGGTAACGCCGCCAACAAAGTGAACTGCGGTGGAACCGGCAAAATCATGGAAGCCCAGCTGTGCCAGCCAGCCGCCGCCCCAGATCCAGTGGCCGGAGATGGGGTAAACGATCAGGCTGATAGCGGCCGAGTAGCAGCAGTAAGCGCTGAACTTGGTACGCTCTGCCATGGAGCCGGAAACAATGGTTGCTGCCGTTGCACAGAACACGGTCTGGAACACGGCATAAACCCAAAGGGGCACGCCCTCCGGCAGGATGGCGCTGTAGTCGCCGCTCATAAAGGGGGCAAAGCCGCCGATGAGCGGGCCGGAACCTGCAAACATGATGCCGAAGCCGACCAGCCAGAAGCAGGGTGTGCCGATGCAGAAGTCCATCAGGTTTTTCATCAGGATGTTGCCGGTGTTTTTGGCACGGGTGAGGCCAGCTTCGCACAAAGCAAAGCCTGCTTGCATAAAGTACACCAGGAATGCCGCAACCAGCACCCAGATGACGGTTGATGAGTTGTACATATTCAAACCACTCCTCTCAAGATCAAACCACGGCGCTTCCTCTATTTTTTCTTGCCGCATTAAGCCGCATTAAGCCAGATGCTTAAATAACAAAAGCGCCGGGCAGGATGTACCTGCCCGGCGCCATTGCCGTGGTTTTGATTTGCCCACATTGTAACCCCGGCAAGCCCCGCCGTCAAGCAAAACTTTTCATTTTTTGTCAAAATGTGCAGTTTGCACAGCGTTCCCCGTTTTGTTCTTCCGCTCGTTTGTGCAACCTGCATTTTCTGCCCGGCTGTCAACTTTATTCTGCATGGTGCTTTGCGCGCAAATTTACATTTTTCATCGTAAAGACACGGTTTCACAATATTTTTGTCACATTTTTTCAAAACCCGCTACCAAAAATTGAGCCGCTGTGTTATAATAAAACCATACTTGGGTAAAATTTGCCCGGCTCGGTTTTTGTACCGTGTACGGGGAAAATCAACGGTGCTGTGCACCGCAAGCTAAAGGAGGATATTGCCCAATGAGCAATTCTATCGCTCTGCTCGCCCTTGAGGCCGCTGACGGCACTGTGGTTCTGACCAGCATCACGCTGGTGTTCGCCATGCTGGTTGCGCTTTGCCTCATTATCACTGTGGAAGGCAAGATTTTTGACGCCATCAAGAATAAAAAGAATGGCACCAAAGCCGCCCCCAAGGCACCTGCCGCCCCTGCAGCGCCCGCTGCACCGGCCGCACAGAACATCGCCAAGGCTGCTCCTGCCGCCCCCGCAGCACCCGCTGCTGACGGCTCCATCCCCGGCGAGATCGTTGCTGCCATTGCTGCAGCCGTTGCCTCTCTGGGTGAAAACCTGACCATCCGCGGCATTCACCGCGTTCAGAAAAAGACGGCTACTGGTTCCCGCCGCGGCGCCTGGGGCGACGCCGGCGTTACCCAGAACACCACGCCGTTTATGTGATGGAAAGGGGACGAAACAATGGGAGCAATTTTTACCAACATCGCTGAGATCTTTGCCAACTCCGGTTGGGCGCAGATCTTCTTTGCTGAGGGCGGCTGGAAGTATGCCGTCATGATCGGCGTGGCCTGCGTGCTGCTGTACCTGGCCATTGTCCACCAGTTTGAGCCTTTGCTGCTGCTGCCTATCGGCTTCGGCATGCTGATGACCAACCTGCCGCTGGACGGCATCTTCCATATGGACATCTTCATCAACGAAACGCAGCACATCAACTGGGAGCTGCTGGGTACATCCGGCGGCATGGCGGACTATATTTACTTAGGCGTCAAACTGGGTATCTATCCCCCGCTGATTTTCCTTGGCATCGGTACCATGACCGACTTTGAGCCGCTGATCGCACGTCCGTCCAGCCTGCTGCTGGGCGCTGCCGCACAGCTGGGCATCTTCTTCACCTTCGTTGGCGCCAAAATCCTGGGCTTCACCAACAAGGAAGCCGCTTCCATCGGCATCATCGGCGGTGCCGACGGCCCGACCGCTATCTTCGTCACCACCCGCCTGGCCCCGCACCTGCTGGGTTCCATCGCGGTTGCCGCATACTGTTACATGGCGCTGGTGCCTGTTATCCAGCCGCCCATCATGAAAGTTCTGACCACCGAAAAAGAGCGTCAAATCGTGATGGAAAGCCCGCGCAAGGTTTCCAAGACTGAGAAGATCCTCTTCCCGATCATTGTTACCATCATCGTTTCCCTCACCCTGCCCGATGCCGCCATCCTGGTTGGCTGCCTGATGCTGGGCAACCTGATGAAGGAATGCGGCGTTGTTGAGCGTATCAAAAAGACCGCCGGCAACGAACTGATGAACATCATCACCATCTTCCTGGGCTTCAGCGTTGGCTGCACCACCAATGCCGCAACCTTCCTGAACATCCAGACCGTTGAGATCATTGTTCTGGGCATTGTTGCTTTCGGTGTCGGCACCGCAGGCGGCGTTCTGCTGGGCAAGGTCATGTGCGTTGTCACCCACGGCAAGATGAACCCGCTGATCGGCTCCGCCGGTGTTTCCGCTGTTCCCATGGCCGCCCGTGTTTCCCAGAAAGTCGGCCAGGAATACAACCCCCGCAACTACCTGCTCATGCACGCCATGGGTCCCAACGTTGCCGGTGTTATCGGTTCCGCTGTCGCCGCCGGCATCCTGATCAACATGTTCGGCTGATCCTGATACCTAACCCCTAAAACTCAACCGCCCGTCACATTTTGTGTGACGGGCGGTTTTTTATATCTATCCATTTAGAACTTAGGGCGTCACTGCGCATCCCGGAATCTTTTCCATCCCGTTTTGTACCCGTCCCCAATCCGATTCCTCATTTTCCCCGCGTCGCAGCTTCGCCCCGCCGCCAACTTCTAACTATCATCTCCCGTACCTAACCCCATTCCCCGTTAAAACGTCCTCCTCCCACCGAATCCCCGGCTTTCTTCCTTTCTGGGCTTCCACCAAAAACAGCCAGGGTTTGCTGTGTTCATCCTTGCGCACCAGAGCCACCCGCTTGGGCTCCAGCCCAACGGCGCAGAGCGCGGCAAACACCGCCGCCATCTGTTCCGGGCGGTGGCATAAGGCCAGCTTGCCGCCATCGTGCAGGGCACGGGCCGCACAGGCGGCAACATCCTGCATCGTGCAGCTGCCGTCATGCCGGGCCGTGGCGCGGCGGGCATCCGAGCTGACATATCCGCCGGTAAAATAGGGCGGATTGCAGGCGGCGAAGTCATATTTCCCCTGTTCCGGGCCGCTTTTGCAGAACGTCCGCAGGTCGGTGCAAAGAGCAGTAATATGCTCTGCACCCGGCGTTTCCTGCACAGCACGGCAGCACAGGGCCGAAGCATCGGCATCCAGCTCCACCGCTGTGCATGGGCCGCGGTGCCCGGCATCGTGCCAGGCCAGCGATACGATCCCGCACCCGCTGCACAGGTCCAGCGCTGTTTCTTTGCGGCGCGGCATGGCAAACCGGGCCAGCAGCAAGGCGTCCGTACCAAAGGTTGCCCCCGGCCCGGTAAACACCTTGGTACCGTTATCCAATAGTTCCATTCCCTGTGCCATGTTGTTCTCCTCCGTGTAAACAGTTTGTTAAGATTATTCTGATTTTCGCGCTTTTACTTGCGATATTTCACAATTCAGCGTATAATGATAAAAGATTGACAATTATCGATTGCCTTTGCCACTGCCCTTATTCTGACATTTCTCCCCATAAGGAGGCTCATTTTCATGATCTATACTGTCACCCTGAACCCGGCACTGGATAAAACCGTTGAAATTCCTTCCTTTACCACGGACGGCGTAAACCGCATTACTTCCATCCGCACCGATCCGGGCGGTAAAGGCATCAATGTCTCCAAGGTGGTTGCCGCACTGGGCAGCACCAGCCGCGCCCTTGGTATTCTGGGCGGCAGCACTGGGCAGATGATCTCCGAAGCTCTGTCCGGCCTGAACATGACCTGTGACTTTTTGCCCGTTGAGGGCAACACCCGCATCAATCTGAAAGTGGTGGATCCCATCGCCCACACCAGCACCGAGATCAACGAACCCGGTGTTCCCGTGGACCCGGCTACCCTGCAAAGCCTGCTGGACCACCTGCTGAAGCTGCTGCGCCACGACGATATCGTGGTGCTGGCCGGCAGCTTGCCGGTGAATGCTCCTGCTGACACCTACCGCGTGTGGGGCGATGCCTGCCGCGAAAAAGGTGCCAAGGTCATTCTGGACTCTGACGGTGCCGGCATGGTGGAGGGCGTTAAGGCAAAGCCGTTCCTCATCAAGCCCAACAGCGAGGAGCTTTCTCACCTGATGGGCCGCGCGCTGGACAGCCAGCAGGAGCTGACCGCCGCCGCCCGTGAGCTGTTGCAGACCGGCGTGCAAAAGGTCATCGTCTCGATGGGCAGCCGCGGTATGCTGCATGTTCTGCCGGAGCAGACCATCTTTGTGCCCGGCCTGCGTGTTCCCGTCAAGGATACCGTTGGTGCCGGGGATGCCGTCATCGCCGCCCTGGCTGTTGCCGAAGAGCGCGGCCTGACGCTGGAAGAAACGCTGCGCCTTTCCACTGCCGCCGGTGCCGCCAGCGTAATGTGCACCGGTACTCAGGCTGCCAGCCTGGAAACCATCCGACAGCTGATGGAACAGGTCACCTACCGCGAACTTTGATTTCCGCCATTCACTTTTTAGGCAATACCGCATAATTCTAAGTGCCGATACGGCGAGCGAGGTGCGGCAGATGCCAAGCCAAAAGCGCAGATAATACTGGATGCTGCAAAGGTGAGCGCCGCCAGTGGCGGAAACAGCGAACCGAAGCAGGGGCAGTGGTCGCAGAGTGCGAGGGGCTTTTGCCCCCGAAGCACGATGCGGGTACCGCAACCCGACATTATCGAGCATTTTGGCAACGCAGATGCCGTGCCGCAGCTGCCGGAGCGGTGCTTAAGCCGCAAGGCGGGAATTGTGCGGTATTGCCCTTTACTTTCTTTCCCATAAAATGGGGGCTGCCGTTTCACCCGGCAGCGCCCCATTCCTTTTTTCTTTCGTTTGCCCGGCTCAGCGGTTGCGCTTGCTGCGGTGGCTGATCAGCATGGCAATGCACACCACCATGCCCAGCAGGGCGGCAGCGCCCAATACCAGCAGCCCCAGCTCAAAGGCCTGGGCGTTAAAATCCGTTTTCAGCTTTTCGGTTGCGGTGTTCAGGGCATCATCCACAGCGTCCCCGCTGCTGGTCGATATTGTAGCGCCGGAATCCGCTTCCAGTGCGCTCTGTGCAGCGGAAGCTGCTTCCCCATCTCCCAGTGCATTCAGGGCATCCACAAGGGCCTGCCCAGCCATCGTGTGCATCAGGGTGCTGGATGCACTTTTGACCTTTTCGCCGTTCACAGCGCGGCTCAGGTAATCAGCCAGTTCATTGCAGGCACCGCGCAGGGCGGGTTCTGCATCGGCATCCACCTGCCAGCCGCTGCTGGACCACATGCCGATCTTATACAGCAGCAGCTGCATGCCGGCATCCGCCGTCATGGTGCTGTACACCTTGTTGCGGAACGCTTCGCTGTCGCTGGTGTTCATGCTGCCAAAGCTCATGGCAATAAACTGGTAGCAGCGGTCGTAATCCGTCAGGTTGGTGTAATAGTTCCGCAGCACATCGGCAACGTTGCTGCCGCTTTTCAGCTCGGACCCTGCCACAACGGAGTCCAGGTCAGCGCGCAGGTCCTGGTCGCCAAATTTGGAAGCACTGCCGTCATCCTCAATGGCAAAGGTCTGCTGCATCAGGCTGGCATAGCCGTCTGCATCGCTGGCCTGCCCGGCATACACCTGCGCCAGCTGCATGCAGTCGCCGCCCCAGCTGCCGGCAATGGGCATGCCGCGGTATACCAGGTTCATGGCCGCCAGCAGGTGGCCGAAATCAATGCCCTGCCCGTTGGGCAGTTCCACGGTGTTCATCCCCTGCAAATCCCACAGGTCCGGGTCTGCATCGGTGGCGTACTTTTCAAATTCGCCATCGCGGGTGCCCGCCGTCAGCTGCCAGATGTCCGTGTTATAATCCCCCACACGGGTAAAGCTCAACGTCAGGTCAATGGGGTCATCGCCGCTGTTCTTTTCTTCAATATACTGTTCCGCCAGCGCTTGCAGGCGGCCCAAGCGGTCCAGCGTTGTTTCATAGTCCGCACTTTCCGCTTTTGCAGGCAGCGCCAGCAGCACCAGCAGCGCCAGTACCCCGTGATGACCCACACCATACGGCTCCGAATGGCTTCCGTAACCATACACCTCCACATAGGCCGGCACATGCCGCGCACCAGCCCACTTTGTAACTATTTTGTATTTTTTAAGTATATCACAAACAGCCGGTGCCTGTCCACGCTTTTTTCCGCTTTGTGCTGTTTTGGCGCACAATTTACAATCCTTTCATTTTCTCCCCTGCTCTGCTGGGTGCCAAACGCCGCACAATGTATCCCCCCGCTTCGTGTGCCCTATTCTCTCATAGGGAGGCGCACATTGTGCGCCCGCCAACCTATAACCCCAACAACACTTTGGGGATTAAACTCCCCCGCCTTGCAAACACTTTTTTCTGCCTGTCCATCCCACCAAAAAACAGCCGGTGCCAATCGCCCCGGCTGTCCGTCTCTTCTAATCTCTAACTTCCACGTTTACAGCACAATGCGGAAACTTACACTGTGGTCTTCCTCGCCAGAAACATGGTAAGGCTCTTCCACATCGGTGCCCCAGCTGTCAATGCCGCCAACGCCGCGCACTGCGCCCAGCACCATCACACTGGTGCGGCCGGTCGCGGGCAGCTCCGTAATGTGCTGCGTTGCCTCGATCTCCTGCGCCGTGTTGGGCAGCGCGCTGAACGCAAATGGTGCATCCACCTGCTGCAAGGTCAGCGCGGCAGTCGTGTGGCCGCAGGCATCCCGCTGTTCCAGCATGGCCTGCCGCGTCTGCATGTGCATACCGCAGTCCTGCGGAACCAGATGTGGCTCCACATGCGGGGTTTCCTCATGGCAGCCGAACACACCGCCCTTATAGCGGTCCGGGTAGGTTTCGCCGGAAAGCCCGGTCCACACCGTGCGGGTCACCGGGCCAAAGGTTTCAAATTTCACACCAAAACAGGGCAGCTCCGGCGCACCGGCTACGCCGTGGTAAACGGCATCCACCCGCAATGCGCCCTGTGCTTCCACAGTGTAGACCAGCTCTGCGCTGGCCCCCGGCACAGTGGGGATGCCAAACTGGAACTGCACCTTTACGCAGTCGGGACCTGCTTCCAGCACCTTCATGCCGTTATATGTTACAAACACATCCGCCGCCATCCAGGCCGCCGCGCGCAGCGGGAAGCCGCATCCGCGGTCATTGTCGGTGGAGGCCCGCCAGAACGCCGGGCGCGGTGCGCGCCACAGCCATTCGGTGCCGTTCACCTTCAGCGATGCCGGGCCAGCCCCCGCAATGGAGAAAAGCATCTCAAAATTTTTGCCCTTTACGCCCAGGTTGCCGTCGCCCTGGGTCACCACCAGGGGGTAGGCGCGGCGGCTCTGCCAGGCTTCGGCCAGCGTACGGTCTGCCTGTGCTGCCGCAGCAGCGTTGACGGCATCCTGCGCCGCACGGTCCGCCGGGCTGGCGTACCAGTAGCGTACATCCTGCATGGCGGGCTTCTCTGCGCCATCGGCGTATACAATGCCGTTGCCGCTGAAGTTATAATCCGTCGTCCGCTCGCCAAAATCGCCGCCATAGCCCAGTGCCTTGCGGCCCATGACGTCCGTATGCCAGATGGCCTGGTCCATATAGTCCCAGATAAAGCCGCCCTGGTACTGCGGGTATTCTTCCGCCAGCTTCACATAGCTTTCCATTCCGCCCAGAGAGTTGCCCATATCGTGCATGTATTCGCACAGGATGAACGGCTTTTCCGGCTTGGATTCCAGATATTCCCGGATTTCCCACGGCTTGGCGTACATCCGGCTTTCCATATCGGTAATGGCCGCAAACGCGCGGTTATGCACCACACCTTCATAATGCACCAGACGGCTGGGGTCCTTGGCGTGGAAAAACTGCGTCATGGCCAGAATATCCTCGCCCGCATAGCTTTCGTTGCCGCAGGACCAGATCAGCACAGCGGCGTGGTTTTTGTCGCGCTCCAGCATGCTGCGGGCACGGTCCACCACACAGTCTTTCCATTCCGGCAGGCTGCCCGGCACATTCCAGCTGGGTTCGATCGCGCCCAGCTTCTGCCAGCTGCCGTGGCTTTCCAGGTTGGTTTCATCGATCGTGTAAATGCCGTTTTTGTCGCACAGATCATACCACAGGCTCTGGTCCGGGTAATGGCAGGTGCGCACGGCGTTGATGTTGTTGGCTTTCAGCACGGCCATGGCGGCGTTCATATCATCCGCATCAATAGCGCGGCCCTTTTCGGGGTTCCATTCGTGGCGGTTTACACCGTTGAACACCACACGCTCCCCATTCAGCCACATGATGCCGTCCTTTATCTCAAAGCGGCGGAAACCGATGTCATAGGGCACCACTTCCTGCACGGTGCCCTGTGCATCTTTCAGCGTCAGCTCTGCATGGTACAGCACCGGGGTCTTGTGGCTCCACGGCTGAATCCCCTCCAACTCAATCGTGTCCCCCGTCACAGGGCCTTCATACAGGGCATAGCCCTCCGGGTCGGTCAGGCGCAAAGTCACACTGACCCCTTCGGTCTCTCCATCCAGCTTCAGCTCCGGGGTCAGCAGACCAGTGGTGTTGTCCTCGCTCAGGCCCGCTTTCAGCCAGATGTCCGCCAGATGCACCGCCGGTTTGGCGTACAGGTATACCGGGCGGAACATGCCGGAGAAGCGGAAAAAGTCCTGGTCCTCGATCCATGCTGCACTGCTGCGCTTGTACACTTCCACGCAGATGCGGTTGCCGGTTTCTTTGATGTACGGCGTCAGGTCAAATTCCGAGGGGTAAAGCTGTCCTCGGCATAGCCCACGAACTTGCCATTGCACCACAGGTACATGGCCTGTTCCACACCCTGGAAGCTGATGCATACCCGCTGCCCGCGCAGCCCGGCATCCAGATCAAATTCCCGCGCATAGCTGCCAACGGGATCATCGTTCAGATCCACCTGCGGCGGCCGCAGCGCACTGCGTCCATCCCACGGGTACAGCGTGTTGGTGTATTGCAGCTGACCATAGCCCTGGGTCTCCATATGGCCCGGCACACGGATGGTACCAAAGCCCGAAAGATCCGCTCCTTCGCGCCAGAAATCCGCCGGGCGCTGGGCCGGGCAGCTGCTCCATACAAAGCGCCACATGCCGTCCAGCGGCTGGCGCAGGCTGCTGTGGCGCTGCGCAGCTTCCTGCACAGTACGGTAGCATACATGGTCCGAATGGGCATCCAGCCGGTTCACAGCAAACACAGTCGGGTCACTTAACCAGTTCAGTTCCGGTGTCATGATAATATTGCTCCTTTTATTTCTGCCTAAGGTGTATCTGAAAACAAAGAAAATGACGGATATTTCGCAAAGAGCCGCAGGAATCCTTTGTGGATTCCAAGGGCAATACCGCATAATTCTAAGTGCCGATACGGCGAGCGAGGTGCGGCAGATGCCAAGCCAAAAGCGCAGATAATACTGGATGCTGCAAAGGTGAGCGCCGCCAGTGGCGGATGCAGCGAACCGAAGCAGGGGCAGCGGTCGCAGAGTGCGAGGGGCTTTTGCCCCCGAAGCACGATGCGGGTACCGCAACCCGACATTATCGAGCATTTTGGCAACGCAGATGCCGTGCCGCAGCCGCCGGAGCGGTGCTTAAGCCGCTAGGCGAGAATTGTGCGGTGTTGCCCAAGGTTTTTAACGCATAATCCCGCTGCGTTTGTAGAAATAGACGATATTTTCGACTGTTTCAGATACCCCCTAAGGGATATCTGAAACAGACTGAATGCTCGACTTTCCAGACACACCTTAAGTACAGAGTTAATTTTTATCCGTTTCGCATTGCCGCAAAACGATTTTGATACTTGCATCCGCCGCCGCAATGTGGTAATATGATTAAAGCGTAATCTTTCGTTCCATCTGCAATGCTTTTACAGCGGCTTTGCACCTGCTTTTGTACGTTCTACTGCCAGTCTAACACACAAAATGTACCCGGTCAACAACGGTTTGTTTTCTGTACAAAAAGCTGTTTTTTTCTCCCTCCGGAACATGTCAAGCATGGCGTTTTCTCAATATATGCGATCATAGCTCAGCTGGATAGAGCACTGGCCTCCGACAACTGCGACATCGCAGGTTTTAGACCTGCTTTTGTTCGATACAGTGTGATTTGCACTTGCAAAAGCGCGGTGGTCAACGGTAGTCAGACCACGAATTGACCACTATTGGAAATTGACTACTTTACAAGATTGAAATACGCTGTAACGGCGTTTTTCATATATAAGCGATCGTAGCTCAGCTGGATAGAGCGTTCGGCTCCGACCCGGAAGGCCAGAGGTTCGAATCCTCCGGTCGCACCAAAAATCACCTTGCAATGTACTTTGCAAGGTGATTTTTGTTATTTTGATTTTAGAATAATTTTAGCAGCATATCATCTGTTGCGTCTGTGTACTGCCCCTGTTGAATTTTCTTGTTTCGCAGCTGGTTTACGGCTGTTCTTGCTAGATGGATTTCCTCAATGGTGAAAACTGATTTTTTACCGACTGGGAGAGAATCCACTTTCAGTATCAGATAACCTGTTTCACGCCAACCTGTGTTTACGACTCTCTGCTGGTAGTAGTAATCGCCAAGCGCACTTATTAGAATAATTTTGTTGGCACGGGTCAGCTTAATCTTTTTGGTGTTTCTCATAGTCCAATCACCCTTCCAAGCTTTTGCTGTGCCTCACGCTTGTTCTTGTCAAATGCGTGAGCGTAAATATCCAGCGTAGTGCTGGCCTGTGCGTGGCCCAGCAGGCTGGCCACGGTGCGGACGTCAACCCCCTGCGCAATCAGCAGGCTGGCGTTCGTATGCCGTAAGCTATGCACATTCAAATTCAGTGGCAAGTTGTTTGCTTTCAATATCAGCTTAAAGCGATAGGTAAATGTGCAGGGATTCATCGGTTTTCCATTAGGCTGGCGGAACAGGTAGTCATCTTCAGATACGGTTTCGTTCGCGGTCTGCTGCCTATCCCACTCACACTCTTTCCGCCACGCCTTGAGTAGTTGGCACATTTCTTTGCTCAAGTAGACCATACGATCACCGCTGGTCGTCTTAGGGTCTTTCGTGATGGACTCTTGGTGGCTCAATTTCACCACCCCGCGTTGTACATGAATCGTCCGTTTACGCCAGTTAATGTCACTCCATTTCAGTCCACAGGCTTCTCCACGCCGCAGCCCGGTTGCCAGCACCAGCTTGAAATAGGTTTCGTACTTCATACTCTGACCTTCAAACGCTGTAATCAACTTTTTAACCGTTTCCTCATCTGCTACGGGGCGTTCTTTCTTTTTTCCTTTGGGCTTATAGCACCGCCATGCGGGATTGTGGGTCAAATAGCCCTCGTCCACAGCCGCCGACAGGATGCCGCACAGCGTGTTGTGTAAACCTTCGACTGACTTCTCGGATAGATTCCCTCTGCCGTCCAAACGCGGGCTGTGCCGCATTTCTTCGTAAAAATCTCGGATGACTTCCTTGCGCAAATCGGTCAGTTTATAGTTGCCCAGCGTCGGCAGAATGCGCCGAATATCCTGCAAATCTCGTTGGTATGTAGAGTCCGCCAGTTTCTTCGGTCCTATATCAGCCGCCCAATGCTCAATGTACTTTGCCAGCGTAATGCTGCGGTTGATGGGTTCGGGCGTATGCTGAACCTCTCGTTCAAATAGAATCGCTTGCTCCTTTACCCATTTCTCTGCCTGTTTGGGTGTGTACTCCTTGGGTGGCTTGACGGTTTTCTGCACCGATTTCAGCCTGTTGCCCTCGTAGTCATACCCTCGGGATACAACTATCAAATAACTGTTGCTACCGCGCTTTCGTATAGATGCCATTTTCAGCACTCCTTCGTATGTTTTATTGACCTGCGGTACAACAAAGCATACCGACAACTGCGACAGAAAGCTATCACTATACCCAACAATCTTTATGCTAAAAATTCACCTATTACTGACAAAAACGGCACCGCCATTTCTGGCGGTGCCGTGTATGTTATCCTACTTTTTTTTGCCTTTAAGAACGAATTTGAAGGGCTGATGCTAGATACTCTTGGGTGAAAGCAGGTCATCCATCAGATTTGCTACCTCGTGCTTTGCCATATCTTGGGGGTGGCAATAGGTACGTTCAAGAAATGCCGTATCAGCATGGCCCAGTAAATCTGCCGCGACTTGCTTACTGGTACCTTCTTGCAGCAAGTACGTAGCGTAATAATGCCGCAGCGTGTGCAGATGATACTCTTTCGGAAAGCCATTCTTGGCATACAGCTTGCGCAGATGTCGGGTGAATGTGTCCGGGTTTGGCACATGGCCATCCAAATCCGTAAAGATGGGTTGGCTGTTATCCGGCTTGCCGTTGCGAATCGTCTGCCAATGCCGCAGGCTCATCAGAAATTCCCATACCTGCGCCGGAATTACGATAATGCGCTCCCTATGATTTTTTGTGTCACTTTCTACAATTCCCTGCCCGGCCACATAACTGCGAGAGTGGCGGATTGTGAACTCAAAAGGCCCGGTAATGTCCTTCCAGCGCAGGGCGCACAGCTCACCGCGCCGCAGCCCGGTGGCAATCGCCATTGTGTAATAGGCTTTGTACAGAATCGGTTCGTCCATAATGATTTTCAACAGTCGCTGCATTTCGTACTTCTGCGGAATATGCTGTTTCTCTTTCTCCACACATCTCTTGCGGACACGGTGCGCGGGATTGAACGGAATAATGTCATTTTTCTTGGCGTCCTCCAGCACCGAGGAAACGGTTTCAAGATACTTTTGTACAGTACATTCCTTGATTGGGTTTCCGTTTCGGCCCGGACGCTTGCGCAACTCCTCGCACATTTCCTCCAGCGTCAGCGGGCGGATTTTGGCAAGCGGAATGCCGCCGATGAACGGATAGACAATTTCCAGATTTCTCTTGTATCCGGCCAGCGTGGTGGCCTTGAAATAAGGCTCTTGACGTTTCAGCCATGATTCAGCATAGCAATCAAAGTGTGTCTGGTCGCTTTCCTCAATGCCGTATTTGAACTTTTTCTCGATGCGCTCGGCCTCGGCCATAACATACTGCTGAATCCCACGCTTGGGAACTTCCGGCGGTACGGTTATCGTTTGTGCCCTCATGCGCTTCTGCCCGTTGACCTTATAGCCGTTGCAGACTGTGATTTTGAATTTTCGTTCGGATTTTTTCTTGATGTAAGCCATTATACCTCCTTGCTTGTAAATCAAATCAGCGTCATTGCTGATTTTCATCGTCATTTTTCTTTTTCGGCTTTTCAAGAACAGCGTCATTCTTTGAACGCGCGGAATCAATCGTATCTGCGTTAAATCATACACGAAATCAGCCGTTTTCCATGGGGTTATGCCCCATATTTTCTGCTCCAAGGCTTGCCGAATGACGATGCTGACGATGATGACGGTGTTTTTGAGATATCCCAGCCGGATAATTGAGTTATGTCGATATCATCGTCAGCACCGTCATCATCGTCATGGCCGAACTCAAACAGACGTTTTTGCTCAGTTCTGGTATACTTGTATTTGATACCGCGTGGAGTAAAAACCTCGTTCGCGTATTGCGCCATTTTACGGGTGAATTGATTGGGTTTGACTTCGGAAATACCAACAGCTGAGAGCAACTCGGTAGCTGTTCCCTGCCACGTTCCGGCTTGCCCGATGTATTCCGCAACTCTCCAAAGGTATTCCGGCACGGCCTTCAGCCGCTGCTCCTCGGCGGTTTCTTCCTCGTCCAGCAGCCAGATGCAGTTTTCCTCATGCAGATACAGCGTTCGCCTGTCCAAATCACGCCCGGTCAGAATAATGTCAGCATTCTTGCTCGTTCGCTTGCGCTGCATGACCCATGTGGTGTCCGCCGCACCCATAAGCCCGTTTGAACCGGAAATCTGGTCAAAGGGGTCGGACGCTGCCTGCTTGCGCAGATGATGAATCAGCAGAATACAGATGCCGTACTTGTCTGCCAGGGATTTCAGCGCACTGACGTCCTTGTAGTCACTGGCGTACATACTGCCGCTTTGGTCGCAAGAGCGCACTTTCTGCAAGGTGTCAATGACTACCAGCCCGGTATCCGAATGGTTGTAAAGAAAGCTGGTAATCTGTTCCTCCAAGCCTTGTCCGATACTCTGGCATTCGGTCTGCAGAATCAGCTTTTCCGGCGTATCCTCGCTACCCACAAGCCGGAACAGGCGCTCCTGCAGACGGTTGAAGGTGTCCTCCAACGAGAGATACAGCACGGTGCGCGGTTCAATTTCCCGACCCCCACAGGCTTACCCTGTGCGACCTGCAGGCAAAGCCACAATGTCAGCCAGCTTTTGCCCGCCTTGCTGGGACCTGCAAACAATGCCAGTCCTGCCGGGAGCAGGCTGGGAATAATCCACTTTACGGGCGGTAGCGGTGTGGAGAGCAGTTCTTCTGCAGTGATTGCTTTCGGAAGTTTCGTAAAAGTCATTTGCATCATCCTTTCTTGTTTGGTATACATCTATTATCTCATAGTATCGTAATTTTGCGTGTAGTAAGTTTTACTCTCTAGTGTTAAGTTGTACGGCTCGCGCCGCCCCACAGCCCCAAAAACGCCTCAAACGGTGGTTTTCTTTCGCAGCCGGTATCCGTGTGCGATGTGCTGCAACCGCCCCCACAGGGCGCGTTTGGGCGCGGTATGCAAGTGAATCAGATTTGATTCACTTTTTTCGGTTTTGATGCAAGATAGTGAATCAATTCTGATTCACTCTGGAGGTCCGCGGGCATAATGAACACTTCTTTTTGCCATTTGCTCATCTCCTTTTTTTGCTGTTTCGTGTAACCCATTTGAATACACCTTCCGGGAAGAAAAAAAGAGGCCCGGAGGGCTTTACCGATTTTGGTAAAGCCCTCCGGGCCTCTTATCTATCTTCTGTTCTGGCGTAAGGGTACACTTTCCCCGCAAATCTTGATGGAAATTCAATAAAAATCAAATAATACGCATACCAGCGTCAATCACACGGATAGTAAAAAGACCGTGTGCATCAAAATAAATGCTTGGGAAAATGTCTTATTTGCCGCTTGCCCCCAGACAGTGGGAACATAACATGCAGGCTGTTGGCATACAGCCGTTCACTGACCTTGTTAGGATCTTACTTCTTACAATCCTAACTCAGTCACCCCATCTGACGCGTGGGGCAGCAGGAGTATCATTATGCCCTCTCCCCAGTCGTGGGTTATGGTCTGCCGTGACCGTGCTGCGCGCCCCACCGGGAGAGTAAAGTACCTGTTATGCTGTGTATTCAGTTGTAAAGGTGCTGTGCAGAGATTCTCTGCAAATTCAGGATAACACAGAGTTCACCAGCCTGTCAATGCAAAATGCCAAAGTTGAGAAAATCGTAACATTTGCGTAGCCGCGGGGGTTTGGGGTTCACCCCAAAAATGCGTTGTGGATATCCAAACGCTATGCTTGCAAAACCATCTACCAGCAGGTGGGGGCTTTTGGGCCCCTCTTTCGTCCCAGGCGGTGAGAAAACCGGCTGGGAGAGTGAATCATGCTATGATTCACTCTCTGCCGGCATTTCTCGTTTACTCAGAAAAAGTGAATCATAGCATGATTCACTTTTGGAAGAACCCTTACTTCCATTTTTCAAAAAGCAGAGGGAAATACCTGCTGTTAGCACAGAAATCTGCTACAATAAAAAGAAAACGCTGCCCGTAAGTGGTGGTGGGAGGGGAATACAATGCCAACAATTTTGATTGACGCAGACGGCTGCCCGGTGGTGGACCTGACGGTGCAAATCGGCCGGGCCCACGGCGTACCGGTGAAGATCCTGTGCGATACAGCCCACCGCATCCAGCGGAAGAGCGCCGAGACGCTGGTCTTTGACAAGGGCGCCGACAGCGTGGACTTTGCCCTGGTCAATCGGGTCACACCGGGAGATATCGTCATTACCCAGGACTACGGCCTTGCCACCATGTGCCTGGCCCGCCGGGCCAGAGTGCTCAACCAGAACGGACTGGAGTACACGACCCAGAACATCGACGGCCTGTTAGCCCGCCGCCACGAAAACAAAAAGCTCCTTCGTGCCGGCAAGCACCCAAAGGGGGCTGCCAAACGCACGAGGGAGCAGGATGAGGCGTTTATAGCTATGCTGGAAGTAGTGCTAAAAAGCATCTGCCTATGATTTTTACGACCGACTGTACCTCGACCCGGATACCCACAACTCCTATTGGATGTTCTGTCTCTTTGTCTACGGTTCTCTCCCCATCATCATACCGATTATCATGATCCGCACGGTAAACAGCGTATCATCAAGCATGGGAACTTGCACCTGGCAGTACGGTGCCAGGTCCAGCGTCCGATTTGTCCGCAATCCACCCTTGGACGGTAGCATCACCGCACTGTGCCTGTGGCCCCCAGCAAGATAGGGTGACTTGTCGTCATTCGACCAATCCTTCTTCTCAGACAGCTTCCTGCACCGCTTTTTTATGTTCTAACATTCTTTTGTAATAACAGGGCGCCGGAATTTGTGCACCACCACACAAATGCCGACGCCGGTTCATTTTGTATACTTTGGTGAAAAGAGCCTCTCTACCCCCGCCAAGCCTAAAAAAAGTCACACCCCTCCCGGTTGCAGCACCGAGCATATTCCGAACTGATGTTACAGTGGAACACATGCCCCAGTACGTGCCCGGCATCGCCGCAGTAGTGATATTCTGCCCGGGCACCCACGGCCTGCAGCCGTTCGGCTAGAAGTCCGGCTTGCGGGGCCAGAAAATCTCCCTCTGCGGTCATTACGAAAGCCGGCGGGAAGTCTGCTGTCAGGTGAGAAAACACATCCATCTGCTCCAGCTCCTCAGCCGTACCCTCGCCGGGCAGATAGTCTGCCATCAGACGGGTGGTGAGGTCTTTTTTATTGGACATCTCGACGCAGTAGACCCCGCAGTTCAATGCCACCGCCCGAGGCACGAAGCCCGCTGGCGGACGCACCGTAAACAGGGCCGCATAGGCGGGATTGGTACAACAGGCACCATACAGAGCCAGCAGATGGACTCCGGCGTTATCCCCCACGCCGAATACATTGTGTGTATCAAAACCGTAGCGGACAGCATGCGCCAGCAGCCAGACAAACACTCGGTTGGTGTCTTCCAGCGGAGCAGGAAACTTGTATTTCGAGGCCAGCCGGTAGCTGAAATTGACCACCGCAAACCCCTGCTGCGCCAGACTCATACAATAATACTGGTAACGCTCCTTATCGCCGTAGCACCAACCGCCGCCATGCACGCTGACAATGACGGGAAGCACTGCATCCGTATCCCGTGGGCGGTAAACGTCCAACAGATTCCACCGAGGCTCCGGCCCGTAGGCGATGTTGTCAAATCATCGGATGTCGACCGGAGTAGTGCATCCCGCATTCCGCTGTTCATCAAAGCGCCAAAGCGCCGAAACATCATGCGCAAAATCAAACTGGCCAAAGACATTTCACTTTCCCCTTTTGCGCAGTACCCGCAGTCTGCTTTCTGTCGGCTTGCCGCCGCGACCTCTGTTTTTTGCTTGCGCCTTGTCTTTACGCTTACCCGTCTGCCTCCGCAAACGGTGCCAGAAGCGCTTCATCTTCCGAAACCTGACAAACCACTTCTCCCGAAAGATTGGCAAAATGGTCCCGGCTGGCCGCTGTAAACACAAACAGGCACAGCGCGGATTTGAGATTCAGGGAATCGCCCTCCTCGGTTTCAAAGGTGACTCTGCCCTGACAGTGACGCACAGCAGTAAAAAAGCGTTCCAGGTCTAGCGATGATTTCAGTTTCATGACGGTTCTCCTTGCTTGAATAGGTGGCAGGATGCATGCGTGAAAGTCCCCCCACCTGTTACTCAGTATACCATACTGTATAACAAATGGGGTGTGCTTCATTCCAGGGGCGGTCCGGCTTGATGGGGTTGGTTCTATCCTGTAGTTTCGTGTTTTTGCTGGGTGCGCTTTGGTGCCGGACAGCGCTCCGCCGCCGTGGAGTCAGGACAGCGAAAATTCGAGAAAATCCAGCCGTCCCTTGCCCTCATAGCACAGGCAGAGGGTGTGGTCGCCGTCCGGGATGGCCAGCTGCCCGCTGAACTTTGTCCACGTCCCGGACGGCACAAGATCCACGGCCCCCACCGGCTCACCGCCCGGTGTCAGCCTGACCAGCAGCCGGCCCCGGGCTCTGCCTCGCACCGTAACCTGGATGCGGGTGGTGCCCTCACAGTGGAAATATCGGTACACGGCGGTCATGCCGTCCCGCCCGTTGGCAATGTACTGCCGCGGCGGCTGTCCGGCATCCCCCGGCGACCAGTCGGGACCGTCCTGGGTGATGTAGGGATGTTTGTTGCCCATCAGCATCCTGACGGAGTAGGTGGGAGTCCGCTTGCCGTACAGGTGGCAGCAGATGGTAGCCGGGTAACTGCCTTTGGCTGCCAGCGGTCCGCCGTTGAGCCCGCAGCTGGTCACGCACACCTGGGGAATGCTGCCGTCCGGCCGGATCTCCACCCGCTCGGCGCAGCCCTGCCGGGAATACATGCTGCGGTTGGTGGGGCGGTGATAGAAGATGTAGTACTGCCCGTTGATGCATTCCAGCCCGCCGTGGTTGTTGCCGAAGGCGTAGCGGGGTTTCTCGCCGGGAAACAGGTCACAGTTGCTCACCACCACGCCGCCATAGCGGAATCCGCGGTCGGGCCGGTCGCTGACCGCGTAGCACAGCTCGTGGCAGGCAATGGAAGAGTAAACAAGGTAGTATTTTCCGCGGATCTTGCGGATGGAGCTGGCCTCAAACAGTTCGTGCCCGGCAAAGCCGGTGTCCCGGGAATGGCCCACGGTGGGCAGCAGGCGGCGCGGTTCGGTGCGCAGGGTGAGCATATCATCCTCCAGCGTCATGACCACAGAGGCATTCTGCGTCTTGACCGCCTTCTTTTCGGTGCGCGGTCCGTTGCCGGAATACAGGTAGACGGTGCCGTCCTCGTCCCGGAACACGCCGGGGTCAAAGGGGATGGTATCCCCCGGGCGCTCCCCCAGGATGCCACCCTCCCGGTCCCGCACCACGCCGTAGAACATATAGTGCCCGGCGGGGGTATCGCATACCGCCACGCCGATGGACTTCACCTTGTCGTCGGGGCAGTAGTAGAGGTAGTAGCGCCCATCCTTGCCCTGTACCACGTCGGGGGCCCACAGTTCGTGTTCCCCGTGGGGCATGCGGGGGTCCTGGGTGCGGTGGTAGATAACCCCCTCATACCGCCAGTCCGCCAGGTCGGTGACAGGGGCAGACCAGCAGACATAATCGTTTTCGCAGAATTTTCTGCCGTCAAAGCGGTCATGGCTGCCATAGAGATACAGCCGGTCCCCGAACACATGGGGCTCCCCGTCGGGAATGTATTCATACAGCGGCAGATAGGGGTTCACCGCCTGCCGTTTGCTCTGTTGTTTCATCTGCAAGCCTTTTCCGTGGATGATGGAAGGCATGCTCATGCCTTGGTATTCTGACGGGCCTGCTGGCAGTGTGCTGCCAGGGCCAGGACGCGACGGGCGCATTGCTGCAGCGCTGCCAGCGGCAGCGTGCCGGCTTTCAGGGCGTCCAGAATGGCGTCCACATCCTGCTGGGAACCGGGCATGGTCAGGTCGTTGCCGGCCAGCACGCAGCCCGCCGTGGCGGAGGAGCCGTACTTGAACCCGGTGCTGGCGTCGGTGGTGCCCCAGTCGGTCATCACAAGGCCCGCGAAGCCCCACTCATCCCGCAGGATATCGGTGAGCAGCTCCCTGTTGTTGGCCGAGTGGATGCCGTTCACCAGGTTGTAGGAGGACATCAGCGCCAGCGGCTGGGCCGTCCTGACGGCGATCTCAAAGCCCTTGAGGTAGATTTCCGCGCAGGGCGCGCTCGGTGCAGTGGGCGTTGTTGTGGTTGCGGTTGTCCTCCTGGTTGTTCAGGGCAAAATGCTTGATGGTGGTGCCGCAGCCCGGGTGGCGCTGCACGCCCCGGGTGTCCGCCGCCGCGCACAGGCCGCTGAGCAGGGGATCCTCGGAATAATATTCAAAGTTGCGGCCGCAGAGGGGGTTGCGCTGAATGTTCATGCCGGGAGCCAGCCACAGCGTCACGCCGAAATCCTCCATCTCACCGCCCACAATGTCCCCGGCTTCCTCCATCAGGGCCGGGTCCCAGGTCTGGGCCAGCATGGTGGCAATGGGAATGGCTGTGCAGTACTGGTAATGATCCACTGCATCGGCCGGGCGCGGCGGCGGGACGATGCCCAGCAGTTCGCCCAGATTGCCGAAGGCGGAATCCCCCAGGCCGGGGATGATGTTGCCATGGCTGTCGGCCACAAAACTCCGGGAAAGGCGCAGACCTGCCGGACCGTCCGCCAGCACAAGATTCTGCACGCCCCGGCTTTCCAGCAGGGTGGAAGTCGTTTCGCCCGCCGCGCCGGGGCAGGCGGTCGAGGCCACCCCAATGACCGAGGTGGATCCAAAACCGCCCCGTGCGGAGCCCACCACCAGCCCGGCCAGTTCCGGCGGCGTCAGTTGGGTGACCAGATCCTCCAGCGTGGCCTGACCGGCCACCACGTCCTGCAGGGTGACGGTCTGCTCTTTTTCGGTGTGCAGCAGCGACGGTTTCTGGCTGTAGACGGTGGTTTCGCAGGGGATGGAGGCGGGGGCCACTGTCAGGCGGGGGCAGCGGCTTTCTCCCGAGCTTCCTCCGGGTAGGTGCAGAAGCGGGCCGGGTCTGCGCGCAGCGTCTCCAGGGGGCAGTCCGGCTGCAGCCGGTTCTGCAGCCGGGCGGTGACCACCGTCTCGCCCAGTTCCAGGGCGGCGGCAATGCAGGTGCTGCGGGAATGGCTGCCCACACGCAGATAATAGACGCCCTTTTCCAGCAGCCAGACAGCCTGTTCCTCGTCGTAGGAGGCCAGGGTGTGCAGCGGGAAGGTGACGGTCACCGTCTCGCACTGGCCGGGGGCCAGGGAACCGGTCTTGGCAAAGCCGGCCAGCACCTGGTAGGGCTTGTCCAGTTTGCCCTGGGGCTGGGACAGATACACCTGCACGGTTTCCCGGCCCGCATACCGGCTGCCGGTGTTCTGCACATTCACCCGGATGCACACCGTCTCTCCGTCCAGCGCCACATCCTTGACCTCCAGCGCGAAGGTGGTGTAGGAGCCTCCGAAGCCGAAGGGGTAGGCGGGCGTTATGTTGAAGCTGTCAAAGTAGCGGTAGCCCACATAGATGCCCTCGCGGTAGAAACTGTCATCCAGATCGCCGCTCAGGTAGCTGTAGCCCTCCGCGTCGGGGTAATCGGAGTACGCCCGGGCCCAGGTGGCGGCCAGCCGACCGTCGGGGGAGACCTTGCCGGTGAGCACATCCGCCAGGGCCAGTCCGCCAGCACAGCCCGGCTGGCTCATAAGCAGCACGGCGTCGATGCCGGGGGTGTTGCGCAGGAATTCTGTGTCGATGACGCCGCCCACATTCAGCACCACCACCGTGTGCTCGTAGTAGCCGGTCAGGGCGGTCAGGTTTTCCTTTTCCCGCTGGGTCAGCTCGTAGTCGCCGGGGGCCTGCTTGCGGTCGGAGCCTTCGCCGCTGGTGCGGGCCAGCACGTAGACAGCGCAGCGCCGGTCGGTCCCTTCCAGATCCCGGGCGGTGATGGAAGGTACATCGGGGTCGCGGTAGGGGTTGTCCATCGCCCAGAATGCACCGCTTGCCCCCTTCTCTTTCAGAACGGCCTGGAAGCGGGTCATATATTCCTTGCCGCAGTCGGCGCAGTCCTGGTCAAAGCGGTCCAGCCAGGCGGTGGTGCCGATTTCAAACCCGGCGTCCTGGAGCCCCTGTTCCACATCGGTCACGCTGCGGGCGTTAACGTCCCCCGAGCCGGTGCCGCCCTTGACCATACGGCGCACACCGTTGCCGAACAGCGCCAGCTTGCGGCCGTCGGCGGCAAGGGGCAGCACGCCGTTGTTTTTCAGAAGCACCATACCCTGAGCGGCAATGTGCCGCACACGGGCGAAATTCCGTTTTTCCCGTTCGCTCATTTCGGGATTTGTGGGAGCAAAAATCTTGGCCATAAGGAGCCTCCAATCCATCGTATTGTCTTGTCACGCGGGCAGCCGCCCGGTACAGTGAAGGGGCGGCTGTCGCTGGGAAATGGTTCAGGTGTTGCCGGCGGCATGGGAGGTGCCGCTGAGCTTTTCGTGCATATCGGCGCGGATCTCATCAGTGATGGGATAGCGCTTGAGAACCAGCCAGCCGATGAGGCCGAGGAAGAAGGGAATCAAACCCATGATCACGATAAACCAGTCCAGCATGACGGGGATGGAGGACAGTTCGCCCAGGAAGGTATCGGTGGCGGAATCCACTTCATAGCCGACAGCCACCAGAATCACACCCACCAGGCCGGAGGCGACGGCGCTCTGTGCCTTGCCCAGAAACTTGTTGGCGGCGTTGCACAGTGCCGAGCGGTCTTTGCCATTTTTGTAGATCTCGTAGTCCATGGCCTCGATATTGATGACCTCGCCGGGGATGTAGTCCATGCCGATGGCGCAGGCACACACGCCCATGCAGAGCAGGTAGACCGCCGGCAGACTCTGCAGCAGGCCCACCATCTGCAGGACAAACAGGATGCCGCCGGGCACGAACTCCAGCAGAATGAGGATGCGGTGGAAGCGGATGGGGGAACCGATGGCCTTCATGATGGGGCTGGCCACCAGGGTGCCGATGATCAGCGGGAAGAACATGAGCAGCGAGGAAACCATCGTAAAGGTGCCCAGTTTGGCGGTGTCCACGGCGCCGGTGGTCAGGTCGGTGCAGTAGGCCCATTTGGCGTAGTAGGTAGCGGTTGCGAACAGGAAGGTCCAGATGAAGCCGGTGAACAGCAAGTCGGCCAGACGGATGCGCAAAGCGCCGTTGGTCTTGATCATGCCGAAGATGTCGGTGACCTTGACCTTGTCCTCCTTGGTGGTCTCGGGGATATGCCGCTCCTTGATCAGGGCAATGCCCAGCAGCGACAGCACCGCCGAGATGAGCATCATCGAGATGATGGTCACTCTGAAGGCGTCATGCATGCTGTTCAGGCCCAGGGCGGTGTTGACACCGTTGACGATCATGATGATGGCCGCGCCCACCATGCCGATGATCATGTTCAGGGCGCGGGGCGCGATGAGCAGCTTGCTGCGGTCGTTGGAATCCAGCGACAGGGTGCGGTAGATCAGGTTGGGCGCGTAGAAGGTGGCGCCCATGTCATACAGCAGGTAGAATACAATGACCCAGACGCAGATCATCACCGGGTTGTCGGCGAAAACCGACGGCAGCGAGAACAACCCGCACAGGCCGGCCGCCGTCATGAGGATGCTCAAAAAGATGAAGGGGCGGTACTTGCCGTATTTGGTGATCTTGCCGCGGTCCATCAGCCACCCCTCAAAGGGGTCGTTGATCGCATCGAACAGGCGGGCGAACATCAGCAGGCCGCTGCCCAGTATGGCGCCCCATTGCCCGATGCCGGCGTAGTCGGTCAGGTACAGCATGAACAGTCCGGTCATAACAGTGGAGGCCAGACCATCGGTGACGCTCATGGCGGTCGTTCCGAAATAATCCCGGAACTTGAGCTCACCGGTCTTCTTTTGATTCTTCATTGCGTTCTCTCCTTTTGCTCAGCTTTTGGGAACGGGCCGGTCCCGTTCACGATCTGTTATCCCCAGTATAGCGGCAGCACCGCCGGACCGTTATAAGAGAAACGCAGAATGTTATCATTCTGCACAGCAAAGCGCGGCGAAAGTGAACAAACTGTCAGAAAAATGAGTATAATAATAGCCATAGCCCCCGCCCGGAACATCCCACAGATTGGCGGGGAAAGGCATCCGGCCCAAAAGGAGAAAGGCAGCGGTATGAGTGACCTGCAGACACGACTGGAAGTTTTTTCGGAGTTTCTCGACTGTGCTGGCGTGGCCCTGTGGCATTATGACGGGGAGATGCGGCTGCTGCGCTCCAACCATCCCTGCAAAGAGGATTTGCAGCAGCTCTTCGGCGCCGCCGAGAGCAAGACGCGCATCCTGGACTACTGCCGCCAGAACCGCCTGCCCTGCCTGGGACCGGACAGCGCCGCGCTGCTCTGGATGGCGGCCCCGTACAAGGTCAACGGGGTGCTCACCGACATCTATGTCATCGGGCCGGTGTTCCCGTCGGCCATATCGGAACAGGCGCTTACCGCTGCGCTGGGCAAGGTACATATGCCCCCGGAGCTCACCAACCAGGTGCGGGAACTGCTCAAAACAGTACCATCTGTACAGTATTCGCTGCTGGTCCAGTACGGCGTCATGCTGTACCGCTGCCTGTATGAGGAAAAGATCGACCCCAGCGATATCCAGTGGCTGGCTTCCCCCCTGGAGCCCCGGGCTCCCCCGCACGGTGGAGGAAAACGTCAACACCCGGCGGGGTACCTACGCCTTTGAGCAGGAATTCTTCCGCATTGTGGAGGAAGGCAACGTGAACGCCGAACGGCCGCAGAGCAGCATCCAGATCCAGCCGGGCTTCCTGAGCCGCACTGACCCGCTGCGCCACGCCAAAAACATGGCCATTGCCGAGCTCACCCTGATTTGCCGTGCCGCCATCCGGGGCGGCCTGCCGGAGGATACCGCCTACGGCTTGGCCGATTTCTATATTCAAAACTCGGAGGACTGCCGCAACACGGCCCAGGTGTACCAGCTGGCCACCAATGCCTTCAAGGACTTTACGGCGCGGGTGCACCGGCACAAAAGCCGGGGCTATTCCAAGGAGATCAACGACTGCATCGGCTATCTGGAACTGCATCTGGGGGAAAAGCTCAATATGTCGGCGCTTGCGGAAAGCGTGGGCTACAACAAAAACTACCTTTCCACCAAGTTCAGCCGGGAAGTGGGGGTCTCCCTCAGCGACTACCTGGCCCGGCTCCGGGTGGAGCGGGCCAAGCTGGCGCTGCGCAACACCAGCGAGTCCATCCAGCAGATCAGCGAGCGGCTGGGATTCGGCTCGGTGAGCTATTTTTCGGCCCAGTTCCGCAAGGCGGTGGGTCAGACCCCCAGTGACTACCGCAACCGCCGCGGCGGGGCGGCCGCCCCGCCTGAAACATTGCAGTCAGGTTCATGATTTTGTCGGAATTTTCAGCTGTTTTCTCCGGAAATGAGGAGGACGATAAATATATGAGCAGGATGATATCCCGCTTGCCCCCTGCGGACTTATAATGACAAGCAGAATCAACCGGCCTGCCAGACGTCGGACAACAACCAAGGAGTGACCATGAGATGAAAAAGCTGGATTTCAACAGCGGCTGGACCTTCCGCAAGGCGGAGGAGCCGCCCGCCGCCCGGGCCGTCACCCTGCCCACGATGCGATGATCCACGAAGGCCGTAGCGCTGCGGCCCCCGGCGGCAGTGACAACGCCTTCTTTCCGGGCGGAACGTACATTTACGAAAAGACCTTTGAAGCGCCGGACGCTGCCCACTGCGAGGTGCTGTTTGAGGGCGTATACCGCAACGCCACAGTGGCTCTGAACGGAGAAACGCTGGCCACCCACGCCTATGGCTACACCCCCTTTGCGGTCACGCTGGACGGCAAGCTGCACCCGGGCGCCAACACCCTGACTGTCACGGCGGACAACGCCGATGCTCCCAGCGGCCGCTGGTATACCGGCAGCGGCATCTACCGGCCGGTGTGGCTGTACACCGGCGGCAAGGGATATATCCGGCGGGAGGGCATCCGGGTCACAACCCTGTCGGTAAATCCTGCCCAGGTACAGGTTGAGGTGGACGCTTCCGGCGGTCTGCCGGCGGTGGAACTGCTGGACCCGTCGGGCCGGGTGGTGGCTTCGGGCAGCGGGGCGGACCTCACCCTCACGGTGCCCGACGCCCGGCTCTGGAGCGAGGATTCTCCCTCCCTCTACACCTGCCGCGTCACCCTGACCGAAGGCGGCGAACTGCTGGATGAGGCCGCTGTGTCCTTCGGCATCCGCCGCATCCAGTGGAACGCCCGCCAGGGCCTGCTGGTCAACGGCCGGTCCGTCAAACTGCGGGGGGCCTGTGTCCATCACGACAACGGCGTGGTGGGCGCCTGCGCCTTCCCCGAGAGCGAGGAGCGCCGGGTGCGCAAGCTCAAGCAGGCGGGGTTCAACGCCATCCGCTCGGCCCACAACCCTTGCTCCGCAGCCATGCTGGACGCCTGCGACCGGTACGGCGTCTATGTGATCGACGAAGCCTGGGATATGTGGTACAACCACAAGACTCGTTACGACTACGCCGACAACTGGGAAGCCAACTGGCAGCAGGATCTGACGGCCATGGCCCAGCGGGACTACAACCACCCCAGCGTCATCGCCTATTCCATCGGCAACGAGGTGTCGGAACCCGCCGAGGCCAAGGGCGTCGCCCTGGCGCACCAGATGGTGGAGCTGCTACACGGGCTGGACAAAGGCCGCCCCGTCACCGCCGGCATCAACCTGATGATCATCGACCGGGCCAGCCGCGGCCAGGGGATCTACGCCAACGACGGCAGCGGCGTGCAGGCCCAGAAAAAGAAGAAACCGAAAGACGGTCAGCAGGAGGAGAAGGTCCAGAATGCCAGCCTGATGTTCAACATCATGGCGTCGCTGATCGGTTCCGGTATGAACAAGGCGGCCAACTCCAAGCATGCCGACGCGGTCACCGCCCCGGTGCTGGATGCGCTGGACCTTGCCGGCTACAATTACGCCTCCGGCCGCTATGAGAAGGATGGCAAACTGCACCCGGATCGGGTCATCTACGGCAGCGAGACCTTCCCCCAGGACATCGCCAAAAACTGGGCCAAGGTGGAGCGGCTGCCCTACCTGGTGGGGGATTTCATGTGGACCGGGTGGGACTACCTGGGCGAGGTGGGCCTGGGCGCCTGGAGCTACGAGGGCGGCGTCCCCTTCGGACGTCCCTACCCCTGGCTGCTGTCCGACAGCGGTGTCATCAACATTCTTGGCCGGCCGGACTTCTCCTGCCGGTATGCGGCTGCTGTGTGGGGCAAACTGGATGGCCCGGCCATCGGCGTGCGCCCCTGCAACCATCCGGGCAAGCGGCCCAGCCGGTCGGTGTGGCGCGGCACTAACGCCATCGAAAGCTGGAGTTGGCAGGGTTGTGACGGCAACGCCGCCGTGGTGGAAGTCTGCGGCGAAGGGGCCAGCGTGGTGCTGCACCTGAACGGAAAGCGGGTGGGCCGCAAGCGTCTGAAGGACAAAAAAGCCCTGTTCCGCCTGCGGTATACCCCCGGTACGCTGGAGGCTGTCCTGTATGACGGGGATGGCAAGGCCACTGGCCGCACAGCCTTGCGCTCCGCCGCCGGGGACCTGTGCCTGCACCTGGAGGCGGAAGGCCAGGCTTTCCATCCGGGACAGGTGGTGTACCTGCCGCTGACCATCCGGGGTAAGAACGGCGTGGTGGAATCCAACGCCGACGAGGCGGTGACTCTCACCGTAAAGGGCGGCGAACTGCTGGGCTTTGGCTCCGCCAATCCTTGCACCACCGACCGGTTCGATGCAGGCCGCTGCACCACCTACCAGGGCTGCGCGCTGGCCGTGGTGCGGCTGGGCGAAGGCCCGCTCACCGTGACGGCCACCGGTACATCCCTGCCTGGTGCCACCCTGACTTTGACCACCATCTGACCACTCCTTCCTCCCAGCCGGTTCCGTGTGTCGTTTTTTACGTTCCAACATTCTTTTATACCCACTACGACCAGCGCCGGAAGTTGTGCACACCACACAATTTCCGGCGCTGTATCATGCTATTTGCCTGTGCGTCACAGTTCTTTGACGCGAGGTGCAGGAGGTTCGAATCCTCCCGGTCGCACCAAGAGCAGCACCTTATGGGGTGCTGCTCTTTTTGTTTTGCATGGATTTTATGGAGCAGTAAAAGAAGAGATTCGAACAGCCCGTGCCCCGCGCCTTGCGTCCCGCGGGGCAGAAACGCCCCGATGGGGTGTTTCTAAGGCGCGGCTTGGCGAATCCCTTCGGGCGCACCAAAAAGCGCATTGCAATGTATTTTTGCAATGCGTTTTTTGTTTTAATGTTATTCTGGTTTTAGAATAATTTTAGCAGCATATCATCTGCCGCATCGGTGTATTGACCTTTTGCTAATCGTTCATTTCTCAGTCTGTTTATAGTGATTCGCATAAGGTGAATGGGCAATTTATTTACAGGGATACTTTTACAGTAAATGGACGTAAAACAACTATTTAACACTTTCCGTCCGAAAGAATTTATAGCCGCATATACAATGCTATATTCCGGACCCCCTCACAGCGTTCCATGTAATCTGCTGCGGTACTGCTGCGGGGTGCAGCCTTGGTATTTTTTGAAAATCTGGGTGAAGTAGCTCTGGGTCGGATAGTTCAAAAATCCGGCAATTTCGGCAAGGGTGTAGTCGGTGTAGTCCAGAAGATACCGCGCCTCGCGCAGCTTTTCGCGGTGAATGTATTCGGGGATGCCCATACCCATCTCCGCCTTGAATTTTATGGACAGGCTGCGGCTGCAAAGTCCACACCGGCGGGAAAGCTCCTCCAGGCGCAGGTCATCGTGCAGATGCTCGGAAATATAATTGATGCAGCTTTTCACAGCGGGGTTTTGTGCGCCGCTGTTTTTTGTATCCGCCACGCGGCGGCAGAAATCCACCGCCATGGTGTAAGTCAGCTTCTGTATCGTTGTGATTTCCAGCTGAGCATCGGCACGCTGACAGTAGACATCACTTAAATTGAACGCAGTTTCTCCCGGCAGACCGCCGCGGATGGCCGCGCGCGTCAGCAGTGTGGCAAACGAGATAAAGGCGTACTTCTGCTGTTGCAGCGGATTGGAGCTCATCGCACCGACTTTTCCCTGACTCGGCTGCAGAAGGCGGTGCTGCAGCAGCTCGGTGCTGCCTTGCTCTATCGCCTCACAGACGCCGGTTTCAAAATCCGCCGGCACATGAAATTCTGCGTCCTCGCGCAAATTGAACAAGGCATCATCCGGTTTCTCCGTGCGCAGGACGGTGTTATCCACGAACAGAATATTTTCCGCCGAAATCTCCGTGCCGTGGGCCAGCTGCACTACAAGGCACAGCAAAGATTTCAGTTGATAGAGGTTGACCAGCGGCATCTGCACCATCAGGTCGCAGTATGCCTGCATCTGCTGCGGCGCAAGCGCAAGCGACGCCATCTGCATGATCTCACTGCGCGCGTGCTGAAACGGGCTGACAAGCCCGGCTATACAGTAGCAGTCGTCCGGCAGTGCCACCACACCGATAAAATAGCCCGGCTCCACATAGGTCACCAGCGGATGCAGGGCGTCCCGCTTTTGCAGCACAAAGTCGGCAAGCACCCATGTCAGCGCCCTGTGCGGAATCAGGTCCTCATGCCCTGCGGGCAGTGCAAGCCGTACTTCGCCCTCCTGATGGACGATTGTCAGCGGAATCCGGCTTACAGCGTGCAGTTCCCCACAGCTTTTGCAGAAATCCATAGTTCTTCCCCCTCTGCTTACGGCAGTACCGCACAATTCCCGCCTGACGGCTTAAGCACCACTCCGGCGGATCTCCGCGCCAAGAGCCGCCGCAAGCGGCGGTTGCGCTCCGAAGCGCCTCGCTGCGGCTCGGTGTGCGGCACCTCGCTCGCCGTATCGGCACTTAGAACTGTGCGGTTTCCCTTAAAAAAGTAACACACAACCGGATGCGGAGTCAATGCCATTTCGCAGAAATCTATCGGAAATTTGACATAGAAATCATCTTCTTGATATAATCTGCCGTAAAAACACAGTATACTTAGCTTGTAATCAAGAAAACCGCATCTGCTCTACCGGGTGCGCAAAAAATGAAGGAGAGAATCATTATGGCAAAGAAACCTCTTGGCACCGATTCGATGGGTATCCAAAAGACCATGCGCATCGGCGATTATCTGGCAGACTGCGGCGGTCAGTTTGCGCTGAACGCCATGACCGGTCTGGTATCGGCCGTGCTGTACTTCTACACTGAAAAAGTCGGTGTTGCAGCCGCCACGGCGGCAAATGTGCTGCTGGCAGCCAAAATCGTGGACGCCTTTACCGACCTGATCATGGGCAAAATTATGGACAACGGCAAAAGCCCCAAGGGCAAGTGCCGCCCGTGGTTCCTGCGCATGGCCATTCCCGCGTTCGTTGCGATTGTGGCACTATTCACCGTGCCCGCAGGCCTGACCGGCTTTGCACAGGTCGCCTACCTGTTCCTGTCCAATGTGTTCCTGACTGCTATTGTTTCTACGGCGATCATGATCCCCTACAGCGCCATTCTTGTCATGCGCACCAAGAGCTTGGAGGAGCGCAACAAGATGGGCATCTTCCGCGCAGCCGCCGGTTATGTCATCGGTATGGTCATCGCTATTGCGCTGGTGCCGCTGACGAATATGCTGGGTTCCAACGGCGTAGCAGACCAGGCTGCCTACATTAAATTTGCGGTTGTTGTCGGCGCGCTGAGCATGATTTTCCTGTTCATCCTCTACAAAACCAGCAAGGAGACTGCCGCACAGGAGGAAAAGCCCGATGACGGCCTTGCCTTTGGCGATGCCATCAACAAGCTGTTCCACAACAAATACTGGGTCATCGTTCTGCTGGCAAACCTGCTGGTCAATGTCATTTATGCGCTGTCCGCCTCCTCCGGTACCTACTACGCCAAGTACATTCTGGGCAACGACAACCTCATCGGCATTATGGGTGCCGTGGGCCTGATCCCGACCTTTGTCGGCTTCATCGTGGTCGGCCCTATGACCAAAAAGTTTGGCCTGACCAAGACCCTGAAAATCGCCTTTGTGCTGGGCATCATCGGCAATGTCATCCGCTGCTTCAAGCCGGACAGCTTTATCCTTTGCATCACCGTAGGTCTGCTGGGCAGCTTTGCCACCATCCCCATGATGTGCCTTGGCGGTACGCTGAACAGCATGGCAATGGACTATAACGACTACAAGTACCACAACAAGATCATCGGTATGTCCGCCTCCGCCTCCAGCTTCGGCGGCAAGGTGTCCAGCGGCATCGGTGCTTCTCTGGTCGGCTGGATCCTGGCTGTCGTTGGCTTTACCGGCAATATGGAGGTCATCACGCCCGCCGTCCGCTACGGCATCTACACCTTCAGCCTGTATATTCCGCTGGCGATGTTTGTAGGCCTGTTTATCCTGATCTCCAAGTTTGATTTGGAAGCAAAATACGGCGATATGATGAAGGAAATCGCTGAGCGCAACGAGAAAGAAAAGGCTGCGCAGTAAAAAATATCCTTTGCCCTGTCGCCTTGGACGGTGGGGCAATTTGCATAGGAGAGGTAAATTGTATGCTGAAATTATACGATTTAACGATTGAATACAAGCACGCACCTCTGGGTCTGGACGAGGTGCAGCCGCGTTTCAGCTGGAAGCTGGACAGCGACCAACAGGACACCGTGCAGGCGTCCTACCGACTGCGAATCGTGCAGGGCGGGGATGTTGTGTGGGATTCCGGCACGGTGGCGAGTGCGCAGAGTATTCTGAACGAGTACCTTGGCCCCAACCTGACCCCGCGCACCGAGTACGACTGGACGGTTACGGTATGGGATAACCACGGCGAAACCGCCGAGGGCACAAGCCGGTTTGAAACAGGCTTGCTGAACGGCAGCGCGTTTGAGGGCAAGGCGCAGTGGATCACCCACGCGCCGGACAAAGCCAGCCCCGTCAGCCCGGTCCTGTATAAGGACTTTGTCGTGCAGGGCAATGTCAAAAAAGCGCGTCTCTACGCAACCGCCTTGGGTGTGTATGAGGCGGAGATCAACGGCGAGCCTGTGGATGACACTTATTTCCACCCCGGCTGGACAAACTACCGCAAGCGCCTGCAGTACCAGACCTACGCTGTAACGCTGCACAGCGGCAAAAACCATCTGGCGCTGACGCTGGCGAACGGCTGGTACAAGGGCAAGCTCGGCTTTATGCCGCAGCCCAACCACTACGGCGACACCACCGCCGCACTGGCGGCGCTTTGCATCACCTATGAGGACGGGCACGAGGAATGGATCGGCACCGATGAAAGCTGGTTCTGCACGACCGGGGCCATTCAGTCCGCCGAAATCTATGACGGTGAAACGCAGGATTTTACGGCAGACCCCGCCGCACCGCAGCCCGCCAGACTGTTTGACTACGGCTTTGACACCCTCATCGGGCAGGAGAACGAGCCGGTCCGCTGCCTGCAAAGGGTGCCTGTTGTCAAGGAATTTACTGCTCCCAACGGTGACCACCTCTTTGACTTTGGGCAGAACCTGACCGGCTGGGTCGAGGTGGAAATTTACGGTGACAAGGGGCAGAAGCTTACCCTGCGCCACGCGGAATCGCTGGACGAAAACGGCAACTTCTACACCGAAAACCTCAGCTGGGCGAAAGCGACCGACACCTATATTTTGGGTGGCGGCAAGCAGACGCTGCACCCTCATTTTACATGGCACGGCTTCCGCTATATTTGCGTGGAGGGGCTGCAATACGGGCAGAACGTGCAGTTTACGGCGTGCCATCTCTCGACGGATTTGGCACAGACCGGTCATTTTACCTGCTCTGACAAGCGGGTGAACCGGTTGCAGCAGAACATCCAGTGGAGCCAGCGGGATAACTTTTTGGATATCCCCACTGACTGTCCGCAGCGCAGCGAGCGTTTGGGCTGGACGGGCGATGTGACGGCGTTCTGCCCCACGGCGGCGTTCAATGAGAACATTATGCCGTTTATGACCAAGTGGCTTCATGACTTGGCCAGTGAACTGGGTCCCGATGTCAGTATGCCGCAGGTCGTGCCGAACATTCTGGGCAACCAGCAGGACGGCGCGGCGTTCTGGGGCGATGTGGTGACTGTGCTGCCCTGGACACTCTACCGCGCCTACGGCGACAAGCGCATTCTGCAGCACAGCTACGACAGCATGAAGCACTGGGTCGAGTTTATCGAAAGCCAGTGCGGCGAAAACGGGTTGTGGCAGACGGGCTTCCAGTACGGCGACTGGCTGGGGCTGGACGCCGAGGCGAACGCCTTGGGTGATGAGCGCAAGGGTGCGACGGATGACTACTTTACCGCCAATGTCTGCTTTGCGTGGAGTTTGCAGATCCTCGCGGATACCGCCGCCGTTTTGCAGTACACCGAGGACGCGCGCCGCTGGAGCCGCCGCCGTGAGGAGCTTGTGCGGGCATTCCGCGCCGAGTATGTGACCCCCACCGGGCGTCTTGTCAGCGAAACGCAAACCGCCCTGATCCTGGCGCTGCACTTTGACATGGTGCCGGACGAGTTCCGCCCGCGCCTTTTGGACGCGCTGGAAAAGAACATCGGTGCGCATAAAACGCATCTGCTGACCGGGTTTATCGGCACGCCGTTTGCCTGCCTGACCCTGTCCGAAAACGGCAGGCACGACCTTGCCGGCAGGCTGCTTTTGCAGGAGGACGATCCCAGCTGGCTGTATGAGGTCAAGATGGGTGCCACCACCATCTGGGAGCGCTGGAATTCCATCCGCCCGGACGGCAGCTTCAACCCCGCCAATATGAACAGCCTGAACCACTACGCCTATGGCTCCATCGGCAACTGGCTGTATACCAAGCTGTGCGGACTGGAAATTCTGGAGCCCGGTTACAAGAAATTTGCCCTGCGCCCGCAGTTTATCAAGGGCATCACCCACGCCGAACTGACCTACGAGAGTGTCTACGGCAAAATTGCCATTGCGTGGCGGTGCGAGGGCGGCAAGATCACGGTGGATGTCACGGTACCCGCCAACACCACCGCCGAGCTGACCCTGCCTGAACAGCCCGAGACGCTGACCCTTGGCAGCGGCAGCTACCACTACGAGTACGCCACCGAAACCAGCTTGAAAATAGACCGCTATTCGTTGGAAACCCCGCTGCATATCATTTTGGAGCATCCGGCTGCACAGGCAATTTTTGCGCAGTACGCCCCCGAATTCTTGTCGAACCCAATGCTGGAATATGTAAAGAACGAGCCTGTTACCGCGCTGCTCGCCTACGGCGATTCCATCAAGCCTTTGTTTGAGCAGGTGCTGGCAGTTATGAATCAAGCTGACAAGGAGTAAGCACGATGGATAAAAAAGTACAGGATATTTTGTCTAAAATGACGCTGGAGGATAAAATCAGCCTTTGCAACGGTGCGGATTTCTGGCACAGCAAGGCGATGGCGCAGTACGGCATCCCCGCCGTTACGATGAGCGACGGTCCCCACGGCGTGCGCTGCCAGAAAAACGGCGCCGATATGCTGGGTGTCAACGAGTCCGAGCCTGCCACCTGCTTCCCGACAGCTGTGACGAGCGGCGCAACTTGGGACGCCGAGCTGCTGAAAGCCGAGGGACAGGCCATCGGTGAGGAAGGACTTTCCTACGGCGTGGACGTGGTGCTGGGACCCGGCGTCAACATCAAGCGCAACCCGCTGTGCGGGCGCAACTTTGAGTATTTCTCCGAGGATCCCTGCATTGCGGGCGCGATGGGCGCGGCATGGGTGCAGGGCGCGCAGAGCACCGGCGCAGGCACCAGCCTCAAGCATTTTGCCGCGAACAATCAGGAGTACAAGCGGTTCAACGGCAACAGCCAGGTGGATGAGCGCACCCTGCGCGAGCTGTACCTGCCCGCGTTTGAAACCGTAATCAAGGCTGCCCGGCCCGAAACCGTTATGTGCAGCTACCCGCGCATCAACAACGTCCACGCCAGCGACAACCACTGGCTGCTGACCGATGTTCTGCGCAAGGATTGGGGCTTTGCCGGGCTGGTCGTGACCGACTGGGGCGCGCTGTGTGACCGCGTCAAGGCCATGCACGCCGGGTGCGACCTGAGTATGCCGGGCGGCAGCACTTATATGGAGGACTGGGTCGCCGCCGCCGTCAGGGACGGCACCCTGCCTGAAAGTGATGTAGATGCCTGCGCCGCAAGGGTGATTGCCCTTGCCCTCAAGGGCGAAAGCCGCCCCAAGGGCCGCGCCTTTGACAAGGACGCCCACAACGCACTAGCGCAGAAAATCGCCGAAAACGGCGCTGTACTGCTAAAAAACGAAGGCGGCATTCTGCCGCTGGATGCGGGCGGCATTGCGCTGATTGGCGAGATGGCGCGCACCATGCGCTACCAGGGCGCAGGCTCCAGCCACATCAACCCCCACAGCTGACCACCCTCTGCGACGCTATGCCCGGCGTGCCGTTTGCCGCCGGCTGCGATGTCAAGGGCACTGTGACCGAGGAAAGTCTGCGCGAAGCCGCTGAAACCGCAAAACAGGCAAAAGTCGCCGTGGTCTGCGTGGGTCTGCCGGACATCTACGAGTCCGAGGGCTTTGACCGCGAAACCATGGCCATGCCGGAGGGACATATCCGCCTGATTGAAACGGTCGCCGCCGCCAACCCCAACACCGTGGTGGTGCTGTTCTGCGGTTGTGCTGTGGAAATGCCGTGGCTGGATAAGGTCAAGGCGGTTTTGTATATGGGTCTGCCCGGTCAGGCGGGCGGTGCGGCAGCCGCCAATCTGCTGACCGGCAAGGCAAATCCCAGCGGCAAGCTGACCGAAACATGGCCGCTTTGCTACGATGATGTACCCAGCCGCGACACCTTTGGGAAAAAGACCACCCACTACAAAGAGGGTCTGTATGCCGGCTACCGTTATTACGATAAAGCGGGCAAGGCGGTACGGTTCCCGTTCGGCTATGGGTTAAGCTACACGCAGTTTGCCTATTCCGATTTGAAAATCGAGGGGCGCACCGTGACCGCTGCGGTGACCAACACCGGCAGCACCGCCGGTGCCGAGGTCGTGCAGCTGTACGTTGCACCGCCCAAAAATGGTCTATACCGCCCCGCCAAGGAATTAAAGGGCTTTGCTAAGGTCAGCCTGCAGCCCGGCGAGAGCCAAACGGTACGCTTTGAACTGAACGACCGCAGCTTTGCCGTCTGGTGCGACGGCTGGCAGATTCCCGCAGGCAGCTATGAGATCTGCGTGGGCGCGTCCGTGGCGGACATTCGTCTGCGCACCGCGCTGACCGTGGACGGCGTAAGCCTTGCCGCGCCCGATTGGCAAAAAGGCAGCTGGTACGAAACACTGCAGGGCCTGCCCACTGATGCCGAGTTTGAAAAGCTCTGCGGCAGCCCCCTGCAAAGCGACCCTGAGCCGAAAAAGGGCGCGTTCACGATGGAGCATTCCACCATGGAGCTCAAGGATATTTCCGCCGTTATGATGCAGATGTTCAAGGGCACCGAGGCAACGATTGCCAAGAGCTTCGGCGGCAAGGCAGACTACAGCGACCCCACGTTTAAAATGATGGTCATGTCCGGCGCGGATGCCCCGCTGCGTGCGGCGGTTCTGTCCAGCTGCGGTATGTTCCCGGCCAATCTGGCGGAGGGAATGCTTGCCTTGGCGAACGGTCACCCGCTGAACGGCGTGAAAAAACTCATCAAGAAATGAGGCATAGGTATGAACGAAACAGGTGACGCAGTTCCCTTGCAGAAACCGATACGGTTTCATGTCGGCGGGCCGATGTTTAAAAGACATATCAAAGCCTATCGGCGTGAGCGAATATAAGGTTACGAGTAACCTTACCGGGAAATTGGAAAGCAGTTGCCTTCGGTGGAAGATATTCAAAATAGAATTAAATGAGCCTTTTTGAAATTTGTTAAAAGTATTTTTACCGTATGTTCTTACAGAGTTTATTTGTATTTTGACCACCATTTGACCACTACTGTGCAGGCAGCACCACAAAATGTCGGAAAAGCCCGTTGTGACAACCAACAACGGGTTTTTTCCTGTTTTGGCGGCAAATGTGCAGAACCAACAAAATTCACGTTTCATCGTCAGTCTATACCACCCTGCCGTAGTTCTCCGACCCGGAAGGCCAGAGGTTCGAATCCTCCCGGTCGCACCAAGAGCAGCACCTTATGGGGTGCTGCTCTTTTTGTTTTGCATGGATTTTATGGAGCAGTAAAAGAGCGGATTCGAACAGCCCGTGCCCCGCGCTTTGCGTCCCGCGGGGCAGAAACGCCCCAGTGGGGCGTTTCTAGGTCGCGGCTTGGCGAATCCCTTCGAGCACACTCAAAAACCTCATTGCAATGTGCTTTTGCAATGAGGTTTTTTTCTTTAATGTTATTCTGGTTTTAGAATCATTTTAGCCGCATATCATCTGCCACATCCGTGTACTGACCTTTTGCCAGCCGTTCGTTTCTCAGCCGATTTATGGTGATTCGCATAAGGCTAATTTCTTCTATGGAGAACGTTGCTCCTTTATCGGCTGGGAGAGAATCGATTTTCAGTATCAGACTTCCCACTTCTTTACAGTCTGTACCGATGGCACGTCTGCTTTTGCATCATACATCCCAGTGCATCCTACACAGCAGAAGAAACGTTATTATTCCCGGGAACCTATTGAAGCAACAACTGCTATGCAGGCCTAAAATTCCCGCATAGCAGTTATTTTTTATTCTATATGTTTTCTAAGGTGTATTTGAAAACAAAGAAAATGACGGATATTTCGCAAACACAAGCAGAATTTAAGGCAAGAGCCGCAGGAATCCTTTGTGGATTCCAAGGCTTTTAACGCAAAATTCCGCTGCGTTTGTAGAAATAGACGATATTTTTGACTTTTCAGATACCCCCTAATTTATTGAATTTCAAACTTATCCTTTACCAAATCTGCCCTCAACGCAATCATATCCGCACCATGTTTCCAGCAGATGCTCAGCACCGGTGCACTCCACGTAGTCGTGATCTCAGCATCCGAGTGGAATGCCGGGTGCGTTTTGCGCAGACGCAGTAGATCCAGCTGGCGCTGGACTACATCACGCTGCAATGCTGTGTTGATCTGTTCCGCATTCAGGTTGGTTCGGTTAATCTCCTTGTGGCCGCCCGCACCGGCATGGCGCACGGCCTCCACATCGTTCTTTCCAGCAAACAGATCAAGATACCACACCTGTGGTTTGCCGGGCATGAAGAGTTGAATCGCACGGGCCAGCAGCATCTTGTCATCATCAGCACCTAGGGCGCTGTAATAAGTAGCGTTGACCTGGTAGTAAATATTTTTCTGTCCGTGCAGATCTTTCACCATACCGCCGCGCGCTACAATAGTTCCGATCAGGCTCTGAATGCGCTCCTCCGGCAGCAGTCCTTTCAAATCCAGCAGCGGAATGCCATCATGGCAGCCCAGCATATTTACGGTGTGGATCTGATGATCGCGCAATTCATCAGCCCAAGCGGCCAGGTAACTGCCATCCTTATTTTCAATGGCATCCAACACCAGCCCCGGCAGGAAGAAATCATAGGTCATGTAGCCTTTATCTGCCACTGTCTGGTAAATTTTTTCGCTGTAAGATGCATGAATTTCCGGCAGCAGCTGCAAACCATATTCATCCGCCAGTACCTTTACTTTGTCCAGCAGCTCCCAAGTAGCCGGGTCGTTCAAAAGTTTTTCTCTCCCGGTTCCTTGGGGGCATAGGCAAAGGCATCCAGCCGCACAATGGATGCTCCATATCCAGCCAATGTCTGCAGGGTATTGCGGTAGAACTCCCACACTATGGGGCTTTTTATGTTCAAGTCCATCTGCCCCAGGTATTCACGGTGTTCCTCCAGCCAATTGATCACAACAGATTTGCAGGCTGCATATTTACCAAAGTTGATTTCATCCGGCTTTTGGCCCGCATTCAATGCTGCAGTCAGCATTGAATGCAACCGCACAGCAGCTGAATACTGTAAGCCGGAAATCTGCATCAGTTGCTGCACCGTGGGGCGCAGATAATCCACCTGCTGGTAGAATGTATTCCAATACGGCTCCTCGGTGCCGTCCGGCATGCGTGCCATCAGGATGGGTAGACCCGGCTTGCGGAAGAACATTTTTTCCAGGTATTTTGCTTCCGGTTGGATATATCCTTGCTCCGTCATGGAGCCACACCCTTGCCAGAAATCATTCCAGTTAATAAAAAAGTCTCGGTAGACAGAGTTTTTTCCGTTTTTAACAGGTCCTGGAACTGTGGCGAAAGCACCGAAGCATGGTTCAGGATAAAATCCAGTTTAAGCTTTTAACCCCAGCGCCTTTTAGCCCCTCCATATCCTGCGGGCCAGCAAGTTCCCGGTTCAGGGTATAGTCAATAACTGAAAAACCACGATCCAGATCGGTGTTGAACACGCTGGGCAAGATGTAGAACGAACCGAACACATTCTCAAATTCCGGCCGGGCCAGCAGTTGCACAATGTCATGCAGGGTGCCGCCCATACTGTCCGGGTAGGCATTCAGCATGGGGGAAATATCAAGTTTCATTTCCGGATTCCTCCAATCTGTTCAGCTCACAGCCAGCTTGCAGTATTCCGACCAGCTCAACACTTTACCCTCGCGTGAAAGGATAATTTTTGCCTTGTGCGCCTGAGATTCCAGCAGCCGCTGCTCAATTTGCAGCACCATAGTAACAAACGGGCTGTCAGCTGCACCATCCCTCGCACGGCTGACCCGGTAGGTCATAGTTTCTTGCGGGGTGCTGTACAAAAACACCGGCAAGTCCACTCCGCAGTAAAAATCACTGTTGCCATGGGTCCATTCCACAATCAAGACTTTCACCTGGCTGAAATCCACTTTATCATACCACAGAGCGGCATCATCGCGCCCCATGCGCTTGAGCCAGATGGCATCTATACCATTTTTAAACCGAGCCAGGGTCTGCCCCAGTTCGTCAAAGTCCTGCTCGCTGGGGGTCCCCAAATATCCAGCCAGTGCTTTGCGCCCCTCGGCCTGGTACACAGCCAGCCAAGGTACATCAGCGCACAAAGTGGGATCTGCATCCCGCTGTTCGATTTGCCAGGTGTGCAGTTGCTGCCACACATCCGGGTTCAGCAGTGCCCCACTTGTCAGGCCGTGCATGCCTCCCTGACGGAAAATCCGCAGCCGCTCGGCATCGTTCAGCGCCGGATAGCGGCGGGGATAGTTATCCCCACTGAGTACATAACTGCCGATACCGATCTGCTTAAAATAATAGCCCAGCAATGCCGCCGCACCTGTTTTACCGGAACCAGACCCACCGCACACGGTAATCACTGCACGGCCATAGGGGTTGCGAGCACAGATCTCTGCCAGCTGCGGCAGCAGCAGCGGGAAAATTGCATCCGCCTTGGTGCGGTGTGCTTCACTGATATGCACTGCATCGCCGGGCATATCACCCTGAGGCATATCTGCTGCCTTTTGGGGCAGCGTTGGGGGGTTCCAGTCCTTTTGCGCAGCCTGCAACAAGCTGCACACCTGTTTGCTTTGTTCTGTCATGGTCGTTTTTTCCTTTTATGTCTGCGGCAAAAATTCTGCGCGGGCGGCGGTTTCTTCTGGCCGCATGGCGTCAAAGCCGCCCACAGTGTTTTCGTGGGTAATGGCCACACCTGTACGGTCAAACGTAAAATGCACCGTCACTTCAAAGCAGGTTTCCACCCAGCGCGCTGCCACGGCGAACGTATTTTTCTGCTCCCACCAACCGGCTAGTTCTACCCGGCTGGTGGGGCTGCTCTGCAGTGGCAGAATGTTCTGGCGGCGGGTGCCATCAGTACCAATGATCAGCTGCTTTTGGGTCCCACCCTGCGTAAAATGCAGCACCGCATGGTCATCCGCAAAAGTAAATTCTGCGGTTTCGATCGCCTGTTCTCCGGCCGCACCGCTCAGGCGGCTCATGCCCTCACTCCAAAGGCGCAGACGCCCCTTGGTTACAGCAAACATCTTGCCATTTATGGCACTACGCAATGGGCTAAACGGGGCAAATACCGGTGCCGCGATTGCCAAATGACGCATCCGCGTTGCCAAGCGGGCCGCTTGCTCGGGGTTTTCTTCCACATGCTGCACTGCTTTTACGCGGTCCAGGTAGGCCCACAATGTATCCAGTGTTTTTTGTGCCCAGTGGGCGCCGGTAGCGGTCTCATTCAAAGATATCTGCATATCCAAGTCGGGAATCACCACACTGAACTGTCCCATGGCACCGTCTGCACGGTAAACACCTTTAGGCTGGCACAGCCATATCTGGAACCCGTACCCCAAAAAGTTATCGCTCGCTTCAGGGTTGCCGATAGCCTCCGTGGCCGATTCATTTTGTAAGCTGACTGCTTTATGCGCGTAATCCTCCGAAAGAATGCGTTCTCCGTTCCACATACCGCCATCGGCATACAGCTTCATCAGGCGCAGGTTATCCTCAGTAGTAGCAAACAGGCCACCGCCGCCCACTTCCATGCCATCCGGCATCGTCATCCAGCGCAGGTTAGCGGCATCAATGCCAATTTTATCAAACAGGCGCGGGGTCAGATAATCCTGCAGACCCAGCCCTGTCACTTTGCGAACCATAGCCCCCAGCAGCGTAGAACCCATGGAATTATACATGTAAGTCGTGCCCGGTTCATGCAGCACAGGCGTTGCCAAAAAGCTGCGGATCCAGTGTTCATCCGCCGGGGACATGGTATCCATACCACAGCCCATGCAGAGCACATCCCGTACCGTCATTTTTTTCAGGTTCTCGCTGGGTTTTTCTGGCGCTTCATCTGGGAAAATATCAATCACTTTATCATCAAGGTGCAACAGCCCTTCGGTGCAGGCAATGCCAACCGCTGTGGCCGCATAGGTCTTGCTTAAGGATTGCAGCCCGTGCCGCACACCGGGGCCATAAGGGGCCCACCACCCTTCGGCACATACTTTGCCATGCCGCATAATCATCAAGCCGTGCATCTCAGTAAAGCCGCTTTCCAGCTCGTCCAGCAGCCATTCAATATCTTCGCTGCGTAGCCCCACTGCTTCTGGGGTGGTGCGCTCAAACTCTCTGCGTTTCATCGTCAACCTCCTGTTTTTCGGCATTCAACATCCAGGGCACTGCCTTTTTGATTTCCTGGTCCCAGAACTGCCAGCTATGTGCGCCGGCCCCTGGAACCAGGTCACATCCGCACCAAGTCCTTCCAGTTCCTTGCGCATAACAGTGTTATTGGAGAAAAGCGAATCCTCCGTTCCACAGGCAAGGTACAGCCGGGGCAATGTGCCCGTCTGTTTGGCCTTTTGGGCCCAATATAGCGGGTCTCGCGGACCGCCTGCCAAGGCATCCAGGTCACCGAACACACGGCGGTAATAGCCATAGTTGCCCACCCCGCTGGGGATCACAGCACCCGGCTTCATTCCTGCAATGTCCTGAATGATAAAAGCGGAGGAAAAACACGCCGCAGCGCTGAACGTTTCACTGAACTTGCAGGCGTTCAGCAAGGTACCGAACCCTCCCATCGAAAGCCCAGCCATCCAGGTGTGCTCCCTATCCCGGCACAGCGGGAACGCGGCACGGGTCAGCTCCACCAGTTCCTGACCAACAAAGGTGCTGTATAAAAATCCAGCTTCGGTATCATCCTCATAAAAGCTGTTTTCCCCACTGGGCATTACCACGGCAATGCCGTACTGGCGGGAAAGCTCGGCAATACAGCTGCCGTGCAGCCAGTCCTCGCTGCGGCCTGTATAGCCGTGCAGCAGGTACAACGTGGGGAACGGTCCCTCCTGCGGCTGGGGTTCCACCAGATCCTCAATCGGCAGGCAGATGTCCACATCCACCAGCCGCATCAAACATTTGGAAAAAAAACTCCGCATGGAAAATCGCCATTCCAGTCCAGCCCCTTTTTACAGATAAACAAACGGTTCTTTTGCATCAATAAAGATTACCGGGCAGCAGTGATCAATCAGATCCGGCAGCCAGGTTGCCATATATTCCATTCCGGCTTCCTCGCTGCGCTCATGGCCAAGTTTGATCATGGCCTTGTTCTGCCCCAGCTGCATGGCATCCCGGATGTACGCACAGGTGGTCCATTCTGTCACATCCCCCACAGCATCACATCGGCGTGGGTTTGCTCCATGGCCTGCATCGGCATCTCTTCCACGCCAAGGCCCAGGCTGCCGCCGCCCACCAAAATCAACACTTTGTTTACCGGCATTTCCGGATCACCTATGGTTTGCAGGGTGGTCATATCCAGCTTGCGCTTTAAGTCTGCGGCCAGGTCTACCAGCGTGGTTTGGGGGATTTCGTACAGCCAAGGGGCTTTCTGGCCGGGCACCAGGTATTGGTTCCAGCCCAGCTTGTCCGCTACGCCCCAATAAATGCGGTCCCCTGCCGCGGCGTGCATATGGTCATGGTAACGCCAGATCGTCATACCCGTCTCATCGATCAGGCGGCGTTTGGCAAGGTAGGTCGAATCTTCCGCACACCAGTCCGGTACATCGCGGCCGGTGAACCAGGTTGGTTCGTGCGTAATGATAAAGTTCACACCTTTGGCAGCAGCTTCGCGGATCACCTCTACCGTTGCCATAAATGTAACGGCAATTCCCTTAACTTCCTGCTGGGGTCGCCGGTCATCAGCTGGTCGCAGGTTGGGGCAATACGAGTTTCGCCGGTGGAATCCGTCAGGACACGATCAATTACTTCCTGAATTTTCATGATTTTGTCTCCTTTAGCCTTTGACTGCGCCCATAATAACGCCCTTGGTCAGGTACTTTTTGCAGGAACGGGTAGATGACCACAATGGGCAGTACACCTACAACAGCCAGCGCCATACGGATACCGGTGCTGGGCAGGGGAAGCCATGCCGCTGCCCACCATCGCCGCAGCGTTGCCACTGGAAAGGAACTGGATGTTGTTCATCATGCGCACCAAAAAGTTCTGAATACCGTAATATACCGGGTCATCCACATAGTAAAGGGCATTGATCCAGTCATTCCAGTAAGCCAGGCCGGTGAACAGGCCAACCGTCACATTGACCGGTACGCTCAGCGGTACCATGATTTTCCAGAAGGTTTTCAGCTCACTGGCTCCGTCGATCTCGGCAGCTTCGACCAGCTCAAAGGGGATGCTGTTTTTGTAGTAGTTGCGTACCAGCATGATGTTCATGGCGTTCATCAGCAGGTTGGGCAGCAGCAGGGCAAAGTAGGTGTTCTTGATGTGAAAAATCTGGGTCCACATAATGTAGCTGGAAACAATACCGCCATTGAACAGCATGGTAAAGAACACAAAGAACGAAAGCTGATTGCTGTACTTGAAATCCTTGCGGGACATGGGATAAGCCAGCATGGTGGTAAATAACAGACTAACCACGGTACCCACCGCCGTAATGCCCAGGGAGGTCAAATAGGAGCGACCAATCTGTTTGCGCTGGTTCCACATGTACAGGTAACTTTCCATGCTGAACTTTTGGGGCCAGAAGCTGTAGCCATAGGTAATCAACGTGGTTTCATCCGTCAGGGAGCTTGCCAGAATCAGCACAAAGGGGGCCAGCGTTGCCACGCAGATCACAAGCAGCAGCACAAGCGATACCCATTTGAAAATGCGTTCGCCGCGGGTATAAAGTTTGCTTCCCATTTGTTTGTCCTCCTATCAGAACAGTGCACTGTCGCTGTCTGCTTTTTTGACCAACCAGTTTGCGGTTACAACGGTCACAAAGCCGACAATGGACTGAATCAGGCTGGCTGCGGCCGACATGCCCACATCGCCGTTTTTAATCAATGCGCGGTACACATAGGTATCTACGGTCTGGGTCACATTGTACAGTGCGCCAGAATCCATAGGCACCTGATAGAACAGGCCAAAGTCCGAAGCAAAAATGCGGCCTACGCTCAGCAGCGTCATCAGGATAATCGTGGATTTGAGCTGCGGCAACGTAACACGCACAATCTGCTTCCACTTGCCTGCACCGTCAATACGGGCTGCTTCATACAAACTGGGGTCAATACCGGCAATGCTGCCAATGTACACAATAGAAGCGTAACCGGCGTTTTTCCAGGCGTTGACGATAACCAGAATCATCGGCCAATATTTAGGTTCCGAGTACCAGTTGACAGTGGGCAGGTGCAGCAGTTCCAGGGTATTGTTCAGCAAACCGCTTTCCGGGTTCAGGAAAGCGTAAACCAGGTAAGAAACAATAACCATGGAAACCAGGTTGGGCAAGAGCAGGCTACCCTGAAAAAACTTGGAGATTGTCAGCTTGTTCAGCTCATTCATCATGATGGCCAGCGTAATGGCAAGCACCGTGGTGGTAATAATGAACACAACGTTGTATGCCAAAGTATTGCGGATCATTGTGAATGCGGCATCCGAACGGAACAAAAACTCAAAGTTTTTAAAACCGCACCAGTTGCTCTTGAACGGGCCTTTGATATAGCTGTAATCCTTGAACGCAAGAAAAATGCCGATCATGGGCAGATAGTTATTGATGAGCAGATACAAAATGCCGGGCAGTGCGATCAGCAACAACGGCTTTGTGTTCTGGCGCAGCGTGCGCTTTTTCTTTGCTGCTGTTGGTTTTACAGCCTGTGTCGCCATGGGGACCATCCTTTCCGGTAAAACATAGTGTGGATTGTCTGATAAAAATGGGTCCTGCTTGCGCAGGGCCCGCATAAGGTTTTGTTTACTTCTGGGCGGCGATCCATGCATCAAGCTGTTCCTGCTTTGCCTGGATTACGGTGTTGATACCGGCTGCATCCAGTGCATTTAGGAATTCCGGCATGGTGGTTTCGGGATCGACCGTACCACAGATCAGGCCCGGAACATGCTGGTTGTAAACATTGGCAATGGCGCTCATCTCAGTGGTAACGCCGGAAGCGTCAAACATAAAGCCAAAGAACGGGCTGCGCTCAGATTCTTTGTTGTGCTTCAGCTTCAGCTGGATATCGGCAATATCTGTGCCAACCGGCTGGTACTGCAAACTTTCGGAGCCGATAACGCCGGTGCAGAGTGCTGCGGTGTAACCAACGGTAGTAGCATCCTTTCCATCGGGGTATGCCCAGTGGTCAGCGTCAGGCTTTACATAGTCAACGCCCTCTTCGCCATACAGGAAGGTATTGATGAGGTATTCATCCGTCCACAGGCGGTTAATCATCTTCATGGCTGCTTCAGGCACCTTGCTGGTGCTGGCAATGCCAAAGTCAACGTAAACGGAAGCGGAATCAAAGTAGAAATTGTACAGAATTTTGCTCTTCAGGTTGTGACCGGAGGACCGGCTCAGCACTGCACCGGCAGAATCGCCGCCGTAAGCGTCAATGGTGGAGAAGCAGCGGCCTGCGCTGAAGAGCTCAGGAGCGGTGCTGGTAGTAGTTGCGGCATCTGCCTGCAGGTAACCCTTCTGGTTCCATTCCCGCATCAGTTTGCACTTTTCCATAAAGGCATCGGATGCATACAGGTTGGTCACGGTGGAATCACCGTTCATGGTAACACCAGCGTAATAGTCGGTGTCATTCAGGCAGTCAATTTTTTCTTCGGAGCGCAGGATGGGACGGATCAGGCTGGTGTCGCCCTGATTATTGGGTGCATAGCAGACGATGTTGGGGTCATATGCGTGGACCTGTTCAAATACTGCTTCCAGATCTTAAATACTGTTCACCGTGCTCATATCCTCTAGGTCTATCTTCTTATCTTCTTATATTTTCGCTATCAAGCGTGGTTAAAATCGTGGTAAATACTTCTTATGCGATTAGACGCTGAACCTCTGATTTTGCGGTATCTATGGACGCATGAGCATACCAGTTCATTGTGATACTGATATTTGAATGCCCCATGATATACTGTAAATCTTTCGGGTTCATGTTCTTGCTTGCCAGTCTTGTGCAGAACGTATGGCGTAGCGTATGCGGTGTGATATGTGGCAAAGGGTTATCCATGTGGTGCTTGTTATATTTCTTTACCATACGGACAAAAAGCATACTGTAATCAATCGCAACTTTAGGATTGCCTTTCTGATTGACAAATAAAAAGTTGCTCCGTCCGTCTATCACAAATGGTTCTGCCTTTGGGCGTTTTTTCATCACCCGTTGAAATGCCTGTATTGTTTCTTTGCTTAATGGCACTTGCCTTGTTCCACTCTTTGTCTTAGGCGTTTCAATATAATAACCCTGTTCCTTGCTCTTTAATAACTGGTGGTCGATAACCACAACCTCATGGATAAAATCAACATCCATGATTGTCAGTCCGCACAGTTCCGAGATACGAAGTCCTGTCTTTAACAGTATCAGCACATCATCATAATACTTGTGATACACGTTATCCGTCTTGATGAATGACAGTAAGGCTTGTTCCTGTTCCTCTGTCAATGCTACTTTCTCTTTGGTATCATTTTCTATGATTTCACTTAACTTGAAATTAAAAGGGTTTTTCCTTACACAATCGTCTTGTATGGCGATATAGAATGACGCTTTTAACGAGCGTTTATGGTTGTTAATAGTGTTATAGGAAAAGCCTTTGTCTTTCATGCGTAATGCCCATTCCTTAGCGTCAGAGGGTTTTATCGTATCAATGCTCCTAGCACCTAACTTGTCCTCTTTCAATAACCGCATGAGCTGTTCCCGTTGTTTCTGTGTGCTTTTCTTCACGTTTGCCCTCTGTGCGTTCTGTTTGGCGTAGAGTTGGCAAAGCGTCATTTTCTTGCCTGTGCTGTCGATACCGTCCTCAATATCCCGTCTTATCTGCTGTTCCAGTTCACGAAGTGAGGGTTTTTCCCGTTTTCCCTTTGGTGTCGGGTCTGTGGGTGTCAATCTCCAAGCATACACATATTTTGTGTTTCCAAATGCGTCTACATATTTATATAAGTATTTCCCGTCTGTTCGTTGGCTCTCTCCAGTATGCAGGATACGTTCTTTACTATCCCGTCTTTTTTCTTTCATGGTGTCTGCTCCTTTCCTTGTTGGAAAGAGCCTTGATATGACTTGTATTCATCATAACACATACAAGGCTCATTTGCATTAGATTGCGTCCAATTTGTCAATGACCTTTTCAAATTGTCGGCGTTTAATCTGTATGCGGTTGCCATTCATAATGAGCCAGCCAGCGTCCTTGTTTTCCTCTGCCAAGCGTCTTAACTTGTTTTCTCCGATACGGAAATACTTTGACGCTTCTTCAATGGTAAGGGTGTATTTTTCCCATACGGGAATATCGTTGTTATTCATTAGATACCCCCTTTCCCTTGTTTTGTGTCATACTGGATATAGGGGATAAGGTCGGTGCGGTCTATCCTCTGTAAGTGGGCGGTTAGTTTGCTGGAAAGGGAACTGCTGTATCTTGCCCTGTCAAGCATAGTTCCCACTTTTTCCAGTCCACCTAATGCATCATGTTCTTCTAAGAAGTAAAAACTTTTGACAGCGGAAATCACGCCACCCTCTGTGAGCCATTGCTGTGTTTCCTCAAGAGAATTATGTAGTTTCGGTACTTGCACTTTCAAGACTTCCACAGCCCCTAAAAATCGTTCCCAAAACCGACACGTTTTCCATCTGCTCTTATTACTTTCATTTCTGTTTGGCACGACAAAGCGTAGGTTGTTTGCTAATAGCCCGAAAGCCAGTTCCCCAAGTTCCAGCGGTCTGTCTTTGAATGTCATGGCAAAAGCATGAGCCTTATCATCACGCAGTTGCATTTCTGTCCGTTTCCAACTGCCAACTTCATCAAGTGTCTTATTATGTTTTGAACAGACTTCCTTATCCTTATCATAAAAGCGGTAGGATAATCCCGATTTACCAGCACCGATATAAACAGTCTTTGCGGTGTCGAAATCATCAAACTTGCTTTCGTCAAAGTGGTAGCCCTCACTATTAGAAATAAATTCCTCTTTTTCGCATTTCTTCTTTATCTGCTCTATGGTAAAGAATGGCTTTTCGTTCTTATCATCAATGGCAATATCAAGTCTTGTGAAATGAATTATCCAGTCCGTATCTTCGCTCACAGCGTCGAAACATATCCCCAAAGGTATAATTCCTACTGTCGAGAATACGGAAAATATCATCACAACCTCTGCCAGTCATAACAAGATAACAGCCTAGCCCCTGTGGGTTATCCTCTGTCTTTCTTGCGTCCCCCGATACATAAATATCTCCAATCTGCCAGCGTGCTTGATAAGTCTTGAATTTTATCATTGCTGGATAAACATTGAAAATGTCAGTCGGTAAATCTAAAATGTGCATGATTATATCTTCAGCGGTTGCAGTATCAAATACAATGCTGATGTAATCAATCTTAACGGATAAATTTTTGTGTGTAGTTATAGTGCATTGCTCCTTTCGTATGCCCCGTTTTTTGCGGGTAAAAATCGTGTTTTTTCCTTTATTTATCACAGTTTCTAGGTACTATGACATGTATACGCAGGGCGGTGTTACATATACGCCCTTTATGAACGCCTAAAGGCGTTCCCTTTCTTCCTGTGTCTGATCCGTTCTTAACGCTCACGAGCCTTGTAAGACTCGTGGCTAAACGGAACAGCCCCAGTCAGAAACCTTATTTTCGGTCTGATAGTCCATGCTTATTCATGCTATCAAAATGAAAATACATCTTTTCTATGCTTACTCAAGCGTGTGATTGACCCTAGCGTGCTTAATCACCCTATCTAATACGATAATAACGCCATTAGAATTACTTGTCAAGAAGTTTTGATTGACTTTTTGATAAATATTAAGTATGATATGCTTATAAACACCGAGAAAAGCAACGAAAGGAGCGGTTATACTAAGTTATGGAACATTATGAAAAGAAAATCAGTTTCTTAGGAGAGAATATACAGACCATAAGAAAACACAGAGGAATGAAACAACAGGAACTTGCGGATAAAATCGGTATCAATATGCAGAGCCTTTCCAAGATTGAACGGGGTGTGAATTATCCTACCTTTGACACATTAGAAAAGATAATGGACGTGCTGGGAGTAACGCCCAATGAATTATTATCAGGAGAATGGAAGTATATTGACCACACCGAACCATATATCATGGATATTATCAAACGGGAACAGGACTTCAATGTTTCCTTAGATTATCTGTCTGAAAATGAATTTTTCAATGATGAAAAAGAATGCAGATTTTACATGGAAACCAAACTCATACAGTATATCCATAACTACATTACCAATGAGGTTACGGAGTTAGAAGAACTTATGGAAATCAAGCAGTTGATACAACGTCAAAAAATAGAACGCATGATGAAAGTACATAAGGAAATGCGAGGGTTAGACCGATACAGAGAACAGCCCAAAGAGTATAAATACCATGACCCTTATGATGACTGGATATTCCGTCAACTTGCGGACATAGACAGCAGAAATAACATTCCCGACACTTCGCCACAGTTAGATTTTGATGAAACGGACTATGAAGATTATCTGAAAGAGAAATGGAACAGAGGTCTTTAATTTTCCTCTTGAATGAAAGATACAGCAAACAAAAAGCCCAGTAAAGAGTGCAAAGCACCACCAATGGTGGCAAGGCTCTTGACAGGGCTTTTTCTTTTCTGTGGTTGGTAATCAAGAGGAAGAAAGAAAAAGTGTGTATTTTTCAAGACAGAAAAATGTCAAGGGGGGTGTGCTGATTTTTGTTGTGGCGGATATATGGAACTGTTATAATATGGATATGTTTAAATTACGTTATAAGCAAGAATATTCTGCTGATTTGTCAAAAAACATCATTGCAACTGCCAGTTGACATATTTCCATATCTAAATGGTGGCTATGCAACTGATAATATTGCTAAAATTACACCATGAAAGAAAGGAGTGTTAGCTAATGAATATGGCAGACAGAATACAATATTTAAGGAAATCAAAAGGAATATCACAAGAGGAACTTGCGGATAAAGTTGGAGTTTCAAGGCAGGCTGTTTCCAAATGGGAAAGTGAACAAAGTACGCCTGACTTAGAAAAAATAATTATAATGAGTGATTTTTTTGGAGTAACAACTGACTATATCCTAAAGGGAATTGAACCAGTAGCAGACAAAGAACAAAAAAATAAAGAGCTTACGAGTAAGGTACTTTATATATCATCAACAGCTTTTGTTGCTATTGGGCTGTTTTGTGCATTTGGTAATTGGTATGCAGAACAAACAATGGAAGCAGTTTGGGGTTCAATGATTATTCAAGCTATAGGGATTGTTGGATATTTTATAGCGAGAATACTATCGGAAGAAAAATCCCCCTTTTATGTAAATTGGCTTAATATAATCGGAGTTGCTTTTATGCCTATTTCTATGATTACAGGATATATTTCAGGATTGGTTTTCAAACTAGAAGGGTGGATTGCACCTTATCCGATAGGAATATTTCATACTTTAGTTTTCGTGTTAGTATTCTTTGTAGTTGTGATTGCAAGCTATATTATTCTAAAGAAACAAACAAAATAGTGATTACCTTTATTTTGCAAAAGCAGTTAGTCTTAGGATTGACTGCTTATTAATAAAAGACACCACTTCAATGTGTCAATGGTGTCTTTTTAGTGCTATTTTATCGTCATATCAAGGCTCGTTTAATCGTGGTATATTCGTGGTAAAATGAGTGTTTTTCTATACTTCGAAATGCTTGAAAGTGTAATATTTATAGGGATAATCAAAAATCAGATATAAAGTTCTAATTAACTCCTAACTTTCTTCCGGGGTGCCTTATGTCTTCCCATCACAATTCCCTCCGCTGGCGCAGCGGGGTCAATTTGGTAGTTATTGCAGCGGCACTGGTAGCCATTACGGTCATCACCAACGCTTACAGCTTTAATTTAATGCTGCGCAATTTTCGGCAGAGCCTTTCCAGCACAGCGCAGATCTATACGGAACAGATCAGCGGCAAGGTGGACAAAATCAACTCTGGCTCGCTGGAATTGGTCTCGCTGGCCGCCAGCTCCCAGAATTACTATACCAGCAGCCCGCTGGGCCGCTACCTGACCCAGCAGGATATCCTGACCCGCCTGCAGGACCGCATTCGCTATGTAGAATCCAGTGATCTCTATTTCTTTTACCGCACGGACAGTGACGAACTGCTGACCGCGCTGAGCAACCGCCCATCCACCGGCAGCAGCTATTTCTGGAATCAATACCTGATGCTGCCGCCTACCCAGCCCGCTAATACCTGGTTTTCTGTTACCTGCAACGGCGAAACCTGGCTGATGTGCTATTATAATGTATCCCAGGTCCGGGTCGGCGCAGCCGTGCGTGCCAAAACGTTGCTGCAAAGCCTGTATGCCGATACCGGCCTTGTGCAGGACAGTGGCTTTTTGCCCTGGCCGGGCTGGATGGCACCATCGTTTATTCCAGCCAGCCGGACCTTATGGCCTGCGGCACCAACCTGGCCGGTCACATTCCTGCCAGCCTGATTGTGGAAAGCCACACAGTTCCTGAAGTCGGCACTTTGCTGCTGTTTCGTCCGTCCTCGGATCTTCTGCACCAGCTCAGCGGATCGCTCGGGTGGCTGTTGCTGCTCAATTTGCTTGCTCTTGCCCTTATCACCACCATGCTGCTCAACACCAACCGCCACATTACCGTCCCCATCCAGCAGCTGACCGAGGGTGTGCGCGAGGTGGAACGCGGCAACTGGGATTACCAGCTGGAAACTTCCTCTCAAATTGAGGATTTCCAGCAGCTCTTCCGCGGTTTCAACCACATGATTCTGGAAGTACATGACTTAAAAATCTCCGCCTATGAAGCCGAGCTGGAACGCCACCGCAATGAGCTGCGCTACCTGCAACTACAGATTCGCCCGCATTTTTATCTCAACGCCATTACCACCATTTCCAGCCTGATCTACCAGGACCGCAAACAGGACGCCCGCTCCTTCATCGACTTTTTGAGCGATTATCTGCGCTACCTGTTCAGTGGCAGCGATACCCAGGTTACCCTGCAGCAGGAAACCGAGCACTGCAAATCCTATATCCAGTTACAGCAAATCAAATACCCCTGATACGATTTTTTATATGTTTGAGCTTGCCTCCGGCACCGAGAATATCCGCATCCCCAAATTTTTGCTGCAAACCGTGGTGGAAAATATCTTCAAGCACGGGTTCAGCCCGGAGCAGTTCCTGAGCATCTTTTGGAATCAGCACTGGAAGAACAAAACGGCGTGCGCGGCCTGCGCATGACGGTGGAGGATAACGGCTGCGGATTTCCCCAGAAATGCTGGCCAGCTTCCCTGTGAAAGAAGACAACGGCCATGTGGGGTGAAGCAACCTCTACCACACCTTGCAGCTGATTTATGGCCCCGCCGCCAGCCTGCACATCAGCAACGCCGAACCGAATGGTGCTCGCGTCACCGTCTTTTTGCCAGAGGAGGAAAACCATGCACATCCTAGTCGTGGATGATGACATCCCCACTGTTGAGGTCATCCGCACTTCCCTGCACTGGGATCTGCTGGGCATTGACCGTGTAGAAACCGCTTATGATTATACCGAAGCCCAAAATAAGATCTGCGCCAGCCAGCCGGATATCATCCTGTGTGATATCGAGATGCCCCGCGGCAGCGGTCTGGACCTGCTGCGCTGGCTGCGGGAAGAAAAACGTGACTGCGAGTTTGTGTTCCTGACCTGCCATGCCAATTTTGACTATGCCAAAACCGCGCTGCAATACGGTGCTGCCGATTACATCACTAAGCCATTCAACATTGCCCAAACTGAAGCAACGTTAAGTAAAGTTGCTTCCCAGGTGCGCTACCACCAGGAGCTTTTGCAAAAAAGCCGTGCCGGCCAGCAGTGGGAGGAAGCCCACAGCCTGGCCCAGGCATCCTTCCTGCACGGATTGTTCATGGATGGAACCCTGATGACCGAAATTGAACTAAACAAGCGCTTCCAGGACCTGGGCCTTGCGGTGGATGCCCTCCAGCCCATCCACATGGTACTGGCCACCGCTCCTCAACCTGCTGACGATACCAGCTGGAAACCGGAACTGTTCGGCTATGCGTTCCGTAACCTTGCCACGGAACTTCTGTGTGAGAATGCCCCCGCCCATGTATTCCACTTTCTGCGGCAGGATATGCACTTCTGCCTGGCCTGGCTGGACGGCAGCCTGACGCCGGATATTGTAGCCCAGCGCTGCCGCAGCCTGATCGAGCTTGGCGGCAGCTGCCTGCGGTGCGAAGTAACCTGCTATGTGACCCACAGCGTTTCCTGGCACACCGCAGCCGCCCAGCGCGAAGCCATGGAGCAGCGCGACCGCCAGAACATTACCCGCCGCGGCGAATTGATTTTGGAAACTGACCAGCTCGGTCCCCACAACGCAGCGCAGTATTCTTTGGATGTTGCCAAACTGGAACAGCTGTTCGCTCAGGGCAGCGTACCCGCCATTACCAACCTGATTCGTAAGGATCTTTCCACCCTTGCGGAGGAGAAAATGCTTTCTCCCGCGCTGATGCAGCAGATTCACCAGGATTTCCAACAGGTTTTGTACAGCGTGCTCAGCGCCAACGAGATACAAGCACACGAACTGTTCCGCGATGATGCCTGTGTACGGTTAAACCAAACCGCAGAAAGCTCCATTATGAACATGATCAAGTGGGTCAGCGTTGCCGCCGACCGTGCAGTGCGTACCATCCGGGAAACACACCAGGTCAACAGCATTGCGGGCAAGATCCGCCAATACTGCCAGGAACACTTTGCTGAAAAGATTTCCAACCGCGAAATTGCTGATGCCGTTTACCTGACGCCAGATTACGCCAACCGCGTATTCAAAGACGCTTATGGCCTGTCTATCAAGGACTACTTGACCGACCTGCGAATGCAGAAAGCTCAGCAGCTGCTGCGTGATGAAGCTAACACCATCAGCGAAGTAGCTGCCCAGGTGGGCTTTGATAATTTTTCGTACTTTTCCACCCAGTTCAAAAAATATACCGGTCTGACCCCCAATGAGTGGAAGCGCCAAAACGGGTAAATTATCGAAACATTCGCTCTATAAAGCAATAAAATAGCAAGCGCATCATCGCTGGTTTTCCTCTTCTCAGGGGATTCATGTGCAACATAAAGCGCTTGCTATTTTCATTTTACTTTTTTTCCGTTAACTCTTTCAACAATGCCCGGCACCCAATGTTGACATCCTGCCAGGTGGCTTCAAAATCACCGGTATACCACGGGTCAGCCACATCGCCGCTTTGCCCGGCGTGCGCCAGCAGCAGCGAGCACTTTCCTTCCGGGTCGCCGCCGCAAATGCGGGCCATGTTGCTCAGGTTCATCCGGTCCATTCCGATCAGGTAACCAAACTCCTCATAATCTTTGCGGGTCATCTGCCGGGCCGCATGTCCATCGCAGCGGATGCCATGCTCCGCCAGTTTGCGTCGGGCCGGTGGATACACCGGGTTGCCCAGTTCTTCCCGGCTGGTTGCTGCGGAAGCAATCACGAACTCATCTTCCCGCCCCGACTGTCGCACCAAGTCTTTCATCACATACTCTGCCATCGGGCTACGGCAGATATTGCCGTGGCACACGAATAATATTTTTGTCATCCCGTCATATCCTTTCAAACATCTCGAAGCCGCAATATTACTGTAATCCGTTATTTTATTTTTTCTTTTCAATCTTGTCCCCAAATTACGCATTTTCCCATAAATTTCCACTCAAGTTACTGGCAAATGGTGTAATATGTAATACATGGTATAGCAGCTGCAGCAAACCTCCGCCTGTTTATCCCGGCATTCTTCTTGCCCCGCCCGCCGCCAAAAGCTGCCTACAGGATACCACACGCAGCGCTAAATCACAACCAGATTCCCTGCACCGCCCCGTTTTCTGCAAAATTCTCTTGCAAGGTTTCGCACCGCCAACTATAATGTATTTATATATTATAAGTAAAGGCGCATGGCACAGCCGTTTTCCGGGCTTGCCGGGTGCTTTGGATTCCAAACAGAAAGGGGGCCGCCCGATGCCTCGCATTGCCGTGGTGGATGACCAGCCAGATATGCGGCAGCAGCTGTGCAGCATGATTGACCAATACAGCCGCGAGAACAACTGTATGCTGGAAGTTACCACTTTTTCGGACGGTGCCCAGGTCATAACCAACTATTGCAAGGGGTTCGACATCATCTTTCTGGATATTGAAATGCCGGAGCTTGGCGGCATGGACGCTGCCGAGCGCATTCGCACGGTGGATCCGGATGTGGTGCTGGTGTTCGTGACCAACATGGCGCAGTACGCTATTCGCGGGTATGAGGTCGACGCCCTGGATTTTGTGCTCAAACCGGTCAATTATTACCAGTTCAGCACCAAGCTGGCCCGCGCTTTGCAGCGGGTGCAGCGCCGCAAAGGCGGGCAGATTGCATTACAGACCGCTGGGGGCGTGCAGCTGCTGAACACCGAGGACATCTACTGGCTGGAAACGCGGGACCGTATGCTGCATTACCATACCTCCACCGGGGTATGGTCCGTGCGTTCCAGCCTGCAAAATGCTGAAAAGCAGCTGGCCCCCTACCACTTTGCCAAATGCAACCAGTGTTACCTTGTCAATCTGCGGTATGTGCGGGCGGTCCAGAACGATATGGTCCAGGTTGGGGAGGACCGGCTGGAGATCAGCCGCCGCCAGCGGGCTGCCTTTCTGGCTGCGGTCGCCGCCTATGTTGGGGGTGCCATGTAATGCTGCCAAATCTCCAACAATTTCTTTCTCTTCTTGTCTGTGGGATACAGCTTTGGGGCGCAGCACTGACCTACTGGCTCCCGCTCCGGCACTCGCCGCACTTTTGGCAGCGGGCGCTGCTTTGCCTGATTCCCTCCATTCCCCTTTCCACATTTTTATTATGGGCGGATTACACGCCTTCCTCGCTGTTCCTGCGGGCGGGGGCGTATATTCTGTTTTGTATGTGGATGATTTTCGCTTCCCACAGTTGCACCCAGTTGGACTGGTCCGGCGCCAATTATTGCGCCATCTGGGGAATTTTGAGTGCCCTGACGACATTTGAGTTATGGCGGCTTCTTGTCTGGTGCCTGGCACAGGTAAACATATTCCTGCCATTGGATCAGCCCTCTGCTCTGCTGCTGCAACTGCTGTTTTTTTCCGCTGCGTACTGCCTGCTGCGGGTAACTGTTGCCCATTCCATGCCATATGAAGGCAGCTACCACATCGGTCCCCGCCAGCAAATCAGCGCTATTATTCTGGGCGGCATGTTCGTTCTGCTGTTTTTAACAATGCAGACCGTCACCAACTCCGGAGTATCACGGGAAACTTCTATCTTCGTTGTTGTCCCCCTGGCACTCTGCCAGCTCTACTGCATCACCCTTTTATATTTGCAGACTGAGCTGTTCAAAAAGGCGGCCATGGAAAAAGAGATGAACTCGCTGAACATGCTGTATGAACGCCAGCGCCAGCAGTATCAGGTGGCCAAGCGGAACGTACAGATCATCAACCGCAAATGCCATGAGCTGAAAGTTCAGATCGCTGATCTGCGCCGCATGGCCCCCAACGCCGCGCTGCAGCAGAGCCTGAACGAAGCCGAAGCCGCCGCCCGGCAGTATGACGCCAGCACCCAGACCGGCAGTGAGGTTTTGGATGTTGTGCTGACCGAAAAGAGCATGCTGTGCGAAGCCCACCACATCAGCATCAACAATGTAGCGGACGGTACCTGCCTGCACTTTATGGATCCGGCCGATCTGTACGCTCTGTTTGCCAACGCACTGGATCATGCCATTGAGTTGACCCGCAAGCTGCCGGAGCCGGAAAAGCGGATGATTGACCTGCTGGTCTGCATGCGGCAGGGGTTTGCTGTTCTGAATATCATCAGCGCGGTGCCCGATGGCCCGGATCCTGGCCGCGAAACCTGCGATGAGTTAAAGATCGTCAAGCGCATTATCCAGAAGTACAATGGTTTTTTGACTACCGAATCCAACGGTGGATTTTTTGCGATAAAAGCCGTTTTCCCGGTCCAATAAAGTTCCCTCAAAATTTCAGGTATAAAATTTACGCCCTTGCATTTGTACATATTGCACAAATGCAAGGGTTATTTTTTTGTCAGGCAAAAACCGTTTATTCCACGCAAATGACCGATTATGCAAAACCCATTGCGACATTTTTCGCTGTTCGTTACAATAATAACAGCAAAAAGAAAGGATGGCTGCGCCATGCGAGAAATCACCAAAATCATGAAGGGTTGGGAATTTACCGGCCCCGACGGCACCACCACAACGGTGGACCTGCCGCACACCTGGAACGCCCGCGACGGTCAGGACGGCGGCAATGACTACTGGCGCGGCACCTGCATCTACCGCACCCGTTTCGCTGCTCCCCAGTTTAACACCGCCTCCCATCAGGTCTGGATTCAGTTTGACGGCGTCAACGCCAGCGCCCATGTGGTTCTGAACGGCTCCCCCGTCTGCAACCACGACGGCGGCTACTCCACCTTCCGCGCCAACATCACCGAACTGCTGCGGGATGAAAACGAGCTGACCGTGGAAGTCGACAACAGCAAAAACGACCGCGTTTACCCCCAGAAAGCTGACTTCACCTTCTATGGCGGCATCTACCGCGATGTCAGCCTGATGGTGGTCAGCAAGAACCACTTCACCCTGGATTACTTCGGCGGCCCCGGCATCCGCATCACCCCCACTGTGCAGGGCGCAGATGCCAGCGTTCAGGTTACCACCTGGCACGACGGCGAAGGCGAAGTGAGCGTTGAGTTGCTGGACGCTGCCGGCAACACCGTTGCCACCGGCAAAGGCCCCGACATCACCCTGACCATCTTCAACGCTCCCACACCTGTGGAACGGCGTTAAGGATCCGTACCTGTACAGCTGCAAGGCCCGCCTTGTGGTGAACGGCACGGTGGAAGATGAGACCACCACCCGCTTTGGCGTGCGCAGCTTCAAGGTTGACCCCAAGAAGGGCTTCTTCCTGAACGGCAAGTCTTACCCGCTGCACGGCGTTTCCCGCCATCAGGACCGCAAGGGCCTGGGCAACGCCATCACCCGCGAGATGCACGACGAAGACATGGCCCTGATCAAAGAGATCGGTGCCAACACCATCCGCCTGGCTCATTATCAGCACGACCAGTACTTCTATGATCTGTGCGACGAGGTCGGCATGGTTGTCTGGGCTGAGATCCCCTACATCTCCGAGCACCTGCCCAACGGCCGCGCCAACACCATCAGCCAGATGAAAGAGCTCATCTACCAGAACTACAACCATCCCTGCATCGTCTGTTGGGGCGTCTCCAACGAGATCACCATCTCCACCAAGGATAAGGCCGACATGCTGGATAACCACCGCAAGCTGAACGACCTGTGCCACGAGATGGACCAACAACCCGCCTGACCACCCTGGCCTGCTACGCCATGTGCGGCCCCTTCAACCCGGTGGCCCACATCACCGACCTCGTCAGCTGGAACCTCTACCTCGGCTGGTATGTGCCGGGCCTGTTCCTGAACGACCTGTGGATGGACTTCTTCCATCTGGTCTACCCGGGCCGTCCTCTGGGCTTTTCCGAGTACGGTGCCGAGGGTATGCCGAACCTCCACAGCTCGAAGCCCCGCCGCGGCGACCATACCGAAGAGTATCAGGCGAAGTACCACGAGTACATGCTCCGCTGCTTCGACCGTCGCATAACTGGATGTGGGCCACCCACGTCTGGAACATGTTCGATTTTGCAGCCGACGCCCGCGATCAGGGCGGCGAGCCGGGCATGAACCATAAGGGCCTCGTCACCTTCGACCGAAAGACCCGGAAGGACAGCTTCTACCTCTACAAGGCATGGTGGAGCGACGAGAACTTTGTCCACATCTGCTCCAAGCGGTTCACCGACCGCACGGAGAGCGAGATGGAAGTGAAGGTCTACTCCAACCAGAAGTCTGTCGCCCTCTACGTCAACGGCGAGAAGGCCGGCGAGCAGACCGGCGAGCACATCTTCAGCTTCCGTGTGCCGCTGACCGGCGAAATCGAAGTCAAGGGCTGTGGCCGGTGACTGCACCGACACCGCTTCCTTCCGTCATGTGGACACCCCGAATCCCAGCTACAAGCTGGTCAAGACCAAGTCCAAGAGTGCAAACTGGGTCTGATTTGTGAAACATTCCGCCGACCGGCGGTTGTTATAGAAAAAAGGAGGAGAATCCGTGAAAAACACCAAACCGAAAGTACGGCTGTGGTCTGTTCTCACCGGCCTGACGGCGATCCTGACCGTCGCTGCCATCGTGGGCAACATCATCGCAAACCAGTACGCCACCACCATCAACGTTGCTCTGAATGCATCGACCTATCAGATCATTCACGACAGCAGCAACACCGAGGATACCGAGTATTTCAAAAAAGGCTTTGCTTCCGATGAGGAGCGCGAGGCCTACGAGGCCGAGCTGTGCGCTCAGGTCGAGGCCGAGGGCGCAGCTCTGCTGAAGAACCACAACGCCGCCCTGCCCCTGGCAAAGGGCGCCAAGGTCAGCCTGTTCGGCCACGGCTCTGTGGACCTGATGTACGGCGGCACCGGTTCCGGCTCCGTTGACACCAGCAAGGCTCCCAACTTCAAGCAGGCTCTGGAAGATCAGGGCATCACTATCAACGAGACCCTGTGGAATCTGTACAGCTCTGACTCCATGATGAGCAAGTACAGCCGCATCACCCCGGCTGCCATCTCCGATACTCTGGAAGCCAACACCCAGTATGCGGTGAACGAAGCTCCCTGGAGCAAGCTGTCCAGCGCCGAGTCCAGCTTTGCTGACTACGGCGATGCTGCGATCGTCGTGTTCTCCCGTTCCGGCGGTGAGGGCGCAGACCTTCCCAGCGGCGAGAATGGCACCAGCGACAACTGGATCTCCGGCCAGGAGGGCGACGGCAACTACCTCGCCCTGTCCGCTGAGGAGATCGAGCTGCTGCAGAACCTGAAGGCCCTGAAGGACAACGGTACCTTCAAGTCCATCATCGTCCTGATCAACTGCTCCAACGCCATTGAGATGGATTTCCTCAACCCGGAGATCTGCGGCGAGGATTACGGCATCGATTCCGCTATGTGGATCGGCGACGTGGGCCAGACCGGCATCAACGGTGTTGCCCAGCTGCTGGCCGGCGCGGTGACCCCCTCCGGCTCTCTGGTTGATACCTACCTGTATGACAACATGGCCAACCCCGCCATGTACAACTTCTACACCCAGGCTTACCCCAACGCGGCAGATTACAACCTGCTGACCGAAGGTCCCGACGTGCAGGGCATGTACAGCGTGTACCAGGAGGGCATCTACCTAGATTACCGTTACTTCGAGACTCGCTACGAGGACGTGGTCATGGGTACTGGCAATGCCGGCGACTATAACTGGTCAACCACTGTTGCCTTCCCGTTCGGCTATGGCGACAGCTACACCGATTTCACCTACAGCAACTTCAATGTCACCGAGTCTGACGATGCTTTTGACATCAGCCTGACCGTGACCAACTCCGGCAAGACCTATTCCGGCAAGGAGACCGTGCAGGTCTACTTCCAGTCTCCCTACACCGATTACGACAAGGCCAACGGCATTGAAAAGGCTTCAGTCGAGCTGGCTGGCTTTGCAAAGACCGATGTCCTGGCTCCCGGCGCTTCTGAGACCGTGAACATCACTGTCAACAAGAGCGAGCTGCGCACCTACGATGCCAACAAGGCCAAGACCTACATCGTGGACGCTGGTGACTACTACTTCACCGTGGGCACCGACGCACACAACGCCCTGAACAACATCCTGGCTGCCAAGGGCTACACCGTTGAGAACACCAACGGCCGCATGACCGAGAACGGCAACACCGACCTCGTCTGGAAGTGGACCAACGCCACCCTCGACACCACTACCTCTCCACCGGCGAAATGGCACTGCCATCACCAACCTGTTTGACGAGTCCGACCCCAACAAGAGCAGCGATGCTCCCGGCAGTGTGACCTGGATGAGCCGCTCCGACTGGACCGGCACCATCCCCACTGCTCCCGCACAGCTGACCGCCAACGAGACTCTGGCTGCAAGCCTCGCCTTCACCAAGTACGACGGCTCTGAGGCCAACAGCGTCGAGATGCCCACTCTGGGCGCCAAGAACGGCCTGACCCTCGCTTCCATGATCGGCAAGGACTTCGATGATCCCGAGTGGGATACCCTGCTGGACCAGCTGACCTTCAGCGAGATGGTCCAGACCATCACCCTCGGCTTCCACAACACTGCAGCTGCTGCCTCCATCGGCAAGACCCGTACCAAAGACGAAAACGGCCCGCAGGGCCTGACCGCAGCACTGACCGGCGGTGCATCCGCTATGTGCTACACCTCCGAGGACGTCATGGCCGCCACCTTCAACGTTGACCTGATCAACGATGTGGGCAGATGCATGGCGAAGACTGCCTGGCCATGGGTTACTCTGGTCTGTATGGCCCCGGCATCAATATGCACCGCACCGCTTACTGTGGCCGTAACTTCGAGTACTATGCTTCTGACCCGTTCGTGGCCGGCACCATCTGCGCTGCCGAAGTCAACGGCATCCAGTCCAAGGGCGTTTACGTTTACCTGAAGCATGTTGCCCTGAACGACTCTGAATCCAGCCGCCGCGGTGTCAACACCTGGCTGAACGAGCAGGCTGCTCGCGAAATCTACCTGGAAGTTGCTGACAAGGCCATCACCGATGGCGGCGCCTGGAGCGTTATGACCGGCTTCAACCGCTGGGGTGCTACCTGGTGCGGCGCTAACGACAACCTGCTGACCGGCTTCCTGCGCGGCGAACTGGGCATGCGCGGCATGATCATCACCGACTACTCCGGTTCCAGCAAATACATGGACCTGGTGGACGGCCTGATCGCCGGCTCTGATATCTGGGACAGCCCGACGCCCAAGATCCACACCACCAAGGCTGCAAACTATGAGAACGATGCTTACATCGTGACTCAGATGCGCAATGCGATGCACCACATCCTGTACACCGTGGTCAACTCCAACGCCATGAACGGCTGGGCTTCCACCGATACCCTGAAGACCATCACCCCGTGGTGGCAGACCGCCATCTATGCGCTCATCGCAGTGCTGGACGTTCTGACCATCCTGTGCGCATGGCAGCTGAGCAAGGCCCTCAAGGCGAAGAAGAGCATGGTCGATACCGCTCCCGCAGCTGACCAGAAGTAATTCCGGCGCAGATTTCCGCAACTGTTAAAGAACGAATGGCAGCCTGTCCCCCAGAACGGCGGGCAGGCTGCCGTTTTTTGTAAGAAAAAAGGAGACACCGCAAATGGGTGAACAAACCGCAAAGGCGCCGGGCCTGAACCGCGCCAAGACCTACCAGCTGGTGCTGTTCCCGCTGAACAACGGCGCGACGAACGTGTACTATGTGCTGGTGCTTTCCTACATTGCTACCTTCGGCAGCAAGGTTCTGGCCCTGAGCATGCTCTTTGCCTCCGTGATGGTCACCGGCATGCGCCTGTTTGACGCCATTACCGACCCTATCATCGGTGCCCTGATGGACCGCACCAACGGCAAGTTCGGCAAGTTCCGCCCCTTTATGGTCATCGGCAACCTCATCATGGCTGTCAGCATTCTCGCGCTGTACTGCCTGACCCCGCTCATCCCTGCCAGCGCGATGTTCCTGCGCTATGCGGCTTTCGTGGCTCTGTACGCGGTCTGGGTCATCGGCTACACCTTCCAGACCAGCTGCACCCGTTCCGGCCAGACCGTGTTGACCAACGACCCCAAGCAGCGCCCCCTGTTTACCATCTTCAACACGGTGGGCAGCTCTGCTGGGCATGGGTGCGATGCAGTTCTTTGCCCCCATCCTCGCCAAAGAACTATGAGGGCGGTTACGCTTGCCGGGTTCTTCCGCACCCTGGCTCCCGTCGGCATCGTGATCTCCATCGCCCTGACCCTCCTGGCCATCATCGGCATCTGGGAGAAGGACCAGCCCAAGTACTTCGGCATCGGCGGCGAGGCCAGCGAGAAGGTCAAGCTGCACGAGTACGTCCAGATCATCAAGGGCAATAACCCCATGCAGCGTCTGATGGTGGCTGGTGCCGGCTGCAAGCTGGCTCTCTCCATTGCCACCAACACCACTGTTCTGTGCATGCTGTACGGCTGCATGATGGGCAACTATGATGGTCTGTACCTGCCCATGATGGTTCTGGGCTATGTCTTCAGCGTACCCTTCTTCCTGCTCACCGTCCGCACCAGCCAGAAAGGCCAGAAAGCCAGCCTGATGAAGTATGTCAGCGTGGCGCTGATCTGCTACATCGGCGTTCTGGTGCTGCTGCTGTTCTGGGGCAAGGGCGACGCCTTCACCCTGTCCATCGTGGGTGAGAACGGCCTGTCCATCAACCTCTACACCATCCTCTTCATCGTTCTGTTCGGCATCGGCTATGGCGCATACTACGCCACTGCCGATATGCCCATCCCCATGGTCGCCGACTGCTCCGACTACGAGACTTACCGCAGCGGCAACTACATCCCCGGCATCATGGGCACTCTGTTCAGCCTGGTTGACAAGCTGGTTTCCAGCCTGTCCGCTACCGTGGTCGGCGTCGCCGTGAGCTTTATCGGCCTTGAGAGCCTGCCCACCCAATACGACTCGTACACCCCCGGTATGAACTGGGTTGTTATCGTTCTGTTCTGCGTTATCCCGATGATTGCCTGGACGGCTACCCTCTCGCCATGAAGAACTACACCCTGACCGGTGCCAAGATGAAGGAGATCCAGGCGGTCAACGCCTGCCGCCGCGATTTGATTGCGCCGGTTATTTAACTGAAGCACCGGGTGCCATATGGCGCCCGGTGTTTTGTTTTGCCGCAAATCAAACGTTTCTATTCCATTAAAACAGCAGGCGTGCTCCCTGCCTCAAGGGGGCTCGCCTGCTGCTGTGGCTGTATGTTGTAAGAGAGAGAAATGTAAGAGAATCTTAATGATAACTGTCTTGCTTTATGCGATAATGCTTGGGTATTTTATTCTCTCGCAGCACCCGGCATTTTTGTAGGGGCCGATGTTTGCGCCATTTCTCATGACAAACATCAAAAATTCTTTCGTTCTTGTTTAACCGATACATCATTCAGCCACATTCCCGGCCTTTTCTTCTGCGTTAATACGGTCGATTTTCTCCTTGATCATATTTCCAAAAGTCTTATCGTCAAGTTCTACACTTTTTTCTGCCGCCACAGATTTGTCAGCAAATGCATCAAAACATATGTTCTTTATATGAGATTGTATTAAAACAGAAAGCCTCCGGCTGCTCGCACAATGCAGCCGGAGGTTTTCTGTTAAATTCCCAATCCATCCAAAATTGATGGCAAAGTAAGGAAGCTTGTGTTAGAATAAAATCAGCTTATGCTTTTTCGCTCTGCATGGCAGCAGTCAGCTTTCTGGCGGCAAACACCAGCACAACAGCGGCGGTGAACAGGCTCTGGATCCAGACGCCTGCAAACACAAGCAGGATTTAAGGCAAAAATCCCGCTGTGTTTATAGAAATAGACTACATTTTCGACTTTTCAGATACACCCTAGACTATTGCCAGCTGAGGAGGGAAAATTATCATGGAAAAAATCTTACAACCGGCAGCGTGTTCAAAGCCATTCTGACCTTTGCCCTGCCGTATCTGCTCTCTTACTTTTTACAAACGCTGTACGGCATGGCTGACCTGTACATCACCGGCCGGTTCTGCGGGGTGGACAGCATCACCGCCGTTGCCAACGGCAGCCAGGTCATGCACATGCTGACCGTTATCATTGTTGGGCTTGCCATGGGTTCCACCGTCATCATCGGCCACGCCGTGGGAGCGGGCAATATGCGCGATGCCGAAGCCGCCATCGGCAACACCGTTACCCTGTTCATGGCGGTCTCCCTCGGTTTTACCACCGTGCTGGTGGCCGCAGTGCGCCCGCTGGTCGGCCTGATCGGTGTTCCGGCAGAGGCCGTTCCCGGCACGGTGCAGTATCTGACCATCTGCTTCATCGGCATCCCGTTCATCACGGCATACAACATCATCAGCTCCATCTTCCGCGGTTTGGGGGATTCCAAAAGCCCGATGTACTTTATCGCCGTTGCCTGCGCCGCCAATATTGCGCTGGATATTCTTTTCATCGGTCCCATGGCCCTTGGCCCGGTGGGTGCTGCGCTGGGCACTACCCTTTCGCAGACCTTGAGTGTTATTGTTGCCTTGTTCGGCATCCGGCGGCACAAAACCGGCCTGCGGCTGAGCCGCCAGAACTTCCGCCCGCGCAAAGGCGTGCTGGGCCGTATTCTTAAAATCGGCCTGCCGGTCGCTGTGCAGGATGGCTGCATTCAGGTCGCGTTCATCATTATCACCATCATTGCCAACCACCGCGGCCTGATTGATTCTGCCGCCGTGGGCATTGTGGAAAAAATCATCAGCGCCATGTTCATTGTGCCGTCCTCCATGCTGGCGGCGGTATCGGCGTTGTCTTCCCAGAACCTTGGCGCAGGCAAGCCGGAGCGCGCCGCCCAGACCCTGAAATACGCCGCCATGATCGCCACCGGTTACGGCATTGCCGTAGTATTGGTCATTGAGCTTGTGGCCGAGCCGCTGCTGGGGTGCTTCACCACCGACGCCGCCGTGGTGCTGATGGGCTGCCAGTACATCCGCGGTTATATTGTGGATACCATTTTTGCCGGGATTCACTTCAGCTTTACCGGGTATTTTGCCGCCTGCGGCAAGTCTTACATCGGCTTTCTCCACAACATCATCGCTATTGTGCTGGTGCGCGTTCCGGGGTCCTACCTGGCTTCCCGGCTGTTTGCCGGAACCCTGCTGCCTATGGGGCTGGCCGCACCGGCGGGTTCGCTGTTATCCGTCATGATCTGCGTGGCGGCCTACCGCTGGATGAAGCGCCGCGGCACCCTGTATACTGCCGCCTGACTTTTCCCCAAAGGAGCATCCGCCCATGTACGTTTTTTCTTCTTCAGCATTCCCACTTAACGGTGTAGCTCAAAACAACGAAAATAATGCATATTCCGCAAACACAAAATTGCTTCTGCCTTTGCAGAAACCGGTTGGATTTTCGGTGTTTCCGGTACACCTTCGTTCTCTCGCTTACCCGCGGCGCTGGCGCAAAAACTTGCCAATGCTGCGCTGCAATGCGGCAAAATCCACCGTGCCAGTGTCAGCACCCCGATGATACCGTTCATCGGGGTGCTGATCTCGTGCGACACACGGGACAGGAAGCTGGTTTTGGACTGGCTTTCTTCTTCCACCTGGCTCAGGCAGTTTTCGTACCGTTCGATCTGGTCGTGCAGCTCAGTGGAACGACTGAAGCTTATCAGATCATACGCACCGTCTGCGCTGCAGGTAATGGCAAGGATCACCCACTGCCCGTCTTTCAGCTGCAGCTCATCCACCAGGGTTGTTGTACCGTCCCATGCACGGTAAGACTTCCACACCTGCTCACTCGCGTCCCGGTTCGCCATCTGCTGCATCAGCGTCATCAAGTTGGTCTGAAGTTCTTCCAGGCTGATGCCCAGCATCTTTTGAGTGTTGCCCACTGCGGCAATCGGCATCAGGTCGCTGCGGCGCATCAAGATAGTGAAACGGTGAAATAGTTGACATTTTCGTAGTAAAACCTTATGAAACAGCGAATCACGCCATAATGGACCCTGTTTACCACTGAGTACGGTTATTTGCGATTACATGGAGCTGAAGTTTAACGATGGCAGTATGATTGCTATTAACTGCACCGCCGTCGAAAACGAAGTTGCCGACAATATGTATCAGCGGTCAGAGCTTGACTATCTTATCTACAATGACCCGTTGGCGTATGCCGACCTCGTTTTGAATGGTAACCCAGAGGCGTATCTCAAATCTGTTACTGAGTACAAGCCTTTGGACTAAAGCTCGGTATACCAAACACCGAATTAAGAATGGACTTTGAGAGGAAGTGAGGTATAACAATATGAAACAGATTATTACTATTCAGCACACGCAATCAATTCACCACACAAATGGTATGGTGGGTTCTTGGACAGATTGGGATCTTTCTGAATTAGGCATTGAACAGGCTGAAAGAATAGGGCAGAAGTTAGCAAAGCAGTTATCCGGTCACAAAATTGTTATGTATGCTTCCGATCTTCTGCGAGCAAAGCACACCGCTGAAATTGTCGCAAAGCATATGGGAATCACACCTAACATTAGAACGGAACTTCGAGAGCGCAATTTAGGTAAATGCGTTGGCAAATCTGTTCAGTGGCTTCGTGAGAACATTGAGGTTCAAGAGAAAACCATTGATGACAGGATGTTTTCTGATGCTGAGAGTAGACGAGACGAATGGAATCGCTTAAAACCTCTTTTTGACGAGATAATGGCAAGTAATGATGAATGTATCATTGTAGTATCACATGGCGATTTGCTGAGCGTTTGGAATACGATGTTCCTCGGAATGGATGTGGAAATGCTGAATCAGTTAGAATTTTTTGGTATGGCAGGCGGCGTTTCTTTCATGCTTCAAAACGATGAGGGTAAGCGATTTATCAAGAAAATGAGCGATTTGTCTTACATGGCAAATCAATTTATATGAGAAAAGCGTGAGGAATAAAGCTGTAATGAAATTTGATACAACCTATTTTTTTATATTCCAGCACTTATAGACTGTCTCTTTGTCTAATCTTGTATCTCGAATAAACACCTGGTCGCTGCGGCGGTCCAGTTCCTGCAGCAGCAAACCCCTGCCCTGCTGCCGCTGTTCCACGCCGCCTACCCCGAACGCAGCGCCGCCGACCTGCCGTTTTTGGATGTACTGTTTCGGGAGCCGACCATGCGCTATATCCGCCGCCGGGCGGAAACCGGCCCGGTGTGGAGCTATTTCTTCAATCAGGATTTCACCATTGAGGGCGGCCGCGCCCCATGGCATTGTTCCGATATCCCGTTTGTTTTCCATAATACTGAGCTGGTGCCTTCTGCCAACATTTCCGGCGTGACCCCGCAGCTGGAACAGCAGATTTTCGATGCCGTTCTGGCCTTTGCCCGCACCGGAAACCCGCAGCACAGCGGCATTCCCACCTGGCCCGCCAGCACCCCGCAACAGGAAAACACCATGCTGTTTGATTCCGCCACCCGCCTGGCCCCTAACCATGACAAAGCCCTGATTGCTGCCGCGCTGCCCGCCATCTCTGCCTTGATGGCACGCAACTTTGACCCCGACAGTATCCAGCACTAATATAGAATAAAATAATTCGGAATCTTCCGCTTCTTCTGCATCTTCGGATTCTCAGAACAATTCTGTGTCTGAACAGCAAACCTGGTCCGAAAAATCCCCGGACGGCGACTATTACATTGAAGTGTATGAAAAAAGACGCCCATGTGTACCGCGTGGATGATGACACCATGCTGTACTGATTTTTATCGATTATCCCCCGCAGCACAAAAGGCATGCACCGCCCCGGCTGAACCTCTGTTCAGTTTCCGGCAGTGCATGCCTTATTTGTAATTTTATCGGTTAAGGCAATACCGCATAATTCTAAGTGCCGATACGGCGAGCGAGGTGCGGCAGATGCTAAGCCAAAAGCGCAGATAATACTGGATGCTGCAAAGGTGAGCGCCGCCAGTGGCGGATGCAGCGAACCGAAGCAGGGGCAGCGGTCGCAGAGTGCGAGGGGCTTTTGCCCCCGAAGCACGATGCGGGTACCGCAACCCGACATTATCGAGCATTTTGGCAACGCAGATGCCGTGCCGCAGCTGCCGGAGCGGTGCTTAAGCCGCAAGGCGGGAATTGTGCGGTGTTGCCTTAAGAAAGCTCTGCGATATCGTACAGCAGTCGCTCGGTATCGTCCCAGCCCAGGCAGGGGTCCGTGATGGACTTGCCATAGCAGTGCTCGCCGATCTTCTGGTTGCCCGGCTCAATGTAGCTTTCGATCATCAGGCCCTTGACCAGGTTCTTGATGTCGTCCGAATGGCGGCGGCTGTGCAGAACCTCTTTCGCAATGCGGATCTGCTCCATATACTGCTTGCCGGAGTTGCTGTGGTTGGTATCCACAATGCAGGCGGGGTTCTTCAGGTTGCGCTTCATGTACAGCTCATACAGCAGGCGCAGATCCTCGTAATGGTAGTTGGGGATGGTCTGGCCGTGCTTGTTCACTGCGCCGCGCAGAATGGTGTGGCTGAGCGGGTTGCCGGGGCACTGGACCTCCCACCCGCGGAAGATAAAGTCATGGGGCACCTGGGCCGCCACAACAGAGTTGAGCATAACGGTCAAATCGCCGCTGGTGGGGTTTTTCAGGCCCACGGGCACATCGCAGCCGCTGGCCACCAGGCGGTGGAACTGGTTTTCCACCGAGCGGGCACCCACGGCAATATAGGACATAATGTCCGAAAGGTAACGCAGGTTTTCGGGATAGAGCATCTCGTCCGCAGTGGAAAAGCCGGTTTCCTGCAATACGCGCATGTGCATATGGCGGATGGCCAGAATTCCCTCCAGCATATCCGGCTTCTTTTCCGGGTCCGGCTGGTGGATCATTCCCATGTAGCCCTCGCCGGTGGTGCGGGGCTTGTTGGTGTACACGCGCGGAACGATCACCAGGCGGTCCTTCGTCTTCTCCTGCACCTTGACCAGACGGGACACATAATCCACAACGGCTTCCTCGTTATCCGCCGAGCAGGGGCCGACAACGACCAGGAGCTTGTCGCTTTCGCCGGTGATGATCTTTTTGATTTCTTCATCCCGCTCTTTTTGCGGGCGGCCAGTTCCGGCGCAGAGGGGAAACCTTTCCCGAATGACATCCGGGGAAGGAATTTCTGTCACAAACGAAAATCCCATGATTTTATGATCCTCTCTCCGTCAGCCCCGCACATTCCAGCCCTCTATTGCCGGGCGGCGCTGCGCTTTTTTTTCTCTGTATTTTGCACATACAAACAGCTTATTTATTATAGTATAGAACCCGCCGCGCGGCAAGAGCTGCCCCCGCTGCCGGGCAAAAAACTTGCAAAAAATGCCGTTTCCCGCCGTCCGGCGGCATACAAACAGCCCGTCCGCGCACCACAAACCAGGTAATGCGCGGGCGGGCCTTCTGTATTTAGTGAATCAATTCCGAGAACAGCGGGCAAAGCACGGCGGTCATGATACCGGCCACAGCAACGGAAAGGCCGCTCATCGCGCCTTCCACTTCGCCGATTTCCAGCGCCTTGCTGGTGCCCACGGCGTGGGACGCCGTACCAATGCCGATGCCTTTGGCAATGGGGTTGGTAATGCGGAACACCTTGCAGACGGTTTCCGCCGCCAGCGCGCCCACAATGCCAGTCAAAATCACAATGGCGCCCGTCAGGGTGGCAATGCCGCCCAGCTCGCGGGAAACATCCATGCTGATGGCAGTGGTAACAGACTTGGGCAACAGGGTGATGTACTGCTCATGGTTCAGGTCCAGCAGCAGGGCCAGTGCCAGCACGCTGAACAGACTGGCCATAACTCCGGCCAGCACACCGGCCACAATGGCTACCAGATTTTTGCACAGCAGATCCCATTTTTCATACAGCGGCACTGCCAGGCTGACCGTTGCGGGCAGCAGCAGGTAGCTGATGGGCGAAGCGCTGGCAGCGTATGTATCATAGGGGATTTTCAACACGCTGAGCACCACGATGACAAACGCCGTGCCCAACAGCAGCGGGTTGAAAATTGCCTTACCGGTGCGCTTGTTGATGAGCACCCCCAAGCCGAACGCAGCCAGCGTGAGCAGCACGCCCCATACGGCGGAAGATTCCAGAACTTGTGTGATCATTGCTTTTTCTCCTTCCGCTCTGCCAGGCGCTGGGTCACGCAGCCGGACACCGTCATGACCAAAATGGTAATGGGGATCAAGGCCAGCAGCACCGGCACCAGCATGGCCTGTAAATCCGCCCACAGATCCATCACGCCCGCAGCCGCCGGAACAAATAGCAGCGGGAAAATGCCGGTCAGAAACAGCGCCGCCGTGCGCACCTGCTCCAGTTTGACCACCCCAAAGCGCAGCGCCGCCAGCAGCAGCATCAGCCCGTACACGCTGGCCGGGATGGGCAGCGGCAGCACCAGGTGGCAAACCTCCCCCCGCAAAGCAGAACGCCGCAATGCGGGCAAATTCAAATATCAGTTTCATTTATGCTTTCCTCTTTTGTCCGGCAGTGCCCCCACTACCGCCCTGCGCAAAACAAGACACCTTATCGTTATCTTTTTTGCTTTTCCGGGCTGCACAGACAGCCCGGTTCTCATTTTTTCATGCTTCACAAGTATAGCAGACTCCCCACCGGGGCAAGGTCAATTTTGACATGTTTGACAAATATGCAGGTGTTTTTTTGCATATTATGACGAACCGTTTCGCCGCGCGTATCGCTCATTCTGTTTTGTTTTTCGATAAATATACAAATTGTATTTTTTGTGTTTTATTTCCAACTACAATAAATCCCTGCCCGGGAACCATCCGGACAGGGATTTGAAGGAGAAACGCAGCTTATTGTGTTCATGGTTCCCCTGCCTCCGTTTTGGCGCAGCCGGCGTTCCGCATACGCGGCTGCACAGCAGGCCGGGGTTCTTGTTCACTCTGCTTTGGTAATAATCAAACGGTTGTCAGCAGGGCTTTGCAGCTGCCCGTTAAAGCATAGGCACCGCTGCCCGCCGTGATAAAGAAACTGTCGCCCTTTTTTGCCTGCACCGTTTCGCCGCCGCAGGTCAGGCGCCCCTCCCCTTCGGTAATCAGGAGCGAAACAAAGGACGTCTCGTCCGCCGTGCCGGTGTGACCACCTGCCACCACATCCACGGTAAAGTAATCGCACTTTGCCAGATGGGGCTGAAATCATGCTGTTCCGGCGGGGTACGGCGCATTACCTCCAGCGCCTGCTTTACATGCAGCGCGCGCGGCTTGCCGTCCGCCCCCACGCGGCCGTAATCGTACACACGGTAGGTCACGTTGGAGTTCTGCTGCACTTCAACCACCACAACACCCTTACAGATAGCGTGCAGCGTGCCGGACGGGATAAAGAAGCAATCGCCTTTTTTCACCGGCACGGCGTTCAGCACCTCGGTCAGGGTATTGTTCCGGATGCGCTCTTCCAGTTCTTCCCGGCTGATTTCATGGTCAAAGCCGTAATACAGGAACGCACCCGGTTCACAGTCCAGCACATACCACATCTCGGTCTTGCCGTACTGGTGTTCGTGCTCCAGCGCATACTCGTTGGAGGGGTGTACCTGGATGGAAATGCTATTCTTGGCGTCAATGAACTTGGTCAGAACGGGGAACATTTCAAACTTTTTGCAGTCTGTTCCCGCCGCTTCCGGGTGGGCGGCCAGGTAGTCCGCCAACATGGTGCCGTCCGGCAGATAGCTGGGGCCATCGGGATGGCAGGAAAGCACCCAGGCTTCCGCCAGCGGGTTCAAATCGCTCTGCACGCCAAAGTCGGTGCGCAGGCGGTTGCCGCCCCAAAGGTAATCCTTGCAGGAAGGGGTCAGTTTTAGAATTGACATTGTCGATTTACCTCATTATATCACAGCACATTATAAAATGATAGGGTCATATCGCGGAATCATTTCCAGGTTGACGCACAATTTTTGCGCATTACACTTTGTGCAGGTACCACAGCTTTGCGGGCACCTGGCCGTAATCGCCGGGCAGAGGCAGACCAAGGGTCTGCAGCATAAAGCCGGTGTACCGTTTCCCTGCCTCATCCTGATAGGCTGCAGTCTCCTCCAGCCCCTGCAGAATCAGACGCGGGCAGGGTTTTCCACGGCCATTCAGGGCGCTGCCAGACGCCGTCCACAACTTCCGGGTGGGGGGCGAAATCCAGGCAAAAGCTAGCCGCACCGCGCAGGGTCAACGGCTCGCCCCACGGCACCGGGAACTGCGCGCCGACGCTGACATCCAACACCAGCAAAGCCAGCAGCGCCAGCATGGGCAGCCAGGTTGCGCCAGGGTGGACGCCTCCGCCGGGGCCACGGGCACACGCTATTACCGGTCTTGCTGATTGAGATATGCCTGATTTTTTTCGATCAGCGCCACACGCTGGGCCACGCAGTCACGGCTGCGCAGCGGGTCTGCGGGGGTTTTGAATGCAAAATCCAAAAGCTGGCCAATGGTCGTGGAAGCAACGTGCAGGCGCGTATCACTGGCGGCATAATAAATATACACCTTACCGTCATCATCCGCAATAGCACCATTGGTAAATACCACGTTGGAAACATTGCTGACGCGCTCCCAGCCACGCGGCGCGATCAAAAATCCGGCCGGTTCGGCAATCACTTTCCAGGGCTCTTTCAAATCGGTCACAAACAGGTAGATCACATAGCGCAGGCCCTCCGCAGTGTTGCGCACGCCATGGGCAATGTGCAGCCAGCCCCTGGCCGTCTTGATGTAGGTCGCGCCCTCGTCGTTCTTGCCTTCGGTGATGGTGTGGCAGCGGCGGGTCAGCAGGGCGTCCGGCTTTGCCCGCTGGCGGTAAAATTCAGAGTGCAGTTTACACATTGACATCGGGGTTCCTTCTCATGAGTTCCATGCACATCCGGCCATTGTGGTAAGGGCACTTCCACGGCTCCACAATGGGCTTGTGGGCGGGGGTGCCGTATTTATCCGTCTGCCAGAACCATTCGCTGCCGGGGCGGGTATCGACCATCTTATCCAGGATAAAATGGTACACATCGGCGACAGCGGCGGCATAGCGGTGTTCAGCGGTTTTCTGGTATACACCTTGAGGGGTATCTGAAAACAAAGAAAATGACGGATATTCCGCAAACACAAGCAGGATTTAAGGCAAAGAGCCGCAGGAATCCTTTGTGGATTCCAAGGCTTTTTAACGCATAATCCGGCTGTGTTTGTAGAAATAGAAGATATTTTCGACTTTCAGATCCACCCTGGTCAAAAAACATAAATGCTCTCTATATAGCTTTCAGTGTTTTTATTTCACTGTTCGCTATATAGGGAGCATATCAGATCCCACGGAGATTTTATTCAAACCATTTTTCAACCGCTGGCCGCCAAAGGTTTCGCCTGTAAATCATATTGAGGGGTGTAAATCCATTTTCCCATATGGTATGATTATGATAATATCAAATTCTTTTACATCGAGATCCACCCGAGGGCATTCGCCACAGAACTTACCAGAATGATGGCAGCAAACACCGGGCAAAGGGTGCGGATCATAAAATTGAAA